>Ga0111539_10000347_pt1 | contig 57043 bp, 54 predicted proteins | sample RhiMethybrSRZTD1_FD_79667 | JGI IMG/M metagenome (GOLD analysis project Ga0111539, IMG submission 79667) | Populus rhizosphere microbial communities from Tennessee, USA - Rhizosphere MetaG P. TD hybrid SRZTD1 (version 2) (version 2) | ecosystem: Host-associated > Plants > Roots > Rhizosphere >...
CGCGCCACGCGCCGTGCTAAGGAGGAGAGAGCAGACACGCTTTTTCGTCTGCGAGCGACGAGGAAGTAGGCGCGATCCAAGGCGCGATCCGCGCCGAGCGAGCCTGCCGAGCGAGGCAATCAATATTGCGTAGGGAGGGGCTTGTGCGGCTTGGCGTCAGGAGCGACCGAGTAGCGCGGCAGCGCAAAGTCCATGATGTCGCGGTACACCGGTGCTGCCGTGATCGTTCCGGTATCGCCGACCTTCGGATTGCTGATCACGACATACGTCAAGACCTGCGGGTCGTCGAGGGGCGCAAAGCCGACGAAGGAGGTTACGTACCCGCGATAGCAGCGACAGCTGGTATCCGCCCGCTGGGCGGTGCCTGTTTTGCCACCGCTGGTGTATCGATCCAGCTTCAGGTTCCGCTGACCGTTCACGCTGTCGATCACGGCCCCCATAAGGTCGCGCACCTGCGCTGAGCTCTCTTCGGAGATGACCCGCCTCGGCGGCGTAGGCGGCACGGCCAGCGCCCGGCCCTCGCCGTCGGTGGCTCCTTTGATCACCGTTGGCGGGTTGTACATTCCACCGTTGACAATGCCAGCGACCGCGGCAGCTTCTTGGATCCCGGTGACGGCAATTGCCTGCCCGAAGGCCACCCGATCACGCTGGCTATCAGGCATATCTGCTTTCGGAAGGATGCCGGCGGATTCGCCAGGCAGCTCGAGGCTCGTGGTCTTACCGAGTCCGAAACTGACAAGGTAGTCGTGCAAGGTCTGCTTGTTGAGCTGTCGGGTCAGCAATACCGTGCCGATGTTGGAGGAGTCCGCGATCACCCCCCGCATGGTGTAATGCAGCACCCCGTGCGAGAAGAAGTCCTTGATCGAATTACCGCCGGACTTGATACGGCTCGGAATCACGACCCGGGTGTCGGGATTGGCGGTGCCTGAGTCGATCAAGGCCGCTGAGGTCAAGACCTTTTGCACACTCCCCGGCTCGTATGGCGCCGAGATTGCTCGGTTTCCGCGGTCGGCCGAGTCGGCGGCCTGCGGCCTCGAGGAGTCGTACGTCGGCGAGTTGGCCAGCGCGATCACTTGGCCCGTCTTCACGTCCAGGACGATGGCGAAACCAGAATCTGCGTGAGTCTTCGCGATCTGCTCGGAAAGCCGTCGCTCGGCGACCCACTGCACCTCGGAGTCAAGGGTGAGCTGATAGCTGAGCCCGTTACGCGCTGGTGTGATCGAACTGCGGCCGAGCGGGATTTTGCTGCCATTCGGCGCGCTCTCATAGGTTTCTTTGCCTTCGACACCGGCAAGTTGGGTGTTCAGAGTGCGCTCCAGCCCAGCCAGGCCTTGGCCATCGGCTCCGACGAAACCAACCACCGAGGCGCCGACCGAACCGCTGGGATAGGTACGGATCGGATCGCTTTCCCGGAATATGCCATGCAGGTGGCGGCTCGACAGATCGGCGGCCAACGCAGTGTAGGTGAGTGCAGGTACCTTCTTCTTGATATAGACAAAGCGCGTGCCGGACTTCGTCAGCAGCGGCATGAGCTCTGTTTGAGACATGCCGAGGTGACTGGCGAGAATGTCGGCAATCTGTGCCGCGTCAGGCGCTGTGAGCTTCGGATCAGCCGTTACAGCGACGGCCGGCTGTGTTGCGGCGAGCACCAGGCCGTTGCGATCAGTGATCGCACCGCGCGCAGGCAGCAAGGGCAATGTCCTGGTCAAGGCATCGATTGTGTACGAAGAGGAGTCGAAGCCCTGCAGCTGCAGCAGCCGCCCAGCACATAGAGACAGAGCCATAGCGACCACGATCAGCATTGCGTGCAGCCGGCGGTGGGCGGGGGCCAGCGGTAACCGTAATGGAGGCTTCCGGCGAACCAACCGGATCGGCGGTGACTGCCGGAACCGCGTTTTTGCGGCGGCTACCGTGCCGTCACGAAGGATCCGGACACCGCGCGTATGCAGCGTGGAAGCCCGCTCAGCGTCGGGCTCGTGGCCGTGGCTGCGAGGTACTTGTGAACGCAGCGGCCGCGGAGGAAGCCTGCGCGCGGTGACCTTATGTTCTGTGCCCTTGTGTTCTGTGCCGTTGTGTTCTGGGACTTTGCTTTCTGGAGAATGAGGATGGTCCGGCGAAGGGGGACGATGCTGGTCCTCCATTACTGCCGTCCCCCGCCGTTGGAGCCTTTCTTGGTTGTGGTTCCGGTTGTCGTGGTGGCCTTCTTCTGATGCTTAGCTTCATCTGCTTTCCGCAGCTCGGCGGCCTTCTTTCTGGCATCCGCTGCTGCGGCCTCGCGCTTGGCCTTTGCTGCCACCTGGGCCTCGGCACGAGCCCGCTTGGCGGCCTGCTCCACCGCGAGCTGTGCCGGCGTCTTGACGATAAGGGCTGGTACCTCACTACCTGCCACCGGAGTGGGCTTGCCCACGACCTTGCCGCTGGGCAACACGAGGAAGGCCGGAAACGGATTCGGACGCATGCCGAGCTCGGACGCCCGGCGTGCCAGTTCCTGGGGAGTCTGCAGCGCATCAAGCTGGTTTTCCAGATCGGCCTGCGCGTAGGCGAGCTCAGTCGCTTGACGGTTGAGGTTACGTGACTCGAACGCCTGGCTTTGCAGTGTGGTGTTGAGCATCAAAAGGCCTGCCATGCCGAGCCCGAAAATCCCGATCAGTACCAGCAGGAAGGGAAATCGTGACAAGCGCGCCGCCGGTTCGGCGACTGCGTGAAGGGGCCGACGGGTCGTAACTGTGTCGTCACGCCGACCCGTAATGGGTGCCCAGAGCGCACTCATCCCGCCACCGCCATCTCTGCGATCCGTTCAGCAGCACGAAGCCGTGCCGAGGCGGCCCGCGGGTTGCGCGCAACCTCAGCAGCACTTGGCCGCGTTGCTCCATGCGTGAGCAACCGCAGCTGTGGCCGCAGCTCAGCTGGGACGACGGGCATGTCGCGCGGCGCACGATCCCGAGCCGCTAGCCCGAGAATTTGCTTGACCAAACGATCTTCCAGCGAGTGGTAGGCCAATACGGCGATTCGGCCATGAAGCGCTAGCGCCGCTATCGCCTGTGGCAATGCTGACTCCAGCGCGCCCAATTCGCCGTTGACCTCGATCCGCAACGCCTGGAAGGTCCGCTTGGCTGGATGGCCGCCAGTCTTGCGTGATGCTGCCGGGACAACGTCATACAGCAGCCGCACTAAGCGCCCGGAGGTACTGAACGGTTCGCGCTCTCGCTCTGCAACGATCCGGCGAGCAATTCGATCGGCAAACCGCTCCTCGCCGTACGTCCGCAGGATCCGAGCTAGATCGTCCTTGGAGTAAGTATTGAGAACCTCGGCCGCAGTGAGTTCCTGACGTCCCATCCGCATATCCAGCGGTGCATCGTGCGCGTACGCGAACCCGCGGTCGGAATTATCGATCTGAAGTGAGGACACGCCGAGGTCAAGCAGGATTCCCTGGACTTTCGGTCGACCGAGCCGGGCGAGTACCTGGGGCAGTTCATTGAAGACCGCCTCGACGAGGATGATCCGGTCGGCGAACTCAGCGAGCCGGTCGGCGGCCAACTCCAACGCCTGCGGATCACGATCCAATCCGATCAGCTGCGCCTGCGGGCAGGCAGTGAGTAAGGCGTGGGCATGTCCGCCAAGGCCGAGTGTGCAATCGAGGAGGACGCAGTCGCTTTGGCCAGTCGGATCAGCGAGCGGTGGTTCCAGGGCGGGGGCCAGCAGCGCGACGATTTCCGCCAGCATGACGGGTACGTGCAGCTCGGGATGGGAACTCATCCGACATCTCGACCCTTCAACTAGCGGGGCTCTGGGGGCGGAGCCCCCAGCGGGAGTCCACGGGGGCAGAGCCTCCATGTGTGCTCGTGTAACGAGGTTTCAACCCGAGATCCGCGGGGAGTCCTACCTGGCACCGGGGAAGTTGTGTCAGGGAGTCGAACCTGCGGGTTGAAGCCGCGCTACACGAGCCGTGTTACCTGTCTTGCTGCTGTGCTCCTCAGCCCCCGGGGAAGAGGGTTTGATTCAGTTCGGCAAATGCCGGTTCCTTTTCGGTGGAGTACTGCTCCCATGCAGCTGGGTTCCAGACCTCGACGCGATCGATCGCCCCTACCACTACGCAGTCCTTGTCCAGGCCCGCATACAACCTCAGATCGGGTGGAATCGTGATCCGGCCCTGCTTGTCCGGGGTCTCGTTCGAGGCTCCCGAGGCGAGGATCCGCTGATAGTCCCGAACGCTTTGCTGGCTGGAGGAGGCACTCCTCACGGTTTTGGTCATGTCGACGAACGCACTGACCGGCCAGATGGCTAGGCATCGTTCCTGGAACTTCGCGATCACCAGGCCGCCAGCAAGCTCGTCGCGGAACTTCGCCGGAAGGATCAAGCGGCCTTTGTCGTCGAGCTTCGGAGTGTGGGTGCCGAGAAACACGGACCACTCTCCTCACTCCACCCATCGCCCGCCCTATCCATCCATTGGGCTCCACTTTGCGCCACTATAAACCACTTTCCCCCACATAGCACGTCAAATCGGCCCGCCATTTCGCGTCGGCGTGTTGACCCAGAATCGCCTGCATGGCCGCCGCCCAGCGAGCCGCGGTGACTCCGGTCGCCGCCAAACGAGCAGAGGTGTCGGTACTCGTGGAGAACACGTAGGGTTTTCACATGTCCCTGGGCTATGAGAAAGCCGCGGAGATCGGGCGGCGTCCCGACCCGGCGTTCTCGCTCAGTGACGTGGTCGAGGTCATGGGCCAGGTCAGGCGTGCGATGGAAAGCGTGATCGAAGGCAAACGGAGCTCCGTCGACCTCGCTCTGGTGGTACTGCTTGCCGAAGGTCACTTGCTCGTCGAGGACGTGCCCGGGGTAGGCAAAACAATGCTGGCCAAGGCATTGGGCCGCTCGATCGCCTGTTCGGTACGCCGAGTCCAGTTCACTCCGGACCTGTTGCCATCCGATATCACCGGTGTGTCGGTGTTCAACCAGGAAACCCGCGACTTCGAATTCAAGCCAGGCGGCATTTTCGCCAACATCGTGGTCGGCGACGAGATCAACCGCGCCTCACCAAAAACACAGTCGGCGCTACTGGAATCGATGGAGGAGCGCCAGGTCAGCGTCGACGGCACGACCTATCTCTTGGAGCCACCTTTCATGGTTGTAGCCACCCAGAACCCGATCGAAATGGAGGGCACCTATCCGCTGCCTGAAGCACAGCGGGATCGGTTCATGGCGCGCATCCAGATGGGATACCCGACACCCAACTCCGAACTCGACATGCTGGAATCCCACGGCTCCTCTGATCCGCTCGCTGCACTGCAGCCGGTTACCGACGGCGCGACTATCCGGGGACTGATCGAAGCGGTCAGGAGGGTGTACGTCAGCCCAGCTGTCAAGCACTACATCGTCCAAGTCGTCAATGCGACGCGAAACTCGCGTGATCTTCGGCTCGGCGCTTCACCACGGGCGACGCTGCAGCTGCTGCGCGCAAGTCGTGCTTTCGCGGCGCTGTCCGGCCGCGACTACGTGACACCGGACGACGTAGCGGCTCTCGGAGTTTCGGTGCTGGCGCATCGGGTCTTGCCGTCGACTGATGCTCAGCTTGCCCGACGTACAGTGACCGACGTAATCGCTCAAGCCATCCAATCTGTGCACATTCCTGACCGGAGATAGCAATCGTGTCGCGTCCGTGGCGGCTGCTCACTCATCGTGGACGGTTCTTCGTCGCGATCGGCCTCGTCGTCGTACTGGTAGCAATGGCGGCCGGACAGCGTGATGTCATGCGTCTCGGCTTGCTGCTGCTGACTCTGCCTGTCATCGCCGCCATTTTGGCTTCGCGCGCTCGGCTCCGGATGTCGTGTGAGCGCTCTATCGAGCCTGCCCAGGTGCCGCTGGGCTCACCGATGAAGGGCCAGATCATCCTCGGCCAAGATGGCAGGCTGCCGGCAGGGATTTTGTTGCTCGAGGACTCGGTTCCGCGAGAGCTTGGTAACCGGCCGCGATTCCTGGTGGATCGGGCGGATGTGCGGTGGCGCCGGGTTGTGGAGTATCCCCTGCTGGGACGCGTACGCGGCCGTTTCTCCACCGGCCCGTTGACGGTACGGACCGTCGATCCCTTTGGCCTGGTGCAGCTTGATCGGCAATTCGTCGCCACCAGTGAAGTTATGGTCACTCCTCGGATCGTGCCGCTGCCGACTATCCGAACGATTGGCGGAGGCGGCAGCACCGGCGAAAGCCGGCCGCACCGAGTGGGCGTGGTTGGCCAGGACGACGCCTTGGTGCGCGAGTACCGGCAAGGCGATGACGTACGCCGGATTCACTGGCGATCCACCGCCCGGTGGGGAGACATCATGGTGCGTCGCGAAGAGCAGGCATGGGATCCAAGCGCGAGCATTGTGCTGGATTCGCGAGCAAGCGCTCACGCTGGCCGTGGCATGCAGAACTCTCTGGAGTGGGCAATCTCGGCTGCGGCCTCGATCGGCATCCATTTCCTCGACGACGGCTTTGCCATCGAGATCTATGAGGCCGACGGACCGTTGCATATCAGCGGCGCCATGGGGCAGCACAGCTCGGCGTCTCAGGAACTGGTAATCAGCAGGCTGACTGACCTGAGACCGCGGCAGACAACCAAGATCCATTACGCCGTGGAATCGGCAACCGTCGATCGGCCCGGGCAACTGGCCATCGCGATCATGGGGCGAATAACCGCAGGTGACGCCAACTCGCTGCTCCGGGTACGACGCAATCGAGCGCAAGGCCTGGCGATGCTGCTCGATGTCGACACGTTCACAGACGAGCCTGCGACCCAGCAGCAACGTGCGCAGCACGAGCTAGCGGGTCAAATCCTGCGGGACAACCAGTGGCGGGTCATCGATGTACCACGCGGCATGGGCGTGGCCGAGGCATGGTCCGCTCTCGAACAGCTGAACACGGCGGCCTGAGATGCGCGCCACAGATCGAAGCACGGTCGCCGTCATGATCTCGGTCATGCTGGCGTGCCTGCCGGTAACACCGCTAACGCAGGACTCCAGCTTCATCGCCTTCAGCTGGGTGTTGATCGTTGCGATAGGTGCGGCAAGTTTGGGCTTGCGGCGCGCCGGTCTGGCCAACGGTGCGGTGCTCACTGCTCAGATCGCGATCTTGGTGCTTTATTCGCTGGGCCTAAGCCTTACCCTCACCAGCCCGACAAGCGACATCAGCACCCCGTGGTTTGAGCACTATCCGTCGCTCTGGGCGGCGGGCATCGAGCATATGCGCACCCAGGCTTCGCCGATGGCTCCCGACAACGGCGTGACGCTGATCTTTGTGACGGTGATCGGCATCATCATGATCATGACCGATCTGCTGGTCTCCGGAGTCGGCAGACCGGCCTGGGCGATCGCACCACCGGCCACGCTGTTTCTGGTGCCGGCGCTCGGCTTGGGCGCTGACACCGGAGTGATCAGCTTCTGCTACATCGCCGTTGGCTATCTAGCGATCTTGATCGCGGAGGGCCTGAACACCACGGCGCGATGGACGCGTGGGCTCTCCCGGGATTCAGCTGAGGGATTCGGCACCGCAACCCCCGTGGTGTGGCGCGCTGCCGGGTATCTTGCCGTTCCGGCGATCATCGCGACGATGGTGCTCGGCTTTGTGTTGCCAACCTTGTACTTGCCAGGTATCGGTTTCGGTAATGGACCGGGTGGTAGCGGTCCGCTGCAGCTGACCGATCCCACTCTCGATCTGCGTCGGAATCTCAATCAGGCCGAGGACCGCGACGTCATCCAGTACCAGACCACTACTTCGGGCGGTGTCTACCTCCGGCTAGCCTCGCTGCCCCAACTGAGCTCGAACGGCTGGAGCAACGTGCAGATCCGGCTCAACAACGGACAGAATCTGCCGGCGATTCCAGGATTGAGCGGGGAGCCGTCCAAGAAGCGTCAGACCACGATCAAGGTGCTCGACTTCGCCTCGCAATACCTACCACTGCCGTACGCGCCAAGAAGCTTCGATGCGCCGGGCGACTGGCGATTCGATTCCAACTCGCTGATCGTGGTGAACGCCGATAACCGTGCACAGGAACTGCGCCGGCTGACGTACACGGTAGAAAGCGTTGACGTCGAGCCTGACCCGAGCAAGCTGAACGATGCAGTCGCCGGCACGCCGGCCGACGCCGCAGTGACCGCAGCCATACCACCCGATCTGCCAGACAACCTGGTCCAGCTAGCGAATCGAATTACGGCCAAGGCTGACACTGCAGCGGCCAAGGCGGCCGCCATTCAAGGCTATCTCCGCAGTAACCAGTTCACTTACAGCACCGAGCCCCTACCGGGCAGCGGATATGAGGCGATGCAGAACTTCCTGCTCCGAGATCACCGAGGCTATTGCGAGCAGTTCGCATCTGCCATGGCGATGATGGCGCGGGTAGTCGGCATTCCATCCCGAGTCTCGGTCGGCTTCCTGCCGGGCGAGCAGGGAGAAGATGGCTGGACGGTCTCTATTCGCGATATGCACGCCTGGCCGGAGCTGTATTTCGCCAACTTCGGCTGGGTCCGGTTCGAGCCGACGCCAGCCAGCGTCACTGGCTCAGCGCCGGCATGGACGGTCCAAAACAGCGGGTCGTCCAATTCTGATCCTTCTGCCAACCCGACGTCTGAATCGAGCGACAGTGACGTGTCGCCGGGCGACGAGACATCATTGGCGCCTAGCGTGCAACCGAACGTGCCTGGCCAGACGGCTGGTGCCGGGTGGGAGCGCACCTTGGTCTGGACCGCAGTTGCGGTATTGCTGCTGCTGATCTTGGCGGCGCCGGCCACTGTTCGGGTGCGGCGCCGCAGTAACCGGCTCAGCGGAACCGGTCCGGCTGAGGAACAGGTAGAGGCCGCTTGGGCCGAGATCAGAGACACCGTCGTGGACTATGGCGGATCCTGGCCAGATGGCTCGCCGCGGGCGATTGGTCAGGAAATGGCGACCCGGCTCGACGAGGACGAATCTGAGTCGATGAGCCGGGTTGCCACGCTGGTTGAGCGGTCGCGCTATGCGCAGACGTTCGACGATGGAGGTGCAGTGAACGAGCTGCCAAAAATGACGTCTGACATTCGGCATGGAGTCGCCGCGCCCACAAATTGGCGACACAAGGCGAAGGCGCTGCTCTTTCCACGGTCGCTGTTCCGGCGTACGCGCAAGGAGCAGTAGCGACGCTCAGGCCCTAACGATTGTTGCGCCCGGGTGCTGGAGCGCAGTCAGACTGCTCAGCTGTGTCGAGGATCACAGACCCTCGTCGCGGCGGCGCCGCCAGCGTTCCTCCATCTTGTCCATGAAGCCTTGGCCCTCGTGCGCGCGGGACGTCTGGGAGGTCTTTGCTCGATCGCGACCATGAGCGGCATCGGCGTTCCCGCCAACGTGCTGCCAGGAGTAGATAGCGATCACCGCCGCCGCAACCATGATCACGAAGCCAAGCACGCTCAGGAATGGATTGATCGAAATACCTGCGATGAGGAGGCCGAGGCCGGCAAAGAATCCGATACCGGCAAGTGCCGCGCGACGCCGATGGACTCGCCGTACGCTGGTCCCTCGCATAGCGTTGACCAGCTTGGGATCCTCGGCCGCGAGCGCGGCTTCCATCTGCTCGAGAAGCCGTTGCTCCTCATCTGAGAGGGCCACTGGCCACCTCCCAAAGGTCTCGTCGTACGCGTGCCGTCATGATACGCCCCTCATGCGTAATGAGCAGATCTGATCCGCTTGGATACTGAATACCCACTGACGCGTGATTTGTGCACCATGCCTTATCGTTCGCTGGTCCCGTCCAGAGCTGGGCGATGTGGCTCCAGTTTAGGTTGCGGCGCAGGGTATGGGAAACACCCAAACCGCCAATTGACCACCCCGCGGGGCGGCTAATAACGACGCGTCAGTATCGCACGCTGAACCGCTCCTGGGCCGAATTTTCCGACCGCCGCATCCATAGCAAGATCAGCTTCCCGCCATCCTCGTTCCGGGTCGGTTAACTGGGGTTGCCAGTACACCCGCTGCCGGTCCACCAGCTGCTCGCCACGTACGCCGACACGGCGGATCCGTGCCCGTCCGACACCGAGCCGCTCGTAGAGCTGCAGCGCCTGCGCATAGATGTCGTCGGTGACGTCAGTCGGTGTGGGCATCGTTACGGAACGCGTCAACTCGCTGAAATCAGCGAACCGTACCGAGATCGAGATCGTACGAGCCAGCTTGCGTTGCTTTCGCATCCGACGGGCGGTGCGATCGGCCATCCGAAGCAGCTCGCGACGCACCGTATCCGGGTCGTCGGTGTCTCGGCCGAATGTCTCTTGGGATCCGACACTGTGCTCTGGCTCCATGGGAGTCACCCGGCGACGGTCTCTTCCCCACGCGAGCTCGCTAAGCATGCCGCTGGCATGAGGACCGAAGGTTGGGCGCAGGGTGGCACGTGGCGTGTGAGCGAGCTCGCCGACCGTGAAGACGCCAAGTCGATGCAACTTTTGGGCGGTCGCATTGCCGACGCCCCACATCGCCTCTACGGGGAGCGGATGCAGGAAGGCAACGACGCCATCCGGCAATACCTCAATCAGGCCGTCCGGCTTGGCGGCCCGTGAGGCTACCTTGGCGATGAACTTGGTGGGACCGATGCCGACTGAGCACGTGATCTGCTGTTCATCAGAGACGACAGCACGCACATACTCACCAATTTCCACCGGGCTGCCGAACATCCGCACTGCACCAGTTAGGTCGAGGAAGGCCTCGTCAATCGAGGCCGACTCGACCACCGCTGTGACCGATCGGAAGACGGCAACAATTGCTTTCGACACTGCGGTGTAGCTGTCGAAGTCGGGCGCAAGGAAGGTGGCATGCGGAGCCAGACGCCTCGCCTCCGCCGAGGGCATGCCGGACCGTACGCCCTTGGCCCTCGCCTCGTATGTCGCGGAGAGCACGACTCCCCGAGGCGAACCTCCGACAATCACGGGCTTTCCGTGCAGGTCAGGGCGGCGACGTAGCTCCACAGAGGCATAGAAGGCATCCATGTCCACGTGCATCACGATTCTCGTCGCGGCGTGTGCCGTGGCAGCCATGACAGCCTCCTATCGAATCATTGTTCGATATTACGATAGCCCGGTCCACTGACAGCTAGTGTGAAGCCGCGTCGCTGGAGCGCTCCGACATAGAACTGAATCCTCGAGTGGACGCCGCCTCGGCCCTGAAGCCGGTGCTGAACCCGGCCCTGAAGCCGGCAGAGAACCCGACCGCCCGCTCCACTACACGTAGAAACGCCTCTGCATCCCTGACAAGATCGTCTGCCTCGCGTTCGCTAACAATGGAGGTGGCTCCAGCGCGGATGGCATCACGCTTGGGCTCCGTGGCTGCGAAGAAGGCAGCCCACTCGGCAAGTTCGGGAGCGACTTCGGCAAGCATGCGCCAGGCATTCTGGCGCCGACCATTCTGTGATCGACCGTTCTGCGCCGAACTGTTCTGGGACCGGCCATTCCGTGTCCGACCATTTAGGCGCCCCGTCGTCGGAGGCGCGCGGTGGCTGAGCACGACGGCCACCACGCGGAGAGCCGCTAGGTGTGCAGCCAGATAGCGATCACTGGGCCGTGGTGCGAGCTCAGCTTCAGCAAGTGAGCTGCGGGCACGCTGCAGGTCGTCGTTGCTGACCATCAAAGTCATGTCCTCTGGTCGATATCGGGAGTTGTTGTCTCGACCCGAATTGGCGACCTCGACGCAGACAGCGCGGTGCAGATGAGGGTCGAGGTTCATCTGCATTAGAAGCTGTATTGCTTCAAAGCTGTATTGCTTCAAAGCTGTGTTGCCTAGAAGCTGTGTTGCTCAGAAGACGCACATCAGAAAGCCCGGCGCCCTTATTGCAGCCCCATACCGAGTGCTCACTCGATACAGAGCCTCTTAGCACGGACCTCTTCGGAACGGCCCTTTTTAGAACGCTTGTTCGAACACGACCTACGCTACACCGTACGCCCGACAGCTCGTCAAGTGAGTCTACGCTGACGGACTTGCGAAGTTTTGGCGACGCGGCGGCGTGAAGCAGGTCTCTGGACAGCCAAGCCGTGGATACAGCGAGCCCTGAACAAGCAACCGCTGAATTCGACCCGGTGATGATCAGATCGCATTACATTCAGGCTGACAACTCAGCAGGTCAGGAGTCACAGACTGTGCCGCAGCATCAGCCGTTTCTTCATGACTTGATCACTGTCCTCGCTGCACCGACGCAAGTGCTTTCCCAACCCAACGGCGAGATCGTCACCTCGTACGTTCGACCAACCGTCCAAGGTCTGATTCACGCCGATGTACGAGTGCTGAGTGGGCTCACCGTCACCATCAATGGTCAGTCGGGCGAGCACATCGCGACCCTGCTGGACGGCAATCGCGCCCAGTTCACCTTTTTGCTGCCTACGGCCGGCGAGGGAGTTGGTATCGCGGCCGACGCGCATCTGAGACTGGATTGGTTCCGCCTCGTCGAGCCCGGCCAGCTGGCCGAGACGTTGGCGATCAGCTCGCAACTTCTGGATGCGGTCGACGTTGACGTCCAAGTTGAACTGGCCTCCGACTTCGCACCCCTGGAGTTGATCAGAGTCGGCCTGCCCACCACACCCGCTGAGTTCCCGGAGCCGTCAGGAGATCGCTACGGCTGGTTACACGAGGACATGGCGCTCTCAGTGGTGGCTGACGGAGCCGAGTTAACGGCATCTGATGATCGCCACCGGTTGACTCTCAATTGGCGGGTGAAGGTACCCGCCGATGATCAGGTCAACCTGCTGTGGCGACTGTGCGTCCAAGACACCGGCAGCGTCGTCGTTGTCCCCTCTGCGCCACCACTCACGATCACACACCAAACCAATACCGGGAGTCTCGACCATGCCCTCCGACCGTGGCTCGACAAATCGCTCGAGGACCTCAACAGCCTGTGGATGGCGACGCGCGATGCACCCGAGGAAGGCTTCTTCGCTGCCGGAGCGCCGTGGTATCTCACCCTCTTCGGGCGCGACAGTATTTGGGCAGCACGGATGGTGCTGCCCATAGATCTGGGACCTGCGCGCGGCACGCTACGTACGCTGGCCCGACGACAGGGCGTCCGGATGGACGTTTCAGCTGCTGAGGAACCCGGCAAAATCCTGCATGAGCTGCGGCGTACCACGCTGCGCTTGGGTACCAGCTGGTTGCCACCCGTTTACTACGGGGCAATCGATGCCACACCGCTATGGATCTGCCTGCTGCACGATGCGTGGCAGGTCGGTTTGCCGGACGCTGATGTTGCCGAGTTGTTGCCAACGCTGGAGCAAGCACTGCTTTGGCTCGTTGACTCGGGGGATGCCGACGAGGACGGCTTTCTGGAGTACCGAGACGCCAGCGGGCATGGCCTGTCCAATCACGGTTGGAAGGACTCGTACGACTCGATCCGCTTCCACGACGGAGCAGTCGCTGAAGGCCCGGTTGCTGTTTGTGAGGCGCAGGGTTACGCGTACGAAGCAGCCATGGCCGGTGCCGATTTGCTCGATTTCTTCGGGCGTCCCGGAGGCAACCGCTACCGGTCATGGGCGGCGGAGCTTGCCGATCGGTTCCGGGCCAAGTTTTGGTGCGGAACCGACGACGATCGCTATCCGGCACTCGCGCTCGACGGCGCCAAGCGCCCGGTGGATTCACTGACCAGCAACATTGGCCACCTCCTAGGCACCGGCATCTTGAACGCCGAGGAGGAACTGCTGATTGCCCGGCTGGTGGCAAGCCCAGCCTTAGATTCTGGACTTGGCCTACGCACCATGTCGAGCAGCGATGCCGGCTACGCACCGCTGAGCTATCACTGCGGCTCCGTATGGCCGCATGACACCGCGATCGTGATCGCCGGTCTGGTACGCGCCGGATTGGTTGAGTACGCGGGAGGTCTCATCGAGGGCCTGCTACATGCCTCGATTGCTTTCCAGCAACGGCTACCGGAACTGTGGAGCGGCGAAGGCCGGCCGATTCCCTATCCAGTTGCCTGCCGCCCGCAGGCCTGGTCGGCGGCATCCGCCGTAGTAGTGGCCCATGCGCTCGGTGTCCTGTGACTGACCGATGCTGTGATTTCGGGGACCTCTAATCCGGGGCCGTACGATCCAGGGCCCTATGATCCAGCTCATGCCCGACAACTCCCTCAAGACCGCCCTTATCACCGGCGCATCATCCGGCATCGGCAAGGCCGCCGCTGTGCAACTCGCCGAGCTCGGCTACACCGTCTACGCCGGCGCCAGGCGCGTCGAGCGGATGTCGGATATGGCCGATCGCGGCATCCGCACCAGGGCGCTCGATGTCACAGACGACGCAACCATGGTGGCGCTGGTCGAGGCGATCATTGCCGAGACCGGACGTATCGACGTGCTGGTGAACAATGCCGGCTACGGCCTCTACGGCGCGTTGGAGGACGTACCGATCGAGGAGGCCCGACGGCAATTCGAGGTCAACCTCTTCGGACTGGCGCGTCTTACGCAGCTCGTTCTGCCCCAGATGCGCGCGCAGCGGGATGGATACGTCATAAACATCTCTTCCATGGGCGGCAAGATCTGGGAGCCACTGGGGAGCTGGTACCACGCGAGCAAATTCGCCGTCGAGGGACTCAGCGACAGCCTCCGCGTGGAGGTTGCGGAGTTCGGCATCAAGGTCGTGATCATCCAGCCGGGAAGCATCCGAAGTGAATGGTCTGGAATCGCAGCCGACCAGCTGGAGGCCACGTCGGCCAACACGGCGTACGCTAGACAAGCCAAGATCATCGGAGCGGCGCTGCGCGCAGTTGATCGCATGCCGCTGGCGTCTGGTCCCGAAGTCGTTGCAGAGGCCATTGCCAAAGCCGTGCAGAGCCCGAAACCGCATACCCGGTACGTGGTCGGTGGCGGAGCGCGAGGCATCTTGCTCGCCGAACGAATCCTGCCAGACCGCGGCTTCGACAAGTTCATCCAGTTGGGCTACCGCTTCGCCGCGCGCTGATCGAAACCTACGTGCACGTAGCTTGCTGACGGTGTGCACAGGTTGCAACGTATGCAGACCGTCAGCAACCTGAGTAGAGCCCGACGACGAGGGGCAGACCCGCGCTAACCACCCCAGCCCATGTTGAAGACCTCGAAAGTGGCCGCCATGGGTACTCCGAACCGAGTTCCGGCTTGTCGCGCTCCGCTCTCCAAGAACTCAGCGGGATCAAAGAACTCCCATCCGAGCCCATCGATGTAGGCCTTATGAGCAGCGAGCGAGGCGACTCCCCGATCGAACGTCTGAGTGGTCTCCACAGCGTGCATGCCGTCCGGGGAGAAGGCCGCCCACACTTCTTTGACGCCGTCCCAGCGCTCCAGCCCGTCGGCTATCTGCTCATGAAAGACCCAGCGGTTTGCGGCATCACGTACGGCGTCCAGGGTGGCTCGCCCGGTGGCAATGTGGTCGGCCTGGTTGAGCGCCTGACCACCCCAGCTATCCCGAAAATTGTTGGTGATCACGATTTCGGGCTTATGCCGCCGTACCGCCGCACAGATCGCTTGGCGTAACGGCAGCCCATACTCCAGTACGCCGTCGGGTAGACCGAGAAAATCCACGGTGTCAACGCCGACGATCTTTGCGGACTCAATCTCCTCCGCCTCTCGTACGCGCCGGGCTTCGGCCGGATCCATGCCGTCGATGCCGGCTTCGCCGCTGGTCACCATGGCGTACACCACGCTCTTTCCTTGATCAGTCCAGCGAGCCACCGCTGCCGCGGTTCCGAATTCAAGATCATCTGGATGCGCGACTACGCACAGGGCGGTGCTCCACGACTCATCAACAGGCTCGAGATCTGGCATGTCGTCAGCGTACGGCTGCGAGCGCCGCCCCCTAGGCTCCTCTCATGAACTGCTGTCTTACGCATGGGGCCCATGACTGATCCGGTGATCGTGATCGGCGGCGGCTTGGCCGGGCTCGCTGCCGCCGCGCGGCTTGCCAAGGCTGGACACGCAGTCGAGCTGTACGAGCAGTCAGACAGGCTGGGCGGCACCTGGGCGCCCTATCAGCTCGAGGGTGGCGTGACGGTTGATGATGCGCCATCGATCATCGGTTTTCCCGCTCCATGGCGCGATCTGTTCCGCAAGAGCGGTCGTCCGCTGGAGGCCGAGCTTGCCAGGATGGGCTACGCCCTGGCGCCCGCCGAGCCGCCGATGATGATCTTCGCCGATGGTACCCAGCTCAGCCTCCCGGCAGACCGCGGCAGCCAGTACTCAGCTCTCGGTGACGCCTATGGCGGGTCGGTCGCCGAGCGCTGGCAGCAACTCATTGATCGTTTCGGCGAGGTATGGCAGACCCTTCGTGGACTCGGTTTCGAGGCGGAACTGCGCAGCCGGCGTCAACTGAACCGTACGGCGCGGCGGAGCCTATTCGGACCGAGCCGCTTCGGAACGGGCACCACCGTCGCTGATCTCGCCAGCTCGATTGATCACAAGCATCTCAGCGCCTTGCTCCGCAGTGTGGCGTACCGTTCAGGCTCCCGGCCCGAGAACACTCCGGCTTTTGCAGCGGTGGAGCTCTACCTCATGCGTACGTTCGGGCGATGGCAAGTGCAGCCACTCGAGGCCGATTCGCCGCTCGATGTCGGCCGATCTTCCGTTCTCGTGGAGGCCCTCGCGGCACGCCTCGCGCTTCGCAAGGTGGCAGTTCACTTGGACTCCAAGATCGAAAGCGTCACGCTCCGCAATCGGCGAGCAAGCGCGGTCCTCACCAGCGACGGAGAGCGCCCTGCGGCAGCCGTGGTGGCGACCTGTGACCCATGGCAGACCTTCAACACACTCGTACCGTTGGCCGCAGCTCCGCGCATCCGGCGTCAATTACGCGAGCTGACTCCCGCAGCCGCCCCAAACATCACCCATCAGCAGGTGCCGATGCCTACCGCACCAGTCACCGAAACAATCACCTTGGGCGAGACCGGCGTGCCAACCGTCGATTACCTACGTCAGGCAGCCGACAGCGGGATACGGACCGTTCATGACTGCAAACAGATGTTTCCCCGGCCTTCGTACGGGGTGGCATGGAATGGCTTCGCCAGCTGGCTCCGCCGCCCACCGGTGACGACGGAAGTTCCAGGCCTCTACACCGCAGGCCCCTTCTCCCCTGCTGGCGCGAACGCTTCTCACGTCGTATTGTCGGCCGCTCTCGCTGCCTACGGCTGCCACGACTATCTGAGCGCGAGCGTCGCAATTCAACACAGTTGATCACAGCGACTTTGGGGACCCAGACAACTTCCGTATACTCAGATGTTTGTTCTTCTGAGTAAGGATCTTCCTTCTTGACACACGCGCAGCGCGACCCGGGTCCCGACAGCGTGACTATGGGGCCTGTTGAAGGCGCCTCTCCCGCCGCCAACACCATCGAGCGCGAGCTCGCCGCAGAGCAGGCCCATGTGGATCTGGTGTATGCGCGGCTAGCCGAGGCGACCCGGTCTGCCCAAAGGGTAGCCCGGGCCGGCCTTTCCCTCTATCAGTCGGACCGCACTTCCTTCGTACGTGAGGAGGACGGGACCGGCCTGTACGAGCGTGATGTTTTTGCATTCCAGGCGGCCCGCCGTCTGGCGGTCCTGGATGCCGAGCAGGAAGGGCTGGTCTTCGGCCGGTTGGACCGGACTGACGGCGAAATCCGTTACGTGGGCCGGATCGGCGTTCGAGATGCCGACTATGAGCCTCTCGTCATCGACTGGCGAGCACCTGCGGCCGAGCCCTTCTACCGGGCTACCCCCAGCGACCCGATGGACGTCATCCGCCGCCGGGTACTGCGCTGCCGGGGCGCTCGCGTGGTCGGAATTGAAGATGATCTTCTCGACGGTGGGCACGCCGACCATGAGCTGGTCGTGATCGGGGAGGGTGCGCTGTTAGCCGCGCTCAGCCGGGCTCGTGATCACACGATGCGAGACATCGTCGCCACCATCCAGGCCGAGCAGGATGAGGCGATCCGGGCGCCCTACCAGGGCTTCACCATGATCTCTGGCGGACCTGGAACGGGGAAGACGGTCGTGGCCCTGCATCGGGCGGCGTACCTGCTGTACTCCAACCGTCGACGCTTTGAATCTGGCGGTGTCTTGGTAGTCGGCCCCAGCCAGGTTTTTATGAACTACATCGCGCGCGTGCTTCCCTCCCTTGGCGAGGATTCGGTCTCACTGCGTCCCATTGGCGCACTGGCGTCCGACGTCGTTCGGATCACCGGTGATCGTGTCGACGACCCGCGGACTGCCGCAATCAAGGGCAGCCTGCGCATGGTCAAGGTCTTACGCCGATTGGTGCAAGAGCCGCCGCAGGAAATACCCCTTGAATTGCGAATCACGGTGAACGGCGCCGTATTGGCGCTACCGGCTGGCACGCTGGCGCGGATCCGTTCTCACGTCCTCGCTCACCATAAGCTCAACACCGGCCGGGAGGCAGTGGAGAAGGAGCTGCTGAACGCCCTCTGGCGGGTCTTCAGACCGGACTCAGACGACGCGCTCGATCCTGATCACGAACGTGAGGAGTTCGGTGATCGAGTCTCCGAACTGGCCTCGTTCAGGATGTTCTTGAATGCTTGGTGGCCGGCGGTGAGCGCATCTCAAGCGCTGTCCCGGCTAGCCGATCTTGAGTTGTTGAAGCGGGTCTCGACGTCGATCTTGTCCAACTCCGAATGCGAGCTGCTCAGCGCGAGCTATCGGGAGATGAGCGATTGGACGGCGGCGGACGGCGCCTTGCTTGATGAGCTTGTGCATCTCCTCGGCCCGGTGCCAATTCAAAACGATCAAGATGTGCCCGATCTTGCTGATCTTGACTCCAGCGTTTCAGAGGTCATCACAACCGCTGACTTGTTGTCCCCGGCACGAGAGCCAGATCCATTCGAACTGCCGCACCAGACGTACGCGCACGTCCTCGTTGACGAGGCGCAGGATGTCAGCCCGATGCAGTGGCGGATGCTCAGGCGGCGCGGCGCGAGCGCCAGCTGGACCATCGTCGGCGACCCGGCGCAGAGCTCCTTGACAGACGCCGATGAAGCCGATCGTGCGATCGAGGAGATCATCGGGACTTCACCCGTACGGCATTTCCGGCTGAGCACGAACTATCGCAGCCCAGCGGAGGTCTTCGACCTTGCCGCGAAGGTCGTCCTCGTGGATTTCCCCGAGGCTGACCTGCCCACAGCAGTACGTTCAACCGGCCATGAGCCCCGGCTCCTGGTGCCGTCAGAGGCCGCCCCGGAGAATCCGACTGTGACTGCCGCCATGATCAACATCGTGCGGTCGCTGCTGAGTGAGGTGGAAGGCACTATCGGCGTGATCTGCCCGCCATCGACAAAGGATGAGTTGGCCATCACTGTCGAGCGAGCTGGGCTGGAAGGCGCCGAGCGAATCGTCGTGATCACAGCGCAGCAGGCAAAGGGGCTGGAGTACGACGCGGTTTTGGTGATCACACCCGATGACATCGTCGCCGAGTCGCCGGGTGGCGTGCGGGCACTTTACGTGGCACTCACTCGGCCCACACAGCGGCTGGTCACGCTCGACGCCGCACCTGATTCAGGTTGGCGTAAATCTCTCGAGTAGCCCGGGAACGGTTCTGGGTAAAGAAATGCAGTCCGGGTGCGCCGCGGCTCAGCAAGTCCTCTGACAGCTCAGTTCCGATCTGGATCCCCACCCGCCGAACTTGATCATCGTCGTCGGCAACCTCATTGATTCGGTCTGTCACCGACTTCGGCAAGGCTGCCCCAGATAGCTCAGCAAACTTGATTACTTGGCGAGCGTTGGTGATCGGCATAATGCCGGGGATGATCGGAATCGTGCAACCAAGTGCCCGAACCCGGTCAACCAGGGCGAAATAACCGTCGGCGGTAAAGAATAGCTGGGTGATCGCAAAGCTCGCGCCGGCCGCCGCCTTCGCAACCAGCACCTGCGCGTCAAGATCAAAGTCATTCCGCTCCGGATGCCCATCCGGGAACGCTGCCACTCCGACACAGAAGTCGCCCAATTCCCGCACCAGTGCCACTAGCTCCGTGGCGTTGTGCAGCCCCTCGGGATGTCGTTCCCAAAGCACCCGGGGCCCGCCGGGCATGTCGCCGCGGATGGCAAGAATGTGATGAATGCCTGCCGCGGCATAAGAACCGACTACCCGTCGTAACTGGTCGCGACTCTGGCTGGCGCACGTCAGATGCGCCATCGACCGGAGTGTGGTGTGTTGCGCGATCGCCTCAGTGGCCCTGATGGTGCGTTCTCTGGTTGAGCCGCTGGCACCGTAGGTCACCGAAACGAAATCGGGGCCCAGTGACTCCAGCTCACGAACCGTTTGCCAGAGCTGGCGCTGCTGGATCTCGTCCTTGGGCGGAAAGAACTCGAAGGAGAACAACGGTCGATCGCGCGCGGCCAGCAGGTCGGCGATGCTGGGTGTCCGCGGGCGCCAGAGACGATCGCGGCCCGGCATGCGAACACCCTAAGAAGGAGTTCATAGCCGGACTTCGTAGGCTCAGCATGTGGTCAATAAACCGCTGGTAACGAGCGCGGAGGCCGTGCTGGATCCCCAAGCGCCATTGGCGCAGGTGTTCAGGGATGTGGTGTCGGCAGAGATCAGCGCCTTCCTCACCGAGCAGTCAGCGGTGCTCGACTCGATGGGACCAGAGCTTGTCCCGGTGCATCTGATGGCCAGCCAGATGCTCTGCGGTGGCAAGCGCATGCGACCCGCGTTCTGCGTCTGGGGCTATGTCGCCGCCGCCGGAATCCCGTCAGATGAGGAACTCAAGCCGCTGCTGGCAGCGGCAGGAAGCCTCGATGTGCTCCATGTGAGCGCCTTGGTTCACGACGATCTGATGGACTCATCCGATCTGCGGCGGGGGCGTCCGGCTGCTCACCGCCAGTTCGAGGCGCTGCATGCCAACGCCGGCTGGTTGGGTGACTCTGCCGCATTCGGCAAAGCCGGCGCAATTCTGCTTGGCGATCTACTGGTCATGTGGTCGGTGCAGATGTTGCACGGAGCCGGCCTGGAGCAGTCCGCTCTGGAGCGGGCGCTACCGATCGTCGAGGCGATGCGTACCGAAGTGACATGCGGCCAATACCTTGACATGGTCGCCCAGGCTCACCCGCTGCGGCAGCGAGCGCCGGCCATCGGCTCGCTTCGGCCGACGATTGAACTGGCACTAGACGATGCCAGCCGCGTTGTGGAGTACAAGGCGGCGCGTTACACCGTGCAGCGCCCGTGCCAGATTGGCTCGGCGCTCGGTGGCGGCAACGACGAACTGTACTTCGGGCTGGGCGCGTACGGTTCACCGCTCGGTCGGGCTTTCCAGTTCCGCGACGATCTTCTGGGCGTTTTCGGGGATCCGCAGATCACCGGAAAGCCGGCCGGAGATGATCTTCGCGAAGGCAAACGTACGGTGCTGGTTGCGCACGCGTACGCTCACGCCGGCGAGGCCGGTCAGAAGCTGCTGTTACAGCGACTGGGCGATCCCGGACTGGATGAAGCCGGAATCCATGAACTGCAGGAAGTGATCACCGAGTCCGGCGCGCGCGACGCAGTGGAATCCATGATCAACGAGAATCACGAGCGAGCCCTCAAGGCGTTGCACGATACCGAGATCACGGATGAGGGCCGCACCGGCCTGACGGCTCTTGCCGAGGCTGCCGTACGCCGCGAGTTCTAAGGGGACTGATTCGAGTCAGGCGACAGTGCCTGGAACACGTATTGCTCCATAGCGGGGTCGGCGTTCCAGGCTGATCGAAGCTTTTGGCTGAGTCGGTCGGCCGCATGCTGCGGATCAGAGGCCTTGGCAATGGCTCGCACCACGCAAACCCGCCGAGCGCCCGCATCGATCACGTCGTCGATGTTGTCCATCGAGATCCCGCCAATGGCGAACCATGGTTTGGATGCGATCGAGGCGACCGGAGCTTTCCTGGCGGCATACCGAACGAGGTCGAGCCCCACTGGTTCGTAGTCGGGCTTTGTCGAGGTGGCGTACACCGGCCCAACGCAGAAGTAGTCGATGTTGGAATCCCTGATCGCCTTATCGGTCTGACGCGGCGCATGCGTCGAGCGGCCTAACAGCGCCCACTGATGTAGATGTCGGCGAGCCGCTGCCGATGGCCCATCGGTCTGGCCCAGATGCAACATGTCGGCCTGGAAACGCCCAGCCAGCTCGGCTGAGTCGTTGACGCAGACGATGGCCTGGTAGGGCGCGGCCGCCTGCCGAGCGATCTCCAGAGCTTCGAGTTCTGCCTCCGGCTTCATGTCCTTCTGGCGAATCTGGACAACGTCCACACCGCCGGCAAACGCCGCCTGCAGAAAGCTCATCAGATCGCCCTGCTGCTGCCGCGCGTCGGTGCAGAGATAGAGCCGGGCCAGGCGAAGGCGGGCCTCGAGGCCCATCAGCACGGTCACGAGGCCACGATAGTGGTGCGAGTTTGATTGCTCCGCTCGAATTTGATTGCTGCGCTCGTCTCGCTCCGCTCGGGGCTGAAGACAGCAACGTGAGAACGCGGTACAGCGTGACTAGGTCGTCTGATGGGCTCGGTCGCGGTGGATGACCTTCACAAGATCAACCGGCTGGGTCTCGATAAGTCGACGGTTGTCGAGATCATGCGCCTCACGATCAAGGAGATCGAGAAGGTATTCCTGCAATGATTCGCCACGAATTTTCGCCTCGGCTGACAGGCTGCGGCGAGTGGGTTCCGAGACGCCGTGAATCTGGAGGTCGACCACGACTGCATCCTGCCACGCACTGTTCTCGACCGGGTGATATCTCAGGCCAGCGATCTGCTAGTCGCGCCCCGCAAGTTCGCGGAATCGCATCGCAGCATCATGAGATATCGGCCGGCCGTGGCCAAATGCGGCTAACTCGAATTGGAGGTCCGCGATTCGCGAGATGCTTGCCGACTCTGCCGCACGGTCTTCGGCGACGAAACGTGGCGACCGATGGATACCTCCCCTGCGACCGCCGGTCGCCACATCACCGGCGAACAGCACGCCGCCGGCTCGGTCGAGCAGGAATGAGGTGTGTCCGGCTGTATGACCTGGAGTGTGGAATGCGGTAAAGCCTGGCACTGATATTGGGCCGTCGGTGGTCAGCGCCTCGTCAACCGGAACCGGTTCGGCGGCAGGCATGATCGCCGCTGCGAAACGCAGGAAGCGGCTCCTTGGACGAAATCTTGCACCAGAGATCGGTGGTACATCGTTTTCATGTGCCACAATCCGTCCGCCGGACCGGCGACGCAGTTCAGCTACGTTGCCAACATGGTCGGGATGCCAATGCGTCAACAAGATCGTGTGCACCTCACCGATCTTGCTTCGCATCTGCTGCACAGCAGTCGCCACTTTCTCGACCCGTCCCGGCAGTCCGGTATCGACCAGCACGACCCCGTCGTCGACCACGATGGCGTAGGCGTTGACATATGTGATGGGGATCTCAATGACCCCGTCGACCACTTCGCGCATGCTGCCATCTTCCTCGTTCGATGGACCGCATCATCAGCGCATGACAAAGGCCACAGGGCCGGCGAAGAGGAACCTGGGCACCGCAAGAGGTAGGTTTCAGCAGGAGACTCCAGCTAGCTCCAGGTCTTGAGCCGCCACCTAGCTGGAGCCTCTCCCCCTGTATCGACCCTTCCACTATTTGCGCGCAGAATTGGCTAAATGTCCAGGTGCTGGCGGGATTTATCTCACGCGCGTGCGAAATGCCGTAAATCTTCGCGTAGAACTGATTCGCCCGACGTGTTCGACGAACACGGCGGCCATCTGCGTTGGACGCGATCTCATTCAGGTCGCGCACGCGGTCTCCGGTACCGCACGCGGTCTCCGGTACTTTGCCATTGCCAACGGCGGAAGTTGATCTGACGAAAGGGCTGAGCGAGCAGATGGCACATGAAGGAGAGGCAAATGTCGAACGGTTCATTCTCTTCAGCGACGGCGTTGTCGCGATCGCAATTACTCTCCTGATTCTGCCGCTGACCGAAATCCACCCGGCCGAACACGCGTCGCTCGCCAACATCGTCGTTGAGAACAGCGCAGAGATTGGAGCCTTCGCACTCTCGTTCGCCGTCATCGCCAACTTCTGGACAATTCATAACGACTTCTTCCGGCCACTCCGGCGCCGCAACGGGCGCATCGTCTCTCTGAACATGTTCTGGCTTGCCGCGATCGTCTTTCTTCCGTTTCCAACTGCGTTGATCGCAGACAGCATCGACGGTGGCTTCGCGGCGTTGTACATCGGCACGTTACTGGTTGTCTCCGTGCTTAACCTCCTCATCGCTAACTACCTCGCCCATCACCCCGAACTCACCGATGGCGAGGCGGCGGCTGAGAGTCGCCAGCATGTCGTCGGGAGTGCCTTCGCCGTTGGCGCGATCCTTATCGCCCTGATCATTTCGCTCTTCTCACCCAGCATCGGCCTGTTTGGGTTGCTCTTACTGATCCCCGCACAGGTCATCGCCGGGCGAGTGACCGCGCCGGGAAGGTCCAACGCCAAAGCTGAATGAGGTTTTTCAGCCGCCGAAGTCGGTCATCTGCGTAGCGAGTCAGCCCGCCCAGCGGCGCGCGGCCACTCGAATCGGGATGATCAACAGCCAGCACAGCTGGGCGATGATAGGCGCTGCCAGTACGCGACCGGGTGAGGGCGAGAGCGTACGTCGCGTCGAAGAAACCGATGGCACGGCCGAATTCTTGGTCGTCGCGTTGATAGCGAGCGACTTGCCGACCCATGTGGGCACCCTAGTGGACGTACTGCTCTGCCAAGCTCAGGGCACCTCAGTGGCGCAACACTAAACTGACTCGGTGACTTCGGCCGGGATCTCCTCGACCCCTGACGTCGTCGTAATCGGCGGCGGCTTGATCGGTACCGCGATCAGTTGGCGCCTCAGGCAAGCCGGCCTTGATGTGGTCATGATCGTCGGCGAGCGTTCCGCGGCCGCGTCTGGGGTTGCCGCTGGCATGCTTGCCCCGATCACCGAGACGACGTTCACCGAGCAGCGACTCTTGGAACTGAATATCGCCTCACTCCGCCGCTACCCGGATTTCGTGGACGAGCTGGAGGCAGCCAGTGGCCTGCCAGCAGGGCTCCGCCGTACGCCGAGTCTGTCGATCGCCTACGACGGCGACGACGCCGGCCGGCTGGCGACTTTCGCCGATTTCCTGGCGCGAGCTGGTCACGCTGGCGAGCAGTTGACCAGCCGGGAATGCCGGCGCTATGAGCCACTGCTCGCACCGTCAGTTCGCGCTGGACTGCTTGTCGAAGGCGATTGGAGCTGCGACAACCGGCTGCTGTGGCGGTCTCTCATGGAAGCCGCGCAACGCATCGGCGTACGCGAGCTGGCCGGGTTTGTTCATCAGGCCACCTCATCGCAGGGCCGGGTGACCGGCGTACAGCTCGCTGACGGCAGCAGCATTGACGCTCGCTGGGTCGTGGTGGCAAACGGCGCCTGGGCACGCCAGGTCGATGGCCTTCCCTATCTTCCCGTGCGACCGGTCAAGGGCCAGATCATCCGCCTCGATCCCGGTCGATTGCCCGCTCCGAGTCTCACCATCCGCGCGTACGTGCGCGGCACGGAGATTTACCTGGTTCCTCGCGAAGGGGGCCGCGAGGTGGTGCTGGGTGCCACTGTCGAGGAGCTTGGCTTCGATCACCGGGTGACTGCTGGCGCGATGTATGAGCTGCTGCGGGACGGACGTACCGTGATGCCCATGAGCGCTGAATACGCGCTGGCCGAAACCTCGGTCGGCTGGCGACCTGGTACTCCAGACAATGCGCCCATTTTGGGAGGCTGCGATCTGGACGGACTGGTACTGGCGACCGGGCACTATCGCAACGGCGTGCTCCTTACACCGATCACCGCCGACATTATTTCGACCTTGATCATCAGCGGCGAGCTGGACGGCGCTGCGGCACCCTTCACCATTGACCGTTTTGCGCTGACAACTGGGCGGCACGCCCGATGATCATCCATGTCAACGGACGATCCCGAGAGGTGACACCGCCCGTGCGGCTAAGTGAGGTGCTCGAACTGTCCGAGAGTGGCACCGCGCGGCGCGGTGTCGCTGTTGCAGTCAATGGCCAGGTGATTCCCAGGAGCCAGCACGCCGACATCGAGCTAACAGAGGGGGCCAGGGTGGAGATCGTTACGGCGGTGCAAGGTGGTTGAGGTACGCCCAACTGTCAGTTCAGAGCCGATGACCGAAGCCGATCCATTGATCATTGCGGCCAAGGAATTCACCTCGCGGTTGATCATGGGCACTGGTGGAGCTCCCAGCCTAGAGGTAATGGAGGCGGCGCTGCTGGCGTCGGGGACCGAGTTGACCACGGTCGCCATGCGTCGCATCGACGTCGCGACGCCAGGCTCGCTGCTCGACATCCTTGATCGCCATCAGATCGCGGTGCTTCCCAATACCGCTGGTTGTTACACCAGTGCGGATGCGGTACTGACCGCACAGCTAGCGCGGGAGGCATTGGAGACCAATTGGATCAAGCTGGAGGTCATTGCCGACGAGATCACCCTGCTACCTGATCCGATCGAGCTGTTGGATGCTGCCGAGCGCCTCGTCGCCGACGGATTCGTCGTTCTCCCCTATACCAATGACGATCCGGTCTTGGCCCGCAAGCTGGCTGATGCCGGTTGCGCCGCGGTAATGCCGCTGGGTGCACCGATCGGCTCCGGTTTGGGCATCCGCAATCCACACAACATCGAGCTGATCGTCGAGCATGCTGCGGTGCCGGTCGTACTCGACGCCGGCATCGGTACCGCATCCGAGGCGGCCCTGGCCATGGAGCTCGGATGCGATGCCGTACTGCTGGCCTCCGCGGTTACCAGGGCTGAAAATCCCGTCCGCATGGCCGAGGCGATGAAGTATGCAGTGCGAGCCGGTCGACTGGCTCGGTCCGCAGGCCGTATTCCGGTTCGCCGTTACGCTGAGGCATCCTCGACTCATGCCGGACGGATCGACTAACCGTTGATGCGCGAGGAATCGACCAACGGCGGCGCGCCTCTGCCGTGGCAGTACGAGGTCACTTCTAGACTCAGGCCCGGTGCCAGCATGGCCACCTTCCCCACCGTGTACGGAGCAGACGTGACGATGACGACCGTTGGCGACCCGTTGGTGGGGCGCCTTTTGGACGGTCGTTACGAGGTAACCCAACGGCTGGCTCGCGGTGGCATGGCCACCGTCTATCGAGCGGTCGATACCCGCCTCACCCGTACGGTCGCCGTAAAGGTGATGCACATCGGGCTCGGGGATGACGCCGAGTTCGCCCGCAAGTTCGATCGTGAGGCGCGGGCGGCAGCCAAGTTGTCCCATCCCAATGTCGTCTCAGTTTTTGATCAAGGTCAAGATCGGGAAGGCGCGAACAGCCGTCCCTACATCGTGATGGAGTACGTCGAGGGCGAGACGCTACGTGACGTGCTCAATCGGGAAGCGCCGATGCCGCCGAGCCGGGCACTCGAGATCATGGAGCCGGTGCTTGCTGCCCTTGCGGTGGCCCACAACGCGGGGCTCGTGCATCGCGACGTGAAACCGGAGAACGTGTTGATCAGCGACCGTGGTCAGATCAAGGTCGCCGACTTCGGGCTGGCCAAAGCGGTGTCGTCCCAGACGAACACCGCTACCCAGGGGCTGCTGATCGGCACCGTCTCCTATCTCCCGCCGGAGCTCGTCATGTCTGGGAACGCCGACGCGCGATCTGACGTGTACAGCGCCGGCGTGGTTCTCTTCGAGCTGCTCACCGGCCGCAAGCCACACACTGGCGACACTCCGATCCAGATTGCGTACGCACATGTGCATCGTGACGTACCGCCGCCGTCCACCAGCTTGACTGCCGGGAAGATTCCGCCGTACGTGGACGCGTTGGTCACCCGCGCGACGGCGCGGAATGCAAACCTGCGGCAACATGACGCAAAGGTGTTTCTCGCTCACGTGCGGCGGGCGCGCAGCGCGCTGCAACGTGGGCTTTCCGATGATCCTGAGCTCACGCGTGAGCTGCGCACCGCGTTACCAGCGCCCGCGGTCAGGCCAAGGGTGCGAGAGCCGGCTGACTACGAGGTGACTCAGAAGGTTCCGGCGCCGTTGCCCGGTCGTGTGCAGCCTCGGCACTCTGGTGGTACGCGGACCATCATCGACGCTCCACCGCCAGCCGTCGCCAGACACCTGCATGAGCCGTCGCCGGAAAGGTTGGCCGCCGAGCGGGACCGCCGAGCGCGTAAGCGTCGCAGGGGGTGGCTCGCCTTTTTGCTGATCTTGATGCTTTCCGCCTCAGCAGCACTCGCCGGCTGGTACTTGACGGAGGGTCGGTTCACGACAGCGCCTGATCTTGCCTCGCTCAGCAAGGTTGAGGCGACGCGCATGGCGGCCCAGTCGGGCCTGTCAATTGACTTCGAAGACGCGTACAGCGAAACGGTGGCCCGTGGCATGGTGATCTCCACTACGCCCGGGCCAGGGAGCAAGATCGAAAAAGGCTCTCGGATTCAGGCTGCCCTGTCACGCGGGCCCGAACGGTATCCCATGCCAGTTGTCGTTGGCCTGTCTCAATCGGCAGCTGAGGCGGCGATCCAGAAGGCGAACCTGAGCGTCGGCAAGGTTGCCAATGGCTTCAGTGAGCAGGTGCAGGCCGGCGTCGTGCTCAGCGCTTCAGAGAAGCCGGGGGCCCGTCTGAAGAAGCAGACCGCTATTGACCTCGTGGTCTCCAACGGTCCCAAGCCGCTGGTGATCACCAACTACCAAAACACTCCCTATGATGCTGCCGCGGCCGCATTGAGCAGTGTCGGATTTCGGGTGATCCAGCGGAGCGGGTACTCGAATGACGTGGCCAAGGATCTGGTGCTCAGTCAGGATCCGGACTCCGGTCACGGCGCGCCTGGTGAGACCATCACACTCACCAGATCGCTTGGGCCGAATCTGGTCACTGTGCCCGATGTGCAGCGGATGGCGCTTCCTGCTGCCAGGAAGGCGATGCGACAGGCCGGCTTCAAGACCAAGGTGCAGCCCGTTGCCATGAACCGCCATGGAGTCAAACATGTGGTTTACACCAACCCGTCGGCTAGTACCCCGACAGTCAAGGGCTCGACGATCACACTCTTCGTTGTTTGACGCCTTCGGCTGCAGCCCGCTGCCACGAAAGTGCTGGCAAATAGCACCTCGCGTTGCCTGAAAAGTGCAATTTGCCAGCAGTTTCCTTACCGTCTATGTGGATCTCCGCCCGGCGCAATACCGCGGCATGGCCGCTCTGTCTCAAGAGCGAATCGTCAAGCAGGGCTTCCCATCGGGCCAGAGGCCGCGGGTCCCCGGTACGACCAAGCAGCCGATCTAGGCCAGCAATGATCGACCCTTCCTCCTGGAGCAACTGAGGCGAGGTAAACCCAACCCGCTGCATGTTGATCTGAACGAGGCGCCGATCCCGCGCCAGGTCTGCCCGGTGTACGTCCCGCTCCCGGTGCTTCCCGCCGTCGTACTCATGGATACGACAGGTACCAACCAGGCGGAGGTCAGCCCGTGCAACGAAATTGCCTCACTTGTCGTAGAACTTCGGCTGCGCGATCGTGGATGCCGTGTGACGAGCAGACCAGCGCGCTGCGGATGCGAAGCATTGCGTGGCACGGAAACGAAGACTGTCTCAGTGGAACTCGAGGCGAGTGGATCGCCCCTCTAGGCTAGGGCGATGCTTGCTGCCAGGTCCCGTACCGAGCTGCTGGCGTTGGTGGCTCTGCTCGTCATGACGGCTGCCTGGGGATCGACGTTCTTTCTGATCAAGGATGTGGTGACCCGGATCCCCGTGCCCGATCTGCTGACCATTCGATTCGCCATCGCTGCTCTGGCGCTGGGCATCATTGCAGCTCCGCGACTTCAGATGTCGGGCACCGTGATTAGGTACGGCGTCCTGCTGGGAGTCCTTTACGGAGCTGCGCAGATCCTGCAGACGGCAGGCCTGGCCCATACGTCAGCCAGCGTCTCGGGCTTCGTTACCGGGCTGTACATCGTCGCTACGCCGCTGCTGACTGCGCTCATCCTCCGCCGCCGGGTCCCGCGCCTGACTTGGCTCCCTGCGATCCTCGCCACCGTCGGCCTCGGCGTACTGTCGCTGCACGGCTTTGCGCTCGGCTACGGTGAGCTACTTACTCTCGTCGCGGCCGTGATCTATGCAGGCCACATCGTGGCTTTGGGGCAGTTCAGCAAGCCCGAAACGGCACTGAGCTTGAGCTTCGTGCAGTTGATCATCATCACGCTGGTAACCGCCGCGGCAGCGTTGTGGCCGACTGCCGGATCCCCCGCAGGCATCCAGCTGCCGGCCAATGGCCAGGACTGGCTCATCGTGCTCTACCTCGCAATCGTTGCCAGTGCGATGACGATGGTGCTGCAAACCTGGGCCCAGGCGCACATCGAGGCCTCCCGGGCTGCGGTGATCATGGCCATGGAACCGGTCTGGGCGGCAGCCTTCGCGGTGACCCTTGGCGGGGAGACAATCACGTCGCGAATGGTCATCGGTGGCGTGGCTATCGTGACGGCGATGTATTTGGTCGAGCGCCCTCAACGAGACCGAAGTGATGCTCGGGAGCTGGTGTCATGAGCAACATCGTGATCATCTTGATCGTGATCGCTGTGCTTGCTCTCGGGCTTATTGCATTCTTGATCATTCGACGACAGCGCTATGTCCGGGCGCTGCGCGGACGAGGCTGGACCTTCGAGTCGCGGCCATCTTTGGAGTCGGTCCTTGATCACCATGCGCCACCCTTCGGCCTCGGCTTCGTACGCAAGGTGGACGAGGCGATTTCGGGTCAGACCACAGCTGGTGTGCCGTTTCGAGTGTTCGAGTACACCAGCAGCGAGGGCGGACCGAAGTTCGACGACCGCCTCGCGAGCCTGCAATTGGCGTTGCCGCTTCCCGATCTGTTCATCTCTACAGACAGTGCCCGCAGCAACGTCGAACTTCCACAAGTTGAGGTTGATCCACGCTTCCAGGTACGCGCCGCCGATGCGGACTACTCCAAGACAGCTCTGTCGGCTTCGGTGCTCGATGCGATCGCAGACTTCGGCCAAGGAGGAAATCGGGTCGACCTCAGCATCGACGGGAAGCAGCTGGTTGCGGTTGGCGCGCCGAAAGACCCAGAGCAACTGCAGACTTATCTCGAGAAGCTTGGCGCAGTCGCGCAGGCGTTCAACCCGGAAGCCTTGGCGCAATATCGCGTATCCCCGTTGCCACCAGGATTCGGGTTCTACGGCCACCCTGACTGGCAGCTGATTGGCCGCGACGACAGCCTCATAGCCAAGTACGGTCTGACGACAGCCGGCTTTGGACATAGCACCGAGAAGGTCATCCGAGGCTCCAACGACGGGCTACCGATCGAGGCGTTCATTCACCGCTGGAAGACCCAACGGACTGAGACCTACACAGACTCAGAGGGTCGTACCCAGACACGCACAGTGACCGACGATCATTCCGAGATCCTGACCGCGATCACCATGCCGTTCTCCTTCCCCCTGCTCTCGGTGGGCGGCGGCTGGGGCGGCAAGAAGGTTCGGTTCGAGAGCGAGGAGTTCAATGACCGCTTCACGGTGCGCACCGACAATCCCAAGTTCGCCTCGGATGTGATTCATCCACGGACCATGGAGTTCTTGACGGCGGTGCAGCCACCCGGATTTCGTATCGAGGGCAATGGGATGCGCTTCTCTGTCGACAAACATGACACCGAGTTGATCGGGTTCTGTGCTGACTTCGCCCACGAATTCTTCGGCCGTGTGCCGTCTTTCGTCTGGAAGGACCTCCAGATCACACCCCCTGCGTTTCGGCGGATGCCGACAGAGCCTTAGCTATTGGCACGCCGGGGCGGTAGGCCAGATGAAGGTATGACGGCGCATCGAGCACCGCGAGATCGGCTCGATTCCCAACGACCAGCCGGCCGATGTCGGTCCGCCGCAATGATTTCGCCGAACCTGCCGTAGCGGCGTACAGCGCCTGGGCGGGCGTCATGCCCATTTCGCGAACAGCCAGCGAGATCACCCATGGCATGGAACTCGAGTAGCACGTCCCGGGATTGCAGTCAGTCGCCAGCGCGACCGAAACGCCGGCCGCGAGCAACCCAGCAGCATCTGGATAGGGCGAACGCGTACAAAACTCAACTCCGGGCAGCAGCGTGGCAACCGTCTGCTCTGCCGCGGCGGCCAACGCATCGACATCGGCATCGTCCAGATAGGTGCAGTGATCGACACTGGCCGCACCTAGCTCGACCGCCAGCTGAACGCCGGGGCCTGGGCCGAGCTGGTTGCCGTGGACACGCAGCCCGAGGCCCGCTGCGGCGCCGGACTCGAGGACCTGCCGGGCTTCGGTTGCATTAAAGGCATGGGCTGAGTGCGGTTCGCAGAAAACATCGATCCAACGCGCGTCGGGTGCCGCCGCCTCCAGCATTGGTCCCGCCACAAGATCGACATAGGCTGCCCGATCCTGCGCGTATTCAGCCGGCACGACATGTGCGCCCAGAAAGGTTGCCTCGGTCGTGAACTGCCGAGCAATCTGAAGCGCCCGCACCTCGTCGGCCACCGTCAACCCGTAGCCGCTCTTGATCTCCACAGTGGTAGTGCCGAGTGCTCGTAGCTCGGCGATCCGCGCAGCGAGCAGAGCAGTCAGCTCATCGGAGCTGGCGGCACGAGTCGCGCCAACCGTGACGCCGATCCCGCCACCGTCGTAAGGCTGACCGGTCATACGAGCCGCGAATTCGCCGGCGCGATCACCAGCGAAGACCAGGTGGCTATGCGAGTCGACAAAGCCGGGGATGACCGCTCGACCGCCAACGTCGATCATGCTGTCAGCGGCTGGCGCCTCGGCTGCCGGCCCGATCCAGGCAATCAAGCCATCTTCGATCAACAGCGCGGCATCCGATCGAATTCCGAGCTGGTCAGAGCTGGAGCCGTCACAGGTGACAAGCTCGCCGATTCCACCGATCACCATGCTGCTCATGCCGTCTCCAGTTGATCAAGAGCGGCAGAGAGCAGCTGAGCGGCTGAGCCCAGCTGGTGCCGGCCGTCACGAACGATCACGCGCCCGGCCACGACGACCTGATCGATGTCACCAGCGGTGGCGGCGTACGCAATTTGACCTGGATCAGCTCCTGTGGTTCGCACCGAGTCGGATCGAACGACCACGAAGTCGGCAAGAGCTCCGTCGGCAATCAGGCCGCCCTCCGGCCAACCAAGGCTGCGGTAACCTGCCTCGCTTGCGATCATGATCAGCTCTGCCGGAGTGAAGCGGCCACGTTCGCCAGTCGCCAGTCGCTCGTGCATTTCGAGCCCCCGCAGTTCCTCGAACGGGTCGATGACTGCTTGTTGATCAGAGCCGAGGGTGAGCGGGCTGCCCGCGTCTGCCAACCGTCGTGCGGGCCCAATGCCATCGGCAAGATCACGTTCCGTCGTCGGGCAGAAGCATGCCGCCGTCTGAGTACTGCCGAGGGTCTTGATATCGCTGTCGGTGAGGTGGGTGACGTGTACTGCAGTGGTTCTGGGACTGAGCAGGCCGTGATCATCGAGCAATTCAGTCGGGGTACGGCCGTAGAAAGCCTGGGTGGCGGCGTTTTCCGCCGGCTGCTCGCTGAGGTGAACATGCAGCGGCCGCTCCCCCGCTGTCTCGCTGATTACGCTAAGCGCCTCAGCTGGCACCGCCCGAACCGAATGCACGGCCGCTCCGATCCGTACCCGGTCAAGATCACTGAGCAAGCCCAGCCGAGTCCGCCAATGATCAACGTCGCCGTCGCTGAAGCGAAGCTGTACCGGATCCAGCGGAAGATGACCGGCTGCGGCCAGTCCCCCTGCTAAGTAGCAGGTGTCAAGCAGTGTTAGTCGGATGCCCGCTTCCGTGGCCGCCTGAATCACGGCTGCGCCCATGGAATTCGGATCAGCGTACGAGCGGCCGCGTTGATCATGGTGCAGATAGTGGAACTCCCCGACGACGGTGTATCCCGCCTGCGCCATCTCGACAAAAACCGCTCGGGCTAGGGACAGGTAGGAATCAGGGTCTAGTCGGGCGGCGATGGCATACATCTGCTCACGCCATGTCCAGAACGTGCCGCCTCCAGCGTGCGTTCGGCCACGGAGGGCGCGGTGGAAGGCATGGCTGTGTCCGTTGCCGAGGCCAGGCAGCGTGACTCCGCCCAGGACTTCCGCGCCGGCTTGTGGTTCTACGCCGACAAGGACTTCAGTAAACCGCCCATTCTCCACCTCGAACCCGACGCCGGCATGGCACCCGTCCGGAAGCCAGGCGTACTCGGCCCAGTACGAAGTCACGCTTCAGCTCCGGCCAGATCAGCCAGCACCCTCGCCAATGCAGTTACACCAGTGAGACAGTCCTCAAGATCGGCCCACTCGGCAGGCGAGTGAGAGATTCCAGTCGGGTTACGGACGAAGATCATCGCCGCGAGTACGCCGGAATTGGCCAGTATCCCAGCATCATGTCCAGCGCCAGTGCCCATCACTGGCGCATCAAGCAGTTTGGCCAGCCTGGCGACAAGGGCATCATCGAAGGCGGTCTCAGGAGTCCGCGACTCCTCGGCCAGGACAGCACCCAAGCTGACCGCGCGTTCCTCGATCTGAGCCACGGTGGCGCTGAGTGCAGCTTCATCGGGCGCCCGGGCATCGAGCCAGGCAGTTGCTGAGCCAGCAATGGCGTTCACCCCTCCGGGCATGATGTTGATCTTGCCAATCGTCGCCAGGCTGCCATGTGCCTCCGCAGCACCGCGAGCCGCGAGGACCAGGTGTGCGCAGCCGATCATGGCGTCCCGGCGATCACTCAGCCTGGTCGTCCCAGCGTGGTTAGGTTCACCCGGGATCTCGATCCGCCAGCGGCCATGCGGCCACAACCGGTCACCGACGGCCACCGGGCGATCCAGCTCAACCAGCCCTCGACCCTGCTCGATGTGGAGCTCAATGAACGACCCAATGCGCGCCAGGGCCTCCGGATCCGCGGCCAGGTGATTCGGATCCCGCCCGGCAGCATGCATGGCGTCGGCCATGGTGATACCGTCGGCGTCCTGCAAGGCCAGGGCGCGATCAGGGGCCAGCGCACCGGTGATCACCCGCGATCCAGCACAGGAAACGCCGAACCGGGCGCCCTCCTCGTCGACGAAGTTCACCACACCGATCGGGCGAGCCGGCTGAAAGCCGGCAGACCTCAGGCGGTCGATTGCCAGCAGCCCGCTCACCACGCCGAGCGGACCGTCGAATGCGCCGCCGTCCGGCACGCTGTCCAGGTGAGAGCCGGTGACGATACCGCCAGCTCCAGCACTATCGGGATTGCCCCACCAACCCCATTGGTTACCCATTCGATCTTCCGTCAGATCCAGGCCTCGACTCGCGCATTCGCTGGCAAACCAGTCACGCATCCTCAGATCCGCCTCACTCCAGGCAAAGCGCCGGTATCCGCCGGTAACCGGATCCCGCCCAACGTCCGCGATCGCCGACCACATCTGCTCGAAGACTGCGGCTTGGGCGGTGATCACGCTCAGATCCCTTCCTTCATGGGCACCCGAACGCCGCGATCTGCGGCGACTTCCTCGGCCCGCTCGTAACCGGCATCGACGTGCCGGATAACGCCCATGCCGGGATCGTTGGTAAGTACTCGGGCAAGCTTTTGAGCCGCGAGTTCTGTGCCATCAGCCAGCGACACTTGGCCGGCATGGATAGAGCGGCCGATGCCGACTCCCCCGCCGTGGTGAATCGAGACCCAGGATGCGCCAGAGGCAGTGTTGATCATGGCGTTCAACAGCGGCCAGTCCGCGATGGCGTCCGAGCCGTCGAGCATCGCCTCACTCTCCCGGTACGGGCTGGCAACCGATCCGCAATCCAGATGATCACGACCGATCACGATCGGAGCCCTGATCTTGCCCGAGGCGACCAAATCGTTGAAAGCCAGGCCCGCCTTGTCGCGTTCGCCATAACCGAGCCAGCAGATCCGTGCCGGCAGTCCCTGAAAGCTGATCTTCTCGCGGGCGCCGCTCAGCCACTTGTGCAACCGATCGTTGTCGGGGAAGAGATTCAGCACGGCCTGGTCGGTCATCTCGATGTCATGCGGATCTCCGGACAGCGCGACCCAGCGGAAGGGGCCCTTGCCCTCACAGAACAGCGGCCGGATATATGCCGGTACAAAACCCGGAAAGTCAAAGGCCCGTTCGCAGCCACCGAGCCGCGCCTCGTCGCGGATCGAGTTCCCGTAGTCGAAGACCTCGGCGCCCGCGTCCTGGAACTCGACCATGGCTTGAACGTGACGCGCCATGCTGGCCCGTGCCCGGTCGGTGAACTCCTCCGGCTTCTGCTCGGCGTAGCTGGTCCAGTCTTCGACGCTGATCCCTTCCGGCAGGTACGACAGCGGGTCATGAGCACTGGTCTGGTCAGTCACCACGTCGATCGGTACGCCGCGACGCAGCAGCTCGGGAAAGATCTCCGCACAGTTACCGACAACACCGATGGAAGTTGCCCGCCGCTCATCCTTGGCCGCCAACGCCCGGGATATCGCGTCATCAAGATCATCGGCGATCTCGTCGAGATAGCGATGATCAACTCGGCGCTGCAGCCGGGATCGGTCGACGTCGACGATGAGACAGACACCGTCGTTCAATGTCACAGCCAAGGGCTGGGCGCCGCCCATGCCGCCACAACCACCGGTAAGGGTCAAGGTGCCGGCAAGGGTGCCGCCGAAGCGTTTCTCCGCTACCGCCGCAAACGTCTCGTATGTGCCCTGCACAATCCCCTGGGTACCGATGTAGATCCACGACCCAGCGGTCATCTGGCCGTACATCGTCAACCCCAGCTTCTCGAGTCGCCGGAACTCCGGCCAGGTAGCCCAGTCCGGAACCAGGTTGGAGTTGGCCAAGATCACCCGGGGGGCCCACTCATGGGTTTGCATGACACCGACCGGCCGGCCTGACTGCACCAGCATGGTCTCATCGGCTGCCAGAGTCTTCAGCGTCCGCACCATGGCATCGAAGGCGTGCCAATCCCGCGCCGCACGACCGGTACCGCCGTACACGACAAGATCATCGGGACGTTCCGCGTTCTCGGGATCGAGATTGTTCATCAGCATCCGAAGCGGAGCCTCGGCGGCCCAGGAGCGGGCGGTGAGTGTGGTGCCGCGGGGTGCGCGTACCGGTCGGGCGCCTTCCATTCTCTGACTCCTTCGCTTGATCAATTGAGCGGGCCGGCCACCGACTCGGCGGCCGCAACGACGGCACCAGTCCTGATCAACTCAACAGCTAGGTCGATCTCAGGTGCCAGCCAGCGATCTGAACCCGGTGCCGGAGCACCGGCAGCGCGTAGCGCCGCGATGACCGCGGCGGTAACAGGTGCGGGCTGTAACGGTAGGCGCAGCTCGATACCCCGAGCCGCTGTCAGCAACTCAATGGCCAGCACACGAGCAAGGCCATCGATACCGCGGCGTAGTTTGCGCGCTGCGGACCATCCCATGGAAACATGATCTTCCTGCATGGCCGAGCTAGGAATCGAATCCACTGAAGCCGGCACTGCAAGCCGCTTGAGGTCAGAGACGATCGCCGCCTGGGTGTACTGCGCGATCATGTGACCGGAATCGACTCCAGGATCGGCCGCCAGGAACGCATTCAGGCCGCCACTGCGGGTCCGGTCCAGAAACCGGTCGGTACGCCGCTCAGACATGCTGGCCAGGTCTGCTACCGCTATGGCGAGGAAATCCAGCACATAGCCAAGCGGTGCACCGTGGAAGTTGCCGTTCGACTCAACGCGACCATCGAGGGTGACCACCGGATTGTCGATGGCAGATCCGAGCTCGATCAACGCGACCCGCTCGGCATGATCAATCGTGTCCCGAACGGCTCCTGACACTTGCGGCGCACAGCGCAGCGAATAGGCGTCCTGAACCCTGGTACAGGCCTCCGTACGGTGGCTTTCCCGAATCTCGCTGCCGGCCATGATCGTGCGCAGATTACGTGCTGACGCGGCCTGACCTGGATGCGGCCGCAGGGCGTGCAGATCATCAGCGAAGACATCGTCGGTGCCGAACAAACCTTCAACGCTCATGGCTGCGGTGATGTCAGCGACCTTCAACAACTGCCGCAGATCGATGATGGCAAGCACCAGCATGCCGAGCATGCCGTCAGTGCCGTTGATAAGAGCTAGGCCCTCTTTCTCGGCCAATGTGATTGGAGAAATGCCGGCGGCAGTGAACGCATCCTGCGTCGGCATCAGCGTGCCGTTGGCGTCGCGAACCATCCCCTCGCCCATCAAGGCCAGAGCACAGTGCGCAAGCGGGGCCAGGTCGCCGGAGCAGCCCAGGCTGCCGTATTCGTGCACGACTGGCGTGAGGCCGGCGTTGAGCATGGCGGCGTAACATCGCAGCGTCTCTTCCCGAATACCGGTGCGGCCGGTGGCGAGGGTGGAGATTCGTAGCAACATCAAGCTTCGCACCACTTCCCGCTCCACCTCAGGTCCCGAGCCCGCAGCATGGGACCGGACCAGGCTGCGTTGCAGCTGACCACGGAGATCGACCGGAATATGACGTGTTGCCAGCGCCCCGAAGCCAGTCGAGACACCGTAATGCGGCTCCTGATCGTCGGCTAGGGCCTCGATGATCTCCCGGGATTTGCGGACTTCGGCCCAGGCGTCGTCGGCAATGATGATCTCCGCCTCACCACGCGCCACTGTCTCCAGCTCATCGAAGGTGACGGGGCCGATGCCGACGGTGACGCTGCGTTGTTCCATGAGTCCATTTGACCGCTACCTGATTCAGGAAGCGAGCAGTGGGCAGCCGACGTGACCGGCTCATTCAGAATTCGTGGGTGGTTGCTCCACGCAGGTCGATCACACGAGTGTTGGTCATCTCGTTGAGACGGGTAAGCGCCAGCGTCCGGCCGATGTCGCTCAGCAGCACATCGTGGATCGGGAAGCCTTCGAGCGCACCGACGGCTCGTACGAAGTCGATGGTCTCCTTCATCGCCGCCCAGGGTCCGTACGCGGGGACGGCGAGAATGTCGATGCCATCGGGAACCGTATCGAGCGCGTCTCCGGGATGGAAAAGCGTCGGCTGACCCTCAGACCGCAGGACATAACCCACATTGCCGATTCGCGGGATGTCGCGGTGGATGATCGCGTGCTGCCCACCTACGGCGGTGATCAACACGTCACCGATAGCGGTCTGGTCGTCGGGCGGCAGCGCGCTGGCGTTTTCACCAAGAGACGGCAGGTCGCCGGCGTTGATCAAGTCGAGAATCGAGGGCTCGACAAGGACCGCAGCGGATGGGTTGGCACCCAACAAGGTGGGCAGATTCTTCGGATCCAGATGATCTGGATGCTGGTGCGTTACCAGCACCGCGTCGAGATCTGTCAGCGAATGCCAGCTGTCCGAAGCGTTCCCGGGATCGATGAGAATTCGCGCGTCGTCGGTCTCGGCGAGGACCGCCGCGTGACCCAGGTGGGTAATCCGCATTGCACAACCGTAGGGGCTAAGGGGCCGACAGCATTCGGGTGGGTGCGCGGCGCTATCCGCTCAACAGCTTGCCAACAAGCTGGCCGGCCGACACACCATCCTCCACAGTCACGTTCAGATGGGTCACGACTCTGATCATGAAAGGACCGAGAGCGGAAATTCGGACGCCACGCTCGGTTGCCGCCGCGGCAATGGGTGCTGCCGGAGTGGTACCGGTGTTGATCACCACGATGTTCGTCTCGACCATGTCTGGATCAACAGCAGTTGGCACATGGCTGGCCACGGCCTCAGCGAAAGCACGAGCGGCTGCGTGATCATCAGCCAGTCGCCGCACATGATGATCAAGGGCGTACAGGCAGGCAGCGGCAAGAACGCCCGCCTGGCGCCAGCCGCCGCCCAGCCGCTTTCGCATCACCCGGGCTCGCGCGATGTTTTCTGAGGTGCTGACCAGCACCGAGCCGACCGGAGCACCAAGTCCCTTCGAGAAGCACACGCTGACGGTGTCGAAAAGCCGGCCGTAGCTCTCGAGTGCGACCCCGGTCGCAATGTGCGCGTTCCATAGCCGAGCGCCGTCGAGGTGATACCCGATGCCGTCATGCCGACACAGCTCAGCGACCGCGGTCAGCTCATCAAAAGGCTGGATCGTCCCACCACCGAAGTTGTGGGTGTTTTCTACTGCGACCGCCGCCGTTGATACCAGGTGCGGCCCGGCGGATGGCGAAATGATCTTCGCCACCTCCGCGGGTTCCACCTTTCCGCGAATCGACGGAAAAGTCCGCATGGTTACGCCGTGGACCGCCGCGTGGCCGCCCATCTCGGCCCGGGCGATATGAGCCTGTGTGTCACAGATGACTTCCTGGCCGGGCTTCACCAGCAGCCCTATCCCGAGCATGTTGCACATCGATCCGCTGACGCAAAACAGGCCCGCCTCGTGGCCGAGCAACTGTGCCACGCGCTGTTCGAGCTTATTGACTGTCGGATCTTCGGCGTACACATCATCGCCAACCGGGGCGGCCAGCATGGCCTGCCGCATCCCTTCAGTCGGCTGGGTCACGGTGTCGGAGCGCAGATCGATCACGGTGAAGAGTCTGACGACTCTGCTGCTATGCGCGACTGTGGGGGTGTCCGGAAAACCTAGAGCTGGCTAGCGCGGGCAGATCTAGACGTCGATCTGCGAGCGTCGGTTAGGCCGCGCGTTCTTGTCTGGACGAGCGTGCGAGCAGATCTAAAAAGTAAGGGGCACGTACGCCTGAACCGGGTTCGTTCTCTTGATGCCGGCCCTGGTCAGCCGCTCGGCAACGAGAAAAGCCAGCTCCAGCGATTGATTGCGATTCAGGCGCGGATCGCAGAGCGTTTCGTAGCGGCTCACCAGGTCTGCTTCCACCAAGTCATCCCCACCGCCGACGCATTCGGTTACATCATCGCCGGTCAGTTCCACATGTACGCCGCCCGGCCAGGTGCCGAGCTCCTCATGAACATCGAAGAAGCCATTGAGCTCGGCCATGACGTCGGAGAACGCCCGGGTCTTGTAGCCGTTGCGCGCCTCAAACGTATTGCCGTGCATCGGGTCACAGACCCAGGCAACCTGACGACCGCTGGCGGTCACCTTGGCCACGATGTCTGGAAGCACCTCTCGGACTTTTCCGGCACCCATTCGAGTGATGAAGGTGATCCGTCCAGCTTCATGATCAGGATCAAGGCGATCGGCCAATTCCAGCGTGTTGTCCGCGGTGGTCGTTGGACCGAGCTTGACACCCAGCGGATTACGGACGTGCCGGAAGAGCTCCACATGGGCACCATGAAGCTGCCGGGTACGCTCGCCGATCCACAGAAAGTGCCCAGAGGTGTTGTACGGCTGACCAGTGCGTGAGTCGATCCGGGTCAGTGCGTGCTCGTACTCCAAGATCAGCGCCTCGTGGCTGGAGTAGAAGTCGACAGTCCGGAACACGTCGTCGTCAATACCGCAGGCCACCATGAAGGCGAGTGCGCGATCGATCTCGTTGGCTAGATTCTGGTACTGCACGCCAGCCGCGGAGTTCTTGACGAAGTCCGCGTTCCAGCTGTGCACACTGCGGAGATGGGCAAACCCGCCCGTAACGAACGCCCTGGTGAGATTCAACGTCGCCGCCGAAGCGTGGTAAACCCCAAGCAAGCGCTGCGGATCGGGTTCGCGAGCCTCCGGTGTGAACTCGAAGCCGTTCACGGCGTCGCCTCGGTAAGCGGGCAACGTAACGCCTTCGCGGGTCTCGGTGGCTGAGCTGCGCGGCTTGGCGAATTGGCCCGCCATCCGGCCGACCTTAACGATCGGCACTTGCGCTGCGTAGGTGAGCACGACCGCCATGGAGAGCAACGTCCGGAGCTTGCCCTGGATGTTTGCCGCCGTCACGTCGGCGAAGGTCTCGGCGCAATCGCCACCTTGCAACATGAAGGCCTCACCGGCCGCCACGTTGGCCATCTTGCCGCGTAGCTTGTCGCATTCAGCGGCGAAGACGAGTGGCGGAAGAGTGCGGAGTTTGCCGACCACCTCGGCAATCTGGTGAGGTGAGGAGTAGCCCGGCTGCTGAAGCGGGTCCAAAGCATGCAGCGCTTTCAGCGAGGGGACCTGACTCGTCAGAGACACGCAGACACTGTAGACGCTCGCCTCGGCGCGGGCAGCTGAGTTATCGGCGGCTGGACGCACCAGCAAAATGGCATGCATGCAGCAGCGAACCTTCGTCCTGGTTCCCGGGGCAGGCGGCAACGGCGGATATTGGCAGCGGGTTGAGCCGCTCATCCAGAAGGCCGGCTTCCGCAGTCTTGCAGTTTCGTTGCCGAATTGGCCCGGTGCCACTTTTGCTGATCAAGCTGACGCTATTGTCGCCGCCGCTGGGACGCCCGAGCAGGTCACACTGGTCGCGCAGTCAATGGGTGCGTTTAGCGCACCGTTGACCTGCGCTCGATTGTCGGTCGCCCAAGTCGTGCTGCTGAACGCTATGATCCCGGCGCCCGGAGAAACCGCCGGCGAATGGTGGGCCAATACTGGCCAGGCCGCAGCCATGCGGGCCAACGATCTGCGAGAGGGTCGCGACCCTGACGCCGGCTTCGATGCCCAAAGCCATTTCCTTCATGACTTGCCTCCGGACGTCCTGGCGTTACTGACGTCGTCCGGCGATGAAGAACCCGCGGACTCGCTGTTCGCGACGCCGTTCCCGCTCGATCATTGGCCTGACGTCCCGACAACTGTCCTCGCAGGTCGGGAGGACCGATTCTTTCCGTATGACTTCCAGCGCCGACTTGCCAAAGACCGGCTTGGGTTGGAGGCGGAAGGGCTTCCGGGCGGGCACCTCCTTGCATTCAGCCAGCCAGAGGCGCTCGTCGAGCGGCTCATTCGCGATCTCTAGGCGTTTCCCGATTCCCGGTCGGGGAATGGACTCCTCAGCAAACCGCTTCGAGATCGAGGGGCCCGATGGACGGCATCACCTTTATCGGCACTGCCACGACAATCGTGCGACTCGGTTCGTTCACGGTGCTTACCGATCCCAACTTCCTTCATCGCGGCCAGCGGGCATACCTCGGCAAAGGACTCTGGTCTCGGCGGCTTACCGAACCCGCAATGCAGCCGGTAGACCTGCCGGCGCTCAATGCCGTCGTACCGTCTCATTTGCACGGTGATCACTTCGACCGGATAGCACGTCGGGAGCTGCATCGTACGGTCCCCATTGTGACGACCGAGCATGCGGCGACTCGTCTGCAGCGATATGGATTCACCTCTCACGGTTTGCAACCATGGAGCGCACACCAGCTCGTGGTGGGCGACGAATCATTGACCGTCGAGTCCTTGCCGGCCGTGCACGCCTACGGTCTGCTCGGTAAAGCACTACCGCCCGTGATGGGTTCACTGCTTGTTCATGAAGTTGCGGGCGCCGTACGCCGACGCGTTTATCTGAGCGGTGACACCCTGACAGGCGGACATCTGTACGACATCCGAGAGCGACATCCTGACATCGACACAGCGGTCATCCACCCGGGAGGGACACGCATACTGTTCTGGACTGTCACGATGGACGCCAAACAAGGCATCGATTTCCTGCACCGGATCAAGCCTCGTCTGGCGGTTCCGGTGCATTACGACGACTATCGGGTCTTTCGCTCACCGCTGTCGGAGTTCCTGTCGGCGGTGAAGCGCGACGTCGCAGGCCAGCTGCTCGAAGCACCGGTTCGTGGTGAGACGGTGCTGTTCGGCGACTGATCACCGGATTCGCTGATCCGGTAGCTTGCAGCGAAATGATCCGAACTCGCCAGCCACTCTTCACCTTTCGGTCCCTGAATGACCCAATCACCCTCGGACGCCGTCTGCCGCCCCTCCAGTGAATCGATCACTTCGCCAGCCAGCGCGGGGCGCGCCAAGGACTCACCAGCCCGCCGCCAGCGATCACCCGCAACGTGCTCGTAAGTCCTGGCGAAGATGTCTGACGCCACTGACCATGATCGATGAGCATCATCGGTGATGCGCCAATCCCCAGCCTCAGCCCGCATGGTTTCACCGGAGTCGTTGATCCAGGTCCACGCGACGTCGGAACGGACAGCGGTGACCTCGCCCCGCCGGCTCACCTGCACCCATCCGCCCGCATTTCCGTCATCCAGGCCCTCAACTTGCTGTCGCAGCACCGTCGAGCGGTAGCCGAGCCGGTTCAAAATCTTCAGAGCGTTGGCCACACCTTCACGGGTCTTCTCTTGATCGGCGGGCGTCAGCTCATCCCATGGACGCAGCGATGGATGGATGCGCCGATGATCATCACGCTCTGGGCCGTAGCGCCAGCCATTGTCCTGCAAATGGTTCATCCACGACTCATGCTCCATCTTGGCCATGGCTTCCAACTCTGCTGCAGAAACCTCCTCTGATCTCACCAGGCCATCAGAGTTTGCTGCGCTCACCGGGCCCCAGGAGCGTCCCAGCGATTCGGCCGCCGCCAACGCGGTGGTGACCTGCCGAATGTTGGTCTCCTTGAGGAAAGGGTCCAGCTGCTCCCACGCCTGATGGGACGGCTTGTTGGGCTCCAGATGCTGGTGCTGGCTGGTGATCAGCCGGTATTGCTCGTGGACGACCCGCGCCGCACGCTCCCAGCTGTCCACCGGAAGCGCAGTTGATGCATCCAGGGTCAAGCCGAACGGATAGAGCAGCTCCATGATCGGCTCATCCGCGAGTCCGCGAGTCGTCGGGCTCCAATCGAAGATCGTCCAGGTCGGGTTGAGTGCGGCCAGGTACGTCGCAGCGTGCGGGCCAGTGACGGCTGGGTCGTTAGCCAAGATCAGCGCCGGATGCTGATTATGTTGCAGGGTGGCTCGCAAGTTCTCCGACGTTGGCTCCGACTGCACGATCAAGATCAGTCCTTCATCACCGCTATTGCCGAAACGCTCCTGGCGCAGCCGGTGTTGCTCACGAAGCGCCTCGGCTTGCGGACCGTACAAGATCAAATCTGCTAGCCCCGGCCGAGGCGGAGCCAAGAGTGCATCACCCTCTCGTTCCCGCTGCGCCAGTTCGGCGCACACCGCTAGAGCCAGCGGAGAATTACCGACGATCACCAGCCGATCGAAGCCCGGTTTGAGCTTGCGGTCCAGGATGCGATCCAAGATCAATTCCGCAGTTACCTCATGAACACTGAGCGCGTCACTGATCCAGCGAACGGATGAGGCGGAGACGGGGGTTCGGTAGGCGTTGGTCCGGCGCCAGTACTCGGCCTGCCATGGATCATCGATGCGGACGATCATTCGTGGCGCCGTGTTGGTTCGCGCCGGTCTGGTGGAATCCGCCACCGCGCGGAGTTGAGCGGCCCAGCGGAGGTTCTCTGCCACATCGGCAGCGACAGCGTAGAAGGATCGCACCTTGAATCTGCCTCGCGAAGTAAGCAGTGAGCGAAGCGCCGCAAGATTCTTCACATCAGAAACCACCACACGAGCACCGAGATTGCGGGCGCTCTTGATCAACACATTGCCCGGATCATTGACCAGGACAGCGAACGTCGTGTCGGCTTCGCGCTGACTGCTCAGCCTGCGGACCAAGGGCATGGCGTCCTGGGTCAGACCGACCAGAACAACGAGCGAGCGGCTGAATCGGACTAGAAGTCGATCACTTTGCGCCCGAGAGATCGAGGCAACGATGCCGAATGCGGCGATGAGCAACAGCAGTGGGCCGAAAAGCCGTGGTAGCTGTAGGGCCAGCGGCGCCGGCAGAACCTCGGAGCCGACGTAGCACTGCTGAATGTTGCCGACGAGCAGGTTGAGCGCGAAGGTGAGCGGCGTCCAAAATGTGCTCTCCCCCGTGGTGCTCGGACAGCCCCAATAGGCGACCAAGCCCAAAGTGATGGTGGTTGCCGCGAGGATACCGGTGACCAGCACCGGAAAATTCCGCGCCTCTCGCCGTCGTGGCCAGTAGTACGCCAGGAACGCCCCGATACCGAGGGCTACTTGGACCAGGATCGGCCACCAAGCCTTTTCGTCGGTATATCCGCCAGCGCCGAGAGCCTGAACGATGCCCGCATCGAAAACCGAAACAGCGAAGATCAGCAGGTTCAACACGTAGAGGACCAAGAGTGTCCATGCAGCGACATTCCAGGGGCGCAGCGAGCTTGGATATGTCGAGGTGGCCGTCACGGTGCTAGGCCTGGGGAGAGACTTCATCAGCCTCGTGCGCCTTGGCTTCGCGGGCCGCTGCCTCCTTCGCCGCAGGCGCGTACATGTCCACGTACTCCTGGCCTGACAGCTCCATGATCGCGTACATGATCTCGTCTGTGATCGAACGCAAGATGAAGCGGTCCTCGCTCATGCCCTCGTAACGCGTGAAATCCAGCGGCTCTCCAAACTTCACGGTAGGACTGACGATCTTGGTGATGATCTTGCCAGGCGGCGCGATTACATCTGTGCCGATGATGGCAGAGGGAATTACCGGTACCCCAGACAACAAAGCTAGCCGCGCGACGCCGGTCCGTCCCTTGTAGAGACGCCCATCATGGCTGCGGGTGCCCTCGGGATAGATACCGAACAACTCACCACGCTGCAGAACCTTCAGCCCTGCCCGCAGGGCGCTTTCACTCGCTCGCCCCCCGGACCGATCGATAGGCACCTGCCCAGTGCCAGCGAAGAACCGCTTCTGGAACCAGCCCTTGAAGCCCGCTCTGGTGAAGTAGTCGGCCTTCGCAACGAATGTGATCCGCCGATCCAATGCAAGGGGCATGAACAACCAGTCTGCAAAGGACAAGTGATTGCTTGCAATGATCGCTGCGCCCGTATCCGGGACGTACTCACCACCCTCTTGGATCGGCCGGAAGATCTTGGTGATCACGGGCCCGAGCAGCACGTGCTTCAACACCCAGTACGCCGCCCGACCGGGACGAGAACCTGATTCAATCGTGACGTTCCCATGCGGATCAATCGAAACCAGATCATCACTGACAGCGCCTCGTCGATGCTGCGTGAGGTCCACGCCGACCTCCGGCTTCGCCGCCGGCGCTTCGCCGTTAGCGTCTGAAGGTGCTTCGCGGCCAGCAGGCGGCGAGTCTTCTAGCCCCTTGCTCACGCGTTCACGTCCATATTGATTGCTCCGCTCGCTGCGCTCGCTCCGCGCGGATCGCGCCTTGGAGCGCACCTACTTCGTCGCCACAGCTCGCCGCTGGGGCTGGTGCTCGCTGCGCTCGCGCAATTTTGTTGAGACCGTTCGCCGACGAAAAGCATGTCGACTCCCTCCTCCTCAGCACGGCGCGTGACGCGATCCGGTTTGATTGCTCCGGTCGCTAGAGCTCGCTCCCTGCGCGATTCGAAACCGGCGGAACGTCGAGACGTGGTGCGGGGATAGGAACCGGCGGCACCGGACGGCCCGCGCCGGGACGATGTCCAGCGCTGGCCGGGACTGCCTTGCCCTGCTCCAGGCCAGCCTTGACCGCGGTGCCGTAAGCATCGACGTATTCCTGCCCAGACAGCTCCATGACCACGTTCATGATCTCGTCTGTGATCCACCGCAGTACGTCGCGATCATTGCCTGCCGCCGCATAAGCGCTGAAGTCCATTGGCTTGCCAATGCGAATTTTCGGTCGCCTCATGATCGGGATTTTGAAGAATCGTGATGGCACTAGTTCGGTGTTGATCATCCCGACGGGGATTACCGGGACGCCGGCTTGGAGCACGATGCGAGCGACGCCCGTCTTTCCCTTATACAGACGGCCGTCTGGAGACCGGGTGCCTTCTGGATAGATACCGAGCAGATTCCCTCGGCGGAGTACGTCCAGTACGCCTTCCATACTGCTCGCGCTGGCCCGTCCCCCGGAGCGGTCTATCGACAGCTGACCAACGCCTCTGAGGAACCAAGTCAGCATCCGACCACGTACACCACGACCATGAAACAATTCGATCTTGGCCGGGAAGGTGACCCGCCGCGTGATCATCGCAGGCAGCAGGAAGGTGTCGCCCGCAGAGATGTGGTTGCTGACCAGAATCGCGCCACCGGACTTCGGGATGTTCTCCGCTCCGGTTGTTGAGGGTCTGAAAAGCAGCCAGCACACAGGCACAAACGCCCCATACTTGAACACCCAGTAGAGCAAGACCGACCTCCGCTTTCGACCCCATCGTAGGGCGGAACAACCCTAGTGGTGAGGCACTCAGGCAGGCCGGTTGGGCAGACATGCCACGATTCGCTCGTGACTTCTCCGATGCAGCCGACATCGAGCGCGAGGGTCGGGTGGCTGGAAGATCGTAGGCACCCGGCGCCTAGCGCGGCTTCAGTTCACCCGGATGCACAGCCGTACGAAGGTGGCAGCGGGCCTGTCGGAGTGCTGCTGTGTCACGGATACACCGGCTCGCCCAGATCGATGATCGACTGGGCGAGGTATCTCGAGGGTGCCGGTTTTCACGTCGTCTTGCCCCGGCTGCCCGGACACGGCACAACCTGGCAGGAGCTTAACCAGACCAAGTGGATCGACTGGTACGACTGCGTTGACGATGCTTTTACCACGCTTCGCACCCAATGCGGTCAGGTCTTCGTCACCGGCTTGTCGATGGGTGGGGCACTCGCCCTGCGGCTAGCGGAACAGCACGGCCCGGAAGTCGCGGGCCTGGTGCTGGTGAATCCTGCGATCAAGATCGGTAGGCCATGGAGTTGGGTATTTCTGTTGCGGATCTTGCCACTTTTGCGGTTGGTTCTTCCGTCCTGGGCTGGGATCGCCCAAGACATTGCCATACCTAACCAAGAGGAGCTGGGCTACGAGCGAAACCCGCTCAGCGCGATGTATTCCCAAGTCCTCCTTTGGGCCGAGGTACGCCGAAATCTGGACGGGGTTGACCAGCCGCTACTGGTTTACCGCTCCATTGATGATCATGTAGTCGATCCTTCCTCCGTTGGTTTGATCAAGGTTGGCGTACGATCCAGCGACCAGACGTATATCGAGCTAGAACGCAGCTACCATGTTGCAACCCTCGACTACGACGCGGAGGATATCTTCGAAGGAAGCGTTGCGTTCTTCCGCCGACTCACGAAGGAGGCCGATGGCACTGCCGAGTGAGGATGACCAGGACGCGATTGATCGCGCTTTTGAGGAGCTTGTTGCGCGCTATCACCTGACCGCGGCCAGGCCAGATTCACTCAGCCCCGATTTACTCAGCCCGGACTCACTCAGCACCGAGACTGCAGACGAGCCAACCCTTTCTTCTCATGATCCCGATGTCCGCGAGGGCTCTCATGATCCCGATGCACGCGAAGGCGCGGCCAACTGGGCCGCCGATCACCCTCTGTTCGGCTTCGTTCAAGCCCCAGCTGACACACCAGCTCCGGCAGAAGAGCCTACGGAGGAGCGTTACGTTCCAGAGCCATTGCCGCCGCTGCAACGACCCGCCATCCCGGCCTTGCTCGGCTGGATCGGCATCGGGTACGCCATCGTCATCGTCCTGGCAGCGACCTTAGGGGTCCGCTTTCCGACCTGGGCCGGCTGGGTCGCCGTCGGAAGCTTCGTGGGCGGATTCGGCATTCTGATGACCCGACTTCCCAAAGAGCGACCACCAGGCGCCGGCGACGGAGCGGTGCTCTAGCGCTCCTCGTCAACTCTTCTCTAGGACTGCGGTCGGGGACGCACGGATCGCGCCACGCTGTGCTGAGGAGGAGCGAGGGGACATGCTTCTCGTCCCCCAGTGACGACGAAGTAGGCGGGTTCAAAGGCGCGATCCGCGCGAAGCGAGCCGCAGCGAGCGAAGCGATCAAAACGAATCACGGCGCGGCCGAGCTTTGCGTGTCCGGCGCTTGCGGCGGCGCGGCCAGAAGCCAAATTGCGCCGAGTCAGGCGGCTCGACCATGGCATGGCGGGCAAGATCCGCGGCGCCGATCAGTCCGGCATCGTTGCGAAAGCGGGCAAGCACCAGCCTGGCCTCCTCGCGAAACCCGCGGCCGGTCAGGGTACGGCTGAAGGCTCGTTGCGCGGGCTGCAGGAGAAGATCGCCAGCCGCGCTCACTCCCCCGCCGATGACAACCACCTCAGGGTCCAGGGCAGCTGCCAGGTTGGCTATCCCCTGGCCGAGCCATGTCCCGACATCGGCAAGTAATTCCACCGACGTTGGTTCACCGCGAATCGCGGCGGCGGTGACATCGGGTCCGCTGATCTTGTCCGGATCGCCGCCAACCATCTCCAAGAGCTGGTAGGCGGTCGGTGAGTTCGTACGCGCCAATGCACGTGCGTCGCGAACCAACGCATTGCCGGAGGCGTACTGCTCCCAGCAGCCACGGTTTCCGCACTCACACCAGTGACCGTTGGGCACCGAGATCATGTGACCCCATTCCCCAGCCATCCCGTACGAGCCACGGAAGAGCTTGCCGGCGATGACCAGACCACCGCCGATACCGGTGCCAAGGGTGAGGCAGACCATGACTGATGAGCCGCGACCTGCGCCATAGCGGTATTCCGCCCAAGCGGCGGCGTTGGCATCGTTGTCGACGATCAGCGGAAGATCGATCCGCCCGCTGAGCCGGGCCTTGAGTGGCTCCGATCGCCACGCCAAGTGCGGTGAGAACCGCACCACAGCTTGATCGTTGTCCACCCAGCCTGCTGCGCCGATCCCGACGGCTTCGGCGCGATGCCGCTTTCGGAGGTGCTCAACAGCACGCACGATCGCGTCCTCAACGGCCTGCGGGCTGCGTGAGGGGGTCGGCTCCTGCCAGCGATCCAGGATCTCGCCTTGCTCGTCGACTACTCCAGCTGCCACCTTCGTGCCGCCAATGTCGACACCGATGCTGAGCAACGGCACCGCCGAGGTGCGGGCCATACTTCGACGGGTTGTCGTCCCGAAAGTGCTCAGCCTTCCACCCTCTTCTTCAGACCCTTGAGCGCGCTGTCGATGATCGTTTTCTCTGCTTTGCGCTTGAACATGCCGATCATCGGCATGTTGATGTCGACGGTCAACGTATAGGTCACGGTGGTGCCAGCGCCGTTGGGCTTCAGCGCATAGGAACCGTCCATCGCCTTGAGCAAATTTCCCTCGATCAGCTTCCAGCTCACGGCGCGTGGCTTCCAGTCATAGGCCAGGACGTAGTCGTCCTTGACGAGCGTGTGATCAAGAACCATGCGAACCGTTTTGGCCTTGCCGCCAGCGACGGTGAGCACTTCGGCGCTTTTCATGGAGTCAACCCAGTCGGGATAGTGCTCGAAATCGGCAAGGACCACCATGACCTCATCAGGCTTCGCCGCAATGTTGATGCTGGCGCTCGTCTGATCCGCCACAAGCCTTAGCGTACGCATTTGATTGCCTCGCTCGCCAAGCTCGCTCGGCGCGGATCGCGCTTTCAGGCCGCCTACTTCGTCGTCACTCGGGGACGAAGAGCGTGTCCCCTCGCTCCTCCTCAGCACGGCGGCGCGCGATCCGTGGTTTGGTGCTGGCCCCGCTTTCAGCGTCACAGGTCGAGGACTTCGCGGAGTCGCGCCCGAGCCACGTCGGTGCTGAAATGTGCCGCCACATGTTGTCGGCCGCGAACTCCCATCTCTTGGGCCAGAGCGGGATTGTCCAGCAGCAGCATGAGCCGCTCGGCCAACAGCGCATGATCACCAGAGGGTACGACGAAGCCGGTCTCGCCGTCGCATACGGTCTCCGGCGCACCGCCTGAGTCGCCAACGATGACCGGCAGCTCACATGCGGCCGCCTCAAGTGCGGCCAGGCCAAGCCCTTCCGGATTGAGGCCAGCCAATCGGGTTCGCACTGGGAGTGCGAAGACGTCGGCCTGTTGCAGCTGACTGATCACCGCCGCCGGCGGCAACGCCCCGAGCAGGCGGGCGCAGTCTGACAACTCAAGATCTCGGATCCTGCGCTCCAGCCGACGGCGTAACGGACCATCGCCGACAATGATCAGCTCCCGTCTCGCGCCGTTCCGGCTGTTCTTGTCGAGCACGATCCGCCAGGCCCGAAGTAGTGTCTCCACCCCCTTCTGGGGGATCAACCGTGCGACCGCGATGCAGCGCCTGGTGCCTCGTACCTCTGCCCTCGATGGCGGCCGGAAACGCTGCATGTCGACCGGAGGTGCCAGTCGTACCAATCGCTGCCGAGCGCTCCCACTGAGCGCATTGGCAATGCGGCGTTCGCTATAGGCAGAGATCGTCGTGAGGTGATCACAACTGTCGCCAATCCGCCGGAGCAACCCGCGCGCTCCCGGCACCTGCGCCCACCAAATCTCGTGACCGTGAGTCAGACCGAGGATGTGTCGAGCGCCCGCGCGCCGCAGGCGCCGGGCGAGCAGACCAAGTGGAGCTGCCGCGCCGAAGATCACGCGTGTGGCGCCAGATTCAGTCAGCAGCCCCACTGCTCCAGCAGCGACATGCGGAGTTGGTAGCAACAGTGGACCGTCGCGGATGACCGGAAAGGGCCGGTCGTGATCGGAGGCCGCGGCACCGGCCGAGCCTGAGGCGTACACCACGACGTCATGGTCGAGCAGCGTGCAGACTTCATTTACGAATGATTCGATGCCGCCAATTCGCGGCGGGAAGTCATTGGTGATGATCAAGGTCGACGGCATTGATTAATACCGGGCCAAGCGGTCAAGATAGGCCCGCCACTCCGCAGTCAGCTCGCTCTGGCTGAGTTCCAAGGTTGACCGGCTCGCCTGGTCCAAGGACTTTCCACTGGCCAGCTCTGCATAAAACTGGCCCAGTTGGTTTTCGGAATAGCGGTCGGCAATGAAGCGGCATGCGAGCCAGGCTTCTGCGTACGCCAGTTGAAGATTGCGTCCGCCCGCCTCGAACTGCCGGTCTGCCGGAAATGCGCGCGGTGCACCGTCGCTACGTACTCGGATGAGCAGTTCGTCTGTGCCGGAGCTTCGCTGACCTGAATGGGCGCGCATGGACACCCACTCAGCCAGGCCTTCCTCGGCCCACATCGGAGCAGCCGTGTCGGGTGACCGGGTAGCGACATGAACGATTTCGTGCTCCAGCACCGCCTGTAAAGCAGCCGACTCAAGCCGTGCCGCCTTGGGATTGACGACGATGCGGATCGCATCACCTCCGACACCAGCGCGTTGCGTGACAGCGGCGATCGAGGCGTACGCACCGTCAGATTTGCCCAGTACCGACTCGAAATCGCGCTGAGTCGCCGGAACTTCGATGACGACTTGGCGGTTCCAGGACGCTCCTAGACCGTTCGGCAGCAGCTCGCGCACATTGCTGGCGGCAGCTGCAGCCAGAGTGGACCAGCGATTGAGCGACTGTCCTGAGCCCGCCAATACGGTGACGCCTCCCCGCTGGTTGGCGGTGAGGGGGCCTAACCACCAGCTGGGCTTCTGCTCGGCGACGCGGCCGGCTGGTTCATCGACAGTGCCGGCGATCTTGACTTCTCCGCCTTCCTCGAGGAACGTCAACCAAACCCAGTGCTGCACCTCCTCACCATCACCGGCCAGGCGCCAGGTCACTAGCACACGTTGCATCCAGGCATCTGGACCCAGGACCTTGCGACGGGTCTCCGAAAGCACGAATTGTGTGGGTTCGACACGCATCCGCAACGTGGTCAGTGGCAGTGAGCTCAGATTCGCATAGAGCATCCGAGCGCGGTCCTCGAAGCTAGCGTCGCGATCACTGAGCAGCCGATAGAAGCCTGGTCGGTCGCCTGTACGGGCCGCTTCAGCCAGGGCATCGACGGTCGCTCTGACAAGGTTCAGGCGCGAATTCGCGGACGCTGTTGATCGTGACTCAACAGCCGTAGGAGCGGGCGCACTTGGACCGGAGCAAGCAGCACATGCAACCAAAATGAGCGCTAGCGCAGCCAGTACCAGTCGACGCCCAACCGGCGAACGGCGAGTGGTAGCTGACACAGAGGCACAGCCTATGCGAACTGTTCAGCTGGAGCGCCGATCGCGCGAACAGCTTAGGAACTCAGCCCGGCCGACTGGCTCCGGCATACGACATGTAGGACATCTTGATGTATTCCACCGACTTGCCCGGCCGAGGGGCGTGGATCACTCGGCCGTTACCGGCATAGAGACCGACGTGACTAATGGGGCTGTAGAAGAATACCAGGTCACCCAGTTGGAGATCAGACTTGGATATCCGACGACCTACGTTGTACTGCTGACTGGCTGAATGAGGCAGGCTCACCCCAACCGATCCCCAGGCCCTCATCGTTAGCCCAGAGCAGTCCCAGCTGCTAGGTCCAGCGGCATTGCGTACGTATGGCTCTCCGAGCTGAGCCCTGGCATATGCGAGCGCTTTGGCTCCCTTTCCGCTGCCACTGATAGGAGCCCGTACGGCGTCCCGGGACGCAGCTGCATTGTTACGCGCAGTCGCCCTCTTCTCCGCAGCAGAGATCCTGCTTCGCTGATCCGCGGTCAACTTGGCCAGCACTCTTCTTGCATCAGCAAGCTTCTTGTCAGAGGAATCGCTGAGGGACTTGAGCTGCTTCTCCTTCTCAGCGAGCGTCGCCAGATCAGTTTTTTCCGAATGCTGAAGTGATATCAGGTTGGCTTGCGCTTGCTGGTAATCCTGCAGCAGAGAGTTCTGATTCTCGTTGACCTTCTGCACAGTCGAGATCTGGCTAAGGAAGCCCTGGGTGTCTGGGGTGACGAAGAGCTGGGCAGCGGTATCGAGGCTCCGGTTCTGGAATTGTGCAAGTGCCACCTGGCCAACCTGGAGCTTCATCTGAGAGACCTTGTCAGTCTGAGCTGTGAGGTCCGCCTGCTTGAGCTTCAGCTGCTCCTTGCCCTGCTTGATTTGCTCCTTGACTCCCGAATATTGCTGGTCGATCGCCGCGGCTTCGGTTTGCAGCTGCGCGACCTGTTCCTTCGCCTGATCCATCGTGACTGGCGGGTCGGCTGCAGCCGGCAGGCTGGCAGGGACGACAAATAACGCGGTCAAGCCCACTGAGGCAAGCCCCAGCGTGGCTCCGCGTACCCCCCGACGGATCGATGTGACGCAGCTACCCTCGAATGCGCGTGAGGCCACGCGCGCAGTGAAATTCACAGTCCCCCGACTCCTGTGTTCCCCGAACTCCTGCGCGCAGCTCTCGCGGGTGCCGCCTCAAGCCTCCCCAGACTTGAGCACAGCCGAGAGCTGTGATGAATCTGCTTACTATCCGATAGATAACAGCCTTGTCATGTTGTTCACCGGACAGTCGTTGACACATTAGGTCACGATTAGGTCACTGGCAATCAGGATCGCCGATATTTGGTCACCGAATCGTGACGCATAGTTCTGGTGTTGCGGATACGTCTGCTGTGACGAATAGTTCTGGTGTTACGCGTAGTCCTGCCACTCCAGCGGTGCCTGAACGCCTAGGACGGGACGTGCGCCTTGGATCAGTCGAAGTGGTGGCACCAGACCGGAATCTGCCAACGTCTGCAGGGCGGTCTGCTCGTCTGGGTTGAAGTCAATGACACCTTTGGTGGCGCCGAGCAGGACACTCACGACGCAGTCGCTACACGCCGGGCCCCTGGCAACGCAGGTCTCGCAATCCACGTGCAGTACGTCCATCGTCATTCCCTTCACTCAGATCGCCTCAGACCGTGCTTAAGGACCGTGCATCAACCCAGCTGTTTTACCTTCTCGCAACGCACTGACACTTTCCTCATGCCCAACCCATCGCGCGAGGTCTATTCGCATGGACACCATGACTCAGTCCTTCGCTCGCACGGCCGGCGTACCGCCGAGAATTCCGCGGCGTACTTACTGCCCTGGCTGAAGCCTGATGACCGACTGCTCGATGTAGGCGTCGGCCCGGGGACTATCACCGTCGATCTCGCCAAGCGGCTGACCAACGGTTGGGTTGTCGGCATCGATTCGGCGCCGACGGCAGTTTCGACAACACAAAAGTTGGCCGCCGAAGGGGATCTCAGCAATCTCAGCGTCTCAGTCGGGGATGTTTACGACCTGGAATTTCCGGACGCGTCGTTCGACGTAGTTCACGCTCACCAGCTGTTGCAGCACCTTCGCGACCCCGTTGCTGCCCTTCGCGAAATGCGCCGGGTGTGCCGGCCAGGTGGTGTTGTTGCCGCACGAGATGTCGACTATGCAGCCACGATCTGGTATCCGCCGAGTCCGGCCCTGACCCGGTGGCTCGAGTTGTTCCATACGGTGAACCGATCCAACGCAGGTGAACCCCACGCTGGGCGGCGACTATTGAGTTGGGCACGCTCGGCAGGTTTCAACCGCGTCGACGCATCGGCAAGCGCCTGGTGTTTTGCGACCCCGGCAGATCTCGCTTGGTGGTCTGAGACGTGGGCCGAGCGCTTGAGCAAATCCGATCTCGGCCAGCAGGCCATCGAGCACGGCCTTACCGATACAGCGGAACTGTCACAAGTGGCCGAAGGCTGGCGGACTTGGGGACGGCTTCCTGACGCCTGGTTTTCCATGCTCCACGCAGAGATTTTGTGCCGCGATTAGCCGTCTCGGTTTACAGTCCGCGGTTCGCCCCATCTGGGATATTCAAGTAAGTTAGGACCCCTAGGGGAGTCTCTTGGGGGGAATGTGGTACAAGCACGACGGGCGAAAGTCCGGCCAGCACGCGTGATCATTCCGCTGGTGATTGCTGCAGCCCTCCTAGTGGGCGGTTCATTTGCAGCAGTGAAATTTTGGCCCAACGCCACGACGGCTGGACCTCAGCCAGAATCAAGCGCGACAACAGTCGAGTCGCAGTCGCCGACCACCGCAGAGTCGAGTCCTTCGCCATCTGCAACCGCTTCACCGTCTGATAGCGCCGCCGAGGCGGCCGCTGCGAAGGCCGTCAGAGCCTGTCAGGAGAAAGTCACGGCGGCTGACGAGGTCCTGAAACAAGGCAAAACCGGCGTTTTGCACTGGGCCGAACACGTAGATGCGCAGAAGGATTACTTCGCTGGCGACGCCACCGTCGTCCAAATGAAGGGCCGGTTCAAGGCGACTCGGCTCAAGGGTCCAGGTGATCTCAAGCGCTATGACGACGCTCTCTCGACGTACCAGGACCTCGACGGTTCCTGTTCGAAGGTCAAAGGCGCGGAATCGGCAGTAGCGACGACGCTGGCCAAGTGTGCCAAGCGAAGCAAGGCGCAGCAGCCCGTACTTAAGGCCACCGCTGGGGGAATGAAGGATTGGAAGGATCACCAAACGTTCATGGCGCGCAACGCGTTGCACAAGGAAGGTTCTCCATCGGAGGCACAGTCTACTTGGCTGAAGCAGTACCGCGCCGCGCCGAAGAACATCAACGCGTTCAAAAAGGCAGTCCGCAACTTCGACGCACCCAGCTGCTGACA
>Ga0111539_10000352_pt1 | contig 56605 bp, 54 predicted proteins | sample RhiMethybrSRZTD1_FD_79667 | JGI IMG/M metagenome (GOLD analysis project Ga0111539, IMG submission 79667) | Populus rhizosphere microbial communities from Tennessee, USA - Rhizosphere MetaG P. TD hybrid SRZTD1 (version 2) (version 2) | ecosystem: Host-associated > Plants > Roots > Rhizosphere >...
CGACATGGAGCCCGGGCAGGACAGCTTCGACGACCTGCCCGGGATCGAGCGTCCGAGCTTCTGGAGCCGGCTCAAGAACCGCGCGAGCGCCGGCCACTGAGCCGGCTCGCCACGGTGGGATAGAGCGCGAAGGCCAGCCCGAAGACGAGGTGCGCCGCCCAGCTCCAGTGGGCGGGCACGTTGTCCGCCCAGAGATCGTGGCCGTGCAGCGCGCGCATGATGGGCGGCATCATGAGGTTGACGTCGACCAGCTGGCTGGCGAGGCCGACCACGACGCCGAGCCCGGCCGCGGCCGGCGCCGTGCGCGCGCCGATCCTGGCCGCCGCCAGCGCGAAGACCAGCGACCAGAGGAGCGCGGCGCTCTGGTGGACCAGAAGGCCGGTCACCAGCGCCGGCAGGTGAAAGCCGGCGAGCGCGGCGTCGCCGAAGGCGATCGATCCGATGACCTGGACCGGAAAGAGCGGCCCCTTGCCGAGCAGGGTGAAGACCGCCATGACGACGACCGCCATGACCAGGCCGGCGATCTGGCCGGTGACCACGGCGGGCAGGATCTCGCGGCGCAGCGAGGCGCCGGCGGTGAGGTTCGAGGTGAGAGCAGCGTGTGACATGTTCCGTCCTCCTTGCCCGTTGGAGGGCGGAGGACGTGGTCGCGTTACGCTCGATCGATGGCGAGCATCACGCGCGCCGCGATCCGGTCGCAGCGGATTCCGGCGAAGCGGAACGCGTGCGGCATCGAGACGCCGACCGCCTCGCTGAGCGAGGACTGCATCTCGCGGCGCGCGCGGTGCAGGCGGACGCGCACCGTCTCCTCGCTGACGCCGAGGCACGACGCGGTCTCGGCGGTGGTCATCTCCTCGACGTCGCGCAGCACCAGGACCTCGCGGTAGATGTCGGGCAGGCGATCGATGTGAGCCTCGAGCAGGCGGCCGAGCTCGCCGTCGGCGGCCTCCTCCTCGGGCGAGCGGCCGAGGGCGGCGGCCTGGGCGTCCTCGCTGATGATGGCCAGGTGCTCGCCGCGCTCCCGGCGGCGCCGCCGGCCCAGTGCCTCGTTCACCACGATGCGGGTGAGCCAGGTGGTCAGCGCGGCGTCGCCGCGGAAACCGGCCAGCTTCTGGTACGCGGCGACCCAGACCTGCTGCACCACGTCCTCCGCCTCGTCGTCGTCGCGCACGATGGCGCGCGCGGCCCGGAACAGGCGCTGGTTGTGCCCGCGAATCAGGACCTCGTAGGCGGCCTTGTCGCCGTCCAGGACCCGGGCGACCAGGTCGGCGTCGTCAGCGGCGGCGGTGGCGGCGGTCGTGCTCATGACCATTCGATGTCCGGAACCGCACCGCGTTACAAATGTTGAACCGCCAAACCCGCCAAAGTCGCCAAATGTGTTTCTGGTTCTGAATCTGAACCCAGAAAAATCTGATTTGGCGTTCTTGGCGCCTTTGGCGGTTCGAACTCCTCTGGAGGCTGCCTCAGGGGGTGGGGCTGGGACTGACGGTCGATTTCGACAGGTGGGAGTCCACTGCCCGGGCCACCTCGGCGCCCTTTTTTGCGTCGCCCGGCCAGATGACGCGGGCCAGGCAGTCGAGCTTCGAGGGGTAGAAGAAGACGTGGTCGTCGCGGGCGTAGGCGGCGCGCCCGACATGTTCGACCGCGGTCTTGCGCCGGTCGCGGGCCAGCTCGTCGGCGAAGTCCCAGTTGCGCTTCCGCCGGTGGCAGAAGAGCGAGACGCTGGGCCGGACGGTCCCAGCCGGATCGGTGAAGGCGCAGGTGGCGATCGGGTCCTCGATGATGGGCTCGACGGTGAAGCCGGCGAGATGCGCGGCGCGCACCACCTCGGGCACGATGCGCGCGCAGTCGAGCGACAGCCGGGCCGGCAGGTCGGGCTCCGAGGCGGGCGAGGGCGGCACCGACGGCTTCCCGCTGGCTCCGCCGGAAGGCGCTGGCCGGGCCTCGGTTTCGTCCGGCTTCTTCTTGCCCTTGCAGGCGAGCGTGCCGGCGAGGAGCGCGCAGAGCACCAGCCGCCCTGCCTGCATCATCCGCGGGCCAGCCTGGCGCGCAGGAGCTCCTGCACCTTCTCCGGGCTGGCCGCGCCGCCGGAGGCCTTCATCACCTGGCCGACCAGGAAGCCGAACAGACCCGTCTTGCCCGCCTTGTAGCGCGCGACGGCGTCCGGGTTGTCGGCCAGCACCTTGTCGACCAGCGGGCCGAGGGCGGTCGCGTCGCTCACCTGGCGCAGGTTCTTGCGCAGCACGATCTCGGCCGGATCGCCGCCGTTCTCGATGAGCTCGGCGAGCACCTCCTTGCCGCCGGCGCTCGACACGGTGCCCGCCTCGACCAGGCCGACCAACCTGCCGAAGGTGTTGCCGCCGAACGCCAGCGAATCGATCGGCCGGTCGCGCAGCTGGCCGAGCAGCTCGTTGATGACCCAGCGCGCGGTCGACGCCGGCGCGTTCGAAGCCGCCACCGCCGCCTCGTAGAAGGCGGCGAGGTCGAGGTCTCCGGTCAGGATCGCCGCCTCGTCGGCGCCCAGCTTGAGCTCGCCGGTGAAGCGGGCCAGCTTGGCGGCGAGCTCGGGCGACGTGGCCCGCGCCCGCTCGCGCACCTCCGCCTTCGAGCGGCGGGTCGGCCGGGTCTCCGACTTGAGGTTCTTCGGCTTCTTGATCTGCCCCTGCGCCGCGGCGCCCGCCATCTGCCCCTCGGCCTGCTTGCCGTACGAATCGCGCAGCGCCACCACCCGGTTGAAGATCGGCGCGCCGCCCGGGCCGTTGCGCGAGTCGAGCGCGAAGTAGCCGACCCGCTCGAACTGGAACCGCGCTCCGGGGACCGCGTCCACCACGCTCGGCTCGATCCGGCAGCCGCTGAGCTGCTCGTGCGAGGTGTGGTTGAAGCAGGTCATGAAGTCGGCCGCCTCGTCCGGCTTCTCGGCGGTGAACAGCCGGTCGTAGAGGTTCACGTCGCAGGCCAGCGACTGGTCGGCCGACACCCAGTGCACGATGCCGGTGCCGGGCGGCGGCGACTCGCCCGGCGCTGCCGACCGGTAGGTGCAGCGCAGCTCGACCACCTCGCCGTTGCGGTCGCGGGTGACGTCGGTGCAGCGGGCGTAGCCGGCGAAGCGCAGCCTGACCTCGCGGCCGGGAGCCAGCCGGTGGAAGCCGGGCGGCGGATCGAGGTGGAAGTCGTCGCGCTCGATGAAGATCACCCGGGTGAGCGGCACGCGCCGGGTGCCCGGCTTGCCCACGTCGGGGGGAAAGCTGGCCGCCTCGATCTCCTCGACCTGTCCCTCGGCGATTCCTTCGAGCACGACGCGGAGCGGACGCAGCACGCACATGACGCGCGGCGCCCGCCGGTTGAGATCGTCGCGCACGCAGAACTCGAGCTTGCCGATGTCGACGGTGCTGTTGGCCTTGGCCACCCCGATGCGGTCGCAGAAGGCGCGGATGGCCGCCGGGGTGACGCCGCGCCGCCGCAGGCCGGCCAGGGTCGGCATCCGCGGGTCGTCCCAGCCCTCGACCTGCTTGCCCTCGACCATCTTGAGCAGCTTGCGCTTGCTCATGACCGTGTAGCCGAGGTTGAGGCGGGCGAACTCGATCTGCTCGGGGCGCGCCTCGGTCTCGCACGCCTCGAGCACCCAGTCGTACAGCTCGCGGTTGTTCTCGAACTCCAGCGTGCACAGCGAGTGGGTGATCCCCTCGATGGCGTCCGACAGCGGATGGGCGTAGTCGTACATCGGGTAGATGCACCAGCTCTTGCCGGTCCGGTAGTGCGGCTCGTGCCGGATCCGGTAGAGCAGCGGATCGCGCATCTTCATGTTGGCGGCCCCGAGGTCGCACTTGCCGCGCAGCACGTGCGCTCCTTCGGCGAACTCGCCGGCGCGCATCCGGCGGAAGAGGTCGAGGTTCTCCGAGATCGAGCGCTCGCGGTACTGGCTGGGTCGGCCCGGCGTCGTGAGGGTGCCGCGCAGCTGGCGGATCTCCTCCTCGCTGGCGCTGTCGACGTAGGCGCGCCCCTTCTCGATGAGCTTGACCGCGTAGAGGTAGAACTTGTCGAAGTAGTCGGAGGCGTAGAACAGCTTGTCGCCCCAGTCGAAGCCGAGCCAGCGGATGTCCTTCTGCATCGACTCGACGAACTCGACGTCCTCGGTGGTCGGGTTGGTGTCGTCGAAGCGCAGGTGGCAGACGCCGCCGTAGTCGGCCGCCAGCCCGAAGTTGAGGCAGATGGCCTTGGCGTGCCCGATGTGGAGGTAGCCGTTCGGCTCGGGCGGGAAGCGGGTCACCACCCGGGTGTGCTTCCCGCTCTCGAGGTCCTGGTCGATGATGTCGCGGATGAAGCTCTGCTGCCGCGCGCTGGACTCGGGACCGATCATCAGTCCAACGATATAGCACGCCCGGGCGCCGAGAAAACGAGCACCTTCAGGTAGTCGGCCTCGGGGAAACCAACCGGGTGATCGACCTCGGGTGGGATGCGGCGCTCGAAGCGGAAACCCTTGCCCAGCCCGGTCACCACCGCCCGCTGGAAGCTCCGCGCATCGATCCGCGAGGTGCAGCAGCAGGCGACGATGCGCCCGCCCGGCGCCACGTGCGGCGCGGCGGCCCGGTACAGGCGCCGGTAGGCGGCCAGGGCTCCCTCGACCTGCGCCACCCGGCTGGTCATCGGCGGCGGATCGGCGACGACGAGGTCGAACGTCTCGCCGCGGCGCAGACGCGGCAGCCACTCGAAGACGTCGGCCACCTGGTCGTGCGCGCCGCCGCCGTGGAAGCGGGCCGCCACCTCGAGCGCGCGCCGCGACGAGTCGACGTTCCACACCTCGGCAGCGCCGGCGCGGCGGGCGGCCAGCCCGAGCGTCCCGGTGTAGCTGAACAGGTTGAGCATGCGCGCGCCGGTCAGCTCCTGCGCCAGGATCCAGCGGCGCAGGCCGCGCAGGTCGAGGTAGGCGCCGCTCTTCTGTCCGGCCAGGTCGACCCGGAAGGAGAGCGGCCCCTCGCGGATCTCGATCGGGTCGGGCGGCAGGTCGCCGAAGAGCGCGCGCAGCGCGCTCGGGCCGCCGGCGGCGCGCCGGTGGGCCGGCTTCCACAGCGAGCGGACCAGGCCGAGCTGCCGGCAGACGCGCGCGGCCACCAGCCGGCCGAGCGCGTCGGCGCCGGTCGCGTAGGTCGCCAGCACCGCGGTGTCGCGATAGACGTCGACCACCACCGCCGGCAGGCCGTCGTTCTCGCCGTGCACCGCGCGGAAGGCGTCGGTGTCTGCGCGCAGCCCGGCGCGGCGGGCCAGGGCGGCGTCCACCCGCTCGGCCACCCAGGCCGCGTCAGGCACCCGGCCGCCGCGCTCGAGCACGCGGATGGCGACGGCGCCCTGCGCCTCGAACATGCCGTGGCCGACCACCTGGTTGCCGCCGTCGACCAGCTGGAGCCACTGGCCGTCGCCGAACACCGCGGCCGCCGAGCTCAGCTGCCCGCGGAAGATCCACGGGTGACCCGACGCGACCACCTGGACCGATTCCTTGCGCAGCTGATAGCGGCGCGCCTTCACGCCGGCACGCCGTTCTCGGGCAGGATGAGGAAGTGGCCGTGGGCGACCGCGATCGGCCGCTGGCGGTCCTCCTGCCAGGCCTCGACCCTGACGCTGGCGACCCGGCGACCCTGGCGGGTGAGGATCGCCTTGGCCCAGCTGTCGACCGGCCGGCCGGAGCGCAGGTAGTCGACGGTGATGTCGATCGTCTTGGGCAGGACGACGGTCTCGGCGTCCCACAGGAGCTGGAAGATGGCGGTCGACTCGAGCAGCGCGCCGAGGGCGCCGCCGTGCAGCGCGGGGAGCGCGGCGTTGCCGATCAGCATGTCCGAGTAGCGGAGGACGCCGAGCAGCTCGCCCGCCAGGTGCTGGACCGAGATGCCCATCCAGCGGCAGTAGGGGATGAGCTCCGACAGGCGCGCCGGTTCGCCGTGCTCCTTGGCCTCGGCGATGAGCTCGACCAGCTTCACGGCCGCGCCTTGCTGGCGTGGGTCGCCAGCATGAAGGCACCGGCGGCGGCGGCGATGGGGTCGTCCTCGCCGGTCTCCGCGTGGTACGCGACCCCGCGCACGAACGCGACGTTCCGGGTCAGGCGGAAGCAGGTGGCGAAGGCGAGGACGTCGCGGCCGGCGGTGGCGGGCTTGAGGTAGTCGATGCGGAGGTCGAGCGTGGCGATGGGCACCGGCGAGGGCAGCTTCATGAAGACCGCCGCGCCGCAGCAGGCGTCCATCAGCGTGGTGATGGGGCCGCCGTGCAGGACGCCGGTCTCCGGGTTGCCGACCAGGTCGAGCGAGTAGGGCAGGCGCATGCGCGCGGCGCCGTCCTCGAGCGCGACCATCTCCATCCCGAGCGCCTGGTTGTGCGGCACGATCCGGTTGAAGTTGCGGTTGAGCTGAGCGAGGAGGGCCACCTCCTCGGCCCGGGTTCGCGGCGGCGCGCTCACGGCGGTCATCTTACGTTACAAATCAGGGGTGGAGGCGATCAGCCTGGCCGAGCTCGAGGCGCAGGCCGACGAGATGGATCGGCTCGCGCTCGCGGCGCCGGACATCGACGCCTTCTGCTCGTCGCCCAGCTGGATCCTGCCGGCCGCCGCCGCGCTGATGCCGCCCTGCGAGCCCATCCTCTACCGCGGCGAGGCCGGATTTCTGGCCGCGGGGCTGCGCCTGCACGAGGACGTCCGCGTCGTCGAGCCGCTCGAGGCGATGTGGGGGCTCGCCTCGCCGCTGGTCGGACCGGCTGCCGCTCCGCTGGCCTCCCACGCCGCCGACGTCGTCCGCGCCCGCCAGATGGACTGGGACGCGGTCATCTTCACCGGCCTGATGGTCGACTCGGCGCTGCTCCAGGCGCTGGTCCGCCGGCTGGGCGCGCGCTACCGGATCGCGCTCGGGCCGCAGACGATCCGGCACGTGGCGTCGCTCGACGGCGGCGCCGGCGGCTTCCTCGCCCGCCGCTCGCGCGGCACCCGCAAGAGCCTGCGCCAGTCGGAGCGGCGCGCCCGGGCCGCCGGCATCGGCTTCGAGGAGGACAGCGCGCGCGACCTCGCGGGCGCCGAGCGCCTGTTCGAGCGGATCCTGGCGGTCGAACAGAGGAGCTGGAAGGGCAGGGCGCGGATCGGGCTCGACACCGAGGGGATGCGCGACTTCTATCGCCTGATGACGCAGCGGCTGGCCACCGCCGGAAGGCTCCGCGTGCTCTTCGCGCGGCGCGGCGACGAGGACGTCGGGTACGTGCTGGGCGCGGTGTTCGGCGACACCTATCGCGGGCTCCAGTTCGCCTTCGACGACCGCTTTCGCGCGGTCGGGCTGGGCAACCTGGCGCAGCTCGAGCAGGTCCAGCGCCTCGAGCCGGCGATCGTCCGCTACGACCTCGGGACCGGGGGCGAGTACAAGCGGGCCTGGGCGGAGCTGGAGGTCACCTCGGTGGCCCTGATCGCGGTCCGCCACTGACAAGTGGCCGGAACGACGGGAGGTGGAGTCCGCCATGGTTTGAACTTTTGTCTGGTGTCCCGGCGCGGGCCGCCCCTACGATGCGCCCCTCTCGACGTCTCGGAGGCAACATGCGCAACACGCTCGCCGCTCTGCTCGCCGCCCTGGCCCTCTCGTCCGCTGGCTGCGCCCCCGACTCGGCCGATGGGCCGGACGAGGGCGCCGACGACGTCGGCGCACCGGCCGTCGCGCGGCGGATGTGCGGCACGCGCACGCCGAGCGCCGACGAGGTGACGCGGGTGGCCGACGAGATCCTCGCGGCCTCCGCCCGCCGCGCGCACGGCGGCGGCACGACCTCGGTCACCGGCGGCGTCATCGACGTCTACTTCCACGTCATCACCTCGACCAGCGGCGAGGGCGCGCTGTCCGGCCGTGACATCAGCTCCCAGATCTCGGTGCTGAGCGACGCCTACGCCCCGGACGGCTGGAGCTTCCGGCTGGTGGCGACCGACGTCACCGCCAACGACACCTGGTTCAACATGACGGGCGGCGGAGCCGAGTCGCAGGCCAAGGCCGCCCTCCGCCGCGGCACCGCCGACGACCTCAACATCTACACCGCCAACCTCGGCAACAACCTGCTCGGCTGGGCGACCTTCCCCAACTCCTACGCGCAGAACCCGAGCAACGACGGCGTGGTCATCCTGTACAGCTCGCTGCCGGGCGGCAGCGCCGCGCCCTACAACGAGGGTGACACCGCCACCCACGAGGTCGGCCACTGGATGGGCCTCTATCACACCTTCCAGGGCGGCTGCGGCGGCCAGGGCGACCAGGTGGACGACACCCCGTCGGAGAAGAGCCCCGCCTTCGGCTGCCCGGTCGGGCGCGACAGCTGCAGCGGCAAGCGCGGCGTCGGACTCGACCCGATCGAGAACTTCATGGACTACACCGACGACAGCTGCATGGACGTCTTCACCGCCGGCCAGGACGTCCGCATGGACGGCGCCTTCTCGACCTACCGGTACGGCAAGTAGTCGCGGTCAGGAGTCACGAGAGGTAGCGGGCGAACCACTCGCGGATGATCTCGAGCCGCTCCACCCGCGAGCGCGGCGACCCGTTGCGCGACAGGTCGTGGGTCCCGCCGGGGAACAGGACCATCTCGCACGGCTTGCCCAAGAGGCGCAGGGTGACGAACAGCCGCTCGCCCTGGTCGGCGGGCGTTCGCTGATCGGCGAGCCCCTGGGTGACCAGGAGCGGGGTCTCGATCGCGCCGGCGTAGGAGACCGGGCTCATGCGGGCATACCACTCGGGGTCCTCCCACGGCCAGCCACCCAGCTCGGGGCCGAGCGTGGAACCGAAGTCGGACCAGATCATCGCCTCCATCGAGCTGACGGTGCGCTGGGCGCAGGCGGCGCGGAAGCGATTCGTGTGGCCGATCATCCAGGTGGTGAGGTAGCCGCCGTAGCTGCCGCCGAGCACCCCGAGCCGATCGCGGTCGATCGGCCAGCGCTGGCAGACGTGATCGACGCAGGCCATCAGGTCGGCCATCGGGCGGGTGCCCCAGTCGCGATAGATGGCGGCGGCGAACTCCTCGCCGTAGCCCTGGCTGCCGCGCGGGTTGGCGGCCAGGACCGCCCAGCCCTCGGCCGCCCAGCAGGCGAGCTCGTGGAAGAAGCCGCGGCCGTACTGCACGACCGGGCCGCCGTGGATGGAGACCAGGAGCGGGAACGGCCCCTCGCCGGCGGGCAGGTAGAGGAAGCCGTGGATGCGCGCGCCCTCGGTCGAGTCGACCTCGATCTCGACGGGGAGCGGGAGATCGACCTCGGCGCAGTAGCCGGCCATCGGCCAGGCGATCTCGCGGCGCGCGCCGCCGCTGCGCTCGAGGACCTCGATGCGCCCCGGCTCAGCCGGGCGGTTGGTCAGGAAGGCGATGGTGCCGCCGCTGGCGCCGGCGTCGAAGTCGACCAGATCTTCGATCAGCCGGTCGACCCGCCCGCTCGGCCGCCCGCGATCGTCGAGGCCGATGGCTGCCAGGAAGGTGCGCCCGCGGTCGGCGACCGGGACCAGCACCGTGCGGCCGCCGTCCACCACGGCGGGCGGGTGCATCCAGTGCTCGAGCCCCCAGAGGTCGTCGATGGTGAGGTTCATGGCGCAGCGGTCGAGGTCGGGGGTGAGGCAGACCTCGTCGCCGCCGTCGGTCGGGATGCGGTAGAGCCGGACGTTCCTTCGCGACAGCGCCTCGCCGGGCGGGCCGAAGTAGGCGGGGGCGGCCAGCCAGCTGCCGTCCGGCGCCCAGGCGGCCGGCATCACCGCGGCGCGCCGGCGGGTCAGGCAGCGCGGCTCGCCGCCGGCCGCCGGCATGACGTAGAGCTCCAGGGCTTCGGCGTCGAGATCGCGGTCCGGCCGGCGGTTGGACGAGAAGGCGATGAGCGCCCCGTCGGGCGAGAAGGCCGGGTTCGTGTCGTCCCAGTCGCCGCTGGTCAGCGGATGCAGAGCGGGCGCCGCGAGATCGACCCGGTAGAGGTGGAAGCGATCCTGCGGCAGGTAGCCGACCCCGTCCTCCTTGTAGTGCAGGCGGGTGATGCGGATGGCGAGGACGCTCTTCTCCCCCGCCGGCACCGGATCGGCGCGGCGGAAGGCGACCACCAGGTGCGAGCCGTCGGGTGCCCAGGTGGGCGGGCCGAGCTCTCCCACCTCCTCGACCAGGACGCGGACGTCCCCGCCGCCGGCCGGGACGACGCAGAGCTGCGCCGCCGGCGGACGATCGCCGCCGACCGCGCGGCGCACGAAGGCCAGCTGGCTGCCGTCGGGACTGGGGCGGAGGTGGACGTCGGCGACCGGGCCCGAGGTGAGCGCGCGCGGCGGCGCGCCCGGCTCTCCCCGGTGGATGTGGCAGACCGCCTTGCCGAGCGCGCGGTCGACGGCGCGCTGGGTCCAGAAGAGCGTCGTCTCGTCGCGAGCAAGGCGGACGCCGGTCGGGACCTGGAACAAGAGGAGGTCCTCGATCCGGACGGGACGCCTGGCAGATTGCGCGGTCATGGCTGCAGTCTACCGGGATCGCGGATAATCTACTGCCCGTGAGTCTCGCCCTGCTCGCCGGGCTGTTCCTGGCGGTGATCGCGATCGCCTATCGCCTCTACGGCGGAATGATCGCGCGGCGCTACCAGCTCGATCCGGCGGCCGAGACGCCGGCGGTGCGCAAGCAGGACGGGGTCGACTTCGTCCCGACCGGCCCCTTCTATCTGCTCGGCCAGCACTTCTCGGCCATCGCGGCCGCCGGACCCATCGCCGGACCCATCATCGCGTGCCAGCAGTTCGGCTGGTTGCCCTGCATCCTGTGGATCGGTTTCGGCGTGGTGTTCATCGGGGCGGTGCACGATTTCTCGGCGCTGGTCGCCTCGGTCAGGCACGAGGGGAAATCGATCGCCGAGGTGGTGCGGGCCAACCTCGGGCGGCGCGCCTGGCTGGCGATCATGGCCTTCATCTGGCTCGCGCTGGTCTACGTGATCGTCGCGTTCGTCGATCTGACCGCCGGTGCCTTCGCCAGCAAGCCGGGCGCGATGGCACCCGGGTTCGATCGCGGCGGGGCGGTGGCGCTGGCCTCCACGCTCTACCTCGGCCTGGCGGTCTTGATGGGCTTCATCGACCGCTTCCTCAAGCCGCCGCTGTGGCTCCAGACCATCGTCTTCGTGCCCGCCACCCTCGGCGTGGTCTGGCTCGGCACCGAGGTGTCGGCGGTCCTGCAGCTGGGATGGACCGCGTGGGTCATCCTCATCCTGGCCTACTGCTTCGTCGCGTCGCTCACGCCGATGTGGGCGCTCCTGCAGCCGCGCGGCTATCTCGGCGGCTTCGTCCTCTACATGGCGCTGGCGGTGGGGGTGATCGGCATCTTCTTCGGCGGCTTCGAGGTCCACCAGCCCGCCTTCACCGGGTTCGAGTCGAAGAAGCTGGGCTACCTCTTCCCCTTCCTGTTCGTCACCATCGCCTGCGGCGCCTGCTCCGGCTTCCACGGCCTGGTCTGCTCGGGGACCACCTCGAAGCAGATCGCGCGCGAGGACCACTGCAAGCCGATCGGCTACGGCGCCATGCTGCTCGAGGGCTTCGTCGCGGTCATCGCGCTCGGCACCATCATGATCGCGACCAGCGGCGAGGTGGCCGGGAAGAAGGCGGACGAGATCTACTCGCTCGGCCTCGGGCAGTTCCTGACCGCGATCATCGGCGAGGACCGGGCGCTGTTCGCCACCACCTTCGCCGCCATGGCGCTCACCACCTTCATCTTCGACACCATCGACGTCGGGACCCGGCTCGGGCGCTACATCCTGCAGGAGCTGTTCCGCTGGGAGGGCAGGGTGGCGGCGGCCGTCTGCACCGGGCTGACCGTGGTGGCGCCGCTCGGCATCATGATGGCGACCGACCGCGGCTCCTTCCTGACCTTCTGGACCCTGTTCGGCACCTCCAACCAGCTCCTCGCCGGGCTCACGCTCCTGGCGGTGACCGTCTGGCTGCGGGTGTCGAAGCGACCCAGCTGGTACACGTTCTACCCGATGCTGTTCGTCCTGGCGGTCACGCTGGTGGCGCTGACCATCCAGGCCTGGGGCTGGCTGGCGCACGGCACCAGCGCGCTCGACCGGGTCAACGGGGTGGTGGCGGCGCTCCTCCTCCTGCTCGCCCTTCAGCTCATCGTCCAGGCGGTACGCGCGCTGCGCGCCGCCCAGCCGCCGGTCGCCCGCGTGGTCGAGTGAGCATGGGGACGCGCGATCGCACGCCGCGGCCGCCGTCGTCGGGCTACATCACGCCGGAGGGCGCGCGCCGCCTGCGCGCCGAGCTCACCGAGCTCTGGTCGGTGGAGCGGCCGCGCGTCACCCAGGAGGTCGCCGAGGCCGCCGCCCAGGGCGACCGCTCGGAGAACGCCGAGTACATCTACGGCAAGCGGCGCCTGCGCGAGATCGATCGCCGCATCCGCTTCCTCGCCAAGCGGCTCGACGCCCTCACCGTGGTCGAGCCGACCGCGCGCTCCGACGGGCGGGTCTACTTCGGCGCCTGGGTCACCCTCGAGGACGACGACGGGGCCGAGGTCGAGTACCGGCTGGTCGGCCCCGACGAGGCCGACGCCAAGACGAACCTGGTCAGCATCGACTCGCCGGTCGGCAAGGCGCTCCTGGGAAAGAGCGAGGGGGACGAGATCAGCGTGGCCAGGCCCAAGGGCCGCGTTACCTTCAGTATCGTCGCCGTCCGCTACCAGGGAGGCACGACATGATGGAGCTCGGAATGATCGGTCTGGGCCGCATGGGGGCCAACATGGCGGAGCGCCTGGCGCGCGCCGGCCACCGGGTGGTGGGCTACGATCCCGACGCGGCGGCGCGCGAGCGGATCCACGCGAAGGGGGCCGAGGCCGTCCTCTCGCTCGACGCGCTGGTCGCCGCGCTGGCGCCACCGCGCGCGGTCTGGCTGATGGTCCCGGCCGGCGAGGTCACCGACAAGAGCATCACGCAGCTGTCGCCGCTCCTGGCCGCCGGCGACACGCTCATCGACGGCGGCAACTCGAACTACCAGGACACCCTGCGGCGCGCGGCGGCGCTGGCCGGACGCCGGATTCACCTGGTCGATTGCGGAACCAGCGGCGGGATCTGGGGCCTGGCGGAGGGCTACAGCCTGATGATCGGCGGCGAGGAGGCGGTGGTCGAGCGCCTGCGGCCGATCTTCGAGGCTCTGGCTCCGGCCCGCGATCGAGGCTGGGGCCGCGTCGGTCCGGTCGGCGCCGGCCACTTCAGCAAGATGATCCACAACGGCATCGAGTACGGCCTGATGCAGGCCTACGCCGAGGGATTCTCGATCCTCCAGCACAAGCGCGAGTTCGCCTTCGACCTCCACCAGGTGGCCGAGATCTGGCGGCACGGCAGCGTGGTCCGCTCGTGGTTGCTCGAGCTCACCTCGGCGGCGCTGGCGGCCAACCCGAGCATGGCGGGCATCGCCCCCTGGGTGGCCGACTCGGGCGAGGGGCGCTGGACCGTGGAGGCGGCGATCGCGCTCGACGTGCCGGCGCCGGTCATCACCCAGGCGCTCATCGAGCGCCTGCGCTCGCGCGACGACGACTCCTTCGCCGACAAGCTCCTGGCCGCCATGCGCAACCAGTTCGGCGGACACGCGATCAAGAAGGAGTGACCGGCGGCTCGGGCGGCGGCCCTTCCGCCACCGGGTCGTGCCAGCCCTCGTCGCCCGACACCACCCGGCGGGCGGCGGCCGGCCCCCACGAGCCGGGCTCGTACTCGTGGAGCGGCGGCGACTCGGTGAGCACCGGTTCGATCACACGCCAGGCCGCCTCGACGCTCTGGTCGCTGATGAAGAGCGAGGCGTCCCCCTCGAGCGCGTCGCCCAGCAGGCGCGCGTAGGGCGCATCCCGGCCGGGGCGGCCGACGTGGCGGGCGACCAGCTCGACCGCCTCGCCCTTCAGCTCGTCGCCCGGTACCTTGACCCGCGCGCCGATGGCGATCACCACCTCGGGGCCGAGCCGGAAGCGGAGATAGTTGGACCCGCTCGCCTGGTGCTCGTCGAACAGGAAGAGCGGAGGCCGCTTGAGGTCGACCACCACCTGGGTCGCGGTGATCGGCAGGCACTTTCCGGCGCGGATGTAGAACGGCACCCCGGCCCAGCGCCAGGTGTCGACGTGGAGGCGGAGCGCCGCGAAGGTCTCGACCTCGGACGTCTTCGCAACCCCCGGCTCGCTCCGGTAGCCGCGAAACTGGCCGCGCACCACCTCGGCGGGATCGAGCGGTCGGATGGCGCGGAACAGGCGCAGTTTCTCGGTGCGCCGGCTGGCGGCGTCGTTGCCGACCGGCGCGTCCATCGCGAGCAGCGCCATCACCTGCAGGAGGTGATTCTGCACCACGTCGCGGATGGCGCCGACCTCCTCGTAGAAGGCGCCGCGCCCGTTCAGGCCGAAGCTCTCGGCCATGGTGATCTGCACGCAATCGACGTGGTCGCGGTTCCAGATCGGCTCGAGGAACGAGTTGGCGAAGCGGAAGTAGACCAGGTTCTGCACCGCCTCCTTGCCGAGGAAGTGGTCGATGCGGAACACCGCCGACTCGGGGAAGACCTGGTGGAGGGTGGCGTTGAGCTCGCAGGCGGAGGCGACATCGCGCCCGAACGGCTTCTCGACCACCACCCGGGCGCCGTCGCCGGCGCAGCCGGCCTGACCGAGTCCGCGCACCACGGTCGCGAACATGCTCGGCGGGATGGCGAGGTAGTGGAGCGGCCGGGACGCGCCGCCGAGCGCCGCCCGCAGCCGGACGTAGGTGTCGGGTTCGTTGTAATCGCCCTGGATGTAGCAGAGGCGCGCCGCCAGGCGGGCGAAGGCCTCCTGGTCGACGCCGCCGCGCTCCGCCACGCTGTCGCGCGCGCGCTTGCGGAGGTCGTCGGTCGTCCAGACCGCGCGTGCGACGCCGACGACGGGCATGTCGAGCTCGCCGCGCCGGGTCAGCGCCTGCAGCGCCGGAAAGATCTGCTTGAAGGCGAGATCGCCCGACGCACCGAAGAAGACGAAGGCGTCCGATCGCTCTGTCACTCGGGTCCCCCGGTGTGAGGTTCGTGCAGCCGCGCGGCGGCCGCCCGGTCGAGGCGCCATCCGACGTCGGCCCGGCCGGAATCGATCATCTGGGCGGGGTGCCGCTCGGGATCGCGCGGACCCTCGAGGGCGTCGGCGACCGCCACCGCCTTGTCGCCACCGGCCACCAGGAAGCGAACCCGCCGGGCGGCGCGGAGGACCGGCATGGTGAGCGTGACCCGCTCCGGCACCGCGAACCCGGCGGGAGCCCGGGCGGCGACCGCGTAGCGGCTGGTCTCGGCGAGGGCGGGGCTGGCCGGAAACAGCGACGCGGTGTGGCCGTCGGGGCCGAGCCCGAGCAGGCAGAGGTCGAGGACCGGCGGCGTCCCCAGCGCGCCCTCCAGCGCTGCCTGGTAGGCGCGCGCGGCAGCCTCGGGGTCGCGGAGCTCGCCGGCGATCCGGTGGATGCGCCCGGCGGCCAGCCCGAGCGGCTCGATCAGCGCCTCCCGCGCGCGCCGGTAGTTCGACTCCGGGTCGGACGGCGGCACCATTCGCTCGTCGCACCACCAGATGTCGACCTGGCTCCAGGGCAGGGCGTCCGCTCCGCGCTGGGCCAGCAGCTGGAACAGCCGCTCGGGAGTCTTGCCTCCCGAGAGCGCGATGCTCGCGCGCCCGCGCGCGCGGACGTCGTCCGCCGCGATCGCCGTGATCTCGTCCGCGACGGCGCAGCTCAGCGCCTCGGCATCGGCAAAGCACCGGACAGAGAGGGTCATGCGAATCGGCGAGCCAAGAAAGTGGTGTTCGGCTGTAACGCCGGCGGCAGGAGCCGACTCCCTTGCACATGCGAATCATGTCCCTTGCAGCCTTCCTTGTCGCCGCCTGTGGCTCGTCGCAGAGCGCGGACACCACACCGGCAGCCGCTCCCGAGCCGGCGGCCGAGCCGGCCGCCGCCGAGCCCGCGGCCGCGCCGACCGCGCCGACCACCAGCGCGGCGGACGAGGCCACCCGCGGCGCCACCCTGTACGGCGCGAAGTGCGCCGGCTGCCACGGCGACGCCGGCCAGGGCGGCAAGAAGGCACCGCCGGTGGTCGGCAAGGATGCCCTCCCGCTGGAGCCGCGCTCCGGATCCAAGCGTCAGGGTCAGTTCAAGACCGCCCTCGACGTCTTGAGCTACGTCAAGACCACGATGCCGGGCGACGACCCGGGAAGCCTCGAGGACGGCGAGTACCGGGCGATCGTCGCCTTCGACCTGAAGGCGAACGGGGTCGATCTCACCGGCAAGGACGTGTCAGACCAGACGCTCGCCGGCATCGCGCTTCACTGAGGATCGCGCGGCTTCAGGTGGAGCTTCTGCGCGATGGACGAGACCAGCGCGTCGATCCGCTTGCGGAACTTGCTCGGGCGCGTCTTGAAGTTGGTCTCGATGCCGTCCACCGACACGCCGCGCCGGTCGAGCTCGGTCAGGACCTGGCGCATCTTGCCGGCCCGGTGTCCGTAGTGGCCGCTCTTGTTCGTGATCTTCTGCACCACGCCGTCGACCACGACGATGGTGCCGGCGGCGGCGGTCGGCGCCCCGTGCAGGAAGCTCGAGTGGTGGAGGTTCTGCGCGGTGCCGCCGTTGGGCGCCGCGTAGAGCGTCCCGTCCTTCGCCATCACGAAGATGTAGGTCGCCTTCGGCGCTCCGTCGACCGGGTGCTCGGTGTTCATCAGCTCGCCCTTGTAGTAGAGCCGCCCGTCCACGACGGTCACCTCGTAGGCCTTGCGCTCCTGGGCGGAGAACATCGGGATGCGCCGGGCGGGCGAGACGAACGGCAGGCGCGAGAGCTTGTCGCCCAGGCGCGGCAGGAGCCGCATCCGCTTGGTCTTGTACGCGACCGCCTTCCGGGTCGGGCGTCCCACCGCGCTGGCGGTCCGGGCGCCGGCCCATGCTGCCTGCGGAACGGCGACGGACCCGGAGACCAGAAGACCCAGGAGTGCAAACCGGAGCGCGCGGTCAGACGACATGGATGCCGGGCAATTGCACGAAGCGTACCCGCCGCCGGGCTCGTCAACCCGCCGCCTTCCGCCGCGTGACCGGTCAACCCGGCTCGCCAGGCAGCTCCCCTCGCCGCCAGCTAGAGCTCGATCTGGGCGCCGAGCTCGACCACCCGGTTGGGCGGCAGGTGGAAGAAGGCGGTCGCCGGCCGCGAGTTGCGCGACAGGAAGGAGAAGAGGCCCTTGCGCCAGCGGGCCATGCGCGAGCGACCGCTGACCAGCAGGCTCTCGCGGCCGAGGTAGTAGCTGGTGTCGGCCTGGTCGATGGCGAGGCCGGCCTCGGCGCAGCGGGCCAGGAGGCGCGGCACGTTGGGGGTCTGCATGAAGCCGTAACGGGCGCGCACCCGGAAGAACCCCTGGCCGAGCTCGCTGACGGTGAAGTTCTCGTCGAGGTCCACCTGCGGGACCTGCTCGTTCATGATCGAGAGCAGCACCATCTGGTCGTGCAGCACCTTGTTGTGCTTGAGGTGGTGCAGGAGGACCGGCGGGATGCCGCCGGCGGTCGAGGTCATGAAGACCGCGGTGCCGCGCACCCGGGTGGGCGGGTTGAGCTTGATGTCCTCGAGGAACAGCTCCTCGGGCAGCGTGCCCTCCTTGAACTTGGCCGCCAGCTCGGCGCGACCGCGCTGCCAGGTGGTCATGATGGTGAAGACGATGAGACCGATGGCGAGCGGGAACCAGCCGCCCTGGCCGAGCTTCTCGAGGTTGGCGGAGAACAGCGGGACGTCGACGCAGAGGAACATCGCCACCAGGACGGCGGCGGTGCCCTTGCGCCAGCCCCAGCGCCCGGTCGCCACGTGATAGAAGAGGATCGACGAGATCACCATGGTGCCGGTGACCGAGATGCCGTAGGCCGCCGCCAGCGCGCTCGAGCTCTGGAAGGCGAAGACCAGCCCGAGGCAGGCGATCATGAGCAGCCAGTTGATCTCCGGGATGTAGATCTGCCCCTCGGTCTCGCCGGAGGTGTGGACGATGCGCACGCGCGGGAAGAAGCCGAGCTGCACCGCCGCCCGCGTGAGCGAGAAGGCCCCCGAGATGAGGGCCTGCGACGCGATGATGGCGGCCAGGGTGGCGATGACCAGCATCGGATAGAGCCAGAAGCCGGGCGCCAGGCCGTAGAACGGGTTCTCGCGCGCGGCCGGTTCGGTGAGGAGCAGGGCGCCCTGCCCGAAGTAGTTGAGCAGGAGCGACGGCATGACCAGCGCGAACCAGGCGGTCCGGATCGGCTTGCGGCCGAAGTGGCCCATGTCGGCGTAGAGCGCCTCGGCGCCGGTCACCACCAGGACCACCGAGCCGAGCAGCATGAATGCCTTGCCGGGATCCTCGACGAAGAAGCCGACCGCGTAGACCGGGTTGGCGGCGCCCAGGACATACGGCGCCATGGTGATGCCGCGCAGACCGGCGATCGCGATGGTGGTGAACCAGACCAGCATCACCCAGCCGAAGACGATGCCGATGCGGCCGGTGCCGTAGCGCTGGACGGCGAAGAGCGCCACCAGGATGCCGGCGGTGACCGGCACGACCAGCGGCGCCAGGCTGTCGGTCGCGACCTCGAGCCCCTCCATGGCGCCCAGGATGGAGATGGCCGGCGTGATGAGGCCCTCGCCGTAGAGGAGTCCGGCGCCGAAGAGTCCCATGAGGACCGGGATGGCGACCGCGCTGATGCGCCGCGCTCGCGCCGTGCCCATGACCAGCGCCGCCAGGGCGAGGATGCCGCCCTCGCCGCGGTTGTCGGCCCGCATGATGAACGACAGGTACTTGATGACGATGACGATGGCGAGGGCCCAGAAGACCAGCGAGAGGACGCCGAAAACGTGCGGCCGCGTCGGGTCGACGGCATGCGGACCGTGGAAGCACTCGCGGAGCGCGTAGAGCGGCGAGGTGCCGATGTCGCCGTACACCACGCCGAGCGCGCCGAGCGACAGCTTGGCCAGGTCCTTGCCGACCGGATTGGCCAGGGCGTGGCCGTGAGCGTGACCGTGGGCCTGGGCGTGGCCGGCCGCGCCCGCCCGGGGGGCCGCAGCTGGAGTCCCCGCGGCCGCATCGGCCGCGGCGGGGCTATCGCTCGCCATGGACCGTCTAGTTTCCCTGGCCGGCTGGCGCGAAGCAAGCGGCCCACCGGGTCATCCCTGACGCACGGGCGGGGTCGTCAGCTGCCGATTCCGTACTTGCGCATCAAGCGGATGAGCGCCCAACGCGACATGCCGAGCTGGCGGGCCGCACGGCTCTGGTTGCCGCCGCACTCGGCGAGCGCCTCCTCGACCGCGCGCCGCTCGACCTCGGCCACCTTCATGCGCACGCTCGACACCTGGATGGCGGGATCGCTGCCGGCCACATCGCCCCGCTCGCCCGGCGACCTCTGCATCTCGTCGGGCAGCTGATCGAATCCGATCGTCCCGCCGGGGGACAGCACCACCGCGCGCTCGACCGCGTTGCGCAGCTGGCGCACGTTGCCCGGCCATTCGTAGCGCTCGAAGGCCTCGGTCACCTCGGGCGAGAAGACGGCCGGCGGCTGGCCGAGCTCGAGGGCGAACTGGCGGGCGAACTGCTGGGCCAGCGGCAGGATGTCGAGGCGGCGCTGGCGCAGCGGCGGCACCGCGAGGGTGAACCCCGACAGGCGGAAGAAGAGGTCGTCGCGGAAGCGCTGGCGGCGCACCTCGGCCTCGAGATCGCGGTGGGTGGCGCAGATGACGCGCACGTCCACCGGGATGGTGGCAGTGCCTCCCACCCGCGTGATGGCGCGCTGCTCGAGCACGCGCAGGAGCTTCGGCTGCAGCGCCAGCGGGATCTCGCCGATCTCGTCGAGGAAGATGGTCCCGCCCGAGGCGGCCTCGAAGTAGCCGACGTGTCGGCGCTCGGCGCCGGTGAAGGCGCCGCGCTCGTGGCCGAACAGCAGGCTCTCGAGCAGGGTCTCCGGCAGCGCCGAGCAGTTGAGCGCGACGAACGGCTTGTCGGCGCGCGGGCTCATCCGGTGGATCGAGGTGGCGACGATCTCCTTGCCGACCCCGGTCTCGCCGAGGATGAGCACCGTCATCGGGGTGGCCGCCACCCGCCGCGCCAGGCCGAGCAAGCGCTCCATCGCGGGGTCCTGCACCACCACGTGGGCCGGCATCTCCTCCTTCGGCGCGCTGGAGACGCCGCCCGAGCCGCCGCCGACGCGTGCGGTGCGCAGCGCGGCGCGTGCCCGCGACAGGAGCTCGCCGGCGGTGGCACCGTGCTCGGGGAAGGCCGCCATCCCGAGGTGAACGGCGATCCCGGCGGCGTCCTCCGCCTTGCGCGCGTCGGCCACCAGGCGGCGCGCTGCGGTCAGGGTCGCCTGCTCGTCCGCCTCGGGGAACAGGATGGCGAACTCGTCGGGCCCGTACTGGGCGAGGAAGTCCATCCGCCGCAGGCGCTTGCCGACCCGGTCGAGCGCGGCGCTCTGCGCTTGCGGCAGACCGGCCAGGCGGATCATCACCAGCCCGAGCGGCCGGCGGTAGCGGCGCGCGCGGTCGAGCTCGGCGCCCAGGCGATCGTCGAGCTCGGTGGTCGACCCGACCGTCGCCTGGCGGCGGACCCTGGCCGTGAGGCTGACGATGGCCACCAGCGGCCCGATGGCGATCTCGTCGCCCGACGAGACCCGGGTGGGGCCGGCGATGAGGTTGCCGTTGACCCGGGTCCCGTTGCGGCTGCCGACGTCCTCGACCAGGACCTCGGGCCCGCGCCGGGTGATGCGCGCGTGGTGGCGGGAGACCTGGTCGCTCGCCACCGCGAGGGTGTTGGAGTCGAGCCGCCCGACCGTCACGACCGCGCCGTCCGGCAGCCCGAGGACGCGAGTCCCGAGGCCGCCGGTCGGGTCCTCGCCGTAGACGACCAGGAAGACGCCGTCGGAGCTGCGCTCTCCGCCGTCATCGCCGATGATCGGCGACGCCGCGGTGGTGCGATCACTCGCCACTCGACTCAGTCTACCCCAGACCTCGGGGATCGAGTCGGGTGACGGTCGAGTCAGGCGCCCTGACACTCGGGGCTTTCCGGGTTCTCCCGGCACAAGCACTCGAGGTCGCCGTCGGGACAGCCGCTGCCGTCGCCGCCGCCGTCGTTGCACTGCTCGGCGTCCGGGTTGGCCTGGCAGAAGCACTCGAGGTCGTCCGGGTGCTCGGCGCAGTAGTCGCCGCCGCCGCCGTCGCCGCCGCCGTCGCCCTGGCAGTCGGCGCTGTCGGGGTGCTCGATGCAGAAGCAGTCGAGGCTGTCGGGGTGCAGGGCGCAGACGTCGCCGTCACCGCCGCCGCTGCCGTCGCCGTCGCCGTTGTCGCCGCCGCCGTCCCCGTCCGGGCAGGTGCAGGAGAGCGAGCAGGCATCGCCTTCGCACGCCTCTTCGCAGCGCATGCCGTGCTCGCACTCGGTGACGCAGTGGCTGGCGCCGTCGCCCTCCTCGCAGTGGGTCACGCAGCCGGTGTCGCTGCAGACCAGGTCGCCGTCCGCTGCCGGCTCGTCGCCGTCTTCGTGCGCGGAGCAGACGACCTCACCGCCGTCGTCGACGCACTCGACCGAGGTGGTCTCGATGCCACCTCCAGTGCCCACCGTGCAGCTGGCGAGCGGAAGAAGGAGAAGAGAGAGGAGGGGCGAGAGGCGCGTCATGAGGGGAGGCTCCTTTGTCGAATGGCGGCTGAGAGCCACACAGCAAGCGCAGTGCCGCGTGCAGGGGCTGGAAACCATTCCGCTTCCGCGCTGCCGCACAGATGGGGACTGTGCGACCTGTGCGCGCGACGCACAGGAAGGCATGATCCGTCGGTGCCACCCGAAGGATCAGGTCCCTCGCCGCCGCGGCGCCGATCTTCCGGTCGCCAGAAGGCAGCGCCGGTCATCGAGGTGAAACGGATCCACCGCCGCGACCTCAACCGCGCCTGGGAGTTCCTCAAGAAGAGCTTCCGCGACGTCAACCTCGAGACGGTCGAGTACCAGCGGCCGCGCAGCAAGAAGCGCTTCTTCGAGACCTACGAGGAGGAGGGGGTCGAGCAGCTCCTGTTCATCGCCGGCGGCGAGATCGTCGCCTACGCCGAGTGCGCCTACGACGTGGGTACCGACACCTGGATCAACCCGCGCTACTTCGAGAAGCGCGACATGCGCCCGCTCTTCGTCGAGGAGCTGGCGGTGCACCCGGACTGGCACGGCCGCGGGGTCGGCGGGTTCGTCCTCGAGCAGATCCACCACCTGGCCAAGGTGCGCGGGCTGACCCACCTGGTCCTCGAGGTGGCCGAGAACAACGAGCACGCGCTGCAGTGGTATCGCAAGCGCGGCTTCCGCAAGCTCGACGCCGCCATCTTCATGGCGCACTCGGTCGAGGCCGAGCCGGAGTTATTGCCGCCGCGCCCGCTCACCTCGTCGCCGGCCTCGTCGGCCGACACGATGGCCGTCGAGGTGGCGTCCAACGGCGCCAACGGCGAGACCGCCGGCGAGCCTGCGCCGGCGCCGGCAGCCGGCAAGCGGCGGCGCGCCGGCCGCAAGACGCGGCCACCGCGCTCGAACGACGCCGGCTCCTAGGTCAATTATCCTCGGGCTCGCCGTGGGTGCTGCCCCGGGAACGGCGAGCGCTGCGCGCTCGCTTGCCCCACGCCTCGCCCTCGCAAGCGGCTGTCACGCGTAACGCGGGCGCAACGCGCGGCGCAACCCGCGGCCCGTTGCGGAGGCGGCCGGCGCGCGCCTCGTTCTCCGCACTTGCGGCCCGGGAGCGGAGGCACGCTGGCTGCAGTGCCGGCCGTCATGATGAAACCGCGTGCGCTCGTCTCCTCTCTCCTCCTCTCTCTCTCGCTCCTGGTGCCGGCCGCCTGCGACTCGGACGACGACGACGCTTGCGCCGACGGCTCGTGCGAGTCGAGCGAGCCGGAGCCGACCAGCGAGCCGAGCAGCCCGCCGCCGATGCCGATCCCGTGTCGCCCGGCGTGCGAGGCGCTGGCCGGCAGCTGCGGCGCCGACGCTCCGGGTGACACGACGGCGGTCAGGGCGGTGGCGGAGTGCATCGACTGGTGCGAGGCGGGCGGCCTCAGCGCCGACGAGGCCGCCTGCCTGGAGACGCTCGGCTGCGACCAGCCGGCCACCTGCCTGGCCGATTGATCCGCCGCGCTTGCGTGACGGCGCGCCACATCGCGCAGGAGTGCCTCGCTCGGCATGCGCGCCGATTCACTGACTTGCCGCCGCGCACCCCGGGCACCGCCGTTGCAGTCCCGCACCTCGATGCAGACAGCGATGCTGAAGCGCGCGCACCGGATGGCACTCCTGGTCACCGCTGCGACCGTGGCGCCGGCGGCCGCCGCGCGGGCGCAGGTGCCGCCGGGCGGTGAGGTGCCGAGCGGAGCGCCCGAGGCAGCGCCGCCGCCGGCACCGCCGCCGATGACCGATCCCGACCCGCAGCCGCTCGCGCCGATCCCGCGCAGCCGGTACGGGCAGGCCGGCAGCTTCGAGGCCGGCGCCTCGCTCGGCTTCACCAGCGCCGAGGAGGCGGCGGGCGGGAACCTCACGCCGCACATCGGCTGGTTCGTCGGCCAGAACCTGGAGCTGTCTGCTCTGCTCGGGCTGCACTACGTCCGGGCCAGCGGACAGGACGCCACGCTGGTGAGCGCGCTCGTCGAGCCGAGCTACCACCTGCCGTTCGGCCGCACGACCTTCGGCTTCCTCGGCCTCGGGCTCGGCGGCTCCTACGTGGAGGAGGCGGGGCTCGGCTTCGCCCTGGCGCCGCGGGTCGGCGCCAACATCCTCCTCGGCCGATCCGCCGGCCTCCTCACGCCGTCCCTGGCCTACCAGTACTCGACCAGCGACACCCGGGCGACCGACGACGGCATGCTGGTGGTGACCAGCGCGCTCTCGGCCAATCTCGGCTACAGCCTGGTCTGGTAGCGCATAATCGCCCTTTGCGAGGGCGAGGCCTGGGGCAAGCGAGCGCGCAGCGCTCGCCGCTCTTGGGGTAGCACCCAGGCCGAGCCCGAGGATAATTGGCTCTTGGAGGTGGAGCCGCAGGCGGTCGACGAGGAGATCGAGGACGTCCGCGCGCTGACACCGCTCGGCCGCATGCGCCTCCGCCTGCGCGAGCCGCCGTCCTACTGGCTGACCCGCTTCTTCCTCCTTCGCCTCCTCGGCCTGGTCTACCTGTTCGCCTTCCTCTCGCTCGCCAACCAGGTCCTGCCGCTGGTCGGCGAGAAAGGCCTCCTGCCGGCAGCCCCCTTCCTCGACGCCGCCGGCCAGGTCGGCTACGGCTTCGCCGACGCCCCGAGCCTCTTCTGGATCGGCTGTCCCGACTGGGCGCTCCAGGGGCTGGCCTGGCTGGGCGTCGCGCTCTCGCTGGTCGTCCTGGCCGGCTACGCCAACGCGATCCTCCTGTTCGTCCTGTGGATCCTCTACTTCTCGTACCTGGTCGTCGGCCAGCAGTGGTTCGGCTACGGCTGGGAGACGCAGCTGTGCGAGACGGGCTTTCTCGCCCTGTTCCTGGTCCCGCTCCTCGACGGCCGGCCGTTCCCCCGCCGGCGGCCGCCCAGGCTGGTCATCCTGCTCTTCCGCTGGCTGGTCTTGCGCATCATGCTCGGCGCCGGGCTCATCAAGCTGCGCGGCGATCCCTGCTGGCACGAGCTCACCTGCCTCGACTACCACTTCGAGACCCAGCCGATCCCCAACCCGCTCAGCCCGGCGCTCCACGCCCTGCCGCACGGGGTGCTCGCGATCGGCGTCGCCTGCAACCACCTCTGTGAGCTCATCGCGCCGCTGTTCGTCTTCGGACCGCGGCTGGCCCGGCACATCGCCGGCTACGCGATGCTCTGCTTCCAGATCTTCCTCATCGTCAGCGGCAACCTGTCGTTCCTCAACTGGCTCACCATCGTCGCCATCGTCGCCTGTTTCGACGACGGCATCCTCGCCCGGGTGACGCCCGGCTGGCTGCGCGCCCGGGCGGAGGCGGCGCGCGCGCGGGCGGCGCCGTCGCAGGCGCAGCGCTGGACCATCCTGGTCGTCTTCGCCGTCTACTGCATCCTCAGCCTGCCGGCGCTCTTCAACCTCCTGTCGAGCGAGCAGAAGATGAACTACTCGTTCAACCGGCTGCACCTGGCCAGCGCGTACGGCGCGTTCGGCTCGATGGGCAAGGAGCGCCACGAGATCGTCTTCCAGGGCACGCTCGACGAGACCATCGGGCCGGCCACCGAGTGGCGCGAGTACCAGTTTCCCTGCAAGCCGGGCGACCCGATGCGCCGCCCCTGCATCGCGGCGCCGTACCATTACCGGCTCGACTGGCAGATCTGGTTCGCGCCGTTCGGCTCGTGGGAGGACGCGCCGTGGACCGCGCACCTGGTCTGGAAGCTCCTGCACGACGACCCGGGCGCGCTGTCGCTCCTCGACGGCAACCCGTTTCCCGAAGGGCCGCCGCGCTGGATCCGCGCCGTCCGCTACCGCTACCGCTTCGCCTACGGAGGAGACGCCTGGTGGGAGCGCGAGCCGCTCGGGATCTGGCTGGGGCCGTGGAACAGCGAGAGCCCCGAGCTGCGCGAGGTGCTCGACTACTTCGGCTGGGAGAGCGCGCCGGTCACACCTTGATCTTCATGCGCTCGACCACCACCATGACCGGTTCGCGCGCGCTGCTGGAGGCCCGCTTCACGCCGAGCATCACGCTGGTGCCGATCGGGCCGCGGATGGCCTGGATGGCGCCGTCCATGCCGAGCTGGTTGACCGGCGTGCCGTCGACCGACACGATGAGATCGCCGGCCACCAGCCCGGCCTTCTCGGCGCCGCTGCCCGGCAGCGTGCGCTGGACCAGCAGCGCCTCGCCCTGCGCCGCCAGCACCGCGCCGATGCCGACCAGCTCGGTGGTCGGCTCCTCGCCTTCCTTCACCGGCGTCAGCACGACCTCGATGGGGCCGATCACCGCGCCGTCGGCGATGTCGAGCCCGCTCATGATCGTCTCGTGGTGGTTGTAGGCGGCGACCACCACCGAGCGCCGCCCGGGCGCCAGGCCGCGCAGGGTGAACTGTCCGCTCGCGTCGGTGACCGCGCTGGCGGCGAAGGGAACCGGGCTGGTCCCCTCACCCACGCCGCCCTCGACCGAGACCCGAGCGCCGTCCAGCGGGCCGCCTCCTTCCGATCTCACCAGGCCGGTGAGCGTGCCGCCGTCCGGCAACGCGACGACGACCGCGGGGGCCTTCTCGGGCGGCACCTCGGCGCGCCCGTCCACCGTCCGCGACGGGGCGTGGCCATGCGCGGTCGCCTGCACCCGGTAGCCGCCGGCGGCCAGCCCCTCGACCGCGAACAGGCCATCGCGATCGATCACGGTGCGGACCGCGGCCGGCACCACCGCCAGGCCCTCGTTCCTGAACACGACCACCGTGAAGGCGGGCACCGGCTCGCCGCGGGTGTCCACGACCACGCCGCGGAGGACCGCGCCGGCCGCCATCACCAGGCGGGCGCTGCCGGTCTGGCCGGCCGCGAGCGCGACCTCGGCATGGGCGGGCGCGCGCACACCGTCGGTGGCGGTCACCGCGTAGAGACCGGCGTCGAGCCCGGGGAGCGCGAAGCGGCCGTCGTCGCCGGTGACCGCGCGCGCGGCGGCGACCAGCTCGGCATCGTCCCCCTTGCGGCCGGTCACCTCGGCGCGGACCAGCGCGCCGGGCAGCGGCTGGCCGTCGCCGCCCACCACCTGGCCGGTGATGCCCGCGCTGCCCAGCTGATCGGCGGCGCCGCCGGCGGGCGGCAGGCGGATGACCAGCTTGTGGCTGAGGATCGCCTTGCCGTCGAGCCGCGCGCGCCCGGGACCGTGGCCGTCGGCTCGCGCCTCGAGGAGCGCGAAGTCCGGGGCGTGGAAGACGAACTCTCCCTTGCGGTTGCTGGTGAAGCGGTCCGGGATCGAGACCAGCTCCTGCTCCCCGGCGGGGAGATCGATGATGCGGACCCGGGCGCCGGCGACCGGCGCGCCGGCCGCGTCCACCACCAGGCCGGTGTAGTCGACGGCCGGGATGAGATAGATGACGACGTCCACGACCCGCACCCCCGGGCGCGCCATCAGCTCGATCGGGCTGTGACCCCACTCGGGGGCGAACGGCAAATAGCCGGCGCGGGTGATCGACGCGATGACGACCCGGCCGGCGCGGTCCGGCAGGTAGCGGAAGCGCCCCTCGCCGTCGCTGGTGATCGCGGTGGTGGCGCCGTCCTCGAGCGCGAGCGCGACCTCGGCGCCGGCGACCGCCTGGCTGGTCGCCCAGTCGACCACGCGCCCCTCGACCGAGCCCTGGCGGGCCGAGGGATCGAGCTCGGCGCGCGCGCTGATGAGGGCGATCGGCCGGGTGTCGCGGGCCGGCGCCGGACCCGCCGGCGGAGTGGCCGCCGCCGACATGCGCTCGGCGGCCGGCGCGCCCGGGTGGGCGGCAGCGCTCGCGGGACGGCGCTCGCCGTCGCCGTCGCCTCCGCGCATGTGGTGGACGACGAGCGCGGTGCCGCCGCCGGCGGCGAGGAGCGCGACGGCGGCGATCACCAGCTTGGTCTTGGTCTTCATGATGAGCGCTCCGGTGAGTGAGGGAATGGGCGCAGCAAAGGCGAGCGCCACTGTCCAGCGCTTGCGCTCGCCGGCCCGTTCGTCCATTGTGGCGCGCAGCCGGGCGAGCGCCTCGGCCAGTCGCCACCGGATGGTCGCGTGGGCGACGCCCTCCGCCTCCGCGATGCGCTGGAGCGACAGCCCCTCGAAGTAGCGGAGGAGCAGCGTGCGGCGGAACGGCTCGTCGAGCGAGACCACGCAGTCGGCCAGCAGCCGCTGCGCCATCGCCCGGTCGAGCAGCGCGTCGGGCGCCGGCGGGGCGTCGCCGGCCGGGGCCGCCTCCTCGCGGGTGCGGCGCCGCCGCTCACCGCGCAGGCGCATGCGCCACGCGTTCCTCACCACCTCGGCCAGCCACGGGCGGGCCGCGCGCGCCGGATCGGGCGGGCGGCGCAGCGCGGCCAGGTAGGCCTCCTGCACCAGATCGTCGGCCTCGGCCTCGCCGCCGGTCAGCGCGAGCGCCAGGCGCCGCATCCAGGCGGCGTGCGCGATCAGGGTATCGGGACCGATCACGTCCACTCGACATCTATATGCCGCCCGCGCACGGTCAGCGGGCGGTCGGACACCACGTCGAGTCAAGCAGCCGAAATCGCGATCGGACGAACTGCCTTCCGGCTCGGGGTGAACGCTCTCGCCCGCGGCAAACCGCCTGGCATCCGCCTTGCTGCCCTTCCTCGCGAATCCGAGCACGAGGAGCGAGCCATGCATCGAACGCGAATCGTATTTCTCGGCGGCCTGGGTCTCGGGGCAGCGCTCATGTACGCGCTCGATCCGCAGGCCGGCCGCCGTCGCCGCGCGATGGCGCGAGATCGGCTGAAGAGACTGGGACATCGGCCACACCCGGGCGGCGCCCATTCGCTCCGCCGGGGCGACGCCGCCTCGGACCGGGCGCTCGCCGATCGCGTGCGCGCCGCGCTCGGGCGCGCGGTCTCGCACCCCGGCGCCATCCATGTCGAGCTGGTGGACGGCTCTGCCATCCTCACCGGCCAGGTGCTCGAGAGCGAGACGCGCGAGCTGATGCGGCGCGTGGGCCGGGTCGCCGGCTTGAAGTCGGTGGATGACCGCCTCGAGCGCCACCCGACCGGCGACGGCGTGCCTGCCCTCGAAGGGTCGACCCGGGTGTCGCGCCACTCGCTCGAGCGCGATGTCTGGCCATCTGCCTGGAGACTGGCGGCCGGCGGCGTCGGACTGGCCACCGGTGTGTGGGGCCTGGCGCGCGGCGGCGTTACCGGCAGGGCGCTCCTGGTCGGCGGCGGCACGCTCCTGGCCCGGGCCGTGACCAACCGGTCGATCTCGCGGCTCACCGGAGTCGGCGGCGGCTGCCGCATCATCGAGCTCCGCAAGACCCTGCTGGTGCATGCGCCGATCGACGAGGTCTACAGCTTCTGGACCCACGTCGAGAACTTCCCCTGCTTCATGGAGCACGTCGTCAAGGTCACGCGGAACCGGCAGAACCCGCTTCGCTCGCAGTGGGAGGTGCGCGGTCCGGGCGGCGTCACCATGAAATGGGACGCCGAGGTGACCCGCCACGTGCCCGACGAGATGTTCGCCTGGAAGACCCTGCCCGGCAGCGAGGTCGAGCACTCCGGCATGGCGCAGTTCGAAGAGGTCGGCGAGGACACCACGCGGGTGCACGTGCGGATGACCTACATCCCGCCGGCGGGAGCGCTCGGCCACGCGCTGGCGAGTCTGTTCGGCGCCGATCCGAAGAGCCGGATGGACGACGATCTGACCCGCTTCAAGTCGCTCCTCGAGGACGGGCGGATCCGACCGGCGGCCGGCGCCGACGAGACGAAGCGCGAGGAGCTCTGGGGACCGGGTATCCTCTGACCATGGGCGGGCGGCGCAAGAAGGTCGACCAGCCGGCGGCGGCGGGCGCCGCTGATGCCGCCGCCACCAAGCTCGCGACCTATCGCTCCAAGCGCCGCTTCCAGAAGACGCCCGAGCCGGCCGGCGGCACCGCGCGGCGGCCGGTGGCCGGCCCGATGTTCGTGGTGCAGAAGCACGCGGCCCGCCGACTGCACTACGACTTCCGCCTGGAGGTAGGCGGCGTCCTGGTCAGCTGGGCCATCCCCAAGGGCCCGAGCGCCGACCCGGCGGTCAAGCGACTGGCCGCGCGCACCGAGGATCATCCGATCGAGTACGGCGACTTCGAGGGCATCATCCCCGAGGGGGAGTACGGCGGAGGCACCGTCGTCGTCTGGGACACCGGCACCTGGCAGCCGGAGGGAGATGCCGCCCAGGCGCTGGCCAAGGGGCACCTCCGCTTCGAGCTCTTCGGCCACAAGCTGCGCGGCCGCTACCACCTGGTGCGCACGCGGGGCGACAAGGGCAAGAGCTGGCTCTTCTTCAAGGGCAAGGACGCCGAGGCGCGGACCGGCGGCAGCGCGCCCTGGACCGAGGAGAGCGTCCTCACCGGGCGCAGCCTCGAGGAGGTCGCCGGCGCGCGCGACCGCGTCTGGCACTCGAACCGTTCCGCCGCGCCGGATCTCAGCGGCCTCATCGCCGCGCTGCCGGCCGAGCTCCCGCGCGGCATCGAGCTGTCGAACCTCGACAAGGTCCTCTATCCCGAGCAGGGGCTCACCAAGGGAGCGCTGGTCGCCTACTACGCGGCGGTCTCTGCCTGGATGTTGCCCCACCTGGCCGGGCGGCCGCTCACCATCGTCCGCTGCCCGGACGGCCGCCACAAGCACTGCTTCTACCAGAAGCACGCCAAGCCGGGGCAGCCGCCGGCCATCCGCCGGGTGGCCATCGAGGAGGAGAAGGGCGCGGTCGCCGACTACATGGCGGTGGACGATCTCGCCGGTCTCCTCGGCCTGGTCCAGCTCGGCGCGCTCGAGATCCACACCTGGGGCTGCCGGCGCGATCGCGTGGAGCGCCCCGACATGCTGGTCTTCGATCTCGATCCCGACGAGGCGCTGCCCTTCGCCGTGGTGGTGGACGCCGCCTTCGAGGTGCGCGGACAGCTCGAGGGCCTCGGCCTCGAGAGCTTCGTCAAGACCACCGGCGGCAAGGGCCTCCACCTGGTGGTCCCGATCGAGCGACGCACCGGCTGGGAGGACGCCATGGAGTTCTGTCACCAGGTCGCGCTCGCCGTGACCCGCCTGCGCCCCGACCGCTACGTCGCGGTGGCCGGCAAGGGGCGTCGGGTCGGCCGCATCTTCATCGACTACCTGCGCAACGGCTTCGGCGCCAGCGCGGTCGCGCCCTACTCGACGCGCTCGCGCGAGGGCGCGCCGGTCGCAGCCCCGCTCGGCTGGGACGAGCTCTCCGCCGGCGCCATCCGACCCGCCGACTTCACGGTGACCTCCATGCCCCACCGGATCGCGTCGCTCGGGCGCGACCCGTGGCACGGCTACCTCGAGGTGAAGCAGTCGATCAAGCGGCGCGGGTCTCGCCGCCGAGCAGCGTGAGGACCTCGCCGGTCAGGTAGCTCGACGCGCCTTCACGCCGGTCGGCACGCGTCGTGCTGTGTGTGGTCGCATTCATGGCCGTCGCACCTCTCGAGCTCGATCCGCAGGCACACGCCGCGCGCGCTGATCTCCGCTACACAGCAGCCGACGAGCCGGGAATCTCGCGCCGCCGGTCCGGAAGCGGGTTCGTGTACCTGGCGCCCGGTGGGCGACGCGTGCGCGACGAGGCGACGCTGGCGCGCATCCGCTCGCTGGCGGTGCCGCCGGCCTGGCGCGAGGTCTGGATCTCCTGCGACCCCGACGGCCATCTGCAGGCGGTCGGGCGCGACGCCCGCGGCCGCAAGCAGTACCGCTACCACCCGCGCTGGCGCTCGGTGCGCGACGAGGCCAAGTACGGCCGGCTGGTCGAGTTCTGCCGCGCGCTGCCGCGCCTGCGCCGACAGGTGGCGCGCGATCTCGCCTGCTCGTGCCTGTGCCGCGAGAAGGTGGTGGCCCTGGTGGTGTCCCTGCTCGAGCGGGTGCAGATCCGGGTCGGCAACGACGAGTACGCCCGCCAGAACGGATCCTTCGGCGCCACCACCCTGCGGGATCGCCACGCCCGCATTCGCGGCTCGGAGCTCGAGCTCCGCTACCGCGGCAAGGGGGGCATCGAGCGGCGGGTCTCGGTGCGCGATCGCCGGCTGGCCACGCTGGTGCGCCGCTGCCGCGACCTGCCGGGCCAGCGGCTGTTCCAGTACCTCGGCGAGGACGGCCGCCCGGTCCCCATCACGTCGAGCGACGTCAACGAGTACCTGCGCCAGGCGACCGGTGGTCCGTTCACCGCCAAGGACTTTCGCACCTGGGCGGCCACCCTCGCCTGCGCGGTGCTGCTCAGCCACCAGGCCAGCGAGGGCTCGCTGCGCTCGCGCAAGTCGACCGTCAAACGCGTGGTGGAGGTGGTCGCCGCCCAGCTGGGCAACACACCGGCGGTCTGCCGGCGCTGCTACATCCACCCGCAGGTGATCGACGGCTTCATGGACGGGCGACTCGCCAGAGCGCTGGCGCCAGCGGTGCGCCGGCTCACCCGCGATCTGCGCGGACTGGCGCACTCCGAAACCGCCCTCGACTCCGCGCTCCTGACCCGGGTCGAGAGCGCAGTCATCGGATTTCTCGACAGCCCGGCGCGGACGCGCCGGCCGACCCGGCTTCGCGCTTGCGCCCGGCCTTCCGGTGGGCGGAAGATGAAGAATTGGGCCGCCTGATGACCATGGGTTCTCCTGACCGCGTGACCCGCGCGATGACCTCGGACGGGGCATTCCGGGTCATCGCGGCCATCACCACCGAGACCGCCATCGAGGCGGCGCGGGCCCAGGGGCTGTCGGGCGGCGACGCGCTGCGTCTCGCCGAGCTCATCACCGGGGCGGTGCTGCTGCGCGAGACCACCTCGCCCGGGCGGCGGGTCCAGATCCTGGTGCGCGATCGCCACGGCCGGGTGCTGGTAGCCGACGCCCTGCCCGACGGCAGCAACCGCGGGATCGTCAACCCCGGGTCGGAGAGCGTGGCGGCGCCCGACGGCGACACCACGCTGCAGGTGAGCTACACGATGCCGAACGGGGCCCTGCACCAGGGGCTGGTCGCGGTGCCGGAGGGCAGCGACCTGTCGACCGCGCTCATGCGCTACATGCAGCAATCGGAGCAGTGGGTATCGGTCATCGCGGTGACCGCGCTGGGCGACGGCGGACACGGGGTGGCGGCGTCCGGCGGCTACGTGGTGCAGCTCTTGCCGGAGGCCGAGCGGCCGGCGCTGCGCGCCATGACCCAGCACCTCGACGCGCTCGACAGTCTGCCGCGGCTCTTGGCCGAGCCGGACACCACCTCGCGCGAGCTCATCTCGCGCCTGCTCGACGGCTTCGATCACGCCGAGCTGGCCGATTCGCCGCTCCGCTTCGGCTGCACCTGCAGCGAGGAGCGGGTGCTCCGCGGGCTGGCCTCGGTCGGTCGCGAGGACGTGCGATCGATGATCGAGAGCGAGGTCCCGCTCGAGGTCCGCTGCGACGCCTGTGGCCGGCGCTACACCATCGATCCGGACCACCTGCGCGCGTTCGTCGCCGAGCGGACCTGCAACTAGCGGGTGAAGGTGACCGAGTCGCCGGCGACCCGGGTGACCAGGTCGTCGAGATCGTCGAGCGCGAAGTCCTGCAGGTCGATGTCCGGGATCTCGATCGCCTGCACGGCGAAGCGCATCTCGCCGCCCTGCAGGCTGACCGCCGCCGGCAACTGGATCTCCGACGAGCCGTCGAAGACGCCGACCGCCCAGCGCCGGGTGCCGCCGCCGGTGTCGGCCACGCCGAATATGTGGACGGTGGCGTCCTCGTCCGGGTCGAAGGCGAACCGGGTGCCGTCGGTCTCGATGCCGGTCGGCGGGGCCAGGAGGATGCCGACCGAGGCGTCGGCGATCGACTCGATGTCGCGCTCGATCGAGATGGAGGTGGCGCGCTCGGCCGGAGGGTCGCTCGACTGCGCGATGCCGATCAGGTCCTGCCGCGAGCCGGGGAACAGCGACGGGTCGGGCACCAGCACCTCCAGTCCGAGCCCGGCGACCGGCAGCGAGAGGCGTCCGTCGGCGCCCAGCTCGAAGCGGACCAGCGCCGCCACGCTGTCGGTGCCGGCCGGCGCGCTGGGCAAGGAGACGTCAGGCTCGATGAGATCTTCGTCGGCGACCATGTCGAGCCGGATGCCGTCCACCGTGTCGCCGTCCGTCACCTCGACGCCGCCCCGATAGGCGAAGCCGTGAACGCGGACGGTCATCTCGGCGTCGATGTCGCCGAGCAGGGCGAAGATCATCATCTGACCGGTGCGCGTGCGGACGGTGTAGTTGCACGGCGCGCCGGCTCCGGCGTTGACGCAGACGTTGGGCGCCGGGTCGCCCGGCTGCGGGATCTCGTTGGCCGGGTCGTTGTCCTCGCCGTTCGCCGTGTAGTTGACCACCGCGATGTTGGCGCGCTGGGCCGGGACCGGCAGGTCCTCCCAGCCGTCGATGGTCCCGCGCACCGCCCCCTGCTCGAAATCGCTCGAGACCTCCATCGGGCCGACCGGGATGGTGACGTTGGCGCCGTCGACCCCGACCCAGGTGGTCGGGGTGTAGCCGCCGGCGATGATGGTGATGGTCTGCGGGCCGGAGACGTCGGTGGCGACCAACAGGCCCTCGGCGTCGGTCTCCCCCTCGAGGTCGTCACCCAGGTGGACCGCGGCCCCCTCGATGGGCTGGTCGGAATCCTCGTCGATGACGAACACGTTGACCTCGCCGTCGATATCGGGATCGGCGATGCCGCCGCCCGGGATGAGGGTGGGATCGGGATCGTTGCCGCCGCCGCAGGCGGCCAGCGCGAGCGCGGCCGCGGCCGGCCACGCGACTCTCATCGTCTGCCCCATCGTCTCATGCTACACGTCACCTCCATGCGGGTGGCTCTCGAGCACGACATGGACCTCTTGCGGCGCGGGGCCCAGGCGTACGCGGTCATCTCGGCCTGGGCGGGCGCCGGACTCTTCGCCGCCCTGGCGGACGGCGATCCGCGCCCGCTCGAGTCGCTTCCAGGCGATCTGCGCGCCCTCGCCGGCACCGCGCCCATCCTCGTACATGTCGGGCTCCTGGTGATGGACCCCGAGGGTCGCTGCGCGCTGACCGCCGCCGCCCGCGAGCTCCTGCGCCAGGGCGTGCTGTCGGGCGCCAGCGCGGAGAGCAGCCTGGGCGATCTCTCGCGCCTCGACCTCCTCCTGCGCGAAGGCGGACCGGCGCGCGGACCCGACGGCGCCTCGCGGGTCACCGAGGGCGGCGTGCGCGAGGGCGATCGCGAGGGGGCTCGTCGCTTCCTCGACATGCTGTTCCGCCGCAGCGAGAAGACGTCGGTCGAGGTGGTCCGCTGGCTGGCGCCGCGGCTGGCCCAGGGGGCGCGCGTCCTCGACCTCGGCGGCGGCCACGGCCGCTACGCCCATGCGCTGGCCGGCGCCGGCTTCCGCGTCGAGCTGTTCGATCGCGACCTGTGCGTCGATATCGCCCGCGAGCGCTACGGCGACGCGCTGAGCTACCGCGCCGGCGACTTCATGACGGATGATCTCGGCGGTCCGTTCGACGCCGCGCTGCTGTCCAACATCGTCCACGGCCTCGGCGAAGGCGAGCTGGCCCAGCTCTTCGCCCGCCTCGCCCGCGCCCTCGCGCCCGGCGGCCTGCTCGTCCTCAAGGACATGTTCCTCGACGATCACGGCGCCGATCCGGCCGAGGCGGTCTTCTTCGGCCTCCAGATGCTCATGTACACCCGGCAGGGTCAGAGCTACCCCGTCCACCGCATGCGCGAGCTCCTCGGCGCGGCCGGCTTCGCCTCACCCGAGCACATCTACCTGCGCGACCTGCGCTTCTCCCTCGTCCTCGCCCGCCGCTGACGCACGATCCGTCAAGGAGGTTCAACCGCCAAAGCGCCAAGGCGTCTGCGCCGCAGGCCAAAGAAGGGCGCTCCGGCGACCGGTCGCTCGATGCCCTCGTTCTCTTGTCGCAAGCGGCGAGAAGGGAGCGGTAGCTCCCTTCGAGCTTTGGCGGCTTGGCGGTTCAACAGGAGCGGCCGCCGAGTTGGGGCGGATATGGAGCGGGGGGAGCTAAGGCTGGAGGCCGAGGGCGCCGGTGATGGCGGCGTTGCCGTCGCCGAGGGAGACCAGGCCGAGGTCGGTGACGGCGCCGCGGGTGAACCGGAGGTGACGGACGCCGACGAGCTCGGCGACCAGGAGGTGGCCGCGCAGGGAGCCGCGGTCGACGGCGGCGACCGGACCGGGCAGCTGGGGCGCCGCTCCGTCGTAGTCGATCTCGCCGGCGAGGGCGAAGGGCTCGTCGTCTCCGCCGCCGCGCGTGAGCGCGACGATGGCGTCGCCGAAGCCGCTCACCACGATGGCGCCGTCGTCGAACGGGCTCACCGCGATGGCGACCGGGTCCTCGACCGGCAAGGTCTGCTCGGCGGTGAGGGAGTCGCCGCCGACCCGCACGACCGCGACCCGGTTGGCGAGCTTTTCGCTGGAGTAGAACTGGTTGTTGTCGCCGACCAGGAGGTAGGCGCCGTCGGCGGTGAGGGCGGCGGACGCGACGATCTGCTCGTCGTCGGGGAACGGGTCGGCGCCGGCCAGGAGGTCACCGCCGGCCATGTCGAGCAGGTGGACGTCGGCGCCGGCGCTCGAGTCGAGGATGTCGCTCGCCGCCGCCAGGGCGCGCGCGCCGCCGTCGCCGGCGAAGACCAGCGCGTAGGGCAGGCGCGCGGCGGCGACCAGACCGCCGTCGGTGACCTGGCCGTCGCAGTCGATGTCGACCCGGTAGACGCCGCCGCCGTTCTCGCGCCACTGGCTGTCGAGGACGTAGACGCCGCCGCCGTCGGGCGCGGCCACCACCGACCCGGCGTAGGCGGTGCCGTGCCACCCGGTCTCCAGCACCTCGACATCGCCATCGGCCGACAGGGTGAAGACCCCGAGCGACCCGTCCTCCTGCGCGGCGACGCCGACCGCGCCGTCCGGGGTGAAGGCCACGCTGCCGGCGGTCGCCCGGCCCATTGCGAAGGTCTCGCCGGTGGCGGCGAGCGCGCCGCTGGCATCGAGCGAGAGCACCTGCCAGCCGCTGGCCGGCGATCCGTCCTGGCCGTACGGATGCGACACCACGCCGTAGCGCACGCGATCGGCCGGTGCCGGCGCGCGCTGACATCCGCCGCCCGCGTCGGCACCGCGCCGGGCGTCCTCGGCCGTCCCCGCGTCGGCGCCGCCGGTTTCCGAGCCTCCGCCCCCGCCGCACGCCGGGCCGGCGGAGAGGAGCGCCACAGCGGCCGCCCAAATCAGCTTCATGCCGGGACTTTTCCCCGACCCGGGCGCCCGCTGCAAGGGGAACTGCAAGAGGGAGACACAAAAAGATTTCCCCTGTTCTGGCGGCCTTGAAGCCGATCCGCGCTAGGTTTCACCCATGCAGATCGGTCGCGGACTCCTCGCTCTGTCGCTCTCACTTCCGCTCGCCCTCGCCGCTGCCTGCAGCAAGGAAGGGGACAGCTCGTCGGCGAAGGGGAAGGGGAGCAAGGGGGCCGGCTCCGCGACCGCGATGAAGGGCGACCCGGGTGCGCCCAAGCTCGAGATGTTCGTCATGTCGCAGTGCCCGTACGGCACGCAGGCCGTCGATGCGGTGCACGAGGTGAAGAAGCAGCTCGGCTCCGGCTTCGCCCTCGACATCCAGTACATCGGCGACGGGGCGCCCGGCAGCCTCAACTCGATGCACGGCCCCAACGAGGTCAAGGGAGACCTGGTGCAGGTCTGCGCGCTGAAGCAGGCGCCGGACAAGGCGCTCGATCTGATGGTGTGCCAGAACAAGAACGCCCGCGAGGTGGCCACCAACTGGAAGGACTGCGCCAGCGAGCTCGGCATCGACACCGAGAAGCTCGGCTCCTGCATGGACGGCGACGAGGGGCAGACGCTGCTCGCCGCCTCCTTCGCGCTCGCCAAGAAGCGGGGCGCTGACGCCTCGCCGACCATCTTCCTCGACGGCAAGCCCTACGAGGGTGGGCGGCGGCCGCGCGACATGGTGCGCGCCATCTGCCGCGCCACCAAGAAGGGGAGCGAGCCGACCGCGTGCAAGAACATCCCGACTCCGCCGAGGGTCAGCGCCATCTTCCTGTCCGACAGCCGCTGCGCCGAGTGCAACATCAAGCCGCTCGAGCGCCAGCTGAGGTCGGTGCTCGCCGGCATCGAGGTGACGCACGTCGACTACAACACCGAGGCCGGCAAGGCGCTCTACAAGGAGCTGGTCGCCGAGGGGACCGGCTTCAAGAACCTGCCCGCCATCCTGCTCGGCCCCGAGGTCGAGAAGGACACCGAAGGGTACGCCGAGATCAGCCGCTTCCTGAAGCCGCTCGGCGAGTACCGGGAGATCCAGCTCGGCGGCAAGTTCGATCCGACCGCGGAGATCTGCACGAACGGCGGGGTCGACGACGACGGTAACGGCAAGGCCGACTGCGCCGACGCCGTGTGCAAGGAGGAGCTGTCCTGCCGGCCGAACCGCCCCAAGCAGCTCGACCTGTTCGTCATGTCGATGTGCCCGTACGGGGCCAAGGCGATGATCGCCACCAAGGAGCTCATCGATCACTTCGGCTCGGACGTCGCGCTGAACGTCTACTTCATCGGCGACACCGCCGACGGCGAGCTCAAGTCGCTGCACGGCCAGCCCGAGGTCGACGAGGACATCCGCGAGCGCTGCGCCATCGCGAAGTACAAGCAGCCGAAGAAGTTCATGGGCTACCTGGCCTGCCGGAGCCGCGACTACAAGAACACCGACTGGCAGGCCTGCGCCACCGAGGCCGGTCTCGACCCGGCGGTCATCCAGGCCTGCTACGACGGTGAGGGCAAGAAGCTCCTGACCGACTCGTTCGCGGTCGCCGAGAAGATGAAGATCGGATCGAGCCCCACCTTCATCGTCAACAACCGGCGGACGTTCAACGCGGTCGCGGTCGCCCCGCTGGCCAAGCAGTTCTGCCAGGACAATCCGAAGCTGGCCGCCTGCAAGAGCGAGATCGTGAGCGCCGAGCCGGAGCCGCCGGCCGGCGGCGACCAGGGGCAGGGCGCCCAGTGCAACTGAGGCAGCTCGGCTGCGCCCGCTTCAAGGCAACTGCACCGTCTGCCTGACGGTAGCGCCCTTCACGCTCCTGGGCATCCTCGCCTTCTTGAACAGCCGGTCGAGGCAGGCCTGGAAGGGCGAGTTCTGCACCTTCGCCGAGGCCCAGGCCACCCGGCCGTCCGGTTCGATGCGCATCTTGATGCCGACCTCGCCGCTGACCTTGGCCGGCGCGGCGCAGGCGAAAATGTCCTTCTCGAGTGTGCCCATCGCCGACGCGACGGCGTCCTTGGTCGGTTCATCCGGCAGGTTGGAGTCGGCGGGCCCGGCCGGCGGCGGCTGCGCGGCCTTCTCGGCCGGCGGCGGCTGCGCGGCCTTGTCGGCCGGGGACGGCTGCGCGGCCTTCTCGGCCGGCGGCGCCGGCGCGGCCTTGTCGGCCGGCGGCGCGGCGGCCTTTTCGCCGCTCGATCGCTTCGCTCCGGTCGCGCCGCCCTTCGCCTTCGGCTCCGGCTCCCGCTCGGGCGGCGGAGGCGCGGGCTTCTCGGCCGGTGGCTCCGGGGTCGCCGCCGCGGGCGGCGCCTCCTGAGGCGGCTCGGCGGCGGGCGCGCTCGCTTCGGGCGGAACCACCGTCACGCCGTCACTCGTCTGCTGAACGGCCGCCGGGCGGTTGCCGGGAGCAGTCCTCAGAGCCGCGGTCGCGCTGGACGCCTCGTCGCGCTCGCCGCGCCCGCGCAGGAGCGCGATCAGGACGGCGGCGCTCGCCGCGATCGAGAACAGGGCGGTGACCGCGATGACCCCGTGGACCAGCCTGCTGCGGCGGCCCGATGGCTGGCCCGCCCGATCGGGCTCGACCGCCGGGCTGGCGGTGTCGGCATCCGGATCGATGCCATGTGCGTCCATCAGCGCCGACCAGTTGACCCGTTCCTTCTCGTCTGCCATCGAGGTTCATCCATGGTGCAATGGGACCCGCCGCTCGGCGAGCACTCCCGCCTTCTGAGGAGCCCCTTTCCGGTCTGGAACAGGATCTGCGGGCAAGAGATCGCTTGATTAGCCGGATCGCGGACGCCATCCTTGGGAAGCTACTGAGACCCCGGTGTTTTCCGATGCCCGCCGCCACCAGCGAGACGCCCGCCAGCCCCGACTCCTTCGATCGTCTCCCCTGGGGCACGCATCTTTGCCACCTGTACCGGGGTGACGCCGAGCTCCTGTCGGCGGCGGTCCCCTTCATCCGCGCCGGGCTGCGCAACCGCGAGAGATGCCTGTGGGTCACCTCCGATCCGGCTCTCCTCCGCGACCGCGTGTCGGGCCGCTCGGACGAGCTCGGCTCCCTCCTGGCCGGCGGCGAGATCGAGATCGTCCTCCGGCAATCGTGGCGGCGTGACGCGTCGCAGCGCTGTCGCGATGCAATCGCGGCCGGTTTCCGCGGCTTGCGGGTCGCCGGTGACACCACCTGCCTGGGGACCGAGCCGGTCAGCGGCCAGGTGATCGCGCTCTGCAGCTATCCAATCGAGGGCTGCACCTCGCGCGGGCTGCTCGACCTACTCCAGGCCCATCCGCAGACCCTGGTGCGGGAGGGCCCGGGCTGGACGCACGTCGACACCGGCATCCTGTGGATGCGGGAGGACGTCATCTCGCTGGTCTCGCACGAGCTCAAGACGCCCCTGGCCTCGCTCCGGCTGCGCATCGACGGCCTCCTGCGCCGGCTGCGCGCCGGCGCGCTCGAGCCCGGCGAGATCGACAACCGCCTCTCCAAGGCGCTCGAGCAGTGCGACCGGCTCGACGGGCTGGTCAACAACCTGCTCGAGGTGTCGCGCGCCAGCTCGGGCAAGCTCGTCGTCGTGCTCGAGTCGGGCGATCTCGGCAGCATCGTGGTCGAGACGGTGGAGCGATTCAGCGAGGAGTTCGCTCACCGCGGCGCCAGCCTCACCGTGGCGGCCGAGCCGATCCCGGGCCACTGGGACCGGATCCGTGTCGAGCGGGTCGTCACCAACCTGGTGGCAAACGCTCTGCGCCACGCGCCCCGCTCGCCGGTCGAGGTGCGGGCGTACCGGCGCGAGGGCGGGGCTTCGATCGAGGTGCGCGATCACGGGCCCGGCATCCCGCGCGAGCTGATGGAGACCATCTTCGAGCGCTGCGCGCCGCTCGGGCCGCGGCAGGGCAGCGGCGGGCTGGGAATCGGCCTCTGGATCGTGCGCGAGATCGTCGCGGCGCTCGGCGGCACCTTCGCGGTGTCGAGCGAGATCGGCCGCGGCTGCACGTGCACGGTGAACCTGCCGCCCAGCCTGGATACCTCCGGCGGAGCGAGGGGGCAGGCATGAGCATCCTGCGCGCCCTGCCGCCGGTCGATGCCCGGGTGCTGGTGGTCGACGACGACTGCGACCTGCTCGAGGCCCTGTGCGAGGTTTTGCGCGACGGGGGCTACCGGGTCTCGAGCGCGGCGAACGGCTACGAGGCGCTCCGCCTCCTGGCCGATCTGCAGCCGCTGCCGGATCTCATCATGGTCGACCTCATGATGCCGATCATGGACGGCTACACCTTCCGGCAGGTGCAGCTCGCCGACCCGCGGTTCGCCGCCATCCCGACCATCGCCCTGTCGGCAGGACCTGTCGACTCCCGCATCCACCAGATGGGTCTGGCCGCCTGGATGGCCAAGCCGGTCTCGGTGGCGGCGTTGATCGGAGCGGTCGAACGGCACCGCCTGCGCCGCGCGGTCGACCCGAGCACCACCGCTGCCCTCAGCCGCCACTCGATGCAGTTCTACGACACCGAGCGGCAGCTGGCCGCCGACGTCGCCGACTTCCTGGCCCCGGCGGTGCGGACCGGCGAGGGCGCCATCGTCGTCGCGACCCGCGAGCACTGGCGGCTGTTCGAGGATGAGCTGGTCGCCGCCGGTTGCGACCCGGACAGAGCGCTCTCGAGCGGCGCGCTGCAGGTCTTCGACGCCCGCGAGACCCTCGACTCCTTCCTGGTCGGCGGCCGGATCCATGAAGGCCGCTTCGATCAGGTGATGACGCCGGTGGTGGCCGGCGCCGAGCGCAGGTCCCGGCGCATCCGCGCCTACGGCGAGATGGTCGACCTCCTCTGGCAGGCGGGAGAGGTGGCCACCGCCGTGTCGCTCGAGCAGGCCTGGAACCGGCTCCTGGCCACCACGATCTGCGATCTGCACTGCGGCTACCTGGCGCCGTCCAGCGACCTGCACCGGGCCAGCGTCGGCTGGCTGCGGCAGCAGCACGTCGAGCTACCGATCGCCGTCTAGCGGCTGCTCGGGAAGCCAGGGAGTCGCCTCCCCGACGGCAGCCCCAGTAGCCACGGGACAGCGCACCCAAGCATGCGCGACATGGTGACGGATCGCGGGCGAGGTCCTTGCAGTGCCCGGCGCCGATGCATCGAGCGCTGATCGCCACCCTCCTTTGCGCATCTGCTTGCACAGTCGCCGGCGGCGGCGACGAGCTGATCGAGCACGACCCGCTCGACTACGAGGAGCTCGCGACCGACGGCAAGGCCGACGGCGTGCTCTCGGTGTTCTACGCCAACCGCCTGGTGTCGGACGACGCCTTCTTCGACACCGAGGCCATGACCGCGGCCGACGTCCAGGCGTTCTTCGAGCGGACGCCCTACGGAAGGCGCAGCTTCCTCGCCGGCGAGCGCGTGGCCACGGGTGAGCTCCTGTCGACTGCGCTGGTCCGGACCGCCGCGGCGCGCGGCATCAACCCGATCGTGCTCCTGGTCACCCTGCAGAAGGAGCGCGGCCTGGTCTCGCTCTCGAGCGCGCCCGCCCGCCACAGCATCGACTACGCCTTCGGGTGTGGCTGCCCGGACGGCGGCTCCTGCTCCCTGACCTACAAGGGGCTCGACAAGCAGCTGGCCTGCGCGGCCGATGCCTTCCGCCGCTACGCCGACGACCTCGAGGCCGGCGACGCGACCATTGCCGGATTCAAGCCGGGCAGCGCCACCCGGGTGCTCGACGGCGTGCGCGTCACGCCGGCCAACAAGGCGACCGCCATGCTCTACACCTACACCCCGTGGATCCAGCAGGGGTTCGGCGGCAACTGGCTCTTCTGGAACATCTGGCGCCGCTACAGCCTCGGCATCGGCTACCAGCGCGGCCTGTCCTCGCCGTTCAACGAGGGCTTCATCGGAGGCGCCTGCGCGGCCGACGACGAGTGCTACTACCAGGGCGGCGTCTGCCGGGACGGGGCCTGCTCGCTGTCCTGCACCTCGCTGTGCCCGGATCGCTCGGGCGGCTTCGCGGCCACCTTCTGCGTCACGGGAGACGAGGACGGGCTCGGCTGGTGCGTCGCCCAGTGCGACAGCCGGCTCAGCGAATCCGGCTGCGACGCCGGGCAGACCTGCGAGAGCCGCACGCGCCACTCCGACTCCACGGTCGCGCGCGACGTCTGCATGCTGCCCTGACCCGGCGCTCAGCGGACCTGGAGCACGCCGCTGATCATGTGGTCCATGGCGCAGCCGTAGACCAGCTCGCCCGCCTTGTTCGGGGTGAAGGTGATCTCCACCGGCTGGTCGAGCGGCAGCTTCTTGTCGATCTCGTACTCGGGGATGGTGATCTCGGTGGCGCAGGTCTGGTCGGTCTTGCGGGTCACCACCAGCGTCACCGGCACCCCCTTGGCCACCTGGATCGGGGTGGGCTCGAAACCCTTCTCGGTGACCGAGATGAGCACCTTGCCGTCGGCTCGCGGCGCGGGGGCGGGGGCCGCAGCCGGTTTCCGGTCGTCGCCTCGCTCCGCCGGCGAACCGGAATTCGAGCAGGCGGCGAGAAGAAGGAGGGGGAGCGCGGCGACCGTCCAGCGCGACATACCCGAATGGTACGCCGCCCGCCCGCCGGGTGCTATTCGACGTCGACCGTGGGGGAGACCCCGGCGCCCCAGAAGGTGAGGTCGGAGTAGCTGCGCTTCAGCGTCCCCTCGCCGGTCGTGCGGTCGACCTCGATGATGTCGCCGCCCTTGGTGAAGGCGTAGACGTGGCCGCGGGCGTAGGCGCAGCCGAAGACGTCGGCGAAGCCGATCGGGCCGATCACCTGGTCCACCGTGCCGGCGGCCGGGTCGATGGTCACGAGCACGTTGGAGTCGCCCTCCTCGCCGTCGAGGTCCTCGGCGATGGCGAACATGGTCCCGTCAGACACCGCCACCAGGTCGCCGGCGGTGCCGTAGCCGCCGCCGAACTTGCCGACCATCGTGACGTCGCCCGATTCGGGATCGACCCGGCGCACGGTGCCGTCCTTCTCCGCCACCAGGAGCTCGCCCGAGTCGAGGAAGGTCATCCCGACGTTGAGGCCGCCGTCGAACTCGGTCGTCAGCGAGGCCTCGCCGGTGTCGGAGGCGATCTCGAACACGTTGTCACTCGAGATGGCGTACACCGCTCCCTCCGGGGTGACCGCCAGGTCGGTGATGAGATCCTCCTCGCCGAGACCGAACTCGCCGATGTGGATGAGGTCGAAGCTCTGGTCGTCGACCGCGTAGAGCGTGGTGTCGCTGTGGACGAACATGCTGAGCGGGGTGATCTCGGGCGGCGCCGAGTCGGCGGTCGGCTCGGTCACCGGTCCTGAGTCGGCGCCCGGCCGCGAGGGGCTCTCGCGATCGTTCGAGCCGCACGCGGCGGCGGTCAGAGAGAGGAGGGCGGCAGCGACGGCGGGGCGCAGCACGGCGCGGACAATACGCGAACTCGTGCCGGATCGATCGGTGAATTTATCGCAATCATTCCGGCATCCCGCAGAGCGGACCGCCGTTTTGCGCGCAGTCGGCGACGGACCCGGCGCCCGGGATCGGCCCCGCCGGGTCGCGGCGGTGCTTGGGGCGGGGGCGCGGCGCTGGCGGTTCGGCGGTCGCGACGGCGGCCGGCTCGGGGTCGCCGGCGACCGGGGGCGGGCAGGCGGCGAGCTCGACCGGTGGAGTGTCGATGAAGACGACGCGCGCCACCGGCGGTCGCGGCCGGCGGAGGTAGCCGATCTCGAAGCCCGCCACCGCGACCAGGATCAGGATGAGGGCCTTGAGCGACCGGACGGCCATGCCGATGAGGCGACGCACGCCCCGCGGCCGCGACAGCTACTCGACGGCGCACAGGGGATCGTTCGGGTCGCACTTGACGGCGATCTTGCCGGCGTCGCGCTTGCGCGCCTTGTGCTTGCGCTCGAGGCTCTGCAGGGCCTTTCCGACTTCGCGGCGCTCTTCCCTGGCCTTGTCGAGCGCTTGCTGCGCGTCGGCCTTCTCCGCTTCGGTCACGGCGTGGAGCAGCTGCTCGGAGGCGTGCTCCTTCAGCGCCGAGAGTCGATCGATCTCGCGGACCAGCTGCTCGAACCTGTTGCGCTCGTCGACCGACGGCGTCGGCCGGCTCGGGACGCGCAGCGCGACGAAGAGCGCGACCGCAGCGGCAGCGGCGAGCAGCCCCGAACCGGCGACGACAAAGGGCCAGCGGGCGCGCCGCGGCGCCGGCGGATGGTCGATGCGCGCGAGCACCGTCTCCTGCCAGGCCTCGGGCGGACCGCCGCCGTCGCCCAGCTGCTCCAGCCCGCGCTCGAGGCCGGCGTCGTTCATCGCTCACCTCCGCCGAGCACGGCGCGCAACCTCGGCAGCGCGCGCGCCACCCGCGCCTGCACGGTGGTGGCCCGCTCGCCGCACATGGCGCCGATCTCCTCGAAGGTCATCCCCTCGCGGTAGCGGAGCAGGACCGCGATGCGGGTGTCGATCGGCAGGCTCGCCAGCGCCGCCACCAGCGCCCCGACCTGGCCGCTCTCCGCCAGCGCGTCGTCGGCGCGCGGCCGCTCGTCGGCCGGATCGGGCAGCGGCTCGACCCGGACGAAGCGGCGCCGCCAGCGGGCGCCGATCTTCATGGCGTCGAGACAGCGGTGGCGCGCGATGCCGTAGAGCCAGGTGCGCAGCGACGAGCGGCCGGCGAACCCCGGCAGATCGCGATAGGCCTCGACGAACACCGTCTGCTGGACGTCGTCGGCCAGATCGCGGTCGCGCAGGACCTGGTAGCAGTGCCGGTGGATGTCGCGCCCGTAGGCCAGCATCAGGATGGTCAGCGCCGCGCGGTGGTCGCCGCGGGCGAGCGCCTCCCGGGCCTCGTCCTCCGGGTGGGGAGGCAAGCGCGCCACCGACGAGTGCATCCATCGATGGTAGGCGACGGCCGGGTGCCGATCACGACAGGCCCACAGCGCCCCACGAGGTGCGAGCAGGCGACCGCCGTCACACGACTCCAGCCCCGCGGACCGCCCGAGCGTTTCGCCGGCGACACGCTATTTGCGCGTTCTCGTGCGAGATCCGCCCGATATGCAACCGAGCCCACATGCACCACATGTAAACTCGTTTACCCTGACGCGACAGCCCGCAAGGTGACTGGATGAGCTCCGATAGAGACCGCTGGCTGTTGCCCAGGCAGCAGCGCGAGTTCCCGAGCCGCAGGGTCCTCTCCGAGGGGCACCTGCACGCCCGGCGCGAGAGGACCTTTCTCCTGCTCGCCGGCACGTTCCTGGTGGCGGCCGCGACGCTGCCGGTGCTCGGCATGAGCCGGATCATCGACCTGTCGTCGCTCCTGCCCGACGTCGACCTGCCGATCGCCTTGCTCCTGCCGGTCGGCCTCCTCGCCTTCCCGCTCAGCTTCACCGCCGGCAACCTGATCTGCGAGCTGTGGGGCCGCCGGCGCGCCAGCGCGGTCGTCCTGGTCGGCCTGTTGCTCGACGTCGGCCTCATCGGCCTGCTCGCCATCGTCGACACCGTGCCGGACCTCGCCGGCCAGACCGGCGACTCGGTGGCGCCGGCCATCGCCTTCGTCACCTGCTACTTCGTCGCCCACATGTTCAACGCGCAGACCTATCACGCGCTGCGCCGGCAGGCGCGCGGTCGCCGCCACATGTGGCTGCGCCGGAACGTGTCGGCGCTGATCGCGGTCATCTCCGGCTGGGTCGTGTTCGCGCTGGTCATGTACACCTACGCGGTGCAGGTGGCCGAGCAGCCGAGCCAGGAGGCCGCCCGCCAGGTCGCCTCGGTGGCGGTCGCCAGTGCGGTCTACTGCCTGGTCGCCGCGCTGGTCGACACGGTGCCGTTCCTGCTCCTGGCCCGCTCGCTCATGATCTTCCTTCGCATGGGCCGCTTCGACGCGGAGGAGGAGGATTACGCCGAAGGGCCGATCTCCCCCGGCCGCGCTGCGTCGCCCAAGCGCTCGGCGATGGTGGTCGACACCCCGGCGCCGCCGCCCCGGCTGCCGCGGTCGGCGGCCGGCAGCACCTCGCGCCCGTTCACGACCTCGGAGCACCGCTTCTTCAGCGAGGGCGAGGAGCTCGAGAACAGCGAGCCGAAGGCCGACGACTCGCTGAGCGACCTGCCTGCGCGCGGCGGCCAGAGCGCCTGACCGCAAGCCGATCCAAGAGCGATCGGGAGCGTGTGCCGCGGGTGACGGCTGATTGGCCGCTTCGACGCATTCCGCCACAGCAAGACCGCTCGACGATCGAGTGGCGCCGAAATAGACTGCCGAGGTCGCCACGGGCTGCGTCATGGGCGCGATATCGGGCCACAGCGAGATCGTCCTCCGCTTCGACGACCCCGACGAACCGTCGGCGGCGCAGAGCCTGGTCGGCCGCGAATTCGGCAGCTACCGGCTGCTGCAGCTGCTCGGCGAGGGCGGGATGGGCTGGATCTACCTGGCCCACCACCTGCGCATCGGGCGCCGGGTCGCCATCAAGATGCTGCGTCCCGAGCTGGCCAGCGATCCGGTGGCGGTGCGCCGCTTCTTCGCCGAGGCGCGCGCGGTCAACCGGATCAACCACGAGAACATCGTGGAGATCTACGACTTCGTCCACAACGAGCACGGCTTCACCTACCTGGTGCTCGAGCTCCTGGTCGGGCGCGATCTCCTGACCCTGATCGAGTCGGAGCGCGGCGTCGCGCTGGTCCGCGCGGTCGACGTCATGGCGCAGGTGGCGCGCGCGCTGGCCGCCGCCCACGACGCCGGGGTGGTGCACCGCGATCTCAAGCCGGAGAACATCTTCCTGACCGAGCACGCCGACGGGGACGACTTCGTCAAGCTGCTCGACTTCGGCATCGCCAAGCTCCTGTGCGCCGGCAGCTCGCCGCGCCTCACCCGCGCCGGCACCGCGGTCGGGACGCCCAACTACATCTCGCCCGAGCAGGCGCTCGGCGCCGAGGTCGATCAGCGCGCCGACATCTACTCGTTCGGCATCATCCTCTACGAGCTCGCCACCGGCCGGCGCCCGTTCGCCTCGGCCGATGTGGTGGAGACGGTCGCCAAGCAGGTGACCGAAGTGCCGGCGCGCCCGCGCGATCTCGACGGTTCGCGCGACATCCCGCTCGCGCTCGACGACCTCATCATGCAGTGCATCGCCAAGCGGGCCGCCGAGCGGCCGCAGTGCATGGAGAGCGTCGAGGCGCGACTGCGCGCGATCGGCGCCGCGCTCGGCGGAGCGAAGGAGGTCTGGCTGCCGGCGCCGGAGCCGTCGCTGGCGGCGGTGTCCTTCGCCTCCATCCAGCTGCCGCCGGTGCTGCCGGTGGCGCCGCGCCGGGTGGCGCTCGGCGCCGCTGCCCTGATGGCGATCGGCCTCGGCGGCTTCGGCCTCGCGCGCAACATCGAGGACGGCCAGCCGGTCGCCCACGCCGCCCCCGCCAGCGCTGCCGAACCGCCCGTGCCGGCGCCGGCGGCGCCGCCCGCGCGCGCGGTCGCGATCCCGCGCCGGCTGCACGGCCCGCCCCTGGCTGCCGCGGCTCGCCGCCCGCAGCGCCGCTCGACGCCGCGGGCTGACGCCGTCCCGGCCGCCCCGGCGCACGTTGTCGCCCCGGCCACGCCTGCGCCGACGCCGCCGGCGGCACGGCCGCCGCCGCCCGGCCGCTACGACATCATCCCGGTCTACTGATCCGCCATGAAAGTCCTCGCGGCTGCGCTCTTCATCGCCCTCGCCACCGCCCGACCGGCGGCGGCCGACTCGCCCTTCGCCCGGGCCGCGGTCGAGCAGGCGCGCCAGCTGGCCCTCCAGGCCGCCCGCCACTACCGGGACGGCCGCTTCATGCAGGCGCTCGAGGGTTATCGCCGCGCCTACGACGTGGCCCCGGTGCCGGCGCTGCTCTTCAACATCGGACAGTGCCACTTCCAGCTGAAGAGCTACGAGTGGGCGATCTTCTTCTATCAGGGCTACCTGGCGGACCAGCCGCGCGCCGACAACCGAAAGCTGGTGGAGAGCCTCATCGCCGAGTCGCGCCGCCACCTGCAGCGCCGGCGGGCCGGCCCGATCTTCACCCGCGTGGCGCTCGACGCCGGCGACCGGCCGGCGCGGCCGGGCGACTCGCCCGCCTTCTACCGGCGCTGGTGGTTCTGGACCGCGGTCGGGGTGGCCGCGGTGGCGGCGGGAGGCACCGCCTTTTACCTGAACAGCTCGAGCGACCCGGCGCTGCCGGACCGCAGCCTCGGCACGGTCGACGCGCGGTGATCATGCGGCGCGCGTTCGTCCTCGCCGGGGTCCTCCTCGGTGCCTGCGGAGAGGGCGGCGGCGAGACCGGCGTCGATCTCGCCATCCGGTGGGACGCCGCTCTCGGGCTCGATCGGCTCGCGCTCTCGGTCAGCGCCGGCGGCGAGAAGCTGGTCGAGCGCTCGCTCCTCCCCGAGGAGGCGAGGCCGCTCAGCGCGAGCGGCCGCGAGGCGGTGGTGGTGCTCTTGCCCGACCGGCTGGGCGGCGACGAGGTGTCGCTCGAGGTCGACGGACTCGCCCGCGCCGAGGTAGTCGCCACCGGTCGGGTCGCGGTGACCCTGTCGCCCGGCGAGCTGGTGACCGCCGCCATCGCGCTCCGGCCGGTCGGCGAGCAGGGCTGCGAGGACTGGGACACCGCGCCGAGCAACCTGGTGCCGTGCGAGGCGCCGGCGCCGGAAGGCGCCCTGATCCTCGATCGGCCCGGCACCTACGTCATCGACACCGCGACCGGGCAGATCGCCACGCCCGACGGCGACTCGCTCGAGCCGGCCAGCGACCTGGCCCCGCAGGTGGGCGGCCCGATGGTGCGGCGGATCTCGGTCGACTCGCTGGTCGTCGATGACGGAACCGAGGTGGTGGCGAGCGGACCCCACGCGCTCCTGATCGCGGTGTGGGGCGATGCGACGATCGACGGGACGATCGATCTGGCGGGCGAATCCGGGCGGGATGGGCCGGGCGGCGGCGATGGCGACCTGTGCGCGACCGCCGGCGGCTCGAGCGGCGGCGAGGCGGGCGAGGCCGGCTCGGGAGCCGGCGGAGGCGGGGGCGGCGCTCGCAGCGGCGACGGCGGCGACGGGGGCGACGGCCACGGCGACGAGAAAGGGAGCAAGGGGGCGAAGGGGCGCGCGGCCGGGGGGGCGGACCTGGTGCCGCTGACCGGCGGCTGCCGCGGCGGCGGCGGCGGCGATGCCTACGGCGCGCCGGGCTCGGGCGCGGCTGGCGGCGGGGCCGGTGGCGCGTTCGAGATCGCGGCGCAGGGCGGCATCGCCCTGTCGGGCACCATCCGGGTCGCCGGCGGAGGAGGCGGCGGCGGCGCGGCGGCGGCGACCAGCGGGGCGGGCGGCGGTGGCGGCGGCTCGGGCGGCGCCATCCTCCTCGAGGCGATGGAGATCGAGCTGTCGGGCGTCGCCCGGCTGTGCGCCAACGGCGGCTCCGGCGGCGAGGGGGGCCTGGCGAGCGAGGCCGGCTCGGGCGGCTCGCCCGGCACCTGCACCGGCGAGCGGGCGGTCACCTCGAACCAGACCGACGGCGGCGGCGACGGCGGGCGCGGCGGCGCCGGAGACGCGCGCGCCGGGGAGAACGCGAAAGCGGGCTCGGGCAGCGGCGCCGGCGGCGGGGGCGGCGGCGGCACCGGACGCATCCGCCTGCGCGCGCTCGGCCAGCTCACCGACCATGGCGCGCTCCTCACGCCGGAGGCGGAGTAGGCGGCAGATCGAGCTGCTCGGCGCGCAGGGCGAGGAACTCGCCGCCGACGATCTTCATGACCGCCAGGGCCGGCACCGCCAGCACCGCGCCGGCCAGGCCGCCGAGCTCGCCGAGGAAGAGGACCGCCAGCACGGTCATGAGCGGGTTCACCCGCACGGTCCGCCAGAACACCACCGGCTCGAGGAGGTGGTTCTCGATCTGCTGGTAGACGAAGATGTAGGCGATCGCCGCCGCGCCGATCCACGGCCCGGCGCTCAGCGCCGCCACCAGCGCGATGGCGATGCCGGAGATCGTGACGCCGAGGATCGGGACCATGCTGCCCAGCCCGCTCAGGACGCCGAGCGGCAAGAAGTAGGGCACCCCGAGCAGCATGAGGAAGAGGGTGGTGGCGAGCGTGTTCATGCACACCAGCGTGAAGGCACCGGCGATGTAGCCGCCGAGCGCGCTGTAGATGCGCTCCAGGGCGCGCCGGTAGCGCGGGCGATGTTCGGGCAGGGTGAGCTCGAGCGTTCGCCGGACGAGCGAGCTGCCGTACATCAACATGAAGCAGGCGATGACCAGGACCGCGACCAGGCCGCCGGTGGCGGCGACCACCACGCGCACGGCGGAGAACGCGGTCTCGGCCAGCTCCTCCGGGTGATCGCGCAGGTCCTCCTTGCCCGACTCGACCACCTGGTCGAGGTTCACGTGCCGGCTGAGGTGCTGGTAGAGGTCCGTGTGGCGGATCTCGTCGACCAGCCGCGGACCGTCCTCGGTCAGGGCACCGAGCTGCGCCACCGCGGCCGGCACGATGAGCCAGATGAGTCCGACCACCAGCGCGAGCATCGCGAAGAGCACGCCGGCGACCGCATAGCTGCGCGGCACGCCGCGGCGCTGGAGCCGGCGCACGGCGTGATCGAGCGGCACCGCCACCAGGACGCCGAGCGCGCCGATGAGGAGGGTGACCCGGGTGTGCCAGACGACGTACAGCACGGCGGCGAACAGGGTGACCCCGCTGCACGCGGTCAGCACGGTCTTGAGGTTGAGCCGCGAGGGGGCGAACAGCCGGGGCCCCAGGCGGATGCGGTCGCGCTCGAGTGCGTCCGCGCGCTCGGGTGTGTCGTCGCGCTCGCTCACAGGAGGACCTCGCAGCGCTCGGCCCACTCGTGCCGGGCGCCGGCCGCGCTGACCCCCTGCAGGGTGGCGGCATAGCCGTCGGCCAGCCGGCCCAGCTGGCGCGGGCTGGCCGCCACCTCTTCGACCACCAGCCAGCGCCGCCACTCGTCGGTGACTCGCCAGCCGGCCATGCCGACTCGCGAGTCCGGCAGCCGGTAGTGGAAGGTGGGGCGGCTCTTGATCCGCGGGTCCGAGACCACGGCCGCCACCCGCTCGCGGTCGATCGACGAGAACAGCGGCAGGAGATCGAGGCCGCGATTGCGGGTCGGGTTGAAGCGGAGGTAGTCGTCGATCAGGCGGTCCATCGCCGGCGCCACGTCCGCGGCGATGAGCCGCTGGACGTAGGCGGCCGGATAGGGATCGACGAACGGCGCCAGCCGCCGCGACACGTCGACGCCGCTCCGCCGGCGCAGCCACGGCTCGAGGACGGCGTAGGCGCGCAGGTGGGCGTGGATCGATGGAGCGGTCCGCGCGGGTACCTCCGGGTTCAGGTGGAGGCCGAACGCGTGCAGCAAGTTGGTGTCGGTTCCCAGCCCGCCGGCGGCGCGCAGGGCGTCGGCCAGCTGGTCGACCCGCGGCAGCTCGGGGTAGGGCAGGGGCGGCGAGGCGACCTCGAACGGGGCGATACGCTCGGCCACCGAGGCGACCGCGTCGCGCAGCGCCGCCACCACTCCGCTGTCGCCGGCCGGCCGCGCCCGGCTTCGGCCGATCCGCTGAAGCAGGTGCAGGTCGACCTCGACGCGGAACTCGCCCAGCGGGGTGGCGACGCGCGCAAGGTAATCGGTCTCACGCGTGACGCTGCCGCCGAACACGCGCGCCACCGTGTCGGCGATGTCGCAGACGTCGAGGCCGTGGAGCTCGATCTCGACGCCCACCTTTCGCAGGTCTCCGCGCGCGTCTCGCGGGACTGGCGGATCCAGCGCCGAGCGAACGGCCTCCATGGCGGTAACCATTGCAATGACCGCGCCGCGCCGTCGTGGCCCATCCCTCGCAAGAGCGAGTCGCGTGCGGCCCGTCATCGCCGTCACCGGACCGGATCGAGGTGGATTTCCTGCATGGCTGTTCACCAGCTGGGCGCTCAGGCGTGCGGGCGCGAAGCCGGTTCGCGTCCGGCCGCGCGGTGCCCGGCCCGATGTCTTCGACGGCCTGGTGGTGGGCGGCGGGGCAGACGTGGCACCCGTGCGCTACGGCGCACTGCCGGTGCGCCGGCCGTCGGCGGCGCGCCATCGCCGCTCGCGCACTCTGCCGCGCTTCCTGGTCGACTACGCGCTGTCGCCCGTCATCAACCTCTTGCGCCGCATCTTCGGCCTGGCGCGCGGGTCGGCCGGGCCCGATCCGGCGCGCGACGCGCTCGAGCTCGCCCTCATCGCGCGCGCCGAGACTGCCGACCTGCCGGTGCTCGGCATCTGCCGCGGCGCCCAGCTGCTCAACATCCATGCCGGCGGCACGCTGCACCAGGACCTGTCCGGCTTCTACAGCGAGCGGCCGGATCGCTGGACGGTGTTTCCCCGCAAGGCGGTGACCATCGCGCCGGACAGTCGACTGGAGACGACGCTCGGCCGTGCACGCTGCGAGGTCAACAGCCTCCACCGGCAGGCGGTCGACGCGCTCGGCGCCGATCTCGCGGTCGTCGCGCGCGACGAGCGCGGCGTGGTGCAGGGCATCGAGCACTCGTCGCGCCGCTTCTGGATCGGCGTGCAGTGGCACCCGGAGTATTTGCCGCAGGCGCCGGAGCAGCGGCGCCTGTTCGTCGGGCTGGTCGACGCTGCGCGCAAAGTGGGAGGTCATCTCACTCCCATGGGACTCTGATCTCCCGCTCGAGCGCATCGGCTGTCGCGCTCCTCACGGACCTTGCGGTCGCGTTGGCGCGGGCGGGTTAAGGTTGTGCTGTAGAGGACAAACCTTACTAATTTACGGGGAGTTAGCGCCCATCTACGATGGATTTGTCCATGATGAGCTTTGTCCCCGAGAATCGCCGCAGCGCGCGGCACCCCGTCGGCGTCTCAGTTCGTCTGTTCCTCGATTCACCGCAGACCGGAATGCGAGCCGAGATCGTCGACATGTCCGCCGGAGGGATGCGCATCCGCGCCCCCGGTCTCGAGCTGCCCGACAACGCGCAGATGACGATGCGGATCGCGCGGCAGGACGGTCATGCAGCCATCACGGTGGCGCGCATCGTCCGCGCGGATGACGACGGCATCGCGTTCTGCTTCGAAGACAGCAGCTCCGCCGATCGCGAGCTCCTGGCCACGCCGGGCTTCTGGACGACGGCAGAGCACATCGACCTCATGTGAGTCAGGGGAGGACGGGCAGGAGACGCCGCCGCGGCTCGATCTCCGCCTGGGAGCGCCAGCGGTCGAGCCGGCTCGCCTGGTGGGCGTAGGCCACCGGGCAGCGCGCGGTGCACGGCTTGCCGGTGCGGAAGGCGCGGCGCAGATCCTCTTCGCCGTAGTCGGCCAGCGGCACGCCCGGGTTCCCGGTCCGCGGCGCGCACAGGTGGACCAGCCCCTTCTCGCACACATGAAAGAAGCGGGCGCCGGCGCGGCACTTCCAGTCGACCTCGCCCTCGCGCAGGAGGCGGGCCTGGAAGTCCTCGCTGAGGTAGGCCGAGGAGCGGCGGCCGATCCGCTCGAGCTCGGCGTAGACCTCGCGAGCCCGCGCATCGAGCTCCACCGGGGTGCCGTCGCTGCCGCGCATGAGCGAGCACTTGGCCTCGAAGCCGAGGGCGAGGACCTCGCGCGCGACCTCCAGCGTCTCCTCGGGCGGCCCCGAGCCCAGCACGGTGTTGACCCGCACCCGGAAGGTCGCCAGCTCGGCCAGCGCGCGCAGCTTCGGCATGAGCGGGCGGAGCGACTTCACGCTGGTGTCGTTCGGGGTCAGGTTGTCGATGCTGATCTGCAGCGCGTAGAGGCCGGCCTCGCCGAGCTCCTGGATGCGCTCGCGGGTGAGCAGGAAGCCATTGGTGTTCATGACCGGGGTCATGCCGCGCTGGCGGACGTCGGCGACCAGGAGGGCGATGTCCGGGTGAAGCAGCGGCTCGCCGCCGGTCAAGGTGACCATGAGCGTGCGCAGCCGGGCGAGGTGGTCGATGCGCTCGCGCAGCGCGGCCAGCGGCACCGGCGGCGACACCTTGTCGTACTCGAAGCAGTAGCCGCAGCTGAGGTTGCACCGGCGGGTCACCACCAGGTGGGCGATGATCGGACGGTAGGGATGGAGGATCGCGCTCGACAAGATGCCCTTGAGCACACGGGCGTCGTCGAGACGTCGCGAGCGTTTCATGCCGGCGTCCGGTGGCAAGCGGCGCGCCAGCTCGCAACTCCGCGGATGGTCGGTTGTCGGCGTCGAACCTTCGACACCTCGTGTCGCAGCGGGCGACCGGGATCACGCGGCGTGGAAATCTGGCAGTCGGCACCGGTCGGCGGCAGGTTCCTGAGGCCGGGGGACGCCCGGCGCGTGCGGATCTGCGGCGATACGGCTGGAACGGTCATTGCTGGAAGCCGGCGCATGTTCTTCGTTCGACTGATGGTTCTCCCTCTCCTCCTGCTGCCGGCCGCGGCCTGCGGCGACGACGACGGCGGCTCCGGCGACGGCGACGGCGACGGTGCGGAGGCCGACGCCGCCGGTTCCGACAGCGACGGCGCCAGCGCCGACGCTCCCGCCTCGAGCTTCGCGGCCGAGCTGGTCCAGCGCTCGTGCGGACCGGCGGACGGGCCGGCCTTCACCCTCAAGCTCGGCGGCGCCTACGATGCCGAGACCTGCACGATCGACTTCGATCAGGGCAACCTGACCATCTCGATCTTCCTCGACCAGTTCACGGTGGAGGCGCCGGCGACCTTCAGCTTCGGCGGCGAGGAGCTGACCGGCTCGGCCGAGATGTGCCCGGGCGGTGACGGGGCCTGCCGCTCCGCCACCGCCGGCGAGGTCCACCTCCAGACCTGGACCGAGGACGAGGGGGCCAGCGGGACCTACCAGCTGACGCTGCCGGGCGGCGGCGAGCTGTCGGGCGGGTTCGACGCCGTCTGGTGCACCCCCGAGGGTGGCGGCCCCTACTGCGGCTGAGCCGGGCCGGCGTCGGCCGCGGCGGCCGGCACCTCCTCGAGCACCTCGAGCTTGACGCGGATCTCGCCGTGACCGGCGAAGTCGAGCTGGCGGGCGGCCGCTTCGGACAGGTCTATGATGCGGCCGCGGTCGCGCCCGAACGGCCCGCGGTCGTTGATGCGCACCACCACCTGGTGGTCGTTCGACAGGTTGATGACCCGCACGCTGGTGCCGAACGGCAGGCTGCGGTGGGCGGCGGTCAGCGCTTCCTTGTCGAATCGCTCGCCCGAGGCGGTCGGCTTGCCCTGCCAGTCGGCGCCGTACCAGATGGCCTTGCCGCTCTGCACCTTCACCACGCGCGGGGCGGGCGGCGGCGGCGGGGGCGCGGGCGCCGGCGGCGGCCGGGTGTCGACCACCTGGTGCTCGACCGGCGGCGAGTTCTTCTCGGCGCCGCAGGCGGCGAGCAGGATGACCAGCAGCGCCCCCTGTCGCGCTCGCGCCATCGTCACGCCCGGGCCAGCGCCGGCTGCCGCTCCAGCTCGTCGAGCGCCTCGCCGCTGTACACCGCCAGCCGCTGGAGGTGCGGGACGGTGTCGCGACAGCCGGTGAAGCCGAAGTTGAGCGTCCCGGCGTAGCTGGTGATGGTGATGTTGAGCCCGTAGCCGTGGAACGGGATCGAGGCGGCGTAGAACGCCTCCAGCCGCGCCCCGTTGAAATAGAGCGGCTTTTCCGGCCCCGGCACGTTGGAGACCACCACGTTGAAGGCCGGCAGGGTGCGCCCACCGGTGCCGGTCACCTGCTGGAAGGTGAGCGGCGCCAGGAGGAAGGCGCTGTACTGCAGGATGGCCCCGCGCGACATCCCCTGCAGCTGCTCCTTGCCGCGGGTGGTCGACTCGATGATCGCCGCGAGCCGCTCGGCCGGGTCCTCGACGTCGGTGGCCAGCGAGGCGAGGATGGCG
>Ga0111539_10000353_pt1 | contig 56556 bp, 50 predicted proteins | sample RhiMethybrSRZTD1_FD_79667 | JGI IMG/M metagenome (GOLD analysis project Ga0111539, IMG submission 79667) | Populus rhizosphere microbial communities from Tennessee, USA - Rhizosphere MetaG P. TD hybrid SRZTD1 (version 2) (version 2) | ecosystem: Host-associated > Plants > Roots > Rhizosphere >...
CGAGTCAAACGTAGCACCACTTCCTCGGTGACCAGTTGGATCGAGGCCGCGAGATCCAGGTGGCGTTGCGTGAGGAGCTCATGCGGCTGGCGAGGCGCCCCCCCGAACAGTTCGTCGAAACGATGGTTGGTCATCCGCAAGCCTGTACAGTAGTCAAAGTAGGACAGGTTCAGCCGGAACGATCCGTCCTCCTTGAGATCTATCAGATGATCATAGATCCGCTGCGCGTACTTTGGTTCCCCGTAGGGTGCCAGGCCCATCACCTTGTACTCGCCAGAGTTGACCTTGAACCCGGTGTAGTAGGTGAACGCCGAGTAGAGTAGCCCCAGCGAGTGCGGAAAGTGGATCTCCTTCCGCATCTCCAAGTGATTCCCCGTTCCGAAGCTGACGGAGGTTGTCGCCCACTCGCCCACCCCGTCCATCGTCAGCACCACCGCCTCCTGGAAAGGTGACGCGAAGAAGGCGCTAGCGGCATGGCTCTGGTGGTGCTCGGTAAAGAGGAGACGCCCCTCCCAGTCGTAGGAGGGGGCATAGGCCTTGAGCTGTTTCTTCAGCAGAGACTTCTGAAACAACTTCTCCCTGAGCCACAGCGGAATGGCCTTGGAGAAGGAGGTGAATCCGCGAGGGGCGAAAGCCAGATAGGTCTCCAGAAGGCGCTCGAACTTGAGGAACGGCTTGTCATAGAAAACGACGTGGTCTACCTCAGCGAGGCTGCCTCCGCACTCTCGAAGGCAATACTCGATCGCATGGCGCGGGAAGCCCGCGTCGTGCTTCTTCCGCGTAAAGCGTTCCTCTTGGGCGGCCGCCACGATGCGTCCGTCCTCCACGAGCGCTGCCGCGCTGTCGTGATAGAAAGCCGAGATGCCCAGGATGCGCATGCGACGAGGCGCCTCAGAACAGCGTGTAGATGAAAGGCGCCACCGCACTGCCCTTGGCGAGGACGATGAGGGCGCCGAACACGGCCAGCATGAGAATGATGGGGAGAAGCCAGTACTTCTTACGAATCCGCATGAAGCTCCACAGTTCCTCGATGAAGTCGATCATGGCGTGCTCAGAACTGCCGGGGCATCGTGTCGGGCGCCGGGCCGGGCGGATGGCGCTCGATCCAGTAGGTGACCGCGCCACTGTCAAATCGTAGCCGCAGCGGATCCTGTCCGAGCAAGCGGCGCACGAGGCCGATGGGAGTCACGGTGGTATAGAACACTAATCCCATGATTATCGGGCTGATGCAGGCATGAAGGAACAACCCGAGCTTGAGCCAAAGCTGGCTAAGGGGCGCCAGTACACGGGGAAGGGCCAAAGCGGCCAACAAGAACGCGGCTGCGGCGATTAGAGCCCAGCCGCGCACCGACCGGCCCCGCACTAGCGGCCAGAGGGCAACAATCGTGAAAACGATTGCAAAAGTAAACCCGAAGGACCGATTCGACGAGCCACTCACTACCTCGTCGCCGACCAGCCGCTCATGAGTTCTCACCGCCCGCGCTTTCAAGTCACTTGCCTCCCGGCCTCCGAACTAGCGAGAGGCGAAGGCCAAGTTGCGACGTGACAGGACGTGACAGGGGATTCATATTGGCAATCCAGACGTACAGTATCAGCAAAATAGAGGTAGCAAGTAGCGTTTTCCCGCACTCTCAGCCTCCTGATCCCCCCACTCACTGGCAAGAAGGAAGGGAACTAACCCCCGCGCCTCTGTCCGATCATGATGTAAAGCCCGCCCTCGCCCCCGTAGTGACTGAAGAGCATCTCGATTTCCGTCATCTTCCTGTCAAGCGGAGAGCCAGGTTGCTGTCGCGCGAAGAGCTGCTCTTCGAGAGAGAATTCGCCGTGAATCTTCGGTATCGATGAGATGAAGTCGAATCCTGCCTCCTCGAACCATGCCAGTGTCTCGGACATTGTATGTTTACGTTCAGACGGATGGTGATACTGGTCATTGATCCAGGCCCTGCGCTTCTCGGGCGATAGATCTTTTCTCAGGTGGGGGTCAAGCAGCAGAACGGCTTCGCCGAACACCCGTAGCATCGAGCGTCGAAGATCGGTGCGTAGACGCCCGATCCGGTTATAGAGTCCAAGGATGATGTACCCGCCTGCTCTCACCAGGCGCGAGATCGTGAGGAAAGCCTTCCTGGTATTGTAGGTGTGGTGAAGCACGCCGTTCGATATAACGATATCCATGCTGTCCGGTCGAATGCACGGTCGGAAAAGATTCATCTGCAGGAATTCGATTCCGCCTACTCTGTTGTCGGTGGCGAATTTCTGCCCAAGACGAAGAGACGCCCTGGTCATGTCCGTCGCATAGACACGGCTCATGGTGGTCGCGGCCAGGAAATTGCTCAATTGGCCTGTGCCGCAGCCGATCTCGAGCACGCTGGAGTTTGGCGGTATCTGCTCGGAGAGCAAGCGGGCGAAAATGCCTTGCCGAGCCCGTTCCACGAAGACGCTCACGTTATCGAAGCTGTTGTAGTTCGGGAAGGGCGCATCTTCGTAGAAGGCCTGTACGTTGTGAGTGACTGCCCTGAGTGTGCCGCTCGTGTCGCCGTCATCAAGGTGTTCATCCACGAAAAGCAACGGCAGACCTTCATCAATCTGGTAGCGGCGCCCGGATGACGACACCAATTCGGCTCCGTCCCGGTGAAGCGGACCTCCGTCGACTGGACAGACCACATTCTCGTCATGAATGTCCATGGCAGAGTGTCTTATCTCTTTCTAGTGTCCTATCTCGCTCTCATCTCGCAAATGTGACGATCGAAGGCGTCCTTGAGCTCATCCGACCCCCCTGAGCCAGAGAGACGCGTCCTCCTCCCGGCTCAAGTCGGCGTGCCACAGGGCAGGCCAGGTCACAAACACACACCTCTTGCCGAACTTCTGACATTCGGGATCGCTCGATGCCTAGCGCGAGGTCCATGCTGATCTTGTTGATTCTAATTACTTAAACCCACGCGAAAATGACAATTTAATGCGCTCGGCTGTGAAAGATGAAACCACGCCGTTACTACCGCCGGCATATTGGGGGATTCTGCTCGAGGTATTTAAGGACCGCCTCACTGGCCCAAATGTGGCCCTGGGGTGTCCAGTGAGCATCGTGTCTAAATTGCGCAGCGAGCAGATTGCCACCATTCTGCACGACGTAGGTATACTGGTCAATCACGGGTATTCCAAGAGTACGAGCAATCGCTTCCAGACGCAGGAACTGCCGGCGGGAACTTAACGGATCTTGTTTTGCCCCAGGCCGCGGGTTTCCTGGTAAAGACATGTGGCTTGTCGTCAGGATCACGAGGCTTCCTTCATCGTGCTTTATGCGCCGCTGAAATTCGCTCAAGGCGAAGCCGGTCAAGCTTAGGGCGTCAGAAAAAAGCTCTGGAAGCACCTCATCATAGAACACAGCATCCAAATCCGAACCATAGGAATTATCCCAATTCCGAAGTTGCCGGCGATAGTCATCCGTTTCGCGGAGCGCCTCCACCCGCATCGCTATGAGTTCCGGCACCGTCGGTCCGTCGATTCCTGAGACCATTTCGGGATGAAGCAGAGAAAGCTTTCTCCAGAACCAGTTGTAAAAGAGACTATGATCCTTCATGAAGGAATGAAGTACCCGTTGCGCCAGGTTGTTGCGATTGGGTTGTGTTTTTGTTTTGAGGAGATAGCGTTGCCAGTCAGGATCGATTGGGATCCAGCGGTATTCCCCGCTCCGCGGATCCCGGCGGGCAAAGAGCCGGGGTGGGTGATCGGGGTGCCAGCCGTTTCTAAGCGCTTCAAGCACATAGGAGTTGTTCGCGAAGTCATTGCTTGTGAATACCAGGACAACAAGCTTCGGTCGCAGATTATGTACAAAGGAGTCGTAGAACGTAAGCTGGTTTAGCTGCCCAGTTCCCGAGTAACCGAAGGCCGAGGCGGTCAGGCGCCATTCGGGGCGCGCAGTCGCGGCCCTCTTTTCGAGCACCACGTGGACCTTTTCGTCATTTCGGACCTGTGCTGCCTCGACTTGCGAGTCCCCAATGAACGCTGCATGACAGCCGCGGCCCACGACGTGCGACATCGGCTCGCGATCGGCAAACCCCAAAGAGTTGGTACGTTCGGACACCCAGAAATCCAGATGGTTCGTATGACGCAATTCGGCACCCGGCTCAAAGAGAAATCCGACTTTAGGATCGAACTTACTGGGCCACTTAACCTCGGCAAAAGGTGTAGTGATGCGGAAATAACCTTCTACGATCGCGGCCAGCCCGAAAAACGCAACAAGCGTTCCAATCAGTGGCGGCAAAACATTTTGCTGGGTCCAGCGCAGAACCCGATTATGAGCGACAACGGTTCGCCCCACACGAGCCGCCAGGGCTATCTCACGGCGATTGGCGATCACGGCGCCGGAGAGAACCGTGGCGGCGAGGAGCACGTAGTAAAACGGAAGATAAAGCGAAATATCCACTACGTATTTTCGGTTGTTGGTGCGCGGATCGCTGTTATCAGAAGTGGAGAAAACAAGGCCCTCACCCCAATGCGAGAAACGACCGCCCCCCAGGTCACGAATCTCCTGGTGCAAACTGTGGGCTGGGCCCAATCGATTGGCGTCTTCCCGCAAGACGGTCGTAGATACGGTTCGCGCAGAGTTCGAGTCGCCCCTGCCAAGGAGCGGTCCTTCTTTAAAGGCACTGATGTCGATCCCATAAGCAAAGCCACTTTCCGGACGAATCGCAGTGACAGAAATCTCACGCGTGAACCGCGAGCCGGCGAAGAAAAGCCAAGTCACGATGCAGGCTGCTAGCCCCGCAAGAGCCAGCAGCATCAATCGATATAGAATTGCATACTTGCTGAACCCTCTATTCGAACTCATGGCTGTATTCACTCTATCTCTTGAGAGTTGGCGGCATAGCTATACTCTTGTCCGTCTGCCACTAGCTTTTCACGGGCCCTGTTTCGCGCCATGTGGATGGATTCGTCACCGGGCCACATGCCCAGCGGGCCGCAAGCGAATGCTATTGCTCGAAACCCCAGCTGGATCCGGAAGCCGCGAGGACTTCGGGCGTGCTGCCGATCATCTGTCTCGCCTCTTGGCAAATTCGCCCCCCCCAAAGTACGCGTCGAGTGTCCCTTCCAGCATGCGCGACACAGGGAAGCGCTCGCGGACAAACTGCGATGCCGCCTTCCGTGCCGCCTGCCGCCAGGGGGCGTTGCCGAGGATCTTGAGCACGGCGTTTGCGAGGAGGTCCGCGGAGTGGGGGAAGACAGCGTAGCCTGTCTCCCCTTGCACCAGCGTCTCCGCTGTACCACCTACGTGCGTCGTGACCACCGGCACCCCGAGAGCTTGCGCTTCGACCAGCACATTTGGCAACCCCTCGACCCGGGAAGTCAGTAGGAAAAGGTCCATGGCAGCAATCGCCGATGCCGAGTCTTTCTCGTAGCCGGGCATGACGATGCGATCACCTATGCCACAGGCCTCCGCGTGCCGGCGCGTCTCCTCTCGTAGCGGCCCGTCGCCTATCATCAGGAACATCACGTCCGGCCTACGCTCGGACACGCGTGCGGCAACATCTACCCAGAGAAGCGGACGTTTCTCCTCCGAGAATCTCAACACCGAGCCGATCAGCGGGGCCTCATGCGAGATGCCGAGGCGAGCTCTGAATTCTCGTGCTGGTGCCACCTTGTTCGCCGGTTCGAGGCTTGAGAAATCGAAACCGTTGCGAACAACGTTGAAGGTTCCATGAGGCAAACCCAGCCATTGCTCATAGGCGCGTGCGCCGGCCTCGCTATTGTTGAGCAAACACACAGTCGGATGCTCTGCGAGGGCTCGGTAGGCTTCCCGCATATAGGGTTGGAAGAGAGGGAAATTATCTGGCGTGATGCTGCGCGTACTGAGGACTATCCGAGGTACTCCGATGACCGCCGCTGCAAGACCGGCCTTTACATTATTCCAGTCGAGCCAGGCGTGGACGATCCTTGGCCTCCGGGCCAGGAGGTCCCTGGCGAAACAGGCGATGTCTTTCAGATCGTCGGGAAGCTTGTCACGAAGCACCTTGAGGCCTCCACACGGCAACGCTTCGTCGCCTCCCCCGCCGTCATGCGCGTCTCCCAAGCCCGCGGACAGTTCCGAGATGGTGACCGGGCAGCCCTCGAGCAAGTGCGCGTAGAACCGGCTAGCTTGTCCACCGGAGTAGGTGCACAGAAGATAGAGGTCGCGATAACCGGCGGCGGCGAGACCCAAGAGAGTCGTAACCACCTGTCGTTCTGACCCGCCAGGCCCAAGTGTGCCAATGGCTAATACGATTGACTCGCCCGAGAAATGTTCCGAGCCGAACCATCGATCCCATTGCACGCTAAGCGTGTCCTGAAAGACGTGCCGATAGCGTTTATCAAGGTATCTGATACCCAAAGATGCGGCCGCGGCTTCCAAACGGTAGCCGACGCTGTTTCCACCATCCCCACGCACGAGACCCCTGGTCCGCTGGACTTCGACCGCGTGTGCTAGGGCCCCTTCTATTAGCCTGGAGATCCAGCGGATCGACTCGTCGTAGGCTCTCACGCACGCGAGGTGCGCTCTGGTGTAAGCGCGCCGGGGCCTGAAGAAGACGAGAACAGGAATCCTGATTAGATTTGCCAGACGGGGCGCCCTGCGCTTCATTTGCGCCCACAGCAGTCTCACAGCACTCAACTGCCTTCGCGAGTGGATTCGATCCCTGTGGCTCGATGGGCGGAACCCGATGCAGAACCGCCACTAGATTCTTCGGGGGTTCTCCGGCCGATAAAGAGCAGGTTTGCCTCGTTGCCATGGCGGACCGGAACGTCGCCTCGCAATGCGGTTAGATGAGCTGGTGTACCTGGTACAAACTGCGCGCCCGCCCAGTGGGGGTCATATGGTACATACAGATCGGACCGGAACTCCAGGTGATGAACCGCGACCGGGAGAATTCCATACCGGTTCAAGAGCGACGACAACGAGCCGGCCGTAAACGAGCGCACGTGCTGCCAACGGTGGAACAGCATGTTGCTTACCGGGCAATAGGCCATTCCCAGGTCCAGATCCTCGTTGTTTGGCGTGGTGACGATGAGGATTCCACCATCCTTGAGCAGTCCGCGCACGCGTCGAAATGTCGGATCGAGCTCTTGGTCGAGTATGTGCTCGATAACCTCAACCATCAGCACCACATCGAACTGCTCTTGAATCTCCGGCTCCAGTACACCAAGAAAGCCGCTCCGGCCCGCCAGACAGTCACGCAGGTGGCCTACTCGTCCGCGGGAAGGCTCATATGCGGCTACCTGGTAACCGCGTTCCAGGAGAAGGTCTGCGAGTTCGCCGTTTCCGGCACCAAAGTCCAGGATTCGGCCGCCCTTCGGTAGGTGGTGTTCGACCGCAATAATGACGCTCTTGCCGCCTTGCCGCGCAAAATCGTACTCCGTCAGCCTGGTCTGCGCGACACCCGTCCAGAACTTGTCTACAAGATCCGGCGACCATACCAGGCGCTCCACCGGCAGACCTCGAGTCGCTTCCTGCTGTGGGTTCTTGTGGCCTCTCGACATTATGCGTTCTCTCCATTGATGGGAAAGCATTACGATCCGCTCGTGGTTGCTAACCAGAAACTATATCTGTGGACACGATATTGTGTATTTGACTTTCGGTTGGGTGAAGACGGAGTCGTAATGAGTCAAGCGCTTTGAAGATCGCGGTAGACATCGATGAGGCGGGCGATACTACCCGAAAGAGAGAAGTCTCGAACCGCCCGGGTCCGAGCGCGCGAACCAAGACGCGCCCTGAAACTGGCATCGCGCAGGATGCGGCCGAGTGCCATTGCTAATGCCTCGGCATCACCGGGTGGGACGAGGAGCCCGGTTCTGCCGTCCTCGAGAAGATCCACGATCCCGCCGATGCGTGTTGCGACGATTGGAAGGCCAGTGGCCATCGCTTCGAGGATCGCGTTGGGACTACCCTCCAGGCGCGACGGGAGGGCAAACACATCCATTCTCCGCAGCCACGTACTCGTGTCGGCTTGCAGACCGACCCAGGACACCGCACAGTCCAAGCCAAGCTCGTGCGTGAGTTCACGCAGGTCGTCGCCGAGCTCACCATCACCGACGACGAGGAGCTGCGTACGGTGTGTGCGGAGCACTGTCGCGAAGGCATGAAGAAGAATGTCGATTCCCTTCCGATGTACGAGACGCGCGACGGTGCCGATCACCAGCTTGTCACGCGCAGAACCCAAGGCCTCGGCCGCGTCAGCTCGCTCTGACGGGGTTGCTGGTCGGAAGCGCTCCACGTCGACCGCGTTTGGTAAGAGGAATATCTTGTTGTTTGAAAAGCCTGCCCGCAGAAGCTCGTTCCGTATTGCCGTGCTCGGGGCTATGACGCCGGAGGCCGTACGAAGCAGTCGGAAGAAGAAACGAGCTTTCCAGTGTGGTGCGTTCGCGAATTCTCCGACGTCGTTCTCCGTCGCCACACGCAATAAGGTTGGGCGCCCGAGGACTCTACCGGCGAGCACGGCAAGGCCGCTCAGGTACCCAAACGTGGGGCAATGAATGATCGAAAACGTCGATCGCCTTCGGGCGAGGACCGCGAGCAATCGAGGGAACATCGTGAGGAGGGTACGCCGCCCCACGGCCTTGATATAGACAGCGTCGGGAGTCGCGGCAACAACAGTCGCGTGTGTAGTCGAGTGTGTGATCGTCGTTGTTACGATACACACCGGTATACCGTGGGCGCGCAGTGCGCCAACGAGCGCGACGGTAGCCAATTCGTAGCCGCCGATCCGGTCGAGCTCAGGTAGGATGAAACAAACGCCGTGGACAGCTTGGCTCACGCGGGGAGCGTGTCGGGCCACGACGGTTGCCACTTCCGCCAGAAAAGCTCGAGGGCAAGCATGGTCCAGATGGCATAACACCAGTTCTGTTCCCCGCGCCAGTGCTGCTCCAGGATGGAAGCCACGGCACCCCGACGGTAGAGCCCTCCGGTGCGAGGCTGGTCCAGCAGTAGATCCTCGAGCAACGGGCGGAGCTCTGCGCGGAACCAGAGATCGATTGGAATGCCGAAGCCCATCTTCTTGCGATCGACCGCAGACGCCGGAACCAGCTCGCGCGCAATGCGCTTCAGCAATTTCTTGCCGGATCGCCTATCGACGAGATACTGGGTCGGGATGCGCGCGGTCATTTCGGCGAGCTCGTGGTCGAGCAGGGGCGCGCGGCTCTCTAGACTCACCGCCATGCTGGCCCGATCTACCTTTACCAGAATGTCGCCGGGGAGATAGCTCTCGATGTCGTTCACCTGCATCCGCTGAGTGAGAGGCAGATCCTGTCTTCCGAGAATCTGCTCCCACCGTAGGAATGGGTCATAGTCAGCAGCAAGCTCCGGTCGGAGGCAGCGCTGGGCGAGCTGCCGGCCAAAGAGGCTCATGGTCCGCTCTACGTAGTTGCCATCCTGACGGCCGGCGGCGATCCGCCCGATTCGAGACTGTCCGCGAAGTCCGGCAGGCCATAGATGCGCGAGCCATGCGAAGATCGTTCCCCTGCTCCACTCGGGCGCCCACGTCTTTGCGATTTCCTCGAGCGTGTCCATGTAGCGGTTGTACCCACCGAATACTTCGTCACCTCCATCACCCGAGAGGGAGACCGTGACCTGAGTTCGGGCAAGCTCGCTCACGAGAAATGTTGGCAACGCCGAGCTGTCGGCGAACGGCTCGTCATAGAACGTGAAGAGCTTCTCTACCAGGGCACACTTGTCTGGTCTGACAATGAGGTCGGTGTGGTCTGCCCCGAGGTGCTTGGCGACTGCCCGCGCGTGGGGCAGCTCGGAGTACGCTTCCTCTTCGAACCCGATAGAGAAGGTCTTCACGGGTCGCGAACTAGCTCGAGTCATCAAAGCGACCACGGTGGAACTATCCACCCCGCCCGACAGGAAGCCGCCGAGCGGCACGTCGCTGATCATGTGGCACGCGACTGTTTCGGTTAGCTTGGCCGTGAGCCGTTCCGTCCACTCGTCGGTCGAGATCGAGAAATCAGGCTGGAACTCGAGCTGCCAGTACCGGTGGGGCTTCTCCACGCTTCCGGTGTCAGGCCGTACAAGGAGATAGTGAGCCGCAGGCAGCTTACGTGCCGCACGGTAGATCGATGCGGGATCGGGTACATAACCCACCGCGAAGTAGTCTCGCAGCGCCCGCTCGTCGAGCGTTGGGGGAAAGGTGGGATCAGCCCGAAGGGCCTTGAGCTCGGACGCGAAGAGGAACCGATCTGGCAGATCGGCATAGTAGAGCGGTTTTTGACCGAAGCGGTCTCGGCCCAGAAGCAGGACGCGCTCGCGCCGGTCCCACAGGCCGAACGCAAACATGCCTCGCATGTGCTCGACCATCTTCTCCCCGAAGAACCGCCACAGATGCAGCAGTGTCTCCGTGTCGCTGTGGCTCCTCAGGGACACGCCACGATCCTCGCAGAGACGGCGAATGGCCGGGTAGTTGTAAAGCTCGCCGTTGTAGACGATCCACACGTCGCCGGACGGGTCCGACATCGGCTGATGCCCGGCTGGTGAGGGGTCGAGGATGGACAGGCGGCGATGGGCAAGCCCTATGGGGCCGTCCACCCAGATGCCCGCGTCGTCGGGTCCGCGGTGTGTCATTGCGTCTCCCATCGCGATCAGGAGATCCCGTGAGATCGGCGATGCGGACTTTGTCAGTATGCCGGCTATCCCACACATGGACTTCCCCCACATCCGTCCTTGCTGGTGAGGCGTCGGTAAACGTCCTCTGTCCGCGCGACAAACTGTTCCACCGTGTAATTGTTCCGGATCTGGTCGCGGGCCCTGAGGGATATCCGGTCACGTAGCCCCGTTTCGGTGAACAGCCGCACGATGCCGGACGCCAGCTGTTCATGGTCGCCAACCGGCGCGAGCAAGCCTGTCTCGCCATCTCGGATGAGGTCGACCGTGCCACCGGCCTTGGTCGCGACGACCGGAACGCCGAGGAGCTGGCTCTCCATGACCACGTTCGGCATTCCCTCGATGATTGAGGTGAGCAAGAACACATCGTAGCATTGGATAAGGGCTACAACATCCTTGCGTCCGCCGAGGAATTGGACCACATCTGCGAGTCCGCGATCTGCGGCGAACGACTCGAGATGGGCGCGGAGCGGCCCTTCCCCGGCGATGATCACGCGGAGCGGTAGCCGGCGACGGGCGATCTCGATCGCCCGAAGGAACGTCTCAAAATCCTTTTCTTTGGCGAGGCGGGCGACTGTACCGACTACGAGGTCGCCATCATTCAACCCTAGCGTTCTACGAAGCTTGCCGCGCTCCCCGGGCGTGATCGGAGAAAGAGCGTTCCCGTCGACACCGTTGGGAACCGTGATGACCTTCTCGGCTGGTGCGCCTGCGAACGTTCGATAGTCGAGCGCCACGGACGCGGAATTGGCGATGATCGCAGTTGCGAGGGGCACGGTCGCGCGTTCGAGCGTTCGCTGCCACCGAGGTTCGTGATAGTAGTTGTAGACGACCTGGGATTGTATGTTCCGGATCGACGTGATGACGAGTGGCACGCCGACGAGGCGTGCCGCGATCGACCCGACGAGGTTGGCGAAGAGCAGCCAGCAGTGCACGACATCGGGCCGCGGGTCGAGGGCGCTCAGCTGGGATGTGACCTTGACAATCTCGCGGCAGACCGGGAACGAGTTCCCCGCGAGAGCGAGAACTGACCAGAATGCGGCCCGCAACGACCGGCGACCCGGCGGCGGCTCGAACCTGCGGCGCCCGACTTCTGATCCGACATAGGAGATGGGCACGCCGGACTCCTGCACCTCAGGAGCGAAAAATGAATCGCCGGAGAAGATGACCACGACCCGGTGGTGGTACGCTGGGGATCGATTCTTGAGCAGCAGCACCAGCTGTCTCTGGGCGCCTCCCATCCCAATCGAGGGGATGATATGCGCGATCTCCTTGCCTTCGTGGGTGCGATGTCGTCGCCTCCATGTCAAGGCCCTGGCGAAGAGGGCGAGGCCGACGGCGAGTGGCTGGTCGAGGGGCGATAGCCACGCGGCACACCTCACTACCATAGCCCTCGCGACCTTCCTTGGTATGCGCAAGAGGGTCGTTCCGGCAGTATGGATCGCAAACGATGATCGGCTAAGTGCCTCCGGTTGTCCGGAGATTCCAACCGGGAGGAAGACGAAACGCGAGGTCCTGACTCGAAGCGCAAAGACGCGAAATCGGAGGCTCTCGAACCCGCTATCCGCGACGACGATGACGCAGGCCTCGACGGGCCACGCTTCCAGGCCCTTGAGGAGCTCTGCCGCTCTGCGGCCAAAGGGGTTGAGTGGTTGCTCCACGGTGAAGATTGTTTCGTCCGCCCTGTCCGCGAGCCATGCGCGATGTTCCGGCTCACAGAAGAAAGTCAGGTGACGGTCACCATAGACCTTGCGCGCCTCGTAGAGGGCGGCCTCGACACGAGCTCGTGCGCCTGCCACGAACACGACGACACGAGGCGTTGGGCCATCTGAACCGGCGGATTTCGTAGCGCCCTGGATACCCGCGCCTGGAGATGGCGATTGACCAGTCATGGGCGGACACCGCGCATCGCGGTGTTCCAGGGGCCAGGGTTGTGGACATCGACCAAGCCGGCGTCTTTGAACCAGCCAGCGACCTCCTCGGGCGTGTGGATGCCGTGGAATCGCGGAGAGTAGCCGTCGAACGTGTCCAGGATGTCGTTTTCCAGCCCAAGTCCCTGGCGGCTGAAGGGGAAGACAGTACGGATGCCCCGGATGAGAAGGTTATTCGGGTGCCGGCCGGCGAGCGGCACGAACCAGCGGCACCATTCGTAGAACATGCGATCGGGAATGCGGGAGGTGAACGGAATCCACTGCGTTCGTGTCACGAAGTCCGGCTCCACCGGGTACACCCAGATCGCCACGATCCCGCCGTGGCGAACATAGGGGACCAAGGCTTGGAAGTACTTCCTCGTGTCCGGGGTATGATGCAGGACGCCGATCGAGACGATGACGTCGAAAGTCTCGGGCTTGAACGGGAGGTGGGCGATGTCGGCTTGGGCGACAAGGACGGTCTCGAGGTGGCCGAGGTTCTCCTGGGCGGCCTCGACCGCGTAGCTCAGGTCTACTCCCACCACCCTGGCTCCCCACCGCGCCATGACCTCGCTGAACCGCCCCGCCCCGATCCCGGCATCGAGGACCAGCTTGCCGCGGAGATCCTCCGGCTTGAGTCCGGTCTTCTTCCTGAGCGTGTCCTCGGACCAGTCGTCCGTTCGAAACGGATCGAGTTGGGTCGTCTTGTGGATATTCCACTCGAAGCTGAAGGAGCCGACGTAGTTGTCGCTCTGCACGAAACGAGGGATGCCGCGCAAGATCGGGAACTCATGGGGACCGATCGGACAGATGAGCTTCTCGCCCCGCCCGCTCAACGACTCCTTGCAGGCCGGACAGGCCAGGACGTTCAAGAGAGCCGAACGAGGCTCGGGCGACATCCGGTCTAGATCTCCCGGACCGTGTAGCGCCGGCCGTTCGCCGAGGGATCCGTGTTATCGGATGACGAGAAAAAGACCGCATCGCCCCAGTGCAAGTAGCGGCCGGCTCCCAGCGTGCTGATGAGATCGTGGGCGGAGTGAGGATGGGGCAGCTCTCGACCATCCTCGAGGAGCCTCAGACGCGACTGCCCGTCCCGATCCGAGATGAGTCTTCTCCCCACGGGAGCCTTCCAGCAGTGTCCTACCTCGTGGGTCAATGCATTGAGTTCGGCGCTCAGTGGCTGACTAAATACGCGCAGAAGGGCGTACCCAGCCTCTCGCACGAGCTTGGCCGGGTTGACGCGTATCCGCCGTGTCAGAACGAGAAAGCACCCCACCGCGGCAAGGTAGAGCGATACCGTGAAGATCGATGAGAACCTCTTGACGACGAGCAAGATCCCGCCGAACCCCACGGCCCGCTCACTGGCTGCTCGGGACGGGACACGCACCAGGGGGCCGTGATGGTTCATCGAGGCCCCCGTCGGTTCAGGTCCAGGGTCCAGTCCTCGCGGGCGCGTGTGAGATTGACGTTATAGTAGGGGTCGCCAGCGCTCGTCCTCGGGCCCCAAAGCCTCCAGTACAGCTCGTCTTCCTCTGGAGGAAAGAGCGTTCCCCTCGTTGCCGATTCGTGGTGATATAGGACCGCGAATGGCGTATAGATTATCAGATAGCCGCGCTGCCGCAGCCGGAGACAGAGATCCACGTCATTGTATGCCTCCCTGAACCGTGGATCGAATCCGCCGATGTCTTCGAACACTTGGCGACGGATCATCAGGCAAGCGCCGGTCACCGCGCTGCAGTTCCGGACGACGTCGGAGAAGCTGTGATAGCCGGGCTCGTCAGAGCGCTGGAATCGGAAGGCGTGACCGGTTCCCCCGAGGAGGCCCAGCACGATCCCGGCGTGCTGGATGCGCCCGTCCGGATATAGCAGCTTGGCGCCTACCGCTCCGACCTCGCTTCGCTGAGCCTGCTCCAGCATCGCGCCGAGCCAGCCTCTCTCCAATACCTGGACGTCGTTGTTCAGAAAAAGGAGGAAGTCGCCATTCGCCCGGCTGGCGCCGAGGTTGTTGATGGTCGAGAAATTGAACTTACCGGGAACCCGATGCACTTGATGGGTGAGAGCGACGGCCTCGAGGTACTTCATGGTGGCAGGGTCGCGGCTTTCGTTGTCGAGAATGATCAGTTCGTAGCGCCCGTAGGCTGTCTTGTGCTCAAGGCTCTGGACGCACTGCTGGAGCAAGGACAGCGCGTCGCGTGTCGGGATGATGATCGACACTAAGGGTGCGCCCTCCAACTTGTAGCGGATCCGATACCGTCCGGCATCGAACCCGTCCACAGAGGCCGCGGACCCCCTCCGTTGCATGGCGTCCTCGAGCGCGTGTCGACCGGCTTCGTGGGCATGCGACTTCCAGTGAGGCGAGACGGCCACTGAACCGCCAGCCTTTCGCCAATGGTAGAGCACCTTGGGGATGTGGGCGATCCGGCTGCTGCGCTCGGTGACGCGAAGAAGCAGGTCGTAGTCCTGGCTACCGTCGTAGCCACTCCGGAATCCCCCGCTCTCGATGAGGAGGGAACGGCGAACGACCACGAAGTGGGTGATGTAGTTCATCGAGAGGAGCAGATCGGGACTCCAGTCCGGCTTGAAGAATGGCTCGAGGCGCCGACCGGTCGGCTCAATCTTGTCCTCGTCCGAGTAGATCAAATCCATGTCCCGATTTTGGCCAACGAGCTTCGCGACCTCGAACAGCGCGTCGGGGGATAACTCGTCGTCGTGGTCGAGGAGGCCGACGAACTCGCCGTTAGCCATCCCGAGTGCGCAGGCAGAGGCTTCGGCGATCCCTCGGTTGTCGGGGAGGTGCTCGACCGTGATCCGAGAATCTATGGCCGCATACTCGTCGAGCAAGGCCATGACATGCGGCTTCCGGGAGCCGTCATTGACGAGACAGAGTTGCCAGTACTCGTATGTCTGAGCGCGCACCGAGTCGATGGCTCTCCGGAGGAGGAATTCGTCCGTCTCGTAGACCGGCGTGAGGATGCTGATGAGTGGCCGATACGGGAGATGGCGGGCCGCCAGTCGCGTCCTCTCGAGGTCCGAGTCGGTCAGCCGGTGCAACTGAAGCCAGACCTCGTACTGTAGGTTCAGATCCTCTTCTGGATCCTTCCCGCGTGCTCGCAGGCGGATGCCATGACCGGACAGCGCGAGCCGCATCTTGTGGCGCGCTCGCTGGAGGACGGAGCCGAGCCCCTCTTCGAGCCAGACTTGCCCGATCCGGCGAAGGGCCCAGTAGAGGGGCGTGCTTTGACTCTCGGCGCGCAGGAGACGCCTAAGGGCCGACCTCAGCCGGGCGCTCGCTTTCCACATCACACTGCTCTGCATGCTCAGAATGCTGAAGTTGAGCTTGAGAATGAGCTGGTCCTTCTCCTCGACGGCACGACGCAGGCGCTCCACTTCCTCGGCACTAACGAGCGGATTGGGCGTCCTGCCGGGCTCACGCGGTTCGATCGCCCGGAAGCGCATCGCCCGCGGAGCGATGAAAGTGGCGTCGTAGTCTACGTCAAGGAAGAGACCGTTCGTGGCGAGGAGCTCGACCCAGCGGGAACGGAAATTGTCCACGGCGAGTATAACGTCCGGCGCCGCGGCGCAGATTCGAGCGGCGAGCGCTGCACGCGCTCCCTCGTCCAGATTGTCGAGCGCACCGAGGCTGACGACCAGATCGTAACGGCGGTCGAGATCGGGCGTCGGCGATGCGACATCGAGGCGAAGTGCGTCGACGCCGCGCGAGCGGAGCGCCTCGGCCAGAGGCACTCGGCTGGCGAGGTCCAGGACCCTCTTCGGGCTGATCTCCTCGAGGAGGCGGTCGATGACCGCGGTGGTCGATCTCGTGCTCGAATCTAGCTCGCTCATGCTGATGGCGCGGCCGCAGCCGGCCGGACACGCCAGCGAAGGCCGAGCCATTTGGCCGAATGTAGCATGTGTCGCGACTATTTCTTGTATTTCGAGAGATCGGCACGACCGAGCAGACGGTCGGCGATCATGGTGGCAAAGATTGCCATTGCGTGTTCGTTCGGGTGCCCTTCCCAGTGGCTGACGATGAAGGTCTGGCCACTGTACGTCCTGTAGTACTGCTCGCTCGATATCACGTCGAACCCGGCTCTTCGCATCAACTCCTCGGCGGTCTTGGCGATTCGATAGCCCCTGTCCCCGTAGGTCGGGAATTGGTCCAGCACCATGCCCGTGATCGGAGGCAGGCCTCTCCCGCGGACAAAGTCGTTCATCCGCTGGACGTCACGGCCGAAGCGCTGCTGATAGCCCTGAAAATCGGCGAGGATGTCATCGAAGAAATCCATCCGGAACCCCAGCTTCAACAACAGCGCGTTATACCCATCGGAGAGCAGACCAGCGAGGCGCGTCCGCTGCAGGCTCATAGACTTGAACCACTCGGGCAGCGGCACGTCGAACCTAGAGTATTGGCCGACGCCCGAGGGCAGAAAATCGTTCAGACATACACCGTAGACGATTAGATCGGGCTGTAGCACGGGAGCCATGCGCTCGATATTCCGGACAATGTCCTCGCTTTGCAGACCATCGGCTCCTAGATTGATTACCTCGACGGAGTGATCGCGCTCGAGCAGGCGCTGGAGTTGGGCCGGATAGGTCCATTCGGCCTCGATGCCATCGCCGTACGTCAGGCTGTCGCCGACCACCATCACCCGAAAGCCCCGCGGGTCTTTCGGCGGAAACGGCCCGATCTTGCGGCGGAAAGCGTCTTGGTCGTAAATGTGCAGAACGCCTTGCCATCGGCTGGCGCGGTTGGCTCCTGCTACCGTGACGGGGATTAGCTGGAACTCGCGTGGCATGGTGATGAGCCGCCTTCTCTGCTGCATCAGGGCCACCAGCTCGGAGGGAAGTGTGATCTCCGCTTGGCCGGTGCGGACGACGAGAGGCCCCGCCGTGATCCCAGAAGAGGGGGTCGGCGTCGCCTCGAAGGGGCGTGCCACCAGGTTACCGACACCACCGCGGAGGAGATAGAGGCCAATCTCCGCGCCGGCACAGCTGATCCCGATCGAGGCGACAACGAGAGCCAGCGTGGCGGACCCCCTCCATTCCCGCATCCTGTCCGTGAAGCAAGAACCGAGGACGGTTGCCCCGCGCAAGGCGAAGATCGCGGCGACGGCAATCGCGTGAAGCAGGAGCCAATAGATGGCACCCTGCGCGATCGTGGGCAGACGGGCGAAGCAGAAGGCCGCAACGATCAAGGCGGCAAGGCTCACGGAGATGCGCAGGAGGGCCCCCCGTGCTCGCTGGCCGCTCTGGCGGTTCTGCAATCGCGACTTCGTCAACGGGATGAGCCAGTGGCTCCAGAGCAGCAAAAGCGAACCCGTGGAGAACGCTGCAATCAGAGCAAACATGTTAATCGGGAGACTAGCGGTTACGGCAAAGACATACGTCTTGCCGTTGCCGCGCGGATCGGAGTTGTCCGAAGCGGAGAGGTACACCGCGTTGCCCCAGTGAGAGTAAGCGCCTGCGCCTATTTCGGCAATGCGAGCGTGCAGGGAATGCGCCGGGCCGAGCCTGGCCCCGTCCTCGAAGATGCGTGCTGATGAAGCATCGGGACGGTTCGGCGAATCGGAATCGAAATAGAGCGGCCAAAGGCGATCAGATCTTGGGGCGTTCACCGTAAAGGCGTGGCCTCCGTAGGCGTTCATCCTCTTGGCAGGAAGGGCATGAGTCACGGAGAGGCCGACGAACGTGTAGTACACCGCAACCGCCACCAGAACTAAGAGCGCCGCGGACAGGAGGTGCCGTGCTGCTCTCAAGAGCACTGGCAGGCTGGCCACCGAGGAATAGGTCCCCACGAGTACCTCATTGGGTAACTGCGATGCATTGGAGAGTATTCCCTCCTGGTTCGTTGATGCCGCGTGATCCTGTCTCGGCGATCCAGCGTACCTGGAACCCTGTCGTCTCTAGCGCACGCGTAAGTGTCGCGACGGTGAAATACTGATAATGATCAGCGCAGATCGCGTTCCAAGCCATACCAGCACGTCGGCGATCGTCGCAGTCGAAATTTGGTGTCGTAATGTACACGCCGCCACCGGGACGAAGCCACCCGCGAAGCTGACGCAGAACCGCCACGGGATCAAAGAGATGCTCGATGATCTCGACTAGGGTGACAGCATCGAGGTCCGTGAAGCCCTCCAGGGAGTCGAAGCTCGCCACGCGAAGATCCAGTCCGAATGAGGTCTTGCCACATGCGACAAGCACGGGCGAGATCTCGATGCCGACAGCGCTCCACCCGTCCCTTTGGAGGGCATCGACGAGAAAACCCACTCCAGAACCACAATCAACAATTGTTCCATTTCTCCGAAAAGGCCGGACGCTATTCAGGACCGGTCGGAAGAAACGATAGTTCCCGAATGGGAAGAGAACGAGTTTTCCCCCAACGCGGGCGAGGGAACCGCAAGTCTCGTACTCCGCGAGCGCACAATGTTCTAAGTAGTCGCGGGAGAATGAGTGCGTCACCTCGATGTGCTCCGGCCGGTGGGAGAGGCGGACATGCCCGCATTTGTCGCAGCGCACGAGGCGAAGCCGCGCATCGAGTGCCACGGGCGCCGGCTCGAGAGAGGTTGCCAACGTGGCGGGTCCACAGAGGGTACAGTCCGTCGGAGCTAGGGCGGCTTTCGCACTGGCCTCAAGTCTCACCTCAGGGAGATCCGGAATGACGACCGGGACGACGCTTCCGCGGAAGAAGGGCAACCTCGGGAGAATATGCCGTGCTGCCCGTCGCAACTTGCTATAGGCCCCAAGCATCATCAATGAAATTACTATAAGTCAGCGCGCCCCGGCCGTAGGCAATGGCAAACGGCCACCGCCTGTGGCTCTGGCGCCGGTGCGATCCTGCGGCTCGCGCGGCCGCTCGCTGGCCGCTCTGGCAACCCATGCTGCCCTTCACCGCGGTGAGCCTCGTTTCCGCGCTCGCCTCTGACCACCCCGTCACCGCCCTGAGCGTCTGCAAAGGGCCTCCTGCTCGTCACTGCCCTCTACGTGACCGCCGCCGCGCTGGCCGGGCCCTCGGACGCCACCGGCTTCTCTCCGCGCTCCCCGTCGTGATGACGGTCGCGGCGGCCATCGGGCTGTTGCGAACTGTCGTGTGCCCCGGGCCGGCCGCTGACTACGGCCCCCGGCCTGGCTTTACCACCCCGCTACCGGGCCCTCGGCTTCTCCAGCACGACTTAAAGCGCGATGCGGTCGCGCAGCCGCCGCGCCTGGCGGCCCAATGCGCGCGTGGACCAGACGGTCCCGAGCGAACGCGCCATCATGCCGTACACGCTGAGGCGCGGGACCTTGAGCGCCACCGCGGGATCCAGCCAGTTGGGCGCCTTCGCGAGGAGGTCGAGGGTGCGCAAGCCGATGAGGAGCGGCCATGCGCAGGCCAGCCGCATGCGCGGCTCCGTCCGGGGGATCGCGAACGTGTACTGCCAGCCCGCCTCGTAGTGGTCCAGCGCCACGTTGAGGAGCTCGACGAGCAGGGGACGCAACGAGGGGCCGATGCCGGGATCAAGCAGATCGCGCGGCTCCAAGCCGAGCCGCGTCAGGTCGCGGCTCGGGAGATAGCAGCGCCCCTGACGGAGATCACGGGGAATGTCGCGCAGGACATTGGTGAGCTGGAGTCCCTTGCCGAAGCGGACCCCGAGCGCCGACATCTTCGCCGGATCCCAGCGCCGGAGGCGCGGCCGGTGGGCCATGTGCACCTCGGTCCAGAACTCGCCCACCGCGCCCGCCACCAGGTAGGTGTAGCGGTCGAGCTCCGCGCGCGTCTCGAGGGCGGCGAGCCCCGCCGCGTCCTCGCCGGGGAACGCGGTGAGGTCCCACGTCATGCCCTCCACGATGGTGCCGAGCACGCGCCGCGCGCGCCCGCGGTCCGCCGCCGCGAGCGCGCGGTAGGCGGCGAGGGCGTCGGGCAGACGGTCGATCAGCTCGCGCTCGGCGGGCAGGGTCTGGCCGGGCCGGGTCGCGGCGACGATGGCGTCGAGGCGCCCGGGCGCGCTGCCGTCCAGCTCGTCGCGGAGCGCCGTGAGGTGGCGGAGCCGGTCGTCGCGGGGCAGAAGGCGAGTATCCGCGATGGTGTCGGCGGCGCGCGCGAGGAGGTAGGCGATGCCGAGCACCGGCCGGACCGCGGCCGGCAGCACGGCCAGCGAGAGATAGAAGGAGCGACTGACCCGCTTCAGGAGCTGGCCGGTGAGATCCGGCCCCGCCAACCCCTAGTCCTGATCCATGGGATTGAACGGCTTCTCGTCGGGCATGTCCTTCGCCTTCTTGATGCTCTCCTGGAACTTGCGGTCGAGCACCTTGCCCTTGTTCTTCTCCGCCTCCATCTGCTCCTTGAAGAGCTGCTCCCGGCGCGCCGCCTCGCCCTTGAGCGAGGACAGCATGCCGCCGAGGTCCATGCCGGACTTCTGGCGCGGGGGCGGCTCGTGGGCGATCACCGCCTCGAGAGCGGGATCGATCGTGAGGCGACCGTTGCAGCCGGGGCAGGTGACGACGAAGCTCTTGGCCATCGACGTGTCCTCAGCTCACCATGCCAAAGGTTCGCTCGATGTTGGCGGCCAGGCCGGCGCGCCATGGACGGTAGGACCCGTACACGGAGAACGCCTTTTCGTAGGTGGGCGCGAGCCGCGCGGTCACCCGGGTCTTTGTCTCCTCCAGGGTGGCGCCGCGCCCCGCCTCCTCGCGCACCGCCGCCACCATGTCGTGCACGTAGCCGCGGAACGTCTTGAGCCAGTCGCGGCCGGCCGGCTCCCCGTGCCCCATGACCAGATGGGTCCAGTCCAGCTCGGCGAGCCGGTCGAGGGTACCGACCCAGTCCTCGGGGTAGCCGTCGCCCATGAAGGGCGTCCAGCCGATCACCGCGTCGCCGGTGATCACGACTTTCTCCTTGGGCAGGTAGACGAAGACGTCCCCCTCGGTGTGGGCGCGCCCGAGATAGAGGAGCTGGATCTCGCGATCGCGCCGGTAGAGCGTCATCGTGCGCTCGAAGGCCATGGTGGGCAGCGCGGGCTTGAGCGCGCCGACCTCCGCCTGGTACGCCTCGGCGAGCGTGAGGTCGGCCTGCAGCTTCGCCCGCTGATCCGGCGCGGTCGCGGCGGCGAGGTCCGCGCGGATCTTCGCGATCTCCGCGGGCATCTGGCGCACGTGGTCCTGGATGCGCTTGAGGCCCTTCTTCACCATGGCCTCGCGGGTGATCTGGTTGGTCACGATCTCGGCATTGGGATACGCGGCGGGGTAGACTTCATTGCCGTGCCAGTGGTCCCAGTGAAAATGCGTGTTGACCACGTACCGTACGGATCGCGCGGTGAGGGCGCGGAGCTCCTGCACGATCACGCGCGCCGCGGAGGGCTTGGAGTGGGTGTCCACCACCATCACGCCGTCGTCGCTCTCGACGATGGCGGTGTTGCAGTTGACCTTGTAAGCCGGCGCGGCCACCGCGACGTGCACGCCGTCGGCGACTTTCCGCATCTCGAAGCGCGCGTCGCCCGCGCCGAGTCCCTCGTGTCCACAGCAGTCCATGCCGTACTATCCCACATCGACATCCGCCACGAAAGGAGACGCTGATGGAGCGCCGCACGCTCGGCCGGACCGGTCTCGAGGTTTTTCCCCTGGGCTTCGGCTGCGGCGCGGTCGGCGGCCTCATGACCCGCGGGACGGCGCGCGATCAGGAGCGCGCGGTGGCGCGCGCGCTCGAGCTTGGCATCAACTACTTCGACACCGCGCCGATCTACGGGGACGGCGAGTCGGAGAGGAGCCTGGGGCGGGTGTGGAAGGCGCTCAGGCCGTCGGCGTACGTGGGGACCAAGGTGCGCCTCACCCCCGACGAGCGCGGCCGCATCGCCGCCGCGGTGCCCGCCGCGTTGGAGGCCAGCCTCGAGCGCCTGCAGATGGAGCGGGTGGACCTCCTTCAGCTCCACAACGTGATCGAGCCGGGCCATCCGCGCGGGGTAGACGCGCGCCAGGTGCTCGAGGACGTGGTGCCGGTGCTCGACAAGCTCAAGCAGGCGGGGAAGACGCGCTTCTGCGGCATCACGGCGCTCGGGGAGACCGCCTCGCTCTCGCGGGTGCTCGAGGCGCGTGTGCTCGACACCGCTCAGGTGGCCCTGAATCTCCTGAACCCGAGCGCGGCCGGTCCGGTGCCCGCGGGCTTTCCCGCCCAGGACTTCGACGCGCTGGTGCCGCGGGCCCGCGCCGCCGGCGTGGGCACCATCGTGATCCGCGTGCTCGCCGGCGGGGCGCTGTCCGGCTCGGAGTCGCGCCATGCCGTGGCCGCGCCATCGGTGGAGCCGATCGCGTCGGGACCGGACTACGTGGCGGACGTGCGGCGCGGCCGCGCGCTCGACGCGCTCGTGCGCGAGGGGCACGCGGGCAGCGTGGTGGAGGCGGCGCTGCGCTTCCCGCTCTCGAGCCCCGGCGTGTCGACCGTGCTCGTCGGCTACTCCACCCTCGAGCACCTCGAGTTCGCGGCGGCCAGTATGGCCAAGGGCCCGCTGCCCGCGGCGGCGATGGCGCGGCTCGAGGCGATCTGGAAGAGCTGGGCGGGCGCCTAGGCGCATGGTTCTGGCGCTGTCCCGCGGGCTCGCTCTCGCCGTCGCCGTCGGCACTCTCGTCCTGCTGCTGGCTGGCGAGACACGGTCTTCCGACGCGGTGGCGCGGATCGATCCCATTCTTACCGCGCGCTTGCCGGGAAGGAAGGCGATGCACTATAGTCCCCCCGTGATCGGACGCCGCGCGTGGTTGACGCAGTCCCTCGTCGGTGCGGGAATCCTGCTGATGCCGCGCGGCGCCCGCGCCCAGAGCCCGGCCGGCGTGTTCCGGGTCGGCTGGCTCTCGCCCGCCGGCTCGGAAGCGGGCGGCGCGAATCTGGACGCGCTTCGTGAGGGCCTGAGCGCTCTCGGCTACCAGGAAGGCCGGAACCTGGCGATCGAGTCGCGCTGGGCGGACGGGGGCTCGGAGCAGCTCCCCACTCTCGCCCGTGAGCTCATCAACCTCAAGGTGGACGTGATCTGCACCGCGGGGACCCAGGCCACGCGCGCGGCGCGTGGCGTCACCTCGACCCTCCCGGTGATCTTCGCCAACGTCGCGTTTCCCGTCCAGCAGCAGCTCGTGGCGAGCTACGCCCGGCCCGGGGGCAACGTCACCGGGGTGGCATTCGACGGGGCGGAGTACGGCAAGCGGCTGGAGCTCCTGAAGGAGATCGTGCCGCGCCTCGCGCGGGTGGCCCTGATCTACAACCCGGAGAACCAGGGCAGTGTGCTCGCGCTCGAGGAGACGCGGCGCTGGGCGCGCTCGCTCTCCATCACCGTCGAGCCGTACCGCATTCGGGGACCGCACGACCTCGACGAGGCGTTTTCCGGCATCACCCGCAGTCACCCCGACGCCATGATGACCACCGCCGACCCCCTCATCGCGGCGTACCGGGGGCGGATCGTGGCGTTCGCGGCCAAGCAGCGGTTGATCGCGATGTACCCGGGCAAGGAGTATCTCGAGGTGGGCGGCCTCGTGTTCTACGGCGGCAGCATCCCCGAGATGTATCGGCGGGTGGCGGTGTACGTGGACCGGATCCGCAAGGGCGCCAAGGCCAGCGAGCTCCCGGTGGAGCAGCCGACCAAGTTCGACACCGTCATCAACGCGCGCGCCGCCAAGGCGCTCGGCCTCACCATTCCGGCGGCAGTCCTGCTGCGGGCGGATCAGGTCCTCGACTGAGACGGCCACCCGCCCGGGCCGCGCGCCCTGGGGCGCGTCCGCTCCCTACTTGAACGCGGGCAGCACGCGCTCGGCGACGAGACGCAGGCTCTTCATCGCGAGCGGGGCGGGGATGAGGCCGCCGGCATTGGGCTCGATGATCACGCCGTCGATGTCGAGCGATTCGCGCAGCTCGCGGAGGCGCTCGATCAGCGCAGGCGGGCTCCCGAAGGCCACACGCGTCCGGCAGATCTCGTCGTAGGTCATGTGCTGGAGATGCGTGAGCTGCGCGGCGTTCCGTTCGGACGGCCCGGCGCCGGCGCGGCCGATCCTCGACTGGGTCAGCTCGGCGTGGCGCTGGAAGAAATACGTGATGCTCTCCCGGGCCTCTTCCCGCCCGGCCGCCTCCGTCTCCCCTGCGTAGATGGGAATCCGGAGGTAGACGCTGCTCTGGCCCGGGTGCCCGGCCTCGCGCCAGGCCTGGCGATAGCTCCGCACATGCGCCCCGAGGTCGGTGGTGTCGTGGTCGCGCAGGCCCACGAAGAGGCCCAGCCCGAGCTGCGCGACCTGGGCGAAGGTCTCCGGGCTGTTCGCCGCCATGCGCAGCGGCGGGTGGGGATCCTGATACGGCCGCGGCGTCACCAGCGCGTTCTGGAACCGGTAGAACTCGCCATCCCAGCTGAAGGGCTTACCCTTCCACGCCTCGCGGAGAATCGCCAGCGACTCCTTGAACCGCCCCTGGCTCTCGCCGTAGGGAATGCCGAGCACGTCGTAGGTGCGCGCGGCGCCGCTGCGGCCGACGCCCATCTGAAACCGGCCCTCGCTCAGCTGGTCGAGGGTGGCGGCCTCCTCGGCGATCCGCAGGGGATTGCCCAGCGGAAGCACCTGCACCGCCGTCCCCACGTGGACACGCTTGGTGCGGGTGGCCATGGCGGTGGCCATCACGAGGGGGGCCGAGATGACCGAGCGGGTGGGATTGAAGTGAATCTCGCCCAGCCACACGCAGTCGAGCCCGATGGCCTCGGCGGCGTCGGCGTGCTCCAGGGCCTCCCGGAACGCCTGAGCCTGCGTGTAGCCGGGTCGCGCTTCCTCGACGAAGAGCCCGAAGTGCATGGGTGGTCCCTCCCCGCTAGGGGAAGCGTAGCCCATCCGATCCGTCGTCCGCCAGCGGCACGCAGGCAGCGGGATCGATGCCGAGCGCGACCGCGGCGCCGGCGGCGAGACGGGGCGAGACCGGCGCGGCAACCCGGAGCACGAGGTCCGTGCCGTGCACCTCGACCTCGTACTCCACCGCGTCGCCGAGAAACGCGGCCCGGCGCACGAGGCCGTGCGCGCGATTGCCGGCGCCGGCGCCCGCCGGCGCGGTCGCGGCGGCCTGGAGCCTGATCAGGTGGGGCCGGATGGACACCGCGACACGCCGGCCTGGCGCGAACCCGGCGCCTGCCACACGCAGGCGCAGGCCGCCGCGCTCGACGGTGTCGGCGGACACCGCGGTGCCCTCGACCACGTTGGTCTTGCCGATGAACTCGGCGACGAAGCGCGTGCGCGGGGCGTGGAACAGCATGTCCGCGGTGCCGACCTGGGCGACGCGGCCCCGCTCGAGCACGGCGATGCGGTCCGAGATCACCATCGCTTCGGCTTGATCGTGGGTCACGTACAGCGTGGTGATGCCGAAGGCCTCGTGCAGCCGACGGATCTCGAAGCGCATCTCCTCGCGGAGGTTGGCGTCCAGGTTGGACAGGGGCTCGTCCAGCAGCAGCACCTCCGGCTCCACCACGAGCGCCCGCGCCACCGCTACCCGCTGCTGTTGGCCTCCCGAGAGCTCGCCGGGGTAGCGCGCCTCGAGCCCGTCGAGGCGCACCACCTTCAGCATCGCGCTCACCCGCCGCGCACGCTCGGCGCGCGCCACGTCGCCCTTGAAGCGCAGGCCGTAGCCCACGTTCTGCGCCACCGTCATGTGCGGCCACAGGGCGTAGCTCTGGAAGATCATGGCCATCCGGCGCCGCTCCGGAGGCACGACCGCTGCCGGGGAGGACAGGAGGCGGTCGCCCACGCGGATCTCGCCCGCCTCGGGCGTGAGGAAGCCGGCCACCAGCCGCAGCGTGGTGGTCTTGCCGCAGCCCGACGGGCCGAGGAGGGCGACGAGCTCGCCCGCCCGCACGTCGAGCGAAAGATCGTCCACTGCGGCGAAGTCGCCGTAGCGCTTGGCGAGGCCGCGGAGCGTGATCCCCGGCATCAGTCGCGCGCGCCCAGCACGTCGCGTCCCAGCACCGCCTGCACCAGCGTCACGGTGACGAACGTGAGCGCAAGCATGAGCAGGCCCAGCACCGCGATGGCGCCGAACTGGCCCTCCTCCTTCAAGTCGAACAGCACCACCGACATCACCTTGGTGTTGGGGGTGAACAGGATGATGGAAGCGGACAGCTCGCGGATCACCCCGATGAAGATGAAGCACCACGCGGCGATCACGCCGCTCCGGGCGAGCGGGCCGGTGATGTCGCTCAGCACGCGGAGGCGGCCCGCGCCCAGGATGCGTCCGGCGTCTTCCAGGTCCGGCGGGATGCCGCGGAACGTGGCGTCCGACTGCGCGTAGCCCACCGGCATCTCTTTGGTGAGGTAGGCGATGAAGAGAATCCACAGCGTGCCGTAGAGCACGAAGGGCGGCCGCGTGTAGGCGATGAAGAGCGCCACCGCCAGCACCACGCCGGGAATCACCACGGGCACGAGGGCCAGGAAGGCCACCACCTGATAGCCGAACACGAGCCGCCGGCTCGCGATGTAGGCGAGCAGGGCGACCAGGCCCGCCCCCACGGTGGCGGTGAGCAGCCCCAGCTCGAGCGTGTTCACGACGGCGTCGCGCGTGGCGCTGTATTGAAAGAACGTGAAGGTGAAGTTGGCCAGCGTGAGGTTGTCCCAGGTGAGGGGCTGGGCCCACGCCTTGGAAAAGGCGGCCTTGGCAAGGATGCCGTAGGGCAGGAAGATCGCGCCCGCCATCACGACGAGGCAGGCGCCCAGCGCGGGGTAGCGCCACGGGCCCAGCGGGATGACGCGTCGCCGGCCGCCCTTGCCGCCGACTGCGGCGTAGCCGCGGCGCCCGAGCACGCGCTTCTGCAGCCACAGCAGCACGATGGTGGCGAGGAGCAGCGGCACCGAGAAGGCCGCCGCCATCTCCACCTTGGGCGGAAACTGGAAGAGCGACCAGATCTGCGTCGTGATGGTGTGAAAGCCCGCGGGGAGCGCGAGGATGGCCGGCGAGCCGAAGAGCGCCAAGGCCTGGAGGACGGACAGGATGAAGCCCGAGACCAAGGCGGGCAACACCATGGGGAACGTGATCGTCAGGGCGACTGAAAGGCGCCCGGCTCCTAGGATCGCGCCCGCCTCCTCCACGTCGGAAGCGATCAGGGCCAGCGTGTTGGCCACCATGATGTAGACGTAGGGAAAGGTATAGATCGTCACCACGAAGATGAGGCCCGGCATGGTGAAGATGTTGACGAGCGGCGCCTGGGCGCCGGAGGCCGCGCGCCAGAGGCGATTGAGGTAGCCGGCATTGGGCCCGGCGAGCATGACCCAGGCGAAGGCGCCCAGGAAGGGCGGCGTGACGAACGAGGCGAGCACGAGCCCGCGGATGAGTCCTCGTCCCGGCACGTCGGTGCGCGCGGTGAGCCAGGCCAGTGGCGCGCCCAGCGCCACGGAGGTCACGCCCACCCAGAAGGACAGCACCACCGTGTTCCACAGCGCTTTCTGCAGCGCGGGATCGCCGAAGACGGTCCGATAGCGCGCGAGGGTATATCCCGACTCGCCGCTCACGCTCATCCAGCCGAGCCAGCCCAGGGGCAGACCCATGAGGACGAGCAACGCCAGCGTGGCCCCGATCCAGACCGGGAGCGCGCGGTCGAGCCCGCGGAGGGCGCCCTCCCTAGGCGCCAAAGAACTCCACGAAGCGCTTCTTGATCTCCTCGCTCCGCTTCTCCAGCTCCTCCGGATCGGGGGCGAGCAGCTTCAGCTCGCCGAGCTTGGGCTTGTCGGTGGGGTACTTCACTTCGGGGTGCCCCGAGTAGAGCCCCTCGCTGTCCGCCATCACCTGCTGCACGTCCTTGGTGAAGCCGAAGTCGGTGAAGAGGCGCGCGGCGTTCGGGTGCGGCGCAAAGGAGGCAATGGCGCTGGGGGAGACGACCAGCGGCACGCCTTCCTTCGGATACACGATCTCCACGGGATTGCCCTTCTTCTTGGCCTGATAGAACGTGTACTCGCCGCCGTTGGCCGCGACGGCCCGCTCGCCCGAGGCCACCACCCCGGAGGGATCGACCGCGGACTGCACGAGCATCACGCTGTTCTTCGCGAGCTGCTGGAAGTACTCCCAGCCATAGAGATGCACGAGGGCCAGCACATGCGTGGAGATGACGCCGCTGTAGCCGGGGTGCGCGGTGACGAGCTTGCCCTTCCACTTGGGATCGAGGAGGTCCTTCCAGGTCTTCGGCGCCTCCGCGGCGGTGACCTTCTGGGTGTGGTAGGCGATCACGTTCACGGTGGCGCGCAGGCCGAAGTAGTAGCCGTCCTTGTCCTTGAACCCGGCCGGGAAGGCGTCCACGCCCGCGGGCACGGGGCGGGCGAGGAGCTTCTTGTCCTTCAGCAGCACGAAGTGGCCCGCGTCCGAGGTGTGGATCACGTCCACGTTCTTGATATTGGCCTGGAGCTCCTGCATCACGCGCTGCAGGATGCGCTGGGAGCCCGTGCGGTTCACCTCGACCTTGATACCGGGATAGGCCGTCTCGAAGAGCTTGGCCACCTTTTCCGCGCTGGGCAGCGCGAGCGAGGTGTACCAGACGACCTTGCCCTCCTTCTTCGCGGCCTCGAGCATCGCGGCGGGCGCGGCGGGCGGCGCCTGGGCCGCCGCGGGCGCGGAGGACAGGAGGGCGAGCGCAGCGGCGAGCAGCCGGGCGACGGCGCGACACGGCATGGTCAGCTCCTCTCGGGGGCGAGCGCGGTGAAGAGATCAGCGAGCGTGGCGGCGGTGTCCAGCGTGTCCACCAGGCGGATCACCCGCTCGATGCGGGCCGGCGGCAGCGCGCCGGCATTGCCGCGGAACTTGGCCGCGAGCTCCTCGCGCGCCAGCGGCGCATCGGGGCCGCCGCGAGGCCGGTCCTGGCGCTCGCGGAGCACGCGGCCGTCGGCCAGCGTGATCTCGACGTCGCCCACGAACTGACGCGGGTAATCGATGGCGGGATCGATCACGTACGTGACCCGGCGGGTCACCGCGAGCACGTCGGCGTCGCGCACCGCACGGTCCTCGAACTCGGCGAGCCCCGCCCGGCCCTTCACCATGATGACGGCGACGAGATAGGGCAGGCTGAACTTCGCGGCGTAGCCGTTCGGCGGCGCGTGCTTGGACGTCAAGGGCTCCCAGAGGCGCGGCAGCGGGCCCGCGGCGGTGCGGCAGGTGATGGCGCGGATGTCGCCCGGCGCGATCTGGTGCTGAGTGCGGAGGCGCATCGCGCAGTCCATGTACGGCTGCGCGATCGAGCCGCAGGGGTAGGGCTTGAAGGTGAGCTCGGCCAGCTCCCAGGCGCCCCCGAGCGTGGCGAGCAGCTCCTCCAATCGGCCCGCGTCGTGGCCGCCCGCGAAGGCGGCGTAGAGCCCGTGCGCGCCTTCCAGCACCGTCTCCGGGCCGGTGAAGCCGGTCTCCGCGAGCAGAGTGGCGATCATGCCGGCATGCGCGTTCCAGCCGGGATGCAGGCGTTTGGTCCACGTGCCGTCCGCGAGGTACTCGATGATGCCCGCGGCCTGGCTGCCGCAGATGCCGAACGCCTGGACGAGCCGATCCTCAGAGAGCTTGCGGATGCGTGCCGCGGCGGCGGCGGCGGCGAAGGAGGCGGTGATGGCGGTGGGATGAAAGTGCCGCGCGTGGAAGGCGCCGGGCACCGTGAGCCCCACGCGGCACATGACCTCCACCGCCGCAATGGCGGCGGCGAGGGCCTCGCGTCCTGCCGCGCCGGCGGCCTCGGCGGCAGCCAGTGCCGCGGTCACGGCGACGCAGCCCGTGTGGACGATGGCATCCTCGCGCGTGTCGTCGAAGTCGAGGCCGTGGGCGAGGGTCGCGTTGGCGAGCACGGCATTCGGCGCGCCCACCCGCGCGCCCGAGCCGAGCAGCGTGCTCTCGGGAGGGCCGCCCAGGCGCGCCGCCGTCTCGGTGATGGACCGCCCGAAGTCCTCGCCCGTCGCGGCGAGGCAGTTCCCGAGGGTGTCGAGCACGAGGAGGCGCGCCCGGGCCACCACCGGCTCCGGCACGTCCTCGAGGCGCAGCCCGAGCACGAAGCGCGCGAGGCGCCGGGCCGCCGACTCTCCCGCCATGGGCGTGTCGCTCAGGCGGTGTCCACCGCGGGGCGGACGGTGCCGGTGACGAACTCGAGGATCTCGATCATCCGGCCGAGATCGTCCCGCCGGAAATCGAGCACGATGTGCTTCACGCCGATGCGCTTGTACTCGGCGAGGAGATCCACCACCGCCTGCTTGCCCTGGGCCAGCTCCTCGTCGCGGAGCGGGTTCCGGATGCTGAGGGTGAGGGAATCGAACGGCCGCTTCGCCGCCTCCGCGGCGGCGTGCAGCTGGGTGAGGCCCTCGCGGAGCTGGGCGGGCGTCTTCGAGGTCGCGTGCCAGCCGTCGCCCAGCGTCACCACGCGGCGGAAGGCGCCCGGGCTGTCGCCGCCCACCCAGATGGGCGGCATGGGCTTCTGCACGGGCTTGGGGGCGAAGCCGAGATCGCGGAACTTGAAGAATTCCCCCTCGTGGGACGGGTTCTGCTGCGTCCAGAGCGCCTTGAACACGCGCAGTATCTCGTCCGCCTGCCGCCCGCGCGCGTGGAAGGGCACGCCCAGGATCTCGAGCTCGTCCTTCCACCAGCCCACCCCCACGCCGCAGATGAGGCGGCCGGCAGAGAGCGCGTCGATGCTCGTGAGGAGCTTGGCCATGACCACCGGATGCCGGTGGCCGAGAATGAACACGGAGGCGCCGAGCTTCGCCTGCTGGGTGACGACGGCGGCCGCGGACAGGACCGCTACCGGTTCAAGGTACGCGCGATCGGGAGAATGGGGAAAGCGGCCGCCGGGATAGCCGGGCGGCACGTGGCGGGGGAAGATGACGTGATCGCTCACCCAGAGCGAGGCGATGCGGCGCGACTCCGCCGCCCGGCAGAAGGCGACGAGCGCCTCGCCGTTGGCGAGCGGGCCCTGCGTCGGCAGATGGCAGCCGATGTCCATGGTGTTCTCCTACAGGGCGAGGTACTGGTGCCGGACGGAATCGTCCGCGCGGAAGGCCGCCACCGTGCCCTGGTAGCGGACCGTCCCCTTTTCGAGCACGTAGACGCGGTCGGCGAGATCGAGCGAGAAGTCCACGTTCTGCTCGGCGAGCAGGATGGTGAGGCCCTCACGCTTGAGCCGGCCGATCTGTTCGCCCAGGTGCCCGACGACCAGGGGCGCGAGGCCTTCGGAGGGCTCATCGAGCAGCAGCAGCTCGGGATTGCCCATGAGCGTGCGCGCGATGGTCAGCATCTGCTGCTCGCCGCCCGAGAGGAAGCCGCCTTGACGGTCGCGCAGCTCGGCGAGCTTGGGGAAGAGCGCGTACACGCGCTCCAGCGTGAACCGGTTCTTTCCCGCGCCGCGCGTGGCCACGTCGAGGTTCTCCCATACGGTGAGGTCCGAGAAGATGCGCCGGTCCTCGGGCACGAAGCCGAGCCCGGCCTTGGCGACCTGATGCGGCGCCCGGCCGGTGATGTCGCGCCCCTTCCACTCCACGCGCCCGCGCGCGGGGGGGGTCAGGCCCATGATGCTGCGCATGGTGGTGGTCTTGCCCACGCCGTTCCGGCCGAGCAGGCACACGCACTCGCCGGGGCTCACCTCGAGGGAGACGCCGAACAGGACCTGGGACAGGCCGTAGGCGGTGTAGAGGTCCTGGACGCGCAGCAGCGATCCGCTCACGCGTGCTTCTCCCCGAGATACACGCGCCGCACCTCGGGATCGCGGCGCACCTCCGCGGGCGGGCCATCGGCGATGACCTTGCCCTGATGGAGCACGGTGATGCGCTGGGAGATGGAGAACACCACCTCCATGTCGTGCTCGGTGAAGAGGAGAGTGAGGCGCCGCTCGCGGGCGAGCCGCTCGATGAGCGCGATGGACTCCCGCGTCTCGCTCGCTGACATCCCCGCGGTCGGCTCGTCGAGGAGCAGGATCTCCGGCTCCAGAGCCAGGGCGATGCCGAGCTCGAGCTGCTTCTGACCGCCGTGCGAGAGGAAGCCCGATTCCTCGCGGGCGTGGTCCAGGAGGCCCACCGCGCGCAGAATAGCCTCCGTCTCCTCCTGATACAGGCGGGCGACCGGGTGGAAGAGATTCCAGCCGCGTCCGCGATGCGAGACGTAGGCGGCCTGCACGTTCTCGAAGACGGTGAGGCGCGGGAAGATGTTGGTGCGCTGGAAGGACCGCCCCATGCCGAGCCGGCAGAGGTCGTGCGGCGCGATACCGGTGACGTCGCGGCCCTTGAACATTACCTGGCCGGCGTCGGGCCGGAGATGGCCGGTGATCAGGTTGAACAGCGTCGTCTTGCCCGCGCCGTTCGGCCCGATGATCGCGCCGATCGAGCCCGGCGCCACCGTGAAGCTCACCCCGCCTACCGCCAGGAAGCCGCCGAAGCTCTTGACCACGCCGCGCACGTCAAGCACGGGCGGGCCCCCGCTTGCGCTGCATCGCGCGCACCAGGCTCTGGGCGGCCCCGGCGAGGCCGCCCGGAAACACGAAGAGCAGGAGGACCAGGATGGTCCCCAGCACGAGCGGCCAGTACTCAGTGTAGGAGACGATCTGCTGGTTCAGCCAGATGAGGACGAGGGCCCCGACGCTCGGCCCCACGAAGGTGCCCATGCCGCCCAGGAGCGTCATGATCAGCACTTCGGACGACTTGGTCCAGTAGGCGAAGTCGGGGAAGACTCCTCGATTGAAGATCCCGAACAATCCGCCGGCGAGGCCGGCGAAGAGACCGGCGAGGGTGAAGGCGGCAAGCTCGTAGCGCCGCACGTTGACGCCGATGAACTCCGCGCGCTCGGGATTCTCCCGTATGGTCGTCAGCATGCGGCCGAAGGGCGAGGCGACGATTCTCCGCAGGACCCACAGGGCCACCGCGATCAGGATGAGGCACGTGAAGTAGAAATACTCGGACGTGCGGTAGCCGCCGAGGAAGGGCAGCACCGCCGCCGCCTTCTCCACCCAGCCGAAGTCCGGGTAGGGGATCTCCGGCATGCCCTGCTCGCCGCCGGTGAGCTCGTTCCACTTGAAGCAGATCGCCCACACGATCTGGGCGAAGGCCAGCGTCAGCATCGCGAAGTAGATTCGGGTGAGGCGTACGCAGAAGAAGCCGAAGAACACCGCGAAGAGCCCCGCCACCAGGCCCGCGGCGGGAAAGGCGAGCAGGAAGGGCACGCCCAGCTTCTTCATGAGGATCCCGGTCGTGTAGGCGCCGATCCCGAAGTACGCGGCGTGCCCGAACGAGACGAGGCCGGTGTAACCCACGAGGAGGTTGAGGCTGGTGGCGAAGAGGGCCCAGATCGCGACGTCGTTGGCGAGGAACGTGTAGAAGCGCGAGCCCAGGGACGGTACGAAGAACGCCGCGATCACGATGAGCAGGCCCCAGGGGACGCGTCGCATGGTTATTCGAATCTGGGGGGGAGCGGCGCCGCTCCTCCCCCCGGCCCCCGCGCCACCTTGTGTGCGCACGTTGCGGCCATCGCTGGGCGCCTTCTGGTCATTTCAGGGGCCGGCCGAGCAGGCCCCAGGGGCGGATGACGAGCACGGTGGCCATGAGGGCGAAGATGGCGAAGATGGAGAAGCGCGGAAAGAACAGGATGCCGAACGACAGGACCTGCCCGTAGATCAGCGCGCCCAGGAACGTGCCCCAGAACGAGCCGAGCCCGCCGATCACCACCACGACGAAGGCGTCCACGATCACGTCCGTGTCCATGCCGGGCACCACCGCGCGCATCGGCGTGATGAGGGCGCCCCCGAGGCCACCCAGGAAGGACGCGACCACGAACACGCCGGTATAGAGCGCGCTCACGTTGACGCCGAGCGCGCCGAGGGTTTCGCGGTCGAGCGCGGCAGCCCGGATGAACCGGCCGGCGCGCGTGCGCTGGAGGATGAACCAGAATCCCAGCGCGATGGCCGGGGCGAGCAGGAGGATGAACAGGTTGTAGTGCGGCACCGTGATGCCGAGCAGGCTGAACGACCCGGTGAGCCCGGGGGGCCGCCCCACCGATTTCTGCTGCGTGCCCCAGAGGATCTTGGCGACGTCACCGAGGATGAGGACCAGTGAGTACGTGAACAGCAACTGGTAGAGCTCTTCCTTCCCGTAGAGATGGCGGAAGAGGAAGCGCTCCACGAGGCCGCCGAGGATCGCCACCCCCAGCGCCGCGCCCAGGGCGGCTACCCAGAAGGAGACGGGGCCGGTGCCCAGCCACTGGACCACCTGATACGCCGAGTACGCCCCGAGCATGTAGAAGGTGCCATGCGCGAAGTTCAGCACGCGCAGCACGCCGAAGATCAGCGACAGCCCCGACGCGATCAGGAAGAGGAACATCGACGCGGTGAGCCCGCTCAAGCACTGCGCCACCACGAACGACAGCTCAGGCATCTAGGTCAAGGATGGAGAAGCAAAGACGCATCTAAGAGAGGCGTGGACTCGACGGAGTGAAGGAAGAATCGAGCGTCAGGGCGAGCGGGCACGGGCCGGGGCGTGCCCCCGGCGAATGCAATATTGAGCACAGGGGGTGCGCCCCGGCCCGGGTCCGCTCGCCCGTCAAGCGCGAGTTAGTCCATGAACTTCGTCGGATCCACGTACTCCACCGGCTTCATGATCGGGAACGGATACTTCGGATCCATGACCGTCTTGCCGTAGAGCTGGCCACGATTCGCCTGGTGATCCTTTTCCCGGATCGTCTGCTTCCCGATCGGCGTGTCGATGGTGAGACCAAGCAGCGCCTTCGCCACCTTGTCCGAATCGGTGCTGCCCGCCTTGGCGATGGCCTCGGCGAGGAACTGCATGCCGGTATAGCCCTGGATGGCCCACGAGGACGGGTACTCGTCCTTCAGATACTTGGACAGCCGCGCCGTGTAGTCGCGATGGGCCGCCGTCTCACCCCAGTAGAAGGCGTCGTACGAGTTGCCCCAGATCCCCACGGGGTAGTCCTTGCCCATGGACTTGGTGGTCTCCGGCGTCGCCGCCTCGCCCACGCCGATGAAGTTGTACTTGACCGCGTCGAAGACGCCCAGCGCCTTCGCCTGCTTGGAGTACGTCACGAAGAAGCCGCCCCAGATCGACGAGAAGATGGCCTCCGGCTTCTTCCCCATCTGGGCATTGATGAAGGGGTTGTAGTCCTGCTCGCCGAGCTTGGGCCACTGCTGATCCACGATCTGAACGGAGGGCTTGGTCCTCTTGAGGTGATCGACGAACGCCTTGGTCACGTCCTGGCCGTAGGCATAGTCGAAGCTGATGGTGGCCACCTTGGTCACCGGCCATTTGGCCACGATCTCCGCCGCGCTCCGCCCTTCCATCGTCGTGTTGGCGGAGGTGCGGAAGACGTAGGGGTGGAGCTTGTCGGCGGCGGTGAGCTGATCGGTCTTCGGAATGGGCGCGATGAAGACGATCTTGTTCTCCTTCGCCACCACCGACACCGCCGGCCCTTCCGCGGAGGTGAGGGTCCCCACCAGGAAGTCGACGTTGTCCTTGAGGATCAGCTCACGGGCCACGCGCACCGCCTCGTTGGCGTCCGCCTTGGAGTCCCGCACGATGAGCTCGATCTTGCGCCCGAGCACGCCGCCCTTGGCGTTGAGCTCGTCCACGAACATCTGGGCGCCCTTGCTGGCGGGGTCGCCGAAGAGGGCGGGCGGCCCGGACAGGGGCATCGGCATGCCGACCTTGATGGCCTTCTGGGCCTCGGCGGCGAACGGCAGGGCCAGCACGCCCGCCACGAGCAGGATGAGCACGCGCTTCATCATGGGAAGCCTCCTTTGCGCGATGAGCTAGAGAGCGGACAGCCCGGGAATGACGGTGTGGATCGTGTAGACCGACGTTGATGCGGTGATGAACAGGGTCCGGAAATCGCGGTCGCCCCACGCGAAGTTCGCGGTGTACTCCGGTACCTGGATGACGCCCAGGTCCACCGCCTCGGGACTGAACACGTGGATGCCGCCCGGCCCGCAGCAGTACACGTTGCCGGCGGAGTCGAGCTTCATGCCGTCGGGCGCGCCCTTGCCCTCGCCCTTGGTCTCGGCCCACACGGCGCCGCCGGCGAGGGCGCCATTCGAGCGCACGTCGAAGACTCGGATGTGTTGCCGGGCGGTGTCGTTGACGAAGAGGCGGCGCCCGTCCAGCGAAAAGCAGAGGCCGTTGGGCCGGTCGAAGTCGTCGACGAGCAGCGTGGGCGTGCGGGGGTCGGCGCCCACGCGGTACACGCCCTGGAACGCGAGCTCCTGCGCCCGCTTCACCCCGTAGAACTCCGCGCGCCCGTAGGGCGGGTCGCTGAAGTAGATGCCGCCGTCCTGCGCGCACACGATGTCATTGGGGCTGTTGAGCTGCTTGCCGTCGTAGTGGGTGGCGATGGGGGTGAGGCGGCCGTCCGGCTCGGTGCGCGTCACCTGGCTCGAGGCGTGCTCGCAGGCGACGAGCCGGCCCTGACGGTCCCAGGTCAGGCCGTTGGACTTGTTGCAGGGCTGGCGAAAGGTCGTGACGCCGTCCGCCTTGGACCAGCGGCGGAGGTGATCGCCCGGCATGTCGCTCCAGAGCAGATACTCGCCCGTCGGGTGCCAGAGCGGCCCCTCGGTGAAGAGACACCCGGTGGCAATGCGCTCGAACTCGACGTGGGTGCCGACGATGCTGGTGAGCCGCGGGTCGCGGATCTCCAGGGTCACTTCTTCATCCGCTCCCCGGGTTTGCCGGCCACGTACCAGTCGGGCGGATCCACTTCCTCGACGACGACCCAGACCGCCTGCGCCGGCAGCTTGGTCACGTCCGTGATTGCCTCGGTGACCCGCCGGGCAATCTCATCCTTTCGCTCCTTGCCCCAGCCCTCGTAGATCCGGATGTTCACGAATGGCATGGCGGCGCCTCCTCGCTGGCGGGTTAACGGTGCGGAATCGAGGCCGAAACGCCCGGGAGCCTACCATGCCGCGCCGTCCCGTCGCAAGGCCGCGGCCCGCCCGAGCATCGCCGCAATGCGTCAGTCCGGGGCTTGTGGCACACTGATCTCGTGGACCGGACCGACCTTCTCAAAGAGCTCCGACGTGATCGCACCTCCGACGCGATGCCGCGCCGCCGCGGGCGGCGGCTCCTGCTCGCGGGGGTGGTGCTGCTGGCTCTCGCGGGGGCAGGGTGGCTGGTGGCCGCGCGGGCGACGGTCCCCACCGTCAAGACCGCGGTGGCGCGCGCGACGCGCGGCGACGGGCCGGGCTCCGTGCTCGACGCCAGCGGCTACGTGACGGCGCGCCGGCAGGCCACGGTCTCGGCCAAGATCACGGGCAAGGTCAGCGAGGTCCTGATCGAGGAAGGTCAGCGGGTGGCCGAGCATGCAGTGCTCGCCCGGCTCGACGACACCGAGGCCCGCGCCCAGCTGGCGCTGGCCCAAGCGCAGCTCGTGTCCTCGCGATCCAGGCTCGCCGAGATCGAAGCCATGCTGTCCCAGGCCGCGCGCGATTTCGTCCGGCAGGACGATCTCTTCCGGCGGCAGCTCGTGAGCGAGCAGTCGCTGGACGCCGCGCGGGCCCAGCGTGACATGCTGCGGGCGCGCCTGGCCGCCGCGAACGAAGAGATCCGCGTGGCCCAGGAGTCGGTGGACGTGGCCAAGGTGCAGCTCGACAACACGGTGATCCGCGCGCCCTTCACCGGCGTGGTGGTGGCGAAGTCGGCCCAGCCCGGCGAGATGATCTCGCCGATCTCCGCGGGTGGCGGCTTCACCCGCACGGGCATCGGCACCATCGTGGACATGGACTCGCTGGAGATCCAGGTGGACGTCAACGAATCCTTCATCAACCGCGTCGCGGCGGGCCAGAAGGTGGAGGCGATGCTCAACGCCTACCCCGACTGGAAGATTCCCGGCGAGGTGATCGCCATCATCCCCACGGCGGATCGCACCAAGGCGACGGTCAAGGTGCGCATCGCCATCAAGTCCAAGGACCCGCGGATCGTCCCCGATATGGGGGTGCGTGTGTCGTTCCTGGAGGCCCGGCCCTCCGGCGCGGCGTCGCCGCCGCCGGCGGCGGGCGTGATCGTGCCTCCCGAGGCCGTGCGCGCCGAAGGCAAGGCCTCGGGCGTGGTGTGGGTCGCCGCCGCCGACACCGCCCAGCGCCGAGCGGTGACCCTGGGCGCCGACATCCCGGGCGGCCGTCTCGTCCTGAGCGGCGTCCGCGACGGGGAGCGCGTGATCCTGTCGCCGCCCGAAGGCCTGCGCGACGGCGACGCGGTGAAGCTGGCCGACAAGCCGTGACGTCGGCGTCTTTCGCCGCGGACGAGCCCCTCGTCCAGATCCGCGGCGTCACCAAGCACTACCGGCGAGGGACCGAGCGCATCGAGGTGCTCCACGGCGTCGACCTGGATATCCCGCGGGGCGACTTCGTGGCCCTGATGGGCCCCTCGGGATCCGGCAAGACGACGCTGCTCAACCTGATCGGCGGGCTCGACTCACCCACGTCGGGCAGCATCGCGGTGGACGGTGTGCGCATCGATCGGCTCTCGAGCAGCGACCTCTCGCGCTGGCGCGCCGCGGCGGTGGGCTTCGTCTTCCAGTTCTACAACCTGCTCCCCGTCCTGTCCGCGCAGAAGAACGTGGAGCTGCCGCTGCTCCTCACCGACCTCTCTTCGGGCGAGCGCCGGCGCCGGGCCTTGATCGCGCTGGCGCTCGTCGGGCTCGAGGACCGCGCGCGCCACAAGCCGCGCGAGCTGTCGGGAGGCCAGGAGCAGCGGGTGGCCATCGCCCGCGCCATCGTGACCGATCCCGCTCTGCTGGTCTGCGACGAGCCCACCGGCGATCTCGACCGGGCGACCGCCGACGAGGTGCTGGGCCTGCTCCAGATGCTGAACCGAGAGCACGGCACGACCATCGTCATGGTGACCCACGACCCCAAGGCCGCGGACCACGCGAGTCGCCAGCTCCACCTCGACAAGGGGACGCTGGCCGCCTGAGATGCGCTACCTGCCGCTGCTGCTTGCCGGCCTCTTCCGCAAGAAGACCCGCACGATCTTGACGCTGCTCTCGGTGACGGTGGCGTTCATGCTGTTCGGACTGCTCCAGTCCGTCACGGTGGCGTTCGAATCGGGCGCGGACGCCGCCGACGCCAAGCGACTCCTCACCATCGGGCGCTATTCCATGATCGAGCTGCTGCCGATGTCCTATCTCCGCCGCATCGAGCAGGTGCCCGGCGTGGTGGGAGTGGCCAATGCGGAGTGGTTCGGCGCCCGCTACCAGAACGAGAGCAACGCCTTCCCGGTGTTCGCGGTGGACCCGACCCGGTACCTCGACATGTACCCGGAGTTCGATATTGCCGCTGATCAGCGCGAGGCCTTTGCGAAAACGCGGACGGGAGCGGTGGCCGGCCGCCGGCTCGCCGATCGGTTCGGCTGGAAGGTGGGGCAGAAGCTGCCCATCGCGTCGGAGATCCACCCCAAGATGGACGGCGACATGTCGTGGGAGTTCGACCTGGTCGGCATCATCGACGCCGAGGACCCGGCGGTGCGCGCCAACACCGACATGGTCCTGATCAACGTGGCCTACTTCGACGAGGCCCGGCAGCTCGGCAAGGGCCGCACGGGCTGGTACGTCGTCCGGGTCGCGGACTCGAGCCAGGCGCGGGCGGTCTCGGCCCGCATCGACCGGCTCTTCGCCAACTCGCCCGACGAGACCAAGACCCAGCCCGAGAAGGAATTCGCGGTGGGCTTCGCCAAGCAGATCGGCGACATCGGCGCGCTGATCTCGCGCATCCTCGCCGCGGTGTTCTTCACGATCCTGATCCTCACCGGCAACACCATGGCTCAGTCGCTGCGCGAGCGCATTCCGGAGCTGGCCATCTTGAAGACGCTCGGCTTCTCCGACGTGCGCGTGACCGCGCTCGTTCTGGCCGAGTCCGGGCTTCTGCTGCTCATCGGGGGTGGGGTCGGGATGGGCGCGGCGATCGGCATGCTGCCGTTCCTCAATCAGTCCACCGGCGGCCGCTTCCCGCCGCTGTTCGTCACGGCGGAGACATGGCTGCTCGCCGCCGCGATGGCCGCCGGCCTCGCGCTGGCTATCGGGCTGCCGCCCGCCTGGCGGGCGCACCGGCTGCGCATCGTGGACGCGCTCGCGGGGCATCGCTGATGCGCGCGCTCCGGCAAATCGTCCAGATCACGCTGGTCAATCTGCTCAGTCTGCCCCAGTGCCTGGGCACCTCCCTGGTCGTGATCGTGGGCATCGCCGGCGTGGCTGGCGTGCTCGTGTCCGTGCTCTCCATGTCCGAGGGTTTCCGCCACACCCTGGCGAGCACCGGGCGCGAGGACCGGGTCATCATGCTGCGCGCGGGCTCCGACGCGGAGATGTCGAGCAATGTGTCGCGCGACCAGGCGGTGCTGGTCGGCGCGCTCCCCGCCATCGCGCGCGACGGGGCGGGTCGCCCGCTCGCCTCGGCGGAGCTGGTCGTCATGGTGGACCTGCCCCGCCGCGGCCAAGCCGATCCCAACAACGTGCCGTTCCGCGGCGTGCAGCCGGCCGCCTTCGCCATCCGCGACGAGGTGCGGGTGGTGGAGGGGCGCCCCTTCGACCGTGGCGTTCGGGAAGTCATCGTCGGCCGGCGCGCGGCGCAGCAGTTCGAGGGGCTGACCGTCGGCTCGCGGATCGCCTTCCGCGACAGCGACTGGACGGTGGTGGGGATCTTCTCGAGCGGAGGCGATGTGCACGAGTCCGAGATCTGGGCCGACGCCGAGGCGGCCGCCTCCGCCTACCGCCGCACGGGCTTTCAGTCCGTGACCGCCCGGCTCGCCGACGGCGAGAGCGCGGGCCTCGCCGATCTCACCGCGTCGATCGCGCGCGACCGCCGCCTCTCCATGACGGTGTTTCGCGAGCCGGAGTACTACGCCAAGCAGTCCAAGGTACTCACCACCCTGATCAACGTGCTGGGCTACACGGTGGCCGCGTTCATGGCGGTGGGGGCGACGTTTGGGGCGCTCAATTGCATGTACTCCGCCATCGCGAGCCGTCAGGTGGAGATCGCCACCCTGCGCGCCATCGGTTTCGGCAGCACGCCGGTGGTGGTGTCGGTGCTGATCGAGGCGTTGGTGCTCGCGCTGCTGGGCGGAGCCCTCGGGGGCGGTCTCGCGTATCTCTACTGCGACGGCGCCACGCTCTCCACCCTCAACTTCGACACGTTCTCGCAGGTCGCCTTCGACTTCCGCGTGACTCCGGGATTGATCCTGCGCGGGATCGCATGGGCCCTGGTGATCGGCGCCCTCGGAGGCCTTCCGCCCGCCATCCGCGCGGCACGTTTGCCCGTGACCCTCGCGCTCCGCGCAGGGTAGCGGCCGATCCTTCCCGCCTGAACGTGAGCTTGTCGCCCGGGCTGATCGGGGAAATCTGCGTGGTGACGTTACCCGGACCGCGGCGGCCCCACCCGCGAGCTTGAGAAAGTCGCGCCGGCCCAGGCCCACCGCGCGCGCCTGCGGGTCCGACACGCGGCGGTATCTCGTAGCTGTCGCTCTTCACGTCGAAGTCGCCCCCGGCGAGGCCGTCGGTGTCGGTCTTGATCGCCTAGGCCAGCACCTTGTCGACCGCGACGGCATAGCCGGACATGGAGGGCCCCCTTATTGATCCTATTCCGCGGTGCGAGTCACGCGCCATGCGGCGCGACCGGGGGGGGGTACCGCGAGGACTCGGCGCTCGCGAGCTATTTCGTGAGGTACGCCCGGGCCGCCGCCACCTCGGCTCGGTCCGCATCGGCCTTCTGGCCGAGCTCGGCCACGCGCTCGTAGTACCGGCGCGCCTTCGCGGCATCGCCGGCAGTCTCGGCGGCCCGGGCTGCCCCGAAGAGCGCAGCGAGGCGATTGGGATCGATCTTCTGCGAGGCCTCGAACTCCGTGAGGGCCGCCTCCGGTTGTCCCTGGGCCAGCAGCATCTCGCCCAGGAGCTCGCGAGCCGGTTTGATGGCGCCCGGCGTGACCGGGTGCTTTTCCGTCGCGGCCTCGAGCTCGGCGGCCGCGCGCATCAGCGCCACCGCCTGCGCGGGACGGCCCTCCGCCTGGGCAAGCCAGGCCTCGACGCCGCGCCGCTGGATCTCCGCTTGCTCCGCCCAGTACCCGTTCTTCGCCGCCACCATGCCGTCGCGGAGCCCCTCCAGCCGGACGAGCGCCTCGCGAGCGCCCGCGGCGTTGCCGCTCCGTGCCGCGCCCAGGCCGCGCGCGAACCAGTGGATGGACTCGGCCTGTGGGAAGCGCTGCCACCCGAGATCGGCCGGGTGCAGGGTGAGCGCGGCGGCATCGGAGAAGCGGCTGCGCTCGAGCGTGTAGCGCGCGGGGATGGCCGCGAAGGCGAACGCCGCGACGAAGTTGTCGATGTCGATGTTGCGTATGGCGCTGACCTCGTCCGCCACCGCGCGCGCTTCCCGGTCGCGTCCGAGCTGCAAGTAGCCGTAGGTCAGATAGTCCATGGCGTGGAGCGCGTTGTACGTCGAGTAGCCGCCCTGCGCCGCGCCGAGCTCGCTCATCGCCGCCTTGGCGGAGGCGCGGTTGGACTCGATGGACTCCTCCCAGGCGCCCACGCGCGTAAAGATGTGAGACGGCATGTGGAGCGCGTGGGGCGACGAGGGCGCGATGGAGGCGAAGCGGTGCGCGGCGGGGAGGCCCTTCGCGGCGATGAGCGGGAGGTCGTAGCTATGGATCAGGTAGTGGGCCACGCCCGGGTGGTCGGGCTGGGCGGCAAAGGCCCTTTCGAGAATCGCCGCGGCCTTGAGCTGATTGGCGTAGGTCTTGTCGGTGGGGACGAAGGTGATGTTGAGCGCCAGCGCGTAGAAGATCGGCGCCTCCGGGTCGTTCGGGTACTGCACGGTGATGGCTTCCATCGCCTTCTCGTACGCGAGGGCGCGGGTCCGGTGGTCGACCTTGTCCGCGTCCTCGTAGAAGGCCTCCACCGCGCCGATATAGGCCGCCTCGCGAGGAGTGTTGGCACCGACGGCCTTGGCGCGCTGTATGGCCGCCCATCCCTCGGTGAGCCCCCGCGCCACCGGCGGCCCGCTGAGCGGATTCCCCCACCAGGTCATGGCCTTGCCCCAGTACGCCATGCCGCACGTGGGATCGAGCTTCGCCACCTCGTCGAAGGCGCCCAGGGCCATCTGGAACCAGAACGAGTGCAGCATGGCCACCGCGCGGTCGAACGCGGGCTGGGCCGCCGCCGAGCAGGAGGTCTCGAAGTGCACGGTGCCGAGCTTATCGTCGTCGTGGGCCCGGACCGGCGAGGCGCTCAGCAGGAGGAGGATGCCAAGGCATGCTGCCGGAATGGGGAGCCGGCGGGACATGACGCGCCTCCTTCGGACGGGGTTCGGTGCCCAATCGCCGCGGACCCTGCTATTCTGAGGCCGTGGCCGACCTCGTCAACGAATTTTCCTGGTCCCGCACCCGCGACAACGTCTTCCAGGATTGCCGCCGCCGCTATTACTTCCAGTACTACGGGGCCTGGGGCGGCTGGGACGCGGAGTCCGCCCAGCGCACGCGGCTCCTCTACGTGCTCAAGCAGCTGGGCACCCGCCAGATGTGGGCCGGGCGCCTGGTGCACGAGGCGATCGAGCGCGCGCTCCTCGCCATGCGCGACGGTTACGCCCTCTCCGAGGCCTCGCTGATCGAGAGCACGGTGAGCCAGATGCGCCAGGAGTGGAAGGGTTCGCGCGCCGGCGTCTACCGAGAGTCGCCGAAGCGAGCCGGGCTCTTCGAGCACGAGTACGGCGTGCCCGTCCGCGACGCCGAGTGGCAGGCCATCCGCGACAACGTCGTGCGCTGTTTGCGGAACTTCCACCGTCTACCCTTGCTCGTCGACATCAAGGCCACACCCGTCGAGCGCTGGGTGCTGATCGAGGACATCAACGCCTTCGACTTCGAGGGCATCCGCGTGTTCGCGGCGCCCGACTTCGGCTACTGGAGCACCGCCGATCGCCTCCAGCTCGTGGACTGGAAGACGGGTGGCGGCGGGGGCGAGGCGTCGCTGCAGCTGGCCGGGTACGCGCTCTATGCCCTCGAGGTGCTGCGCGTTGATCCTTCGCGGGTGGATCTGCACGAGGTCAATCTCCGCGAGGGCAAGGCCACCACCCATCCCTGGGACGTGGGAGCCCTGGACCGCGTGCGCGAGCACATTCGTTTCTCCGCCCGCGGCATGAAGGCCTATCTCCGCGACCCTGCGCGCAACCTCGCCGAGGAGACCGACTTCGAGCGCGCGGAGGACCTGCGCATCTGTCGCTGGTGCAATTTCCGCCAGGTCTGTCGTCCCGAGCTGCCGCCGTTCGGCCAGCCCGAGCCTGCGCAGGTCGAACCCTCTCACCCAGAGGGGGAGAGGGTAGGGTGAGGGGGAGAGGCGTTGAGGGGGTGAAGGGGTGAACGCGCTGCTCGTCGACCTCGACGACACGCTGCTCGATTACTCGGGCGGCGTGGACGAGTGCTGGGCCGGCGCCTGTGACCGTGTGGCCGTGCCGGCCGGCGTGGATGCGGCGCGCCTGATTCCCCAGCTGGCGCGGTCGCGCCGGTGGCTGTGGGACGATCCCGCGCGCCACCGGATGGAGCGCACCGACATGATGGGCGCCTGGACCAAGATCGTCGCGCACGCGCTCGCCGAGATTGGCGCCGACCGGAATGGTCTCGCCGCCGAGGTGGCCGAGGCGTACGCGGAGAGCCGCTGGCAGCGGATGGCCCTCTACCCGGGCGTGCGCGAGGCGCTGGGGCGCTTGCGCGCGCGCGGCCTGCCGATGGCGCTGGTGACCAATGGCGACCGGCGCCAGCAGCGCCGGAAGATCGAGCAGTACGAGCTGGCGCCCTACTTCGACGTGATCGTGATCGAGGGCGAGTTCGGCGCGGGGAAGCCGGACGAGGCGGTGTATCGCCACGTGCTCGGCGCGCTCCGCGTGCCCGCCGCCGGCGCCTGGATGGTGGGCGACCACCTCGAGTGGGACGTGGCGGCGCCGCAGCGGCTCGGGCTCTCCGCGGCCTGGATCGATGGGCCCGGCCAAGGGCTGCCCGCGGGCAGCGCCGTGAAGCCCGACCGGATCCTCCGGGCGTTTCCCGACCTGCTCGAGGACGCTAGGGCTTCGGCGGGCGGACGATGACGGTACGGAGCGTGGCGAGGTAAGTGCGCGCCACCCGCTGCACGTCAGCGGCCGTGACCGTCTGGATGTCCGCCGAGTACTTGTCCAGATACTCCTGCCCCACGCCCGCCGCCTCGTAAGCGGCCAGATACCACGCCTGCCGCGCGTTGGTCCGGCGATCCATGGCCAGATTACCCAGGGTGTAGGCCTTCGCCACGCGAATCTCCTCCGCGGTGGCGGGCTCGCGCTGGATGCGCTCGAGCTGCGCGCGCAGCGCGGCTTCCGCGCGGTCGACGTTCTCGGGCGCGGTGCCGAGCTGGGCGAGGACGTACGACCGGTCGATGCGCGTGGGATAGAGCAGTCCGGTGGTGTAGGCGAGCCCCTGCTGATCGCGCAGCTCGGAGAAGAAGCGCGAGGCCAGGCCGCCCCCCAGGATCGCCCCCAGCACCTTCACCGCGGCGTGGTCGGGCTCGGTCATGCTGGGCGCGGGGCCGCCCGAGAGGATCTGCGCCTGGGCGCCCGGCACCTCGAGCACCTGGCGGGAGGCGGCCATGGCCGGCAGGGCGACGCGGGGAAGCGGCGGACGCGGCCCCGGCACCATGCCGCCGAAACGCTTCTGGACCTGGTCCAGCACCTCCCCCGCGCGCACCCGGCCGCTCACCCCGAGCACCAGCTCGCCGGGCAGGTAGAAGCGCCGGTACTCCTCGATGAGCGCGTTGCGATCGATCCGCTCCACCGCGTCGCGGCGGCCGGTGGGGCTCCAGGCGTAGCCGTGGTCGCCGAAGAGGCTCGCGAGCAGCGTGTCCGCCGCCACGTCGTAGGGTTTGTCGCCGCGGTTGCGGATCTGGTTGAGGATGAAGTCGCGCACGGCGTCGGTGGTGCCCTGGGGAATGGTCGGGGTCAGGGCGATGTCGGCGACCAGGTCGAGGATGCCCGCGGTGTAGCGGGACAGCGCGGTGCCGGGGACCTCGGCGTAGTCGGAGTCGCCGTAGGCGTCGATGCTCCCGCCCATCCGGTCGGCCGCCTCCACGATCTGGCCGCCGTCCATCGTCGAGGTGCCGCGCACGATCATGAGCTGGAGGAGATTGACGATCCCCGCATCCCGGCGCGTCTCCCAGCGCGTGCCGGTTCGCGTGATGAGCGACATCGCCACCACCGGCGCGGTCGAATTCTCGCGGACCAGCAGGGTGAAGCCGTTGGGGAGCTGTGTCCGCGTGACACCCTCGGTGACGGGGGCGGTTTGCGCGGGGGCGCCCGCTGGCCGCGCGGCCCACGCGGCCAGCCCGGAGGCGGTGGCGAGGAATGTGCGGCGGCGCATGGCTCTCAGCGCTCCTTGCGGGGGAGGAAGGCCAGCCGCGCGTAGTTCTGGCGCGAGAGGTAGCGCCGGGCGGCGTCGCGGATCTGCTCGCGGGTGATCTGGCGCAGGCGCTCGACGTAGCGAAGCTCTTCCTCGAGCACCCACGTGGTCTCGGCGACGCCGTAGGCATTGGCGAGGCCTTCCGAGGTCTCCACCGAGAACGCGTGCTCGGACTCGAACTTGGTCACCGCAAGCTGCCGCTCATCCTCGGTGGGGCCGGACTCCTGGATCTTCCCCAGTTCCTCCAGGATGATCTGCTCCGCTCGCGCGAGATCCTTGGCCTCGAGCTCGGCACGGAGCGACACGATGCCGCCGGCCACCAGCGCGGCATAGCTCATGGTGATGCCCGACACGATCCGCTCGTCGTCGCGAAGCCGTTTGGCGAGGCGGCTCGACTCCGTCCCCGCCAGGATGGAAGCAAGGAGATCGATGGCGTAGCCGTCGGGATCATCCGAGCGCGGCGCCGCCCAGCCCATCGCGAGGAGGGACTGTTGCTCGGGTCGCTCCACGTCACGGCGCTGCACGCCGACGATGGGCTTGGGCGCGGGCAGAGGTGGCGCCGTGTAGCCGCGCCGGGGCTCGCGGCCGAACGTGCGATCGACCATGGCGCGCACCGCGCGCTCCTCCACCGGCCCGGCCACCACGAGAGCCATGTTCTCGGGCGTGTAGTAGTGCTGGTTGAACGTCTTGAGGCGCTCGCGCGTGGCCGCGTTCATGGTCGCCGGCACCCCGAGCACGGGGCGGCCGTAAGGATGACCCTCGAACACCATGCCGTAGAGCTGGCGCACGATGGCGGTGCGGGGATTGTCCGTCTCGATGCGCGCTTCCTCGAAGATGACCTCGCGCTCGCGGGCGATCTCGGCGGGATCGAAGGCGGAGCGGAACGCCATGTCGTGGAGCAGCTGGATGGCGGTCTCGGTGGCCTCGCGCGGTACCACGATATAGAACGTGGTGTAGTCGAACGACGTCACCGCGTTCGAGCGGCCCCCCACGCCTTCCACCGCGCGATCGATGTACCCGGGCCCCCACGTGTCCGTACCCTTGAAGAGCATGTGCTCCTGGAAGTGCGCGTAGCCGAGCTCGTCGGGCTTTTCGTAGCGCACGCCCACGCCGACCCAGAGGTAGACGGCCACGATGTCCGAGGCGCGGTGGTCCTGATAGATGAGGCGGAGCCCGTTCGGCAGCACCGTGCGAGTGGGCGGCGGAAGCTCGCCGCGGACGGCCGCCGGGGCGGGATCGGCGGCGACGACGACGGGCGCTCCGCTCTGAGGGGCCGCGCAGCCCGCGAGCAGGGCACAGAAGCCGAGCGCAGCGAGCGTGCGCCGCCGGCATCGGGACGGGGGCAGGTTGATCACGCGGGGGATTATACCGTCACCGCGGCGCCGGTGACCGCATCGGCGGCCTCGGAGCCGAGAAAGGCCACGACCCGTGCCACCGACTCCGTGGACACCCAGCCGGAGCGGTCCGCGTCGGGCATCGCCTTCCGGTTGGCCGGCGTGTCCATGGTGCTCGGCAACACCGCGTTCACCGTGATGCCGTGCGCCCGCACCTCCTGGGCCAGGGCCTGGGTGAGGGTGATCACCGCCGCCTTCGAGACCGTGTAGGCGATGAAGCCCCCCTGGGGCGGGACCACCGCCCGGGAGGCGATGTTCACGATGCGGCCCCACCGGGCCCGCGTCATGTCGGGCAGCACCGCCCGGCAGCCCACCACCGCGGTGGTGAGGTTGAGTGTCATCATGCGATTCCACTCGGCCAGCGGCGTGGAGGCGAGGTCGCCACCCGCGAAGCCCCCCACCGCGTTGACGAGCACGTCGATCCGATGGTGCTTGGCCGTGATTTCCCCGACGTAGGCGCTGACCGCGGCCTCGTCGGCGAGATCGCAGGGCTTCATCTCGACCCGCGCGGCCTCCGCGGGCCCCAGCCGCGCCTGCAGCGCCGCCTGCTCGGCGGGGACGACGTAGGGCACGCACACGCGGGCGCCGGCGGCGAGGAAGGCGAGCACGATAGACTGACCGAGGGCGCCGGTGCCGCCGCTGATGATGACGACGCGATCGCGCACGATCTACGAAGCGGCGAGTGCGTCGGGGGGGTCGGGCAGCCGCCGGTGGGGCGGCGCGGCCGCGAGCTCGCTCATCCGCGCGGCGAGGGAGAAGTCGAGCTCGGTGAGCCCGCCCGCGTCGTGGGTGTTGAGGTCCACGGTGACGCGGTTCCAGACATTGAACCACTCCGGGTGATGCTCCAGCGCCTCGGCGGCCTGGGCCACCTCGGTCATGAAGCCGAAGGCGGCCACGAAGTCGGTGAAGGTGAACTCGCGGTGGAGCTTGCCCCCCTCGAGGGTCCAGCCCGGGAGGTCGCGCAGGCGCGAGGTCACGTGATCCGTGGAGAGCTTCGGCGGCGCCGCCATGGTCTAGCCCGCCGCAGGCGCCGCCATGATGCCGGCGCGCTGCACGTCCTCGTACCGCACCTTGGAGGTGTCGAACTCCTCCAGGTTGGCCACGAGCTTCTTGAAGGTCTGCTCGAACGTGGGGAGGGTCTTCCGCTGGCGGGTGAGCGGCGTGGTCCGCGCTAGCACGTAGTTCTTCACATACGGATGGTTGATGCCCCGCTTCTTGATCTTCGCCACGACCTTGACGAGCGCCTCGTCGGCCTCGGCGACCATGTCGGCGCGCTCCTCGCGCTCGCCGAGCGTCTTGGGGAAGTGCCCCTTCAGGAACTTGTCCACGCGGCGGAGGATGGGCGCGAAGGCGCCCCCCGAGAAGCGCTTGTTCCGCTCGTAGAGCAGGCCCAGCGTGATGAAGTGGGGAGCCTCGAACTGGAAGGCGTAGGCCTCCTCGCCGCGGTCGGGCTCTTCCTTCACGAGGCCCTTGTACATGCGAATCACCTCGAGGGACTTCTCCTTGAGGTTGTGGGCCTTCTCGGTATTGAGCGCGAGGATCTGATACGCGACCTCGGCCTCCACCACCACGATCGCCGGCACCATCTTGGCCTTGAGCTTCTCGAGAACGATTCGCCGGTGATTTCCATTCGGGGTCCAATATCGTCCCGGCTCCGGGCTCATCACCACGATGGGGTCGACGAATCGATCGACCTTCTTCACGCACTCGAGGAGGCGCTTGACGTGGGTCGGAGACGGATCGCGCTGATAGGGGGTCGCATCCACCTTGTCCGAGGGCAAGAGGCAGAAGATCTGCCAGTGATCCCCCACCGGCTCGCGATAAATCGTCAGCACCGCGCCGCCGTCCTGCTCCACCTGCTCGGCCAGCTTCAGCGCCGCCTTCGGGGGCTCCGCGTCCTCGGGAAACACGCTCCACCGCGCCATGCCATACCTCCTGAGGTGATCGCGGTCATTATGCCCGACGCGCGGGCCGGGCGATAGGCGCTACACCGACGCCTTCGCGGTGATCGAGGCGCCCTCCGCCCTCCGGGTGGCCCGGCGATCGAGCGCCGCGCGCGCGCTCCCGTAGATGCCGTCGGGCAGGAAGATGATGAAGATGATCAGGAGCAGGCCATAGATGGTGTCGGCCATGCCGAGGAGCTTGAGCCCGAACAGGATGCGGAGGAATTCCGCCAGCGCGGTGGTGAGCGCGGTGCCCACGAGCGGGCCGAGCAGCGTGTACATCCCGCCCAGCACCACCGCGAACACGATCTTGAGCGACACCCCGATGCCGGAGAGGGTCTCCGGGTTGACGTAGGCAATGGCCTGAGCGTAGAGGGATCCACCCAGGGCGGTGAGCGCCGCCGAGAGCACGGTGATGCCCAGCTTGAAGCGCGTCACGTGGATGCCCACCGACGCCGCGGCGGTCTCGTCCTCGCCGATCGACTCGAGCGCCGCCCGCGCCATGCTGCGGTCCACCCGGTGCCAGATCCAGAGGCCGACGAGGAGCAGCGCGAGGCTTCCGTAGTAGAACACCTGCTTGCTGCCGTACTGGAGGGCCCAGAGGGAATCGCCGCCCGCGCTGCGGAGGGTGAGGCCGAGCGAACCCGCGGTCCAGTCGCGCTCGGCGACGATGAGCAGGCGAATCACCTCCCCCACCGCGAGGGTCACGAGGCCGAAGTAGTGCCCGACCACGCGGAAGCGAAAGCAGGGAAGCCCCACCACCACCGCGAGGAGCCCGGCCAGGATCATGCCCGCCACCGCGCCCAGCCACGGCGTGACTCCGTAGAGGTTCCAGAGGAGCACGGTCGCGTACGCGCCCACCCCCAGGAAGGCGCCGTGGCCGAGAGAGACGAGCTGAAAGCGGCCCATCAGCGACCACGCGCTGCCGATGAAGGACCAGATGAAGATCTGGATGGCGACGTGCAGCACGTACTGCCGGTAGCCGCCCAGCGGGATGAGCGGCTGGAGCAGCAGCACGAGGAGGAGGACGCCGGCGAGAGCGCGGCCGCGCGTCACTGGCGCCTCGCGAGGATGCCGCCGGGGCGGACGAACATCATCACGATGAAGATCACGAAGGCGATCACGTAGCCCATCTCGGTGGACATGACCACGCCGCCTACCGCGATCACTTCGCTCATGATGAAGGACGCCACGAACGCGCCCACCATGTTGCCGAGCCCGCCGAGCACGCACACCATGAACGTCAGCGGCCCGAACTGGCCGCCGAAGAATGGGTGCACCGCGTACTGGAAGATCAGCAGCGCGCCGGCGAGGCCAGCCATGAGCCCGCCGACCGCGGAGGTCACGACGTAGATGCGCTGGGGGCTCGCCCCCATGAGGGACATGGCCTCGCGGTCCTGGGAGACGGCGCGGATGGCGGTGCCGATGTACGTCCGGGTCAGGAAGAGGTAGAGGCCGATCACCGCGAGAATGGAGATGCCGAAGGGGATGAGGCGGGTGGCGGGGATGAAGATGCCGCCGATCTCCCACGAGGGAAGGGAGAGGCGAACGGATCGGTGGTCGGTGGTCCAGAAGAGCGTGGCCGCGGACTGCACGAAGAAGAGCAGCCCGCCGGTGGCGAGGAGCTGGTTGATGGGCGGGCTCGTGAGGATGGGCGAGATGATCAGCAGGTGCACGGCCACCCCGAGCAGCGCGCCCACCGCGAGCGATGCCAGGCCGGCCGCCCAGATGGGCCAGCCGTGCACGGCCACCAGGAAGTAGATCGCATACATGCAGAGCATGACGAGATCGGCGTAGGCGATCCACACGATGTCGAGCACGCCGAAGATGAGATTGAGGCCGAGGGCGAGGAGGGCGATGACGCCGCCCAGCAGCACGCCGTTGACCGCCGCCTCCACGAGGAAGATCGGGTCGATCATCGCTAGACGCCCATATAGGCCTTGCGGACGAAGTCTTGTTCGGAGAGCTCGGTGGCGCGGCCCTCCGTGCGGATGCGGCCGACCTCGAGGAGATAGGCTCGATCCACCAGCTTGAGCACCTGCCGCACGTTCTGCTCGACCACGAGGATGGTGTAGCCCTCCTCGCGCACCCGGCGGATGAGGTCGAACAGCCGGAGTACCATCACCGGGGCGAGCCCCATCGACGGCTCGTCGAGCAGGATGATCTTGGGCCGCGACATGAGGGCCCGGCCGATCGCCAGCATCTGCTGCTCGCCGCCGGACATGCTGCCCGCGCGCTGGGCCCGACGCTCGGCGAGCACCGGGAAGAGCGCGTACACCCGCTCGAGGCTCTCCGCGAACCGCGCGCGCGCCGCGGGGAGAAAGGCGCCCATCTTCAAGTTGTCCGCCACGGTGAGGGCGGGGAAGAGCCGCCGCCCCTCGGGGACATGGGCGATCCCGTGCGCGACGATGTGATGCGCGGGGCGCCCGGTCAGCTCGGCTCCGTCGAAGGTGAGGGCGCCGGCCCGCGGCGCGATGAGCCCGGAGATCACGCGGAGCAACGTCGTCTTGCCCGCGCCGTTCGGACCCACGACCGCCACCGCCTCGCCCCGGCCCACCCGGAGGCTGACGTCCCAGAGGGCAGTGAACTGGCCGTAGCCTGCGCTGATCGCGCGGAGCTCGAGCATGTCAGGCGGCGGTCACGACAGCACGAGCTTCTCGCCGAGATAGGCCTCGACCACGGTGGGGTCCTCGGCGACCTGCTGGGGCGTGCCTTCCGCGATCTTCTCGCCGTGGTCGAGGACCACGATGCGGTCCACCACTCGCATGAGCGTGGCCATGATGTGCTCGACCCAGACGATGGTGATGCCGAGCTCGCGGCGGATGCGCTTCAGGAGCTCGGCGGCGTCGTGCATCTCGGATGGGTCGAGGCCGCCCAGGCTCTCGTCGGCGAGGAGCAGCCGCGGCCGGGTGGCGAGCGCCCGCGCCAGCTCGAGCTTCTTGAGCCCGCCCGCGCCCAGGAGCGCGGGGGAGGCGCCGGGATCGGTGGGTAGCCCCACCAGCGCCAGCGTCTCACGGGCGTAGTCGCGCGCCTGCGCCTCGGTGCCCCGCTGGCTCGCGCCATAGTGGGCGGCCACCGCGACGTTCTCGAGAATGGAGAGCTTGCGGAACGGCCGGGGGATCTGGAACGTGCGCGCGATGCCCTTGTGGCAGATCTGATCGGGGGTGAGCCCGCCGATCGCGGCGCCGCCGAAGGTGATGGCGCCTCCCGAAGGGAGCAGCGCCCCCGAGATGCAGTTGAACAGCGTGGTCTTGCCCGAGCCGTTGGGGCCGATCAGCCCCAGGATCTCGCCCTCCCGCACCTCCATCGAGACCTCGTGGAGGGCGGTGAAGCCGCCGAAGCGCTTGGTGAGGCGGGAAACGGTGAGCATGGGGCGGAGCGGAGGCCCGGGGCGCCCGACCGCGCGCCCCGGCCCCTCCGGGTCAGATCAGCCGCGAGCGGCCCACGGCGAGGACGCCGGCAGCGGCAAGATCGGCGCCGCGGTGGAGACGGACTTCGGGAACACCACCTCGAACTTTCCCTCGTGCACCTGGAACACCACGGGGAACGCGCGCTCGTTCTGGCCGCGCATCGGGTTGCCCTCGCCGAGGAACTTCACGCCGTAGCCCATCATCGTGCCGCCCTCGGGGATGTCGGTCTCGCGCGCCGCCTTCGCGAGCGCATCGGGCCCGAAGCCGCCGTGCTTCTGGATGGCGCGGGGAAGGACGTCGTTCAGGAGGATCCAGAGATTGTTGAAGCCCATCGACACGTGCGGCGCGATGGCCTTGGCGTCCATGTTGGGCTCGAACTCTTTCTGGTACCGCTTCACCATCTCCGCGGTGAGCTCGCCCACGCCGGCCTTGAGCTTCTTGGCGTCGAGGAGCTGCGACGCCACCGGGTCGACCGAGTGGAAGGCTTCGATGTCGGCCACCCCGAAGCTCTCTTTCAGCTTGTCGACCTGGCTGTGCCCCGCGCCGTGCCCCACGTAGGCCTTCACGCGGAGCCCCTGCTCCTTGGCCTGACGGAGGAAGAGGGCGATGTCGGGATTGTAGCCGGTGTGGAAGAGCACGTCGGGCCGCTGTGAGCGGAGCTTGGTGACGAGCGAGGAGAGGTCGGGTGCCTGGATCGAATACCCTTCCTTGAGGACCACGTTCATGCCCTGTTTCTTGGCTTCCGCCTCGTTGGCCGCGGCCACGCCGGTGCCGTAGGGGCCGTCCTCGTAGATGATGGCGCTGCGCAGGTCCTTGGGCGCCGCCTTGAGCCTCTCCTGGGCGAACGCGGTGATGTACTGCACGGAGATGGCGCCGAAGAGGCCGCCGTTGGGCTGAGGCCGGAATGTGTACTGGAGGTTCCGGTCCTTGAAGACCGCGTCCGAGATCGCGGTGGTGATCCACAGGAAGCGCTTCTGCTTGTCCACCCGCTCGGCCAGTGGCACCGCGTGCGCGCTCGAATAGACGCCGGCCAGCACGTCGACCTTCTCCACGTTGAGCAGGCGTTCCGCCTCATTGATGGCGACCTCGGCCTTGGACTGGCTGTCGCCGTCCACCCGGACGATCTTGTGCTTGCCGAGCACGCCGCCCTTCTCGTTCACCAGGTCGATGATCATCTTGGCGCCCCGCCAGCAGTTGAGCGAGCCGGCGGCGGAGAACGGGCCCGTGTGGTCGAAGAGGATCCCGATCTTGATCGTGGAAGCCTGCGCATGGGCCCGCAGCACCCACGGCCCGACGGCAGTGCCGGCGGCCGCGGCCCCGGTGGTGGCGAGGAACTGGCGACGCGAGATGGCGCCCATCGTGTGTCCTCCTCAGCGATGAAGAAGAGTGTCCGGGAATCGGCGGTACGCGCGCCCCATGGCGGCCAGCGGCGTGGGCAGGAGCGTACAACGAAGGGCGGGCTTCCGTCCAGCCTCGCATAGACTGTCGAGGATGTCCGGCTCGGCTCTGGCTCTAGTCCTGTGCGCCGCCGCCATTCATGCGGGCTGGAACGCGCTCGCCAAGCGGGCCCGCGCGCCCATGGCCTTCCTGTGGTCGTCGGTGGCGCTCGCCACCCTCGCGCTGGCGCCGGCGGGACTCTCCTATCTGCCGGACGATGGGATCCCGGCGCCGGCCATGCCGTTCCTCGGCGCGACCATCGTCATCCACTTCGTCTACTTCTACGCGCTGGCCCGCGCGTATGGCGCGGGCGGCGATTTCTCGCTCGTCTATCCGGTCGCGCGCGGGCTCGGGGTCGCGCTGGTGCCGCTGGTCGGCGTGCTGCTCCTGGACGAGCGTCCGTCGGCGCTGGGCGCGGCCGGGATCGTCCTCGTGATCGCGGGAATCGTCGCCATCGCGCTCGCCTCCCGCCTCTCCCTCTCCCCCACGGGAGGAGAGGGGAGGGTGAGGGGGCTGTCATGGGCTTTATTGACGGGGTTGACCATCGCCGCCTATTCCCTCGTCGACAAGGTCGGCGTCTCGCGGCTGCACCCGCTGCCGTACCTCGTCATCCTCGGCGCGGGGATGACTCTCCTGCTGGCGCCGCCGGTGCTGCGCGCCGGCCGCGCGCTCGCGGAGGAGTGGCGCGTCAACTGGCGGACCATCCTGCTCGCCTCGTGCCTGAACCTCACGAGCTACCTCCTCGTGCTCTTCGCCTTTCGCCTGGCGAAGACGGGTTACGTGGTGGCCGCGCGCGAGCTCTCGATCGTGCTGTCGGTGCTGATGGGGTGGCGGTGGCTCGGCGAGAAGAACGTGGGGCGCCGGCTCGTGGGCGCCGCCGTGGTGCTGGCGGGGGTGGCCTGCGTGGCCCTCGCCCGCTAGCCTCGATTCCCGATCACGCGGCGCGCGCCGACGGCGAGAAGGCCGAGGCCGAGGAGGGCGAGGGACGCGGGAAGGGGCACGGGCGTGACGGGGACCGGCTCGAGGAGCAGACTCGGCCCGAAGAGGCTGAACTCGTCGTGGATACCGAAGTCCGCCTCGTCGAGGTCCGGGAACTGCAGCGTGGCGCCAACCTCGAACTTCCCCGAGTCAATATTGGACAGCGAGGGGTCCAGGATGACGCTGGCCTGGAAGGCCCGGAACTCGTCGGCGTCCGTCGTCGCGCCGATCACGTAGTGCCCGGGATCGAGGGTCAACGTGGGAATGGTCTCGAACAGCCACTGCCCCTGGGAGACGGCGGAGGCCACCTCGAGCTCGGCCCCAAGATCCGCGGGCACGGTGGTCGAGGCGAGCAAGGTCCCCGCGCCGGTCCAGAGCCCGACGCCGTGCGCGCTATTGAGGCCGTCCAAGCCCTCGTCCCACACTCCGAGCGCCGTGACTCGAACCGGGGTCGTCACGTCGAACGCCCAGCCGATGGTGAACTCGACGGGGTTCGTGAACACCTGC
>Ga0111539_10000354_pt1 | contig 56501 bp, 68 predicted proteins | sample RhiMethybrSRZTD1_FD_79667 | JGI IMG/M metagenome (GOLD analysis project Ga0111539, IMG submission 79667) | Populus rhizosphere microbial communities from Tennessee, USA - Rhizosphere MetaG P. TD hybrid SRZTD1 (version 2) (version 2) | ecosystem: Host-associated > Plants > Roots > Rhizosphere >...
CTTGGAAGTACTGTTAGTCCAGCTGCTAGGAGTGTTGTGACTGCTAACACGGCTGCCATTAAGACAGTTGTTTTATTCATTGAAAGAGAGTATGAAAGTATACGTATATTTGAGCTAAGAAGGATATGGCTACTTTTTAGTAGTAGATATAACTAGAGTAAAAGATCTAGACTATCGGACATATTGAACGAATATATACAATCTATATAAGAGAAGACAAAAGAACAAAAACTCAAAGCTTTCTGGCAATAGGAGTATGGCCTTGATGGGCAATATGTCCTACTTAAGATAAGTATGTCACAAATCACATTATAATAGGAGCTATAGAACCTTCTCAACCCAGAAATAATAACAAACCATAGACACAAAGTACAATGAATCAAAAAAGTTTCGTAATTGCTGCAATACTAGCAGCAGCTGCACTCTCTGTCATTGCAACACCGATGGCTTTCGCTCAGGCTGGAGCGCCAATGGACGGCGAAGAAGACCCTAGAACGGGAGACACCAGTACAACCAGCACAGATCAACATGTAAAGCAAAAGAACACCGGAAGTGGTGAATCAACCAACTTCAATTGTGGTGAAAACCTGATCAAAGCTGGTGTAGAAGACCAAGAGTGTGAATTCGAAGATTAGAAAGCAAGCAGGTAATGGCTAACAAGTCATAACTGCTTTCACCCCTTTTTTTATTCTATTTTTATTCTCGAGACATTAACAACAAACAATCACTGAATGAAATTTTACTTGAACGCGGATATGCAGGTATCGACCATGATTTTTGCACCGTTAGTGAAGTTTCGTCTCCCACTTGAGCTCAAAGGTACGTCTGTTATACAATGGAAAGGCGGTTAGGGGAAACTCGATACTGGTACTCTTTTTAGTTTTTGTATTAGTGCTCTTTTCTAGTTCCTGTGGATTTATAATACTATAAGAGAGGGTGGAACTATCCGATGAATCCCCCTGCTGACTATAGCAGTTAGCTTCTCAACCGAGATATATTCAGACACCTTAAAAAAATTACACATGAATCAAAAGATGTTAGCAATCGCTGCAATCATAACCGCAGCTGCATTGACAGGAATATTCTCAACAGCACCAATGGCAGCATATGCTGGTGGCGGTGACGAAAGTGAAACCAACACAGATCAGTCAATAAAGCAAAAGAACGTTGGAAGCGGCGACTCAGCCAACTTCAACTGTGCTCAGAACCTGATCAAAGCTGGTGTAGGCGAAAACGAGTGTGAATTCGAAGATTAATAAAGGAAGCAGATAAGGACTAACAAGTCATAACTGCTTTCAATCCTTTTTTTATTTTTATCCTACAAACCTTTCATCATTTACCAGGTTCTCTGAGAGTAAGGATATCTGGGAATTAAAAAATTACCTTACCACTAGGTGTTGAAGGCGAGAAGATAATAGAGATCGGCTGAAGGGACCTCTAATCTTCAATTAAAAACCGCAGGAGACTCAACGGGATGGAAAAGTACGTTTTCGCTGAGTCTCCCGAGGATGGTTATGATTTCGTATGATGTAATTATAATGGAGATTATGAGATCACTTATTAAGAGTGAGAATGAACTATATGATCACTATAAATCGATCTTGACATTTGGGAATAGATATTCTATCGTAATAGGTGCATCAATTAGGGCAATCCAAAGAACCCTCTGAATAAAAATAGAAATAAAAATAAAAGAACAATCGCAGGTGGACTCAAGGCGTAACCAGCTTAGCTGACTCCAACCTGGAAACCTTAAACTCGGGGGATCTCTTGTCCTGTAGTAGAAGCTAGCTTACGGGCGACCTATTAGCTTGATTCATCCTTTGGAATCGAGGGGTCCTTGCCATTCTTCACCATTTGATGCGGGAAGAATTTGCAGACTCATATTATAGCAATAACCAAGTTACTAGAGCAACACAACAAAATAGGGGGCTGCAGGTGCCTCAACAGACGTATCCTCTCCTTAAAATCGTTGAGTGCGGGGGAATCCTGCAGCCCTGATGGTTATTACACATTTCGATCCCATAAACCATTGTCGAAGACCAGCTACGGATTCTGAAAGAATAATTGGAGCTGCAGACTCAACGAACTCCTATGGTATTGGGATGGTTTGCTGCCAACGTGGTTCCACCCATCGATGCATTAAGTAAGGTAAGTATGCTCAGCCGTGGCCATAACTAAAGGATAATTGAACCATCATCAAGTGGATACTACTACCTCTTTACCGCATCGTCCACAGTATGATATATTGCACAAACTGCATGTTAGGAGTTGATTTTTTATTTCCATATACATATGGCTCAGTCCAAGATCATGTTCATGAGTAAATACATATCCTCTGTTCGCAGAAGCACTTTCCTGATGGATACACTTATGCAATTGAATATAATATAGGTAATAAAGTATTTAGCAATTGTGTGAATAATTAGCGAATCGCAATTCAGAGGATATGTATAACCTGTGGAAACTTGATGGATTGTTTCCCTTTAGCTAAATATTTCCATCATGATGCCATCAACATTCAGGACTTGATCATTATCTTTTCACTTTTATCCTAGGTATTGTTCTCCTAAGGCCATTGTGGGGGTTAGTTCATGAAACAGGTATATAAGAAAAACCAAAAGCTTCGCTTGCACGGAAAAATTCAATGTTCCGTCAATTCGCTTGCATAGTACTGACATTAATAGGTAATAATACAGAGGATAGACTAAGGTTGTTACCCTAAAATGTAACTAATAAAAACCATTGAAACCATTATAGTATTGTCAAATGAAGTTCAACATTTTTGGCAAGAAACATAAATGTAACAAATGTGGTATGAAGTTTAAGGATGAAGATGAGTTGATGGATCACAACCGTAAGGTGCATGCAGCCTAAGGCAGTTATCCATACAAAAATATTAGCTAAAGGATCATCTAACTTATCCTATCTATTTTCGATTAACCGAAAGCCACATATGTTGAGGGGGACCGTAAGCAGCTCTATAAATTATCTCTATCCACTTTAGCTATCTTAATACAATAGCATTCTAGACAGGTACCATGAAAGGATCATTTCCCAGAAATGATAACGGTACTGCGGACACCAATAAAAGCGGGTATTATCGTTTTATTGGTCTAACTTCAGAAATACAATCAGGAAGGTCTAAATCTTTTATGATTTCAGATCAAAGAGGAAGAAGTATTGAGATTGCCGTCTTTAACAAGGATGGACAGTATTATGCTATATCAAACATATGTATCCACAAAGGTGCACCACTAAGTAAAGGAATTTTAAAAGGAGATATTGTCACATGTTCTTGGCACGGATGGAAATATTCTATCAAGAACGGAAGGTCTCCTCATAAAGGTGGTGATAGTGTAAATTCCTATGAAGTAAAGATTGTCAATAGCAACAAATTATTCGTAAATTGCATTCCTTCAAATCTTGCCAAGAGAGTTTTTACCCCGCATAAACGTTACATGGATTTAGAAAGGTCAGTAAACGAACACCTTATGCATATGTCAAAGGACACAAGACTCCAGATCAATACTAAAAAAAGAAATACAAGAGTCCTGGGAATATCCGCTACCAACGCAAATGATAAAATGGCTCCTCGCAAAAGCACCTCGGAAGAGGCACTACGTTTCTCACTTGATTATGCACACAAATACTTTGAGACTGAAACCGTAATGATCAAACTTCGAGAATTAAATTTCAAACATTGCGAAGGGTACTATTCGAAGAACGCAAATGCATGCATTTTCCCTTGTTCGATATCGGAAGTAGATAGTGACGATCAAATGCTCGAAATCTATGATAGAGTTATTTTATGGGCGGATATTGTAATAATAGCTACACCAATTCGATGGGGTAGTGCCAGTTCTCTATATTATCAGATGATCCAAAGAATGAATTGTGTTCAGAACCAGTCTGTTACTCATGGAAAATACCTTATCAGAGACAAGGTAGCAGGATTTATTATCACTGGAGGTCAGGACAATGTTCAACATGTCGCAGGAGAGTTAATGTCATTTTGGTCACAATTAGGCTTTGTATTTGGCAAGTTCCCATTCGTGGGTTGGAGCAGAGGGTGGTATGCAGAGGATACTGAGAACAACTATCCTACTATGGTGGGAGAAGATGGCGACGAAAATAGAAGAACCAAACCTTCTGTCATGATGCGTGAGGATATCATGAGAACACTGCGTGGTTCCATTGAAATGTCGCGACTAATTAGTAGTAATAGGTATGATGAAAAAGTTCTAAAAATTCAAGACCAGTTGTAATGTAATAGTCCTCAAATCCTAAATTGTATACAACGGAGTGCAAGTACTGGTTAAGTTTTGGGTTTTGCTTTTCACATTAAAAAATCGATACCTATTTTTCCATTAGGTTTTTTAAAACTATACTGTACCTAAGTAATATTTCTCAGTCTTTCATCTTTGAGCAAGATCCTTTCACAAACTCATGAGCCTTATCTTTGGGACATAGTGAGAGGTCAATATACAATAGGTGTTTTTCATAAAAAAATGCTATGAGACAATCAACTAAGTACAAATATTGCAACTCGCCTTATAAAAAATTGAAATTTATCTGCCGATAGATGGATAAACCACTACGACCGATGTCAATCGTCGTTCACTTCTTATTTTTTTTCTTATTCTTCTTCTTATTACCTGATTTTTTCTTGGCTGATTGCAATTTAGAAGTTGATTTTTTCTGCACATTTTTATTAACTTGTGAAATCTGTTTTTGAATCTGGCTTACTTGAGATCGAATTTGATTGGCTACTGCTGATTGTTTCTCTCCGGCTCTCAATTGCTTCTGCACAATCTGCAGATTTTGATTTATCTTGTTTATTTGATCAGATTGTTTTTCTATTTGTCTTGTAGCAGCCGCTAGGGAACTCTGGATCTTCGTTATAGTTGTTTTTGTGGCCGGTTTCTTTGGTTTTCTATCTATTTGCGGTTGTTCGATCGTGGCCGTTTCATAAGGTTCGATCGTGGCCGTTTCATAAGGTTCGCTTGGTCTAATTGCTTCTTCTGTGGTTGCCTCTTCTATACCTCCTTCTTCCGTAACCGGTGATATCGGCTCGTCACTAGGTCCTGCTCCCAATTCCGGCTCTGATACTTCGTTCTCTGTTGGTAACCCTTCGAGGTTAGTGTTCTCTTCTTCTGACATTAATTGATATTTGTGTATCATTAATAATAAATATTGTTTTTCTAGTAGATTCAAAACTCCAATCTAGAGAATATGGAAGCAAAACTTGTCCTTGCGAACGAGATTCAACTTCAAGGGCCCCTAGAACCGCCTGCCTGCAGTTCTATTTCATAAACTCTGTGAGACTTGCCTGTCTTTTCAAACTGTGTTTACCAAGCGAGACCTTGGCACTACTGCTCTGTTGACCTTTTTCCTGCTTTTTCTGTCGTTCTAGTAATTCTTGTATTTGTGGTTGATCTTGCCAGGTTAATTCTGGTAGCCCTATCATACTCCTAAATATATTTACTGTTCCTGGTCCAAATCCAGCATAGTGATTATTTGCAGCAATCATAGCAAGACTAACTTCATTTCCTTTTCCTCTTCCTATTCCATTATCTACTTTTTTAATTTGATTCGCCCATTTTTTCATTTCCAAGACCCTGTCCTTCTGGATCCGCCCAAAATCATTTTCATCTATGCTTCTATCTCCGATAAATCTAACATACAGGAAATCTGTGGTGACAATTGGAGGTGTACGCAACTTGGCTAGTTGACTCCAAGCCAAACAAATATCGTTGTCAGCAAAGAAATTGTATGCCAGATCCTGAAACCAACTATGGTGTCTTACCTCAACTGCGTACCTGAACCCGTTATCCAGTAAAGGAAGGAGGTTTCTAAGCCCCTCTAGTCCCGGCATTATCTCCATTGAAGGAGGTAATTGAATAATTAGAGCTAGGGTCTTATCGCGTAGCGGGCCCATGTTATCCAGAAATAGTTCTACCTCCTCCTCAACATCGACTAGATATTTATCATGGGTTATCGTCTTTGGAAATTTAGCTGAGAATCTAAAGTTATCTGGAGTTCTTTTAACCCAGTTTTTTACCATGAACTGATCTGGTATTCTATAGAATGAAGAATCAATTTCTACATAATCAAATACTCGGGAATAGAATCTTAACCAGTCTGTATTATCGAGGTTGTGAGGATAGAATGGCCCTTTCCAAGATGTATAACTCCAACCAGAGCAACCTATATGGTAATGCAAACGAGAGTCACTATATATGATATCAAATTATGAGATATAAGATATTTTATGAAATAAGGATCATGCTGACAAATAACTGAATAAATCTAAAAATAAGAAAAAGTCTTGTCTGCTAATTTACTGCATTGCAGGATTTCCACCTTGTCCGCGAATTTCTCCGTTGGGATTCTTCTCCGTGTGAATATTGACATATAGCGTACCGTTGGCTCCTGCGGCTTCTAGGTCAGACACTTGCTTACCAGCCATTGGACCTTCAAGTTTGTCAGCTGTAATTGTACCATTTTCTGATACCTCATTCATTGGCGTATCATATTTGAATAATGTAACTACTACAGGTCCGTTTTCACCTTTCGTACCTTGGTGGATATGCCCTGCTGTCGCACCCTCTATATTTGTGGCGTTAATAGTATACCCTATAGAATCCATTCCCATTGGTGTGAATTCAGCAACACCTGTTGCCTCGGTTTGAACCGGAGGTACCTCTTCGTTGCCTGTGAGGTTTACTGTAATTGTCATGGGTTCCTGAGCAAAGACCATACTCGTCAAATCATATGGTAAAAGAGTCAGGGCTGCAAATATTGCAATCATTGTCCCTACACTGATATTCAATATTGCTATTCTTGCTTTTCTTGATTCGATAGTCATTACCCACCTTTGCAGTACATACTATATAATGCTACATCAAGGCTTGAAATAGTTATCATAACTTGATAATACCATCGAAGTTAACTTATATAGTGATTCGAGGGGTACTAAATTTTAGTTTTTAACATTGTTTAACTGCCTCTCTCCTATCTATTCGGCGAAACTGTCGATGAAGATTTACTAAATTCTCACTGGAATTTAGAACATATTTGGAACACGGAAGCTTAGATAGAGGAGATAGCACAAGGCAACAAGGCAGCAACCATCTATTGTGGGAAGCTAATTTCTAGTCTTTCAAATTTGGTGCCCGAACAATCAAATCTGGATTGATTTGCCGTTATTCTGAAATTAACATAGTTAATCATGCCTTTAATATAGGTCTGATGGAGTATGCTCAGTTTGAGTCAGCCGCTGGAGACTCATTCTAGTTTCCTTTGGGTGTTCATGGTGAGTCTCCCGCGGTTTCTTCTATCCTGTTTTCCAATCTATCGATAAATATATGAATACCCACTACTTCTATGGCGTGTGCATAAAGTGGATCCCAACTATGACGATATTCTACTCCAGTTCTGACTTTACTCTTCTGATCAAATTCTCTAATGCAACAGGCTTTGTAATGAAGCATCCTAAACTCAGACTTTTATATTGCTCCCTTAATGCTTCTATATTCATTTCACCTGCAGAAATATAACAAATCCTAACGTTCAAGTCTAATTCGAGAATTCTCTCAGAGAATTCAAAACCGTTCATTTTCGGCATATTTACATCTATAAGCAAGAGGTCGTAGAAGTTTATCTTGAACTCTGTCAATGCCAAGATAGGGCTGTTATAGGTGAAGACTTGAAAGGCCATCTTGTCCCCATCATTTTCATTTTCTTCTTCTAAACCCTTTTTGAATGTTAAAGTTATATCCGGATCATCGTCTACGACTAGGATTCGTTTGACATTCGGAGATAACTTTTCTTTTTGTATTTGCTGTTCTCGTTCTACTTTACCCTGGCCATGAGGAATATTATTTCCTAGATATTTACATTCACCTGAAAGGGGATTCATATTTTTGACTTGGGATACATATTTTGTTCTTGTCTCCCTAAAAAAAGATTACTGACAAATTTACCCTCTAATATTACACTAGGACTGACAAACTTAACTAATTGTTTCCAATGACCTTCCCAGTAAGACACCAGAATATGCAAAATCACTTTTCATTAATGCCTCTGTGTATTTTGAGAACATCGAGTTCTCTATACATGAACCATGCATTGGATAAATCATATCAGGTGATAGGTCAATCAATCTTTTTGTAGTGCGCCTTACAGGTGTTTCACTTGAAAATATGCCGATACCCTTATAGAAATTAATCATACTCTCCGAAAGGTCATCTGATATCACTGGCTTATTGTTACCAGGTTGAATGAACAAATCAGATGGAAAAAGAGATCTGGTTGTTTCCTCAAATATCATCATACTATCCCAGTGATGAACATGCGGGGTCATTACGAATCTAAACTGTCTTTTGCCTGTTTTCAGCGTTTCGTTGTCCCAGAACGAAATATGGTCGAACGGAACATTATACCATCCTGTTAGATTTAGTTTGGAACTCAAATCGCTGCATACTAACCTTGCGTCGGCAGAGTCCAGAATCGCCATTCCTCCCCATTCGTCACTCTCAAAGTGTAAAAATGCTACATAGGCTAACTTCTGTATTGGAATTACTTCTTTTATCTTCTCTTCTATTTTTGAGTACATTCCTATTGGTCCAGTATGAATTAGCATGGGCTTTTCATCATTCACTAAAAATTGATTAAACGTAATTCCATAAATATCAACAAACCCTGCAATTCTATATATTCCATCACGAATCTCCGAAATTTCTACGTCAATGTCCTTTGGACTGTATTGAGTCTTACTAATCTCTGCCATTCATCATCAATTCTCATTTCAATAGGGCAACTGATAAACATTTTTTCCTCAGTCACTAATTATTTCTTAAAAAATAAGAGTATATTTAGACTACTACCAAAAATGACTTATTGGTGTTATAGAGAGTACACATATAGATATGTAATTATGGACAGCTCAGAATTTACGATAGCTAAATTGTTATCTCAGTCAGGTCAAAAAATAAAACTATTGATTGGTACCATTCTACAGGCTAGTCGTAAATCGGTTTGCCATTCGAATCGTATCGCTTGACAGTTCTTCCCTTATCGCCTTGACCAGGAATAGAAGCTTTTGCTTCTCTTGGTCTACGCTGCCGTACCACAAATAACAGCACGCCGAAACCTATGAAGAATCCAGCGGTAGTCGCATACATAAACATTAGATCTGCCATAAACCTCCACTCCCTCGGTCTCTATTAAGGATTTCTCTACTTATCCCCAAGTAACAGACAATCTTGAAAATAATCAAATCGGATGGTTCGCTGCATATGATATTTTGCACAAAATTATTGGTTAAAGTGTCTAAATGAACTTTACACTGACGGCAGCAGAAGTGCCCTAGAATGCGCTGCACTATTATATGTAGACCCTCTCATATTTGAGTTACTCTGAAACACCGTAGACAGCACAAGAGGCGTTGCCTAGGTTGGAGATTCTTTAAACCCCCTCTTGTTGATTTCGTCATGGACGACACTCTGCTCCGTTGTATAGAGTGTTACCAAATTCCAACAAATACCGACTCTATAATCATCACGAAGCATCAAAACAGGTGCTCTAAACAGCCAAACGGTAATAACGTGACAAGATTGTGGACAACTATATATCTAATGCAGAGTAATGCTATTATGATTGCTATCAAAAGCTCGATCAATATTGATAGTTGATGATGAAATTGATATAATTAATTCAGTAAAACGTTGGTTAGAAGCGGATGGTTTTAAAGTTCATGGAATTGCTGATCCATTACAAGCTTTAGAATATTTTCAGAACAATTCTGATGATATAGATGTAGTATTATCCGACATAAGAATGCGAAAAATAGATGGTCGTGACCTTGTTAAAAGAATTAAAACCATACGGCCGGAAACTAAGATCATATTCATGACTGCACTAGAAACTGATCGCCTGGAATTGTCAGAGACGCTGCCATCAATCAAGATAGATGGATTTATGACAAAGCCCGGATCTTTGCAAAAGTTGGCAAACGATCTAAATAAAATTGAATAAGTACGCTCTGTTTCATCTATACTAGGGATTACCTAAAGTGCAGCCCGATTGAGCTACCTAAGATTAGTATCGATAAATATCACTATAAATCGGATGGGAATAATGAGTTATACATGGCGAATTACGTTCCAGAACCGGCCGTAGAAATGTTACCGAATGGCTAGTGAGTAGGTTTATCCCTTTTATAATTTTCATATGAGCGATTTAATTCGTAAGCAGCCGATACTAACCGATTTGAGATAGTTATCAAGACATCGGGATCAAACTTTGATTTATCCTGTGCCATCTCCTGCGAATACGTTTTGATTTCTTCCAATTTTTCTTCTAGCATTAAAATGCTTAAACCCAATCTTCTAAAATTTGCTTCTCCTGATTCTGAACTCATGTGCATTTCTAATTCTGATAAGTATTAAAACTCGTCGTTAAAGGATCAGATTTTTCATTCTGCATCCTTGCATTTATAGCATCGTCTCTGATCATTAATTGAAAAATCCAATAGTTAGACTAAACTAGAATAGGAAAACAGATTTGGTTTGAGAATCTTTTTTACATTTTCATAGCAGCCACTGCCAGCGTTCTTATTGTTGCACTATGGGTGGTTCCATCTATTGAATCAGAAAATAGATTCAACATAGACTATTATGATATATCTCGACCCACTTCTGTTGAGTCTCCCATGGTTTTCCTAGTCTTTGTCTATTTCCATTCCCAAGTCTTAGAGGAGCAATTTCCATTCTCATCAGTCTCGTATTCAAACACTCCCACCAAGTTATTGAGATTTGACAGTTTTCCTCCCTAGCCTGTTGAAGGTACTTTAAAGAATATTGAACCACGGAAACTGACTTTTCCTGGACCGGTAAATTTGCCCATACCCTTACCTTTCCAAGTTGTCATTCCATGGCCGTCTTTAGATGTTATTATCCCATATCCTTCACCTTGTAATATTCCTCCCTCCCCAAGCACAGCCGTGTAGGAACCAATTTCCGTGCAAAGAGTTCCTTTAAAGTTTCCTTCCATTTTGAAAGATGTTACCACTTTAGGTGGATCTACATCCAAAACTCTTTCATTCGTCGTTTTACCTCTAGACTCTTCAATTAATTCTCCTAAAACCATAGTGGCGCTATTTGAGACTCTTGTATTTAAGGAAATTCTACAAATGCGTCCTACCATTTCATGTTATGAGAGTAAAAATGATCTAGAGGGAAGGTACATATACCTATTAAATATGGGTATCGTAACTTGGTATTTTGTCACCCAAAGAAGTTTGTTCATAGGACTATATTGTTTGTAATCGTCGTAATTTCACTGTTACCTGTGTCTGAAGGTGTGAAGTGGTCAATTCTTACAGCAGGTGACGCACAAGAACCTCCAAAAGAAAAGGTCTCTGTAATGTATGCGGCGTCGTTGATAAAGACTTTTGAAGATGTACTCGGACCAGCATTCCAAAAGGAATCCGGCTATCCATATGAAGGGGAGGCTAGAGGTTCAGTGCAAATTGCGAATATGATAATTGACGGATTGAGAACACCTGATTTCTTCGTTAGTGCAGGCACAGTTCCCATAAAAAGACTGATGAATAATACCACTCCATATGCAGACTGGTTAATCAAGTTCGGTTCTGCAGAAATGGTGATTGCATATTCTCCCAAAAGCCGCTTTTTCAGCGACTTGGAAAAGGCAAGAACAGGAGAGAAACCATGGTATCAGGTGTTATCTAGTCCGGATCTCAGGTTCGGAAGAACTGATCCCGAATTAGATCCAAAGGGATACTACATGATCATCACTGCAGAACTTGCAAATTCGTATTACAATAATACTGGAATTAAACAAAGGATCCTAGGAGATGACAGAAATACAGACCAGATCTTCCCAGAAGAAATCCTCAAAACTATTTTGGAACAGGGTCAACTCGATGCGGTAGCCGCTTACAAACATGAGGCGGTGGCAAGAGGACTCCCATATATCACGTTACCTCCCCCGATTAACCTCGCGGACCCAACCCTTGCTGATATTTACAAGAAGGGATCATACACTTTACAGAAGGATGGTCAAATTGTATATGGTGAACCAATCTATTTCTCATTTACGATTCCTACTACTGTAAAGAATCTTGATGGGGCTATCTCTTTTGGGGATTTCATACTGTCAAGTAATGGCCCGAATATTCTAAAAGATCAGGGATTGAACCCGATTTCCCCAATAATAGAAGGCGATATGCCAAAGGTTCCTTCTGCTCTACGGGATAGAGTAGAACAGGGAATGATGGCACCTAATGCATCGTTGCCCCAAAAAGACATTTTTCATACTTCGCACCAAAATCATATATTATTCCAAAATGTGGAGGGTGTAAGATACCTTAATTCACTGCTATTCCTACACGAATATACAGCCAGAAAGAGAATATCCAGAAGTTACTTTATCAATGACGTTGATATTAGTGTTTTACACGTTACTGTATGATTACACATGTTCGACCCAATAAGTCACTATACAAACAGAAAAGAATCCACTAGAATATAGATCCCAAGTCCAATGAGGACAAAAGGCAAAACAATATTCCCGATATGGCGTATTCGGGAGGCAACTATAGGATGATTTACAAAATAAAACGCTAATGTGCACCAAACTGCGGTCATTGCAAGAAAAACTGATGTAAGCACCGTTATTTCTCCAATAGCATTGTATTTAGAATACAATGGAACATAAACCCCACACCCAAACTTATTGAAACATCAATTCTAGCAGTATTGTTCGCCATTTCGGATACTAACCATGAAGTAATGTAACCTTTAGAATAAAAACTTGTGTGGGAGAGTGTAACAATCATTTACTGAGTAATGCATGAGCACAACTAACTGATAATCGTGCTTTATTTCTAACTCTATTTCTAACTCCAGTCATGGGGCAATCACGCCTGTTGCATGTTCGTTGTATACAATCGACCTTACGACAAAAGTAATTACCAGGGCCGCTCCAATCATTATTCCAAGCACTATTACGATATCTGTGATTGTTCCATGACCGGTCAACCTCATTTATTTTACCAAGAATTATAGAAGGTAGCATTAAAGTTGACAGGATTAAAAAAAGTGGACATTTATGTATTGACAATTTGAAGTGTCAGTAAAGTGGCTTTACCACAATACCTGGGGGTTATAGAGGTCTACTTCCGCTGTAACAACAATTGTATTATCGCAATTGCAACGGGAATTATTGTTGCAAAAGATGGTCATACGCTTTAACCTCCTCCATATCGATTCGTCAACTAAAAAGTGGCGTTATTTTTAACGTTTAGTTAGGGAATTGTATCTCACGATTTAGATTCTAATTTGCGTTCAATCTCCCTTACTATCCAATCATTGTGATATTTGATTGTTGTAAAGACATAGAGTTCCGCATTTCTTACTTCCTGAAATGACAGAATTTTCTTAAACATTGAATCAATTGCAAAGACATCATTACCGAAGACAGAAAAAATAACAATATTGTCATGACTAAGTAGGGGGAGAACGTAGGAAAGGATATTCTGGAAATTCGGTATAAACTCTTTCTATAACCTTATGGGAACTAGATCTCTTACTCCAATATCTTTCCGTTATTTCATTTCTACCGTTATCATCATTAACATAAATTAATAGCCCAAACACGACAAGTCCTTTCATAGCGGCAGGATTGCAGATTACGGAGAATCGCACTACCCCATCATCTTTTAGTTTGTTAAGAATTCTGTTTCCAGTCCTTGTTGAAACAGATGCTGATCGTGCTATATCAGCGAGTCCTATTTGTGTATCTAGAACTAGACATCTTGTTATTTTTAGGTCGGTGGGGCTAAGATTAGTTTGCTGTCGCTTACTGTGCGCATCAGTTTCAAAATTTCCTGTATTACTGGCTAGTATTGCCTTTTCTATAAGACCAGTTTTCAAAAGTAATGAATTTACATGATCCTCATTATTCTTTCCTGTAATATCATCATCATTAATGGTTACTCTTACTGCGACACGAAATATAGAAACCTCTCCTAGGATTTCGATTTCTGCAATAATATTTCCTAAGCGATTAAGATGTTCAATAATCATTTTCCTTCTATTATTACTATCTTTGATGCCTTTATCTTCATGTTTTGTGAATATGTAATAGATTCTATAGCCTAAGACTGCATAATTAATGTCGGTAATATACTCTTGGATTACACCTTTAGATGCCATCCTTTTGATTCTGGTTTTTATGCTATTTCTAGTCAAATTAAGTGCAGAGCCTATTTTTTCATAGGATAAACGAGAAATTTTTGCTAGTTGACCAATTATTCTTCGATCTGTTTTGTCTAATGTGTAGTTTTCTTCTTTAATTATTTCAACAATACTGTATACTATCTATAACATGTTCATAAAGTCGATGTCTGAATCGTGCAGCGTAACTCCCACCAAGCCTAAGTAAATTCAGTCCTATAATATATTTATGAATAATCATAAAGAAACTATTTTAGTGACAGGGGCAACCGGAACTGTAGGTAGTGAAGTTGTAAAGCACCTTGCAGGATTATCACCATCCTCAGATTATAATGTCAAGGCTGCGATTCACTCTAAAAATAAGTCTGATCAACTTAGACAATTTGAAAATAAAGGAGTTGAAATCGTTGATCTGGATTTTACCAAGCAAGAAACCGTTACACGTGCTTTAAACAATGTTGATAAGGTATTCATACAAACAATCCCCGTCCCTAATGTGGCAGATATTAGTTCCAATCTAATAAATGAGGCAAAGAAAAATGATGTGAAATATGTTGTAAAATTATCTGCTATGGGAGCCGGCTCTGAACCTGAATCTACAATTTTGCGAGTGCACGGAGAGGAAGAAAAAATAATACAAGATTCCGGAATACCTTATACCTTTTTGCGACCTCCTGCATTTATGCAAAATTTTGTAACTCAACTTGGTCATACAATAAGAACTCAAAATGCATTCTATATTCCTGCAGGCGACGCAAAGATGAGTTTTATAGATGCTAGAGATATTGCGGCAGTAACTGTAGCGATATTAACAGATAATATCTGCCATGGAACACATCAACAATATAAAAATAAGACGTATGATATTACTGGCCAAGACGCATTATCATATGGCCAAGTTGCAGATATTCTTTCTAATGAAGTTGGCAAGAAAATATCGTATGTAGACATAACTGAAGATGATGCTCGAAAAGGGATGAAACAGATCGGTGTAGATAACTGGTCAATAAATATTTTGATCGAGTTATTTAGAATTATTAGAGCGGGCTATGGTTCAGAAACAAATACTACAGTTAGGCACATCATAGGAAGAAAGCCAATACCGTTTGTTCAATTTGCTAGGGATTATGCTGACGCCTTTAATTAAGAAAGGTGGGCATATTGCGGTGTGCTTCTGACATCTTAATCGGTTTTTAACTTTTTGAAGAATAATTATTTTTTTTGTTGAGTCCGGATTCAAAAAATAGGGCTTTTCGTGAAAAATACAAGAATCTTAAATAGGTTGCAGCAGTCCCTATTACATAGTGAGTTCAAAGGCCAAAATGTTAGAAGTTATCACAGTTGACGCATCTCCTGACAGTACAGGAAGATATGTAGGCCAATTTACTTTGCCACTTACTCATGATGTTAACATTACAAATGAATTAACTAACCGTATGAAAAATGCAGGGTCTATTAGAGAGTTGAAATATGATGAAGTTACATTTATTGACCGAGCAAATAATAAGTGTAAAGCAAGAGACTTAATGCTAATAGGACAGGCTATGCATAATCATTTCGTATATGAAAGAGATGGAACAAAAGTTGTTGGCGCACATATATTTCGTTTTACATGCAATGACTTCTCCATGTTAACCTAAGCCAATTGCAAAATTTTTTCGGTTTCTTATATCAAGTTGATTGATTTGACACATTGAACTCAGACTCTGATATTATGCCATTTCTAAGCGCAGTTACCCTATCTTCCAGTTTTTTTAATTTCAATATAGCCAATCCATTAGCCGGTATATCGAATTTCTTAAAGTTTATCTCAGTTGCTGACTTCAATACTGCTATTTTATGCCACCATGAAAGATGTTTGCTGTTATTGTTAAGGTTGTGGCGATTGTGGCCGTTGTTGTTAATATCTTTTATCTTATAGATTCGCCGGCATTCTTTTATGATCTCATTAAGGCCCATAATACAACTATAATAAATGGTGGATAGGGTTGCTCTTACTAAGTCATTTAGATTGTCATTCGTACAGGTATTAATCACTTTCATATCCCTGATAATTGTCTGTCTTGTAGTGTTGAGTTCTTTGGCAATATCGCTCTGATCGAGTCCTTTGGACAACAATGATCTCTTTTTGGGAATGAGGTATTGGCTGCATATTCTGATGTCGCTATACATCATGGTCCAATTATTAATAACAAAAGACTAGCCGTAGGGTGGACTATACTCAAATTCCACCCGAGTTATAGAGCTTCCTACGGCTTTACTCAATCAACCATTAACATGCGATTCGAAACATTCTTAATGATAGAACTTGCAAACAAATTTCATCATTAATATTCATGCCCTGACTGGCATATTGAAAGACAAAGAATGAGGGTACAACTAAAAGGTTGAGGAGTGATGGTGTAGTCGTTGTACCGGACGAATTTAACTTTGGTATTCCTTAAGCCTTCTTCCTTACCCATCTATCTCCCTTTTTCGTATAAACTTTTTTTACCGCAGCCCATGCTACTTTATGTGTTACCTCATCAACACTTTGTCTCTTTCCACCGCGTCTTTTCTCTGGATTTTTATATTGTTTCTCGGCATTCGCATGTGCCTTTTTATATATATGCCGCGCATGTTGCGGTAAAGAATCGATTTGCTTTTCCTCCCTAGCAGAGAGTTTGGAATATCCTGGTCCTCGTTTACTTCCTCTCGTCGAGGACTTTCTTTTTGTTGCTACACTAGGCATTTTATTAATAGCAAAACATGAAATAAAAAAGTATTCAATTTCTTTTAAAGTCGCTTATATCGACTTTAGCATAATGACTTTTAAAATTTCTCGTTGCGATAAATTCACCTTGCTAATTGTATTTATTCTTTAGCAAGCAAATAATTTATTCGCCAAGTTTTCAGAATATAGGCAAAGTATCAGATGATATCTTCTTTATTCACTGCATCTAGATTATCTTCTAGCAAACTACTCTCTAATATTTGTTCAGACAGATTATTATTCGATGTGCGATAGATATTGTTAAAAAGTATGAATATGGTATACGACTATTTTCTATTTGACGATAGGCTCAGAAATAAAAAATCAATGGGCATTCCTAAGATTTGAGATTAGAAAATGAATGACGTTTAGATCATGGAATTTCGGTTAGTCGTATGAAAGTGAAAAAGAGGAAGAGGGCGAAAAATGATATCAGCTCAAACCACCACGGCAAGACACGAAAGGATAGACCGGTTCTAGGCTTTTCTACTTTAAGAAATGCTCTAAAGTTCCTGGGTCCTGGTCTAATAACTGGGGCATCAGATGACGACCCGTCAGGTATTGCAACCTATTCCCAGGCTGGGGCAAAGTTCGGCCTTGGGATGTTGTGGCTAGCAATATTTCAATATCCATTAATGACAGCTATTCAGGAAATGTGTGCTCGGATTGGATTGGTCACCGGAGACGGAATAGCAGGAGTAATGAAGCGAAAATATTCAAAACCAGTTGTTTTTCCGCTCGTATTTCTTCTACTTGTTGCAAATACGATAAACATAGGTGCTGATATCGGTGCAATGGCAGCATCTATAAGACTAGTATTTCCCCAAATACCCTTTGTTGTTGCCATAGTTTCTTTTGCAGCGCTAATTCTTGCAGCTGAAATATTGGTGCCATATGAAAAATATGTAAGAGTGCTAAAGTATCTTACACTTTCTTTGTTTGCCTATGTGGTAACGGCTCTAATTGTTGGCGGTAATGCAGTGCAAATCTTACTGTCAAGCGTGATTCCTCATATCGAATTTACAAAAGAATACGTAATGATTTTAGTTGCAATATTTGGTACCACGATATCACCTTATCTATTCTTTTGGCAAGCCTCTGAAGAGTCAGAAGAAGATGTTGCCAAGCACAAGATAAAGGAGATAGGTCAAGGAAAGCCCAAAATCACAAAGAAAGAGGTAAAGATAATGCGAATGGATGTAGCAGTAGGAATGGCCTTCTCAGTACTGATAATGTCATCCATTGTGATAACTTCTGCCGGAAGTCTGCACGCTAATGGCATTACTGATATTTCAACTTCGGCAGAAGCCGCGAATGCCCTTGAACCACTAGTGAAGACATTTCCGTATTCTGGTAAAATAGCTGAAGCGATATTTGCTCTTGGAATAATTGGTACTGGTCTGTTAGCCGTACCTGTTCTAGCAGGAGCATCGGCATATGCCATATCAGACACTTTTGGTTGGAAGCAAGGTCTTGGTATGAGGTTCAAGCAAGCAAAGCCATTTTACTTGATAATTGCAATCTCTACCATATTAGGATTAGTAATAAATTTTGTTGGTATTGACCCAATTAAAGCGTTAATATACACTGCAGTCATAAACGGAATTATCACAGTTCCAATTCTCTTTGTAATCCTAAAGATAGCGAATGACAAGAAAATACTTGAAGACAAAACTAATGGTTTGGGATCAAATATACTAGGATGGCTAACGTTTATGATAATGGGCTTATCAGTGATGGCTCTTTTCTTAACGTGGGCATACTAATAAATTGAAACCTGCTTTGATTTGTAGTTAACTTGAATGGATATTTCTATCACATATCATAATAAGCATTTTAGCGAAGTTTAAACTCTCATAAACAGGGATAAATTATTGAATATTTCTTCAATAATCAAAGCTTAACAGATAGAGACAGAGATATAGATAGAGATAGAGACAGAATCCTAAAAAGTAGGATTTGGCTACCAGACATCTGGAATCGCAACCCGCCGCCCACGACCGACACCAATTTTGTAGGCTCCGATGTTCGTATGTTGTGCGAATGCTCCTTTATAGTCAATTTCCTTCTTCTTTAATGTTGGTTCGTGTGCGTATGCATTAGCAGGATCGCCAGTAGGCCCATCGGGTGTCTTTAACCTAGACTTACTTTAGGACCAGAGTACCTAGCAGAAAGGCTTATTCTTGGCACGCATCAATCACTTGTATGAAAAGCTAGGCTTGACTTAAATTCGAGATTTTTCATCAAAGTAAAAATACCTCGATGCAGTAGTGATGATTAATCTAGCTAGCATGGTCAGAGCGAATCCTAAGATGCTACTTTGCGGGATCGTCCACAACTCTAGGGCCGAAATCAAAACCTCCCCCAAATCCTGATATTCTACCGCTTACGCTTTGATTCTCTCCAATATTCGTTTCATTAGTTTCGTTCTACTCTGAGTGATTACACTACTGGTATTTACTAAAGCCAAAATGATAGCAATAAGCATGATTGAATATTGGCCTATCATGCTAAAACGATCACAGGATGCAATAAATATGTTTTAGAACTCATCAGTATAGAAGCCCAATTCTCGGAAAAAATTTTCCGATATCCCGGTATTAAGGTTCTCTAATAAGTATCAGCTAGATATCTAGCGTAGGTTTTGATATCTGATTAGTGGACTTGGCCTTAGAGATTCCAGTCCTTGATTTTTCTTCTGATGTTGATATCTCCCTCATCTACTACCCCCTACAGTTTTTTGAACTCTGCATCATCGCCGTCGTAAACCAACCTATAGTCATCGTGTCTTTCCAAAATGGTAAGTCTTGAGCCACTATCCCACAAAACCCAAACCTTGAAAGGCTTATCCTCATAAGACATTTCAGATACGTCCACGATTGTTCCCCTATCCCCAGGTTTCAGGTCTGCATATAGGTTATCAGTGTGTATGAGTTCAATCCTCTTCCCCAATACAGTAGGCTTAATCCCTAATCTAAGCAAAACTAAACATAAACCTCCCCAATAGAGGGACCTTGGTAAAAGTTCGTATCGGTTCCATGTTGCTGCTCATATGCTGTCGTAGCTTAGACAATTGTAATAAACACAACTGCGACAGATAGAAAGCATATATGAAATCACTGGTGATATCTGACATTAATATTGACTAGGTGGTCAGTTATTAATAAAATAGAATGAAACTAAAAGTCGAAGTTGATGACAATGTATACAAGGGATACAGCTGCAGTGCTGCTAGTTGCCCAAGAAAAAAGAAAAAGTCGTTACCTTAAGGATGGACGAAGAATCATTTAAGACAGTCGAAGACTATGCTAAAAGTAAGGGGATAAGTGTAAGCGCATACATAACCTCTCTTTTAGGCTCATATACGGAATGGTTTATACCCTTGGCCTCTGTTGAAAGGATCGCTTTTCCAAAGAAGGCGCTAGATCAACTTTTTTCCTATGCTAGCAAGGAGAGTTTAGACAACATGGTAAAAGAATGGGCAGATGAGCCAAAGAATGCTATCCGTCTTCTTGGTGGTGAATTTAATTTGGAATCGGCGTTAGATTCTATCTCCAAGACTAGCAAATACCTAATGGGAACAGATGCAAGGATTATCACCACTCAGCAAAAGGAAACATGGATTGTAATTAGACATAGCTTGGGCGATAATTTCTCATATTTTTGGAATCAAATGTTTATTCACGTTTTTGAACTGTTAAAGGATCAAGTCGATATTAAAACAGAATATGATAAAACAACGGTTTCTATTAGATTAAAGGAAATATAGATGCTGTTAGATAGATAGGGATTTCATTGACATTCTCAATCTCTTTCTGAACTTTATGCGGTCATTAGATCCTTCATGTTCAGACCCGAACAGTCTGAAGAATCTAGGTTTGTATACATTGTCATCATTCTATTTTATAAACAAGAACCATCTAATGGAAACAAGGGGGTATTTACGGCATTAGATTATGCTGCCACGCCCCACAAGTGTTGAGTTAGTTGAAGATGAAAATACCTACATCAGAAGAAGAGTCAAGGACGAGGACATGTAATATTATTATGGTCGACGATGAGCTGGATGTTAATATTACAATAAAGACAGCTTTGGAGGAAAACGGAGGCTTTCATGTAGATACGTTCAACGACGCCGAGTCCGCTCTATTTGCATTCAAACCTGGCCATTATGATTTGGCGATTCTAGACATTAAGATGCCGGGAATGAATGGCTTTCAGCTCTGTAAAAGACTAAGAGATATAGATAAAGGGTTAAAAATAAGTTTCTTGACTGCTACAGAATTGACTTATTTTCAAGACGTAGATTCAGTTGTTATTAATGATTTAAGAACAGACTGTTTTATCACCAAACCCGTGAATACCACTGACTTGATAGATAGACTAAAGGTTATACTATCACAAGAATGACAGATGCCACACATAGTTTTTGTTGGCGTCATTCTTAGTATCCTATATACCGAAGGAAAGCCAAGGCAAAATTTCTTATGAGATTGCTTATAGTCTGTGTTTTAACCAAAGACTATATTACCATGGCTGGAGATAAAGAATACACACATGCCGTAACATCATGTTGACAAGACTGTCTGTTAATGATAATAAGTCGGATCGCAGTTCACTTACTGAGCCTACCGATTCGCAAAAAGAAATAATAACCGATAACAGAGCATTATTTAAAACAGTTCTAATAATAGATGATGGCCATGATGTGACTACGGTCTTCGGCTTGAGTTTGCAGGATGAAGGTTTTGACGTATACACATATAATGATCCCTTAGAAGCATTATCGAAGTTCAGACCGAACTTCTATGATCTCCTACTAATTGATATCAATATGCCCAAAATGAATGGCATTGACCTATCTATAAAATTATTAGAATTGGATATCAATGTTAAGATTTGTTTCATAACTGCAGGAGATGCAAATATGGAAGTGTTGAGAGAACTTTATCCCAACAGAAGTATAGGGTGTTATATAAAAAAGCCAGTTACAATAGATCAATTAGTTAGAAGAATAAAGGCAGAGTTGGATTAAGTATTAGGATAGGAAGTAGAACCGCCCTTTCTTACCTCCCTTACCACAAACTCAATGTATTTTTCTAATTCCATTTCATCCAATTCAACCGGCTCCTCGAGTTCTTTTTCTAATTCAATCTTATCTCTATTAACTTGCTTTACAGTATTTTGAATTTCCTTTTCCATTTCGGCATGTCCTATCGCACCTAACAACGTTGATTCCAGAGCATGTTTGTGTATAGATCTACGCAATTCATTATTTGCTGAAACTAATGTTGCTGAATTATAGATTCCTAATAACATCAAATATGATGCTGATACTAAAATAGTAATTGTAACTAATCCGAAAGGAGGATATGGACTAATTATTTGTGTTGCGGCCTGATTTGAACTAAATATTAGTAAAATGCCCCAGCCAGACATAATCATGTATATCTTGATATTTATTTCATAACCTATGATTCTGGAGATGTTCCAAAATACTATTCCAAATAGCAGTCCTCCGATGGGCTTACTTAATGCTAGAAATGCCCCTAATATAATGGAAACAGAAACGGGATCGAATTCCAGAAATGAGACTAGTATACCACCTATGATAAACTGGTAAAAGTAAGTTATTATAAAATAAACAAGTGGAATAGATAATATAACCCAGTATACAACCGCATTGATAAGTTTCTCTCTATAATAGTTCATCAAAATAGCTGTTGTAATCCAGATGCTAAAAAATGACATAAATGAAGATATTCGGTAGATATTATCTAATAGTTGGTGTCTACCACCAGTTAAGTCTCCCGAACTTCCATAAAACTCTCCTGCCAGTTGAGGTCTGTCATTTACCTTTACACCAATGAAGGCGGCTGTCATGACTAAATTAAATGCTATCACTGACATCGATATAAAATATAAAAGGACTATCAGGTCATGGCGTGATTTATACCATGAAAGAAATAGTAAAGACAGCCATACCATAAAACCTGCGGCCGTTCCATAACTTATTGCAATTATGGTGACAACGACTATAGTGTAATAGTAACTATCATGGAATTGTTGAAATATGAGAAATCCTATCAGACCGGCTAATACAAATAAGGAGAGTAAAGAAGCTACATAGATAGTCTTGACCTTTAATGTCCTATTTAGTCGGTCTGTTTGGAACGAAGTATGAATATACCTGACTAAAAATAATTGTAAAAGTAAACATAAAGAACTGTTGACGGTAAATAATATCAACTTCCCTAGCATAGGAATAAAATTCTTGTCGATAAGATCGTTGATTTTAACGATTGAGATATCGATTATTGAAGTGACTATCAAGCCTATCATAATCAAAAGGAATTTCTTTTGATTGAAAGGCATTCTATGCTGACTCTGCAACTTCATTTAAGAAAGAACAAAGCCAGACATAACCTTTTAGTAATAGAGCACAAGACAATGATCCTATCTTGAATCTCATGATCTATGTGTTCTTGGCGCCCTTATTGTCTTTGTTACTATTTTCTTTTGTAATATTTCCTGTCGCAGGATCAACCCCAGTAAATATTTTTCCACCAGGAAGTAAACCCTATGATTTACCTTACGACAAGCAAATAGAAAACTTCTGGAAATGGATACTAAGTATTCCGGCCAAGGATAATCCAATTAACGATTCTACAGGAGAAAAATGCGCTACCGGCCAATTGAAGACTAACTCATCTGTGTTTTACTTGGCTTTTAATAATGGAGGTGTATCCGAAAGAACTTGCAAGGTCCCAGCAGGAAAAGGTTTGTTTATACCTGTAATGCAGGTAGAACTCTCTGATAAGGACACCCCAGGTGCAACCGTTGAAGACTTGAAATTATCCGCAAAGACTGATCAGGATAGTGTTAACAGTTTGTATCTCAAGATAGGAGATAAAGAGTATAATTTTAATGATCTCCGCCCATACAGAGCGGATACGAATGCTTTTGACGTTGATTATGCTGATAACGGAATCTTTGGTATTGTTGAAGGCGGCCCTACCAAGGCAGTAGCAGACGGGTATTATATTATGACTGATCCACTTCCAGCAGGGAATCATACAGTTCATTATAAATCAAGTTTGAGTTGTTTAGACCCAGGCTGTGCTGAACCCAATTTTGCTCAAGATATCAAATACAATATAATTGCAAAATAGCATGTGAAGGTCAAAGTCTAGAGTAACCAACGAGGCAAAACTTAAACGTATTAGCTACCATACAATAGTAACAGTATGGCTAACTATCAAAAGACACAGGAGTTATTCAATGGAGAACCAAACAGAGAGCTCGGGCTCAAATACGAAAAATTAGGGGAGCAACTTGCTGAAGAAAAATGGTTCGCACAGGTAAAGAACCCGCTTGTATCGTTTGTTAACTGAAGACTAGACTAAACAGATTGTAAACTTTACTTGCTTGATTGTGTAAAGCTTGTTTGCTTGCCCTCTCTAAATATTATATTTCGCATTAGCTAGTCTAAGGGGGCCATCTACTATGAGATGCTGCAGGAAGGCCCTAGACTCAGTGAGTAATTAAACTCTTTAGGCATATGCTGAGTCCCCTGCAGCTTCATTGAACCTTTGTTATTGCTAAATACGATATTTCACAGTAGCTAGCTTGAGGGCCTATAAACCCAGACCAATGTAGCCAAGACAGCTGCAGGGAGGCCCCAGACTCGACTGCTTCACGAATAGTAAAGGTTGTGTATCATCGAGTCTCCTGTAGCTTTATTGAATTCTTTCTTTGCATCTTATTGGCTAAATACGATATTTCACAGTAGCACAAGGGGTTAAACAACTATTCCTCCCGACATCGCTGCAGGTGGCCCTAGACTCAGCACACTATGAGATTTGAGCTGAGTCTCCTGCAGCATTGCTGATAAGCTTTGTTATTGCTAAATATGATATTTCACAATAGCTAGCTCAAGGGGCCGTAATCATGGGAGAAGATATCGCCTGCAGGTAGCTCCTAGACTCAGCTCAGCCGCTTGACAAATCGGTTTTCCATCATCAAGCTGAGTCTCCTGCGGCTTCGATTATATTTAGCTATCATCATCAGCTAGCTAACAACTCGGAGAAAAAGCATACCCTTTCGTACGGGATATGTGAGGCCGGGTCATGACTATACTCTTCACGCCTCTTCTCTGAGTTATATTATCACCTATCCTTTAAGTTTTTTAAAAGAAATCTCTTTAAGAGGTTCTAAAAGAGATTTAACATAGTTTCTTATCTGTAATAAGAATGAAACAAATAAAGTGGAGCTTGTTGGCAACAGCAGTATTAGCATCACTAATGTTTTCTGTAACTATACAACAACAAAACGCAGCAGCAACTAATGAGGATAAGGATAAGTTCATTACCAATCACCATGATCACTCGAATATTTTTGGAAACAAAGCTAACGAAGGTAGTGTATCCAATGAAGAGGACTCGCATTTTAACTTCAACGACAACACAAATAGAGAAGATAGAATAAAGTGTAATTCACACTCCATACCTGCTAACACCGGCGAAGAGGGAAACGTTCCTTGCTTTTAATGAACGGGTCTTATCTTTCGTCGTAGCTTGTGAATCGGAATCCTGCTCTCTCTAGGGCTTTGAACGATTCTGGTAGCTTCGGCTGCTTGTATACCGTTGGTGAGGGTTATGCTTGCCGGTCTATAGTAATAATGGGAATCCCCTGATCGTCTATGATATTGCCGTGTTCGTCAGTGGGTGGACCTGGGAGATCAAACTTGTCTGCCTTCTTGACTGGCTCCTGTTTGGGCCAATATTCAATCTGACATTTAACACAGAGAAAACCACCTTTCTTATCTTCCTGAGTGAAAGGAATTAATCGAGAGTTGCAGTGTGAGCAATAAAATGTTGTTGATTCAATTGGAGAATTGTTGGAAATGTCTATGACAACACTATGATCTTCACTTTTGACTTGTGCACTCTTTACTTGTGAATTGTCCATGTATGTTATTCCTTATTCCGTTTGAAGAATATTAACGAAAGGCGAAATGCATCAACCAGATCATCAAAACTTGTGTTAAGCTTATCAAGCTTGTATTCTGCTTGTGCCGTCCTAAGACCTGTTAATAACTTGTCAAAGCGCTTGTCTATTGCGATCAAGCTGCTGCCACCATCTTCATCGTCCTCTTCAACTTCTTCCATTAACCACTTCGCATGTTGCAACATCTTAGCGCCTTCGGCCCCAAAGGGAACGGGCACAACTATCATTCTATTTTCGATGTGAGTATTGAGCTTCTTACATTCTGCAATCTGATCGCTGATATATTTCTGATTAAATGGCTCGTCAAACTCTCGCTTTAAAGACTCCCAAACTTCAGGGTTAGCAGCATCCACATAGATGTTAGAGATATAACCACACTTAGCTTTGAGCTTCCAGATTGTATCAATCATTACTGCAAAGTTAGGCCGGTCATATTCTTCTCCATGGATAACCTGAATCTTACCGTCGACATATTGGGTTATGACAATTGCAAACTTGGAAGACCCAAAGCCTGGATCAATTCCAATTGATTTCTTTGCATTTGGATTAATATTCTCTGGATTATACGCTATCTTTTGGCAGTTCTCTATAGATAGTTGTGAGAAGACATTGCCCACTAACCCAAGATACTGAAGTTCGAACTCACGTCCAAACTCTGGTGATAAGCGAGCGGTTGCTATTTGTTCTTCTGAATATATGGGATAAAGCCCTTCCAATCCATAATGATAATCAAACTTTAGTTTATGATACAGCGAGTCTTGTTCTAATTCAATTTGCTGCATTAATCCACCTGGCGCTTTTGGTGTTGAAACTAAAACGATATGAGGATCTGAGCTAGGCTTTCCAATATAGCCCTCCATTACCGCTCGAGCTTCTCGCTGTTGAAAGATGGGATACATATCGCTTTCGTCGGATAAAATGAATTTGACATCTGTCAGGCCTCTCATAGTGTCAACATGGTGCGATGGGAATGCCTCGACTTTAACACCATTAAGATAGGCGACTGTGCTTTGAGTTCTGTCATAACGAGCTATTAGTAGCTCGTTTGTGAACAGGCCTTTGAACCTGGCAATCAAGTCCTCTGCTAAATCAATCCTAGGCCCTACAATAATACAGACTCGAGAGTTTGGAGCAAATTTACTCCCCATACTACACCAAGCGATATATCGTAATAGAAATTCGCTGCAGCCAATGCCACGCGATTTTAAGATCCAGGCATGTTTATGATTCTGAAGTGCATCATACAAAATCTTTTGATATGGTAAGACTGGCATATCATGACCGTCTTTTTTTGGACAACCTAGGACATGCCAGAAGCAACATTGTCCACCGGTGCGAATGTCTTCTAGTCTGTGCTGCTCCTTGTCAAATATCCAGAAAGGTTTGCCCTTAAGCTTGGCTTGTAAATCAATTTGCCCGCATGTAAAAGTAAATCATCTGCGGTCTTTTGTTTGATGTAATTAAGATATCTCCTAAAGGAGATTTGATAAGCTTCCCTAGTAGCTGGTGATTTGATGGCGTTGAAAAAGTTCCGATAGGTAGTCCCCTCTAAAATAGAATTATTTTCTTCTATTTTACTAGAAATGTGGGCCAAAATAGACAGGTAAACTGTCCCATAGGCCTATTTATGTAAATGCAAACACGCATAAAAAGTATATTGTTCAAATATAATTTGCCTACAAGCCGTGACATACAACGAAGACGATTCTGCATCTCAACGGTCTGATCTAATACACAAATCGGTATATTCTAAAGATGGAAAAAAGCTCGGCTTTATTAGGAAGGTTTTGTCCGATTACATGTCCATCAATAGTGGATTTATTAGTCTGAAAAAGTATTTTGTCCCAATTGGGCTTGCAGAATCAATAAGCAAAAAGGGGATCACTCTTAGTATCACCGCGTACGAGGTACGTTCAAAATACTCTTACTCGAAAATGAAAAATACTTTGATTAGTCTAGGGATAATGCCAAAAACTGCTGTACGCCAACGACCATTGTATGATAGAGTTTTGACTCTAAAGTATAAGGCTACAAGAAATAGACTGGCGGCTGCAAGTGCTTTTGTTTCAGGAATTCTTTTCCTTGTTTCAGGATATCATGCAAATTTGGAAATATATTATATAGTAAGAGACCAGATTGCAATGAATACACCTGAGGACCTATGGACTATTACTCTAGCTCCAATTGGAATTTTGGCTTTCATGGCTCAGCTTGGAGGAATTGTAGTATTAATGGGGGCGGCTTTATTTGTTGCAAACAGGGTCAACCTAGGAAAATTCCTAGTCATGATAGGGACAGGCCAGGGAATATTCACAATCAGCATACGAATAGTGTCCGAACTTTTGTCGGGAAATCTGTTTGCTTTAGAAAATAATTATATCACATGGCTTACATCTTCTGCAGTAGGCTTAGGCATATTATTCGCTGTTATATCACAATCTATTTCAAAAGGTGAAGGCGAGAGTATCGCTTCCAGGGCATTGAGATTTGTCCTTAGGAGAGGGAAAAATGAACAAGATGGTCGGACGAATATCCGATAAATAGATTTTAGCAGATGATACTATCAGTATTCATGGTCGAGTCAATTAAGGTCTAGGATGATAGCGAACATTGCAATCAATTTACCATAAACAAAATTTTGCAGGATAATTACGACATTCTATATTTACAGATCCTCTCAATGAAGGAACTCGAAGTTCGAGTGACATTTCTTATAATTTCGGATAGCTTTACATCTATTTTTGTCCTCCACTAATAAATTCCGTACCTCAGATTAAAATACTTCAACAGCTAGAGTGTACCTCGGATGTCGGATAAATACAAACCTCTTAACTCTAATCCTCATCTCTTTTATGGTATTGATTATTGGCATATTCTTGCGCAAGATACTTTTGAAAGATTCTGGAATCTGCTCTTTACGGGAGTTACAGGGAAATATCCTTCTAATTCTGGGCATACTATCAAATATTGTGGCAATCCTGAATGTTTCTCTTTAATTGCTTATTATCCTAATGAGCGACCATCGAATTGCAGTAGCTGTAAAGAAGAAATCGACTGGGAATAGATCGCACCGCATAAAACCGCATCGTGTGGGTATGGATTATACATGCTTTCGTTATTTTCTTCCTTTTACCCGTATATTCTTCTTTCTCTGACTTTTTACATCCGCATTATTCTTTTTAAATACTAGCCCCAATGCCTGTTCGATCTCGTAAGTGTTGTTGTATAGTTTTCCTTCCAATAGCTTATTTTCAATGGATTGGGAAATATTTCTGGCATTTTCATTACTGATTGAGATAGATTTACTATCTATAATGTATTCCTTGATCTGTCCCTTGGTAGCTGGAAAGGTCAAACCCTCCAGAAGATTTGCTATTTTAGAGGCTTCATTTGAATTAACCGCTTCGGTTGTGGCTGGTTCTGGTGAATTGCTCTCTAGGGGTTGAGCTGAAGCATTTGTTGGAAGCTTTTCGGACCCAGAATTATAGTTACGAGTGTTCAAATGTTTCTCTCTACACAAATTAGCGTTTTATATCTATTAAGCATATTTCATATTGCAACTAGATGCAACGTCTCAAGTAGCGTTTCTCTTGCTAAATGCTATGTGTGAATATTATACAGATTTCATTTTGCAATTTCCGATCTGTCAATCATAAGTTTACTCCAAATGTCTATCATATAACCTAGTAGATGCTGGAAACTAGACTTTAGTTCCATTCCCTATTTTAACAACAAACGCACAGCTCATCTCTGGTTCAAAATTTCCCTTAATTAAAAGACAGCCGCCGGGGTACATATAGTATTTACAGTCTTTACATTGAAATCCTTCTGCCCCTTTTTCTATTACCTGCCCCTCTTCATAACGAAGTTTTTTGCCAGTCTTTTTTACGAAATCCCACACTATATCACCAGGTAACATTCCGCTTCCCCTTGGCGAAAGGAATTTAGATATACCACGTACTAGATCAAATTTCACCTTCTACAATATGACATTTTTTTTCAGCAGGCAAGTTGAATTTGCATTTAACGCAGGATTGAGCCTCGGGTGGTACCTTATCCTGTATTCTGTAAGATGCATCTTCCTTAATCATTTTCTTGTCCGTAACCAAGCGGCGGAATAGTGCTGCATCTTGAGGCGCGAAATCTTCCTCACCTTGTCCCCCTGTCGACTTGGCAATAACTGATTCTTCTATATTATCCACAGGTAAACGTCCTGTCAATATTATAGCAATACAATAATTATTGATTAACGACGGCTATTATCGCAGGGTTTTCCTAAAGAATAGTAAAATGGACACTGATTCCTTCGAATTCCCAAGGACGCAATAAAGGTTCATTGATTTTAGCACTATCACTCAGCAAAATATAAACAATACAATATTGCAATCCCACAAGAGAGCAAGATCTTGCTTAAAAACAGAATCCTAATCGTTGATGATGAGCCGGATATTGCTCAGGTTTTAAAAATGGGCCTTGAAAAAAACGGATTTGTAGTTGACACATATAATGACCCTCTAGATGTAATATCGAAATTCAAGGCTGATTCATACGATCTATTACTATTAGATATAAAAATGCCAAACATGAATGGCTTTGAATTATATAATAAATTGCACCAAATAGATGAGAAAGCCAAAATCTGTTTCATTACTGCATATGAAATTTACTATGATGAATTTAAAGGAATGTTTCCTAAAATAAAAGTGGGGTGCTTTATTCGTAAGCCAGTCTCAATAAATAATTTGGCCCGTCTGATAAAGGATGAGCTACAACAACAAGATGGTACCAATGACCAGGATGTTCAAGAGTAACTCAATCAAAACATTCTCCAAACATCTTCCGTTGCATCTTGCCTGGTTTCTATCCTTAACTTTGAATGTAAGGCTAAGTTGGTTATATCTTAGTATGACGACGATGTATATCAACTATAAGTGGACACTATGAGACACGCAATAAATTTGACAATCTTCGTTTCAACTCTTATCTAGTGGAATCTATTGCGGTTTTCCAACTTTAATAGTTCTCGTAATTTGTAGCCAAGCCATTCATTCCCATTGTACTCATGCGAGATAGATTTGATTATATCATATATTGCTCAAGTAAGATTACGCCTCATAGATCGAAAATTACACTCAACAACGTAGAAGAAGCCATAGACTGGTTTAAAAAGTCACCAAAAGGCATCCACACTCTCGTTACCTATCCAGATTTAATGATGCTAAGAAGGATATATCTACAATATGTGAAGACACAATTGGAAGAGCGTAACGAGATTGTATTGATCCTCCCATATTATGAAACCACGGATGCTGTAAGACTTGCGTTATCCGGCGAAGTTGATACTTATAATAGTAATAAATTCGGAAATTCCAGAACTGATGTACGTAAATACGAAAGAGATGCCTCACTCATAATTATGGACTCTCTAAAAGGGTATTTTCCCCTAGGAAAATGGAGCAGCAATGATAATACTAAGGATGGTAATCTCGATTTCATTTCCTACTTAGAAGTCTTACTTAAGCAGGCAGAAAGACAAGGGAAAAATGGTGTCACAGTGCTATCTGACCTAGGTTCATTTCATCATCTTGAATACGGAACACGGAAACTTGTTGCATATGAACAATCGCTACCAATAACGTATGAAGGGAGGAATTTGAAGGGTTTTTGTTTATATCACCAAAAGGATTTTGAAAGGCGTTTTAGTGAAGAACAACAAGCATCATTACTTGATTGTCATGGTCAAAATATAATTTTGACTAATATTAATTAATAAATTATTACAATGACACTGATGGTTTTTTGAATGTAGTTTAATTCTAGCATTTTCTCCACCAGTAAAAAATTAATAGTACATAGGATGTAGCCAAGAAGGGAGCAACCTTTCTATGGAAGGGTTAGCAGAAAAACGAAGAATTGGGAATAGAACCTCATCTGGAAAGAGTGGCAAGACTAGGGGATACGAACCGAAGGTTCTAGTATTAGACGATGATTTTGACATTTCTCAATTAATTAAGCAAATTCTACAAAAAGATAATTTCAAGAATGTTTTTGCATTTATAGATCCATTGTTAGCACTGGAACATTTTAGAAAAAATCAAGAGGAATATTCTCTTATTATCTCAGATATTAGGATGCCTACAATGAATGGGTTCGAATTCGTAAGAGAGGCCAAGAAAATAAACCCAAAGGTCAAGATCGTGCTAATGACAGCATTTGAGATTGATAATAAGGAATTCGCTAGAGTTCTCCCCAAGCCAAAAATAGATGGGTTAATTCGAAAGCCCGCATCAGCTAAACAAATATTGAATACTGTATCAAATGTAATAAAGAACTAGAACCAAATTATAGGAACCACGTGACTGACCCTCTGCAAGCCCTAAAAATTGCAAAATTGTTAAATGCCATTAACTATTGGTTAGACTTTTAATCAATCTTGTCAAGCTCTAAACTCTGGAAATAAGGAATGTGGATAAACCTCATCCCCCCCGTGAGATTTGCTCAATGAGTTTAAAGGTTCACCTGAATTGGTTATTCATATAGATGAGGTTCAAAGAGCTAGAATTAATGAGACAACATCGGAATCGATACCATCAGCTGAACATAGTTTTACGTATATAAGGATATTTGATAGGCTAAACCAGTAATAAAATTTAACGAGCCCACGTTATCAATTATGAGAAAATAAATTAGAAATTAATTTATTACCAGCACGCAATTATTACTAACATGGATCAGGGAGAACCCGGTGTAGACTACGTCGACGAGAATTTGAATCCCTTAATATGTGACATCTGTAAAAAAACCTTTGATAGCCTAGATAAACTTGGAGAACATCAAAAACAAGAACATGATATGTGAATCAATAGCAAACAAAGGTTCTATTCTAACGAAAGAGATCGTTTCCTCTGCTCGACGTACTCGACAATTTACGAATATCAAACTTTATACATGAATAATCCTTATTACTATTCTTTATGTCAACAGGAAATGAAAAGAAAGCCGATACTAAAATTGCCAAACTAAGAAAGAGGTCTGAAGGAGATAAAGAAAAAGAAGAAGAAGAGTTGGAGACTTTTGACGTAGAATCAACAGCAGGAGGAATGGGAGGAAGTGGTGGTTAATGAAACTATTTGCATCGTTCGCTCGTCAATAAGCTCACTAACTTGTTCTGATCCGTCGAAACCGTCCACTGTAGAACTATAACACACTGCAACACACTAGATCTGATTACCATGTTCTACATTGTTATAACCTCATGGGAAATCATGTCCAAGGAGACTTCAACAGGTCCTCTCCAATAAATCTCAGTTGATTCTCTTGCTTACTCACAATCCTTCAATAATGGGCTGACCTGTACGTTGGATATAAGGTAAACCAAAAGCATAGGGAGGGACTTCATGGAGATCTATATGTTGTTTGTTCACCAAATATGAATTATGAAAAATAGGAGATCTTCTAATGCATTTAACAAAAGAGAGACGAAAACTAGTAACCCTAGAAAGAATACGAAGTCAATGTCAAATTCTAATAACAAAAGGAGCAGGACCAGGAACCGACGTTCTAATCTCAACAACAGAAAAATGAGTCTAAAAAGAAATCTCAATTCGAATTATAAGAAACGAGCGGCAAATAGACGGTCTGCGGTTTTAACTATCAGGAGATCAAGCGGAAGGAGAGAAAAGTTCAATATGGAACGTATGGCTCAGACTGTCAGCAGATCCGGCGTGCCATTCCTTATGGCTAGAGACATTTCCAAAAAAATAGCAAAGAAAGTAAAAAATAAGTCAACAATATCTCCTCAGCAAGGTCGACATAAGAAATCAACCGAAAAACAAAGGAAAATGCCTCAAAAACCTAGGACTATCACTGCGGGGAAAGTCAGACAGATGGTTGCTGAAGAGTTGATTGATAGAAACCGCCCTGATATTGCAAAGTCCTATTCAGGGGAGCCTGCAGTAAATACTACCAAACATATCGATGATAGTCTCATCGAAAAGCAACGAGGCATAGACAAATCCTCAGTTAAGACCCAACATAAAAGAAGAACTGAGGTAATGTACGATCAGAGCAAAAGAGGAGGAGGAACAATGACTTGAACTTTATACTTTTCTATGCCTAATGAACATCTCCTTATTTTACTTTAATGTTTTTCCACTTCGTGTTCTACATCTGCCATACTCGAATCCGCTGCGTCTTAGTGCCTTTACTCCTTTGAAATGTTCACTTGATGTTATGTATTTGTTAAAAACCTATTTGTTAAAAAGTTTCGGTTCAGTTATATCTAGTGAGTTCTACCAGAATCAGCATCTCGTCCCCCTTCCAAAAAAGTTTTTAACATGGTTACGTCACGGTTAAAGAAAATATCCTAAGTCCAATCAGCCATTACTCTTAACTTCTTTTGCAATTATTCAGTTTTTTCAGACAGTAGTTACCTGAATATGCTACTTTATGAGCCAATATGATCATAGTAGTCAATCAAACTAGAAAAGACTCAGGATCCTCATTGGCTCTCTGAATCCTTTCGCTAACCTCATGGCTTAAAGACTTAGAGTGCTTCTCTGCTGTCTCTATGTCCGTAAAGTTCTTCTCGCAGGAAAAACAATGATACGCTATCTTCACACTAAGCAATATGTGCGCTCCACATAAACTAATATAATATTCAACAATTTTGCTAGTTCTATTGTTTAATACTACTAAATACTATATTCTCCATCAAGTTATGGGACTAGGTTCATTTTATTGATCCGTCCAGGTAGTCGAGAGAGGACTTTATCACTAAGAACGCAAGATTACGGTTGCCCTACTAATGATTTCAGTATCAAGAGAATCAATTCCTACAGGTGCGACGAAGAATAACTGGAACAGAAACTTTAGGAGAGCTATAATGATTATTATTACTACAATGACTATAATAATGTAGATTAACGTACTAAGTACCAAGTTGTGAGCTCACAAGTGCAAGATAGAATTTATGCATTTTAGTCTAATTATCTGGTCATTTTTTACCAATGGTTACGCCTAGCAAAAAAGACTTTTATGTTATATTGGCTAGCCTAAAGTTAGATGAAATCAATCACATTATTAATTGCGACCTCTTTCTTAGTAATAACATTACTGATGTCAGTAGGACTTGCAAAAACTTCATTTGCGCAGGGTAACCAAACCAATCAGTCAGCTGGCGGCGGACAACAGAATCAGTCAGCTGGCGGCGGACAACAGAATCAGTCAGCTGGCGGCGGACAACAGAATCAGTCAGGTGTAGGAACGGCTAGCCAAATGGAAAATCTGACAGCTGGTAATACAGGTCTTCTCCAGAACTCTAGTGATATTGGCAGTCAGAATGCCTCCATGACTGGAGGAATGGGACAAGAGCAGGAGGCTACGGAGATTACGACTCCTGGCTCGACGCAAGAGCAAGGTAATCAAACAGAAGCAGGACAAGCGACCATGAATAAGACAGGAGAAGCAGTACAAACGGGCGTGAATAAGACAGGAGAAGCAGTACAAGCGGGGGTGAATCAGACAGGAGCAGCATTAACCAACGCATCCAAATCAAATGTAGCCCAGAACATATCACAGGGAGCTCAAGAAATAGGTCAGACAACTGCAAAAGAGGGAGGCGATATCCTAGGGAGCATTTCTGAAGGACTTAAGGGACTTTTCGGCGGAGGTCAATCAAAATAGATACGCTATTCTTATTTCCTTTTTACAGCCCATAAAGAAACTATTTTGTATGAATATAAAGACCAGGGTATATCCAGATACGTGTTTGTCGTCTTTTTTGTGATTTAATATTCTTATAGCATGATAACGTGCATTTCATAGTAATAGAGGATATAAGTATGTGATAAGTCTCCAAGGGGGGATAAAAGCATGCCAGGGACAAAAACCTGTTTGAACAAGTGCTATTGATCCTGATTTTGATTCCTCTATTGCTTGAATCTAGATCTAAAAATTATGCTAGCTTGGTTTGAAAGAAGACAATAGTCCTATCATTTGGCAATGCCATAGCAGCTAATTAGTCGACAATGGTCGGATATGTTTCACCTCGCCCATCTTTCTAGGAGTTTTAAATAAAATAATGACCAATACATAATTGGGTCATCTCCCTGCTTATACAAATGAAGCAGATGGCCAGTCCTATAGAGAAGCAGCCGTAGATCCCTATTTAACCCATAAGATCCTTTAGTCATTAATGTCAAATGAAACAGGTTCGGCTGAGATAAGATGCGACCAGTGTGGAATTACGTTTACCACACTGCAGGATAAGGAGGAACATATGAAACTAGAACATAAGGAAGGAAAAGCGCCTACAGGCGTTTCATAGTTATAATTAAGAAGGAAGCGACTTAATAAATATAAGATGCATTGAATGCGATAATTTAATTATAGACAGTGAGGTGATTCATCGTTATAAAGGCAAATCCTACTGCTATGCCTGTTATAAGAGAATTAAGTCAGAAGAGCTTAAAAATAAGAATAAGACTATATCTCTCAAAATGAGTGAATTCGGCAAAGGATTTAAAATACCAGATGATAAGTAACCATAGACCAGATCATTAACCCCCAGAGAAATTTGCTATTACTAATGCTGGAGTAACCAAGCAATAAATGGAAGATTTTGATGGTTTCATATTACCCGTGATCGGTTTTGTAGCAACGGGTTTTGCTGTTTCAAGTACTGTTCCTCAGATTAGTAAAGCAATAAGAACGAAGAAGTCTGATGATATATCATTAAGGTTTATAGTAGTCCTAATCATTGGCCTTTTATTCTGGGTGATTTATGGCATAGGTAAAAGGGATGTCGTGTTGATTATAGGTAATTCCATAGCAGTCATATTGAATATCTTTCTGCTAATCTTAAAAATAAAATATTCAAGAAATCCGCTGAAAGGAGAATAGTAGGCCCATAGAGAAGCAGAAATATCCACAGTTCTATTTTCTTGTGTATTCTGATTTAGTGATTCAAGTTATTCACTTACAAGTACAAGCTGATTGTTAAATTCATATGCTAAACTTGTTTGGTTTAACCTAATCCTAATCTTGTTCGCAAAATCTGTGATTTTGTCCTCAACTGGCTCGTTTGTATGTACCTCGACACGGGTGTACTTCACTGGCTCAAACTTTCCTTCAAAGTATCCATCTAGTTCAACCAGAGACATGCTTCCGTACATATCTGCAATAGCACGGACGGTTTCCAAATATCCCTCTAGTCGAGGAAGATAAAATTTTACCGAATTTTGGAATATCCTTACTTTCATAGTCCTAGTTCCTATACCATTTCGCTTTTTTATATTTTTGAATATGATTGAATATCTCTAATTGAATAGCTTATATTGAGTTAGGCCCATTTCCATTACAACCTTGCAGAAATGCTTGCAGCTAAATCGCCAGGCAAAGTATGTCAACTTCTTGGAATGAGATTGTAAATGTTCGCCCCTAAATACAGACAGAAGTTCTAGGGATAAACCAGAGGCAAGTCATATCATATATTCGTCTAAATACGATATTTCACACTAGCTTTAAGGGGCTACATGATTCCAAATAGAGATCGTCGCAGGGTGGCTCTAGACTCAGCAATAATCTCTGACCATTATAACCATTCACTGAGTCTCCTGCAGCCATTTGATATTTCTTTACAACTTTTGAAAATGGAAAGCCTGCCACTTCCAAAGAAATATTGAATATTGTATCTACCGTGATAAAGTGATAATGGTTACTCTACAGACAATCTTAGATTCACTTCTTTTAACAGGTCATGAATAGATATTGGTTTTGTTAGAAGTTGGTCTTTTCGGCGTCCCTCCTTACTAAGAGCAGGAAGGTGCTTTTCGCTCGCTGTCAAGAACAATATTTTGATAGAAGGATCCATTTTCCTCAGCTGACTGTATAGCTTAAAGCCGTCCATCTTTGGCATTACAATATCAATGATTATGAGATCATAGAAATGGGGCTTAAAGTTCTTGAGCGAATTCGCTGGATCATTGTAGGCGTCAACGCTGAATCCTTCCCTCTCTAGTGCCTTTCTGAATAATGAAGTTATGTCGGGTTCATCATCGACAACTAGGATTTTCTTTTTCTTTCTGGATGTGGCTGTTTCGCTAGCCGTGGTTGTATCCATGCAACATTCCTTAATACGATTGTGACAATGGTATGTTAGACTGGAAACTTTGATTATTGCCACGTAATTTATCCATAAGTATAATGGTACTACGGTAAACTTATTGAGGTTAAATATTGTATATCGTAATAGCGGTGGGTAAATTGATAACCCACGGTAGTAAACACCGATAAGTAAGCTGGCATAAACCTTGCACATTACGTACTAAACAAAATAACTCTCACAATTGTATTTTAAATATAATAAATGTTTGTAATTTGCTCGCATTAGTTTCAGGAATAGCCGTTACCTTGGGTGGAATGAATTGAGATAATTCATTGTATTTATAATTGTTATAATAGCATTGCTCAGATTTCTCTCAGTTGTTCTTCGTAGGTCATATAGGAATTGAATCTTGGGCTATTGAGATTACTAAATTCCTTATTTTGAATCTTCATAGTAGCTAATCGTTGTATTATTTTATACTGGAAGGATAGTACAAAGGCTCAGAACCAAATATGGTGTATTTTTGCTTCAGAAACAATTCCCTGGGTTGATCCATTTAAGTATCTTGTGGACTATCTCGTTACAATGAACCAAACCTATCTAGCCGCAATAATGGTTGTTGCGGTATTGGGCATAGCTGCTATTGCCACTTCCTCGAATGCATTAGCTCAAAACGAGACCGGAGGTACACCAGAGAAATCAAAGTTGCCAGCAGAACAGAATATGACTGGTAATGCAACCAACACAACCATTACTGAGGGTGTGTCTCCGAATACTACCATGACTCCTAGTGGTTAGACCGTATTATTAGCTCCAGAAGTCGGGGAATCCAATACTTTTTTCCAGAACTTAACTGAAATACGATTATATTGAAACACTTAGTTTGCATACAGTGTCAGCAGGAGAGTTCAAGCAAGATAAAAATGTCCGATCAGGTTGTCGGAATCAGGAAGAATATTGTGTATAACTGAGAAATTATTCTAGTTGCGTATGAGTAACGAACGTATAATTTTATCCTGGGATGATGCTGAAGTTAAAAAGGTTAATTCTAGGGTAAGTGAGGATATAGGAAAAGTCATGAGTGTAGGAAAAGAATACATCGAAGTCGAAGATGGTTTGATTGGAAAGCCTACCTCATTCCGAAGTACTTTGTACAAATCTAATTTGTCATAATTTTTATACTTTCATAATGGCCTTCTAAAAGTAAAACATGGGAGGCACAAGGGAGAACGAAGAATGGATAGGTTAGCACTAGGCTTCAATTGTTGGCATTATTTAAATAGAGATTCGATTCCAATATAAGGATATGGAATTAGTTAAAGAAATTAATAGTAATAACAAAAGATTTGATAAGATTTCAGAAGTACAGGTTCGGCAAGGATTTCGTTTATCTTGGCCAAGATGAAATGCTTCTTTCTCTTGTAAATGACCTTCCCACATAGATAATCATGCAAATGAACACTCAAAATCCTGTAAATGATTGAAGGAAAGTAAATCATGCAGAAACATACACCTGAAGAGAACATGAGTATTGAAAGCAAGAAAAGAGAAGCTAGTTCGAAAATACTAGTGACAGGGGCAAGTGGCTTTATAGGAAGTAGAGTCGTATTAAGGTTACTACAGTTAAATTCATCATCTTTATCTCCTAAAGAATATTATGAAATAGTATGCTTGACTCGAGATAAGAAATCCTTGAGAAGCCTGTATGATGGGCATGAGGAAGCATTAAGGATAGTCGAGACAGATGTGAATAATTATCCACAGCTGGTGATAGCATTAAAGGGTGTGCCAACTGCATTCTATCTTATCCATTCAATGGGAGGCACTTCTAAAGAATGGAAAAAATTTGCACAAAGAGACCGATCGGCAGCAAAAAATTTTGCTAATGCTGCTACTGAGTGTGGAGTTGAGAGGATTATATATTTAGGAGGACTCACGCACGGAGATGATGAAGAAGACTTCCATGAGTTATCAGAACATATGCGTAGTAGAAAAGAAGTAGGGGATATATTAAGGTCATCAAAAGCAAAAGTTACTTTTTTCCACGCAGCAGTTATCCTGGGGCAAGGGGGAGGCTCCTTCCAGATGTTGGAATATTTGGTGAAAAGATTGCCTGTAATGGTATGCCCAAAATGGGTCTTGACTAAATCTCAACCAATATCTGTAGATGATGTCGTTGAATACCTGGTTAGGTCAATAAATGTAAAAGAAACTGAGGGGAGAGATTTTGATATTGGCGGCACAGAGGTTTTAACATATCTTGATATGATGAAAGTTTATGCAAAAATGCTGAACAAATCCATAAGAATAATAATCATCCCGTTCCTTACTCCAAGATTGTCGTCTTATTGGGTCGATCTTATTACCCCAGTAAAGGCATCATTGGCAAGACCTTTAATAGATAGCCTAAAACACGAGGCAACTGTTAAAGATGATACGATAAAAAAAAACTAATTCCTATTAATCTGAAAACCTTTGAAGAAGCAGTAAGAGCTGCCGAGGTGGAAGAAAAAGCTAAAAGGGAGGATAAAGGACAACAAAGACTCTCTCATTCTTTTAATAACAAACTTCTAATCGCCTCACTGTTGGCAATGGCAGTTATAGGCTCCACATACTATGTGTTAGATGCACGACCTGAAGTATTCCAAACCGGTTGGTTAGTTTTAAGCGGTTTATGGTATTTCTTTATTGCATTTTCTTTATTTTTTGTGTACAACGGAGCAAGGCTTGGCGCCATAACGTCAGGAATTATCGGGTGGATAACCCCTACGCTTTGGCTTGTAGATAATATCTATACTATTTCTGGTAACTCCTTAATTGCCACATCTCCTGATTTAACAATGACTATAAGAAACTTCATTGGTGCTGTGGTAGCATCCTTAGTAGTTGCCGCCTCACATGATATGTATCACAAAATAAGATTGTTTGGTACTTAGACATCTGCCGCCAAGTTAGGCACTATTGGGGAATATAGGCACCAGTTTTTATAGGAGATTGATGATTTCAGAAAAATATGGCAAGTCAAAAAGAAAATCGAAAGTTGTTTATACTGTATTGTTCCCTTGCAGGTTTTATTAGTGCATGGGCGATTTCCGGACTTTTGGTTATAGTTGACATTATATCAGGTGTCCCTGCTGGAACTTTTTTCGCTGTAATAGGAATATCTTTGGGATTTAGTGATCCTGTAACCGCACAGTATGTAGGCTTTGTTCTACATGTGATTACTGGAACAGCTGCAGGTAATGTATACGGACAAATTTCACTATTTTGGTCAAAGGTTGCACCATATCATGCAAAAGGGGGTTTGGTCAAAGGAATGATTGTTGGTATTGCATTATGGGCAGTGTTGTTTGTTCCCCTTGCAACACATGGAATTCAACCTAGATTAGACTCATTTGCGTACACTGCACCTAATCAGTATGTTTATAATATAGCGGATCACTTTCAAGGGTCGTACTTTACTATCATAGGAGGGTCGCTTGCATTCCATCTGATATATGGTGCGTTGGCAGGTTTTATTTCCGGTAGAATGGACGAGATAGGGATCCTCGTAAAAATTAGAAATAATATGATCGTAAGATCATGAAAATCATTTGTGAATTGCATTGAATTTGGTAAGTTAGCACGAGAACCACCAATTACCACTAATCTAATATAACATGGAGAGTAAACTGGGGATGCAAGATCTAATTTGGTATATATTAGAAATAAGCAGGTTAGGGGAATAAATTATGCATATCTGGTACAAAGCATATGGGATTCAAAAAGGAACATGTCCCGACAACAGACAATAAAATATCTTGGTAATGCATCCCGGATAACAATTGAAGACATTCCAGAAGAATATAGGGGTGATTCAAAAATTTTGTCGTTTATCTCAGCATTTAGTTCTTACGACGAGAAAAATAAAATATTGATTTCAAAGATCCAAGAAGAAATGTTTACGCTTCTAACCGATTGTAATATTGGTGGTCTTGTTGGTCTCTATGAAAAATATTCGAAATTATTTGATTTGACCAATTTTTATGAAAAGTTGCTAAAACCTGTAATGTACAGGATTGGAGATTTGTGGGAGCAAGGAAAATTAGAGGTGGCAACCGAGCATGCGAGTACGAATTCTGCAATTGGCTTGATTAAAGTAATTAATGAACGAATAACTAGCAGAGTTAGAACACGTGAATTATCATCTCAAAACAAATCGGTAATTTGCACTCCTGACGGTGAACTACACGGCCTGGCTTGTAACATGATAGAATCAATTCTTTTGAACAAGGGATTTAAGGTATACAATATTTCAACCTCTATTCCTTCGGAATATATCATAGATTTCATGCGTGATTCACAACCAGATATTATTTTTGTCTCAATAACACTTGTCGAAAATATTAAACCAGCTGAAAGACTAATTCATAAAATTCACCAAAAGTATAATAATCGATTACCGGTTGTAGTTGGGGGTTCTGCACTGAACAAAATAGACAAAAATCTGGAAGGCAGAATAAATGCCTTTCTTATGAAAAATGCCTCATTTGATGACATTATGAAATTGGTCAAAGCATGTAGTCATACAATAAGACATAAAGATTCAAGATAAACAGGTTAGCTATCGATAGTCGTGGTAGTCGGTAAACGACTCTTTCTTTATTTCTCGCAGTTCATTAAAATCATCAGCAAAGGATACGGATAAGGCCTTAAGAAATGATCTATTTATTCTGGATAGAACTGTAATGAAGATGCAACGGAATCAAATCATGCATTCAGTAAGACCTCTTAATTATTATCTTTATTTCTGTCCTCTTTTTCTGATTTGTTGTTTAATTTAGAACTAAGTTCTATCCATTTAGTAGGATAAAACAGAACCAGTGGTTGGAATAGACAAGCAATCTATTACGATGCATATATCCAAGTAGCTATATTGATGTTGGATCGGTAATATAGGCTTTAATTACATATCTTGGTGCAATCCCTTATCATATTCTTCTAATGAATTCTGGTCTCTTCGTATTATCCTTTGAACAATTACAGCCTCTTCTATTCGTCTTTGACTTTGGTATCTTCCAAGTAACATATTTAGCACATCAAGCTTTGAGACCCTTGTATCTCATAATCCCTTCGGCTGCATATTGATGTCATGTTCATTGTCCATATTTGTTTTTTCGCTTCTTGCTATGCTACCGCTCCACAGCAAATGATATTTTCACAGCGGCTCGATATTCGCTAATCTTGCCTGTGTTTGGGTCTACCTTCGCGGTCATATCGGTAATTTCTAGTCCATGAATACCATGTACCGTTTTTTTGGCCTCATCAATTGCTACTTGTGCTGCTTGTTCCCAACCACTTTCGGAGCTGCCTATAATTTCTATCACTTTTGCAATATGACTCATAAATAGTTATGGCTCTCTTATTATAATAGAATTTGCGATGTCCATGATTAGGCTTAAGTTTGAGACTTTTAAATAATTTATTAGATAGGTGGTGCTATGAGTAGAATCCAGATCTCCAGAAAAAATAGCTTCTAATCAACCAACAGCATTTTAAAGGGATCAGCTAGACAATAAGGGAGGTAGTTCCTGATCGGCTGTGAATTCTAAAGAAAAACTTAGAAGTGAAATAACAAATGGTACAGAATAGGCATAAACAACCAATGAATGAGATTATGATGCTCAGAGTAACCGTACCTCCTATTTAAGAAATGTTGGACAATACTCATAGGACTATGACAGATGTTATGAACGAGATAAGAAGGACAAACGAGGACGCCGAGTCTATTCAAAAACGAAAGAACGCGAGGCGGAAGAAAGGCAACCGGGCCAAATCAATCCACAACTGAGGAAAAATGAACCGTCCTTAGGTCCGGTGTATTCTAATCTAACCTAATAGTTTAAAATTCGTACAAACCAGGAAATCATTGATCTATGTGTTCACCTTTGCGTCAGCGCATGCTACCTTAATAAGATTTTAAGTGCAGATAGCCAGTGTATTAGCCGGAGTATAGTATGCATTGACATCACCAACAGTGTTGCCCATCGATGAATGTGAGGAGTGGATATGGGAAATTCTGGATTCCACAAAAGACTCAGGCTTCGAATATGTAAGGGATAAAGACAAGGAGTTTCTAATATTCAATACAAATGATTTCCACGCTGACACAAGATCATTGTACAAAATAAGGAAGATTACAGGCATGAGACTAACACAGATCAGCACTCACAATTGTTATACTCAACTCTGGTTTTTTAGACCAACTTATATTACGAACATTAACAGGTGAAAGATGACTACTCCAACCTATATAGAAAAACTAATTTGGATGATATGGACTTTCTTCGTAACTGCCAAGAAATGAATACATTCAGAACAAAGAAAGAAGATATAATAATCAAGGTTATAACTGAGTTCATAAGGAATGAGGTTCGGCACAGAAATTCAAAGGGTGTGGTTGTTGGAATTAGTGGCGGTCTTGACTCGGCTGTGGTTGCCTGCTTAGCTGTTATGGCTCTGGAACCGTCAAAGGTATTTGGTCTTATTTTACCAGATTCAACTATTACCCCGAAAGGAGATACCAGAGATGCCAAGAACCTTGCAGAGAAGCTCGGTATAAAATATCAGATTATAGAGGTAGGGAGCATAAAAAGGATCTGTCTGAATAAGAAACTACCGCGAAGTAACAAGTTAGACTACAAGTTAGCAAAGGCAAATCTCCTTGTTAGGTTGCGAATGTCATTACTATATTTTTATGCGGCGGCAACTAATAGCCTCGTACTTGGAACTGGAGACAAGAGCGAATTGCAACTAGGATATTTTACCAAGTTCGGCGATGGAGCTGCTGATCTATTTCCTATTGCCGATCTTTATAAAACACAGGTAAGAGAGCTTGCACGACGTATTGCTATCCCTGAATCTATACTTAACAAAAAGAGCAGCGCAAGACTGTGGAGAGGTCAAACTGCAGAAGGTGAAATTGGTATGTCATATGAGGAGATAGATCATATACTTCAAGAATTGGAAAAGAATCATGTCAAGGATAATGTTAATAGTGTTATGATTGCAGAATATGTGCAAGCCATTTGTGATATCAGAAAATCAAACAAGAAAAATGTTAACCGTCTAATAGATCTTATTAAAAGAAATAGTCATAAGCATGAATTGCCGCCTGTTTGCAAACTTACAAAATTTTACCCCGACTGAGCATACTAAACAGGATATTTGGATCCTTGTTTGTGTATGTTAGGAAGACTATCCTACCTTCCTAAAAATATTACAGAGGATTTTATGTTAGGATGCCGGGTTGAATCGGAAATGTTGCATCAAATCCCAAATATGTGCTAAACCATGAGGAATAGCCCTGCGTCATATGAAACTGGGGTTACATGAGAGGGGTAGCTTGAAATGAAATTAAGATAATATTGTTTTGAAATTATCAGTCAGAAATTACTAATTGATAGCAAAATGCCTAAATATCAATCACTCTATATATAGCGTCACATCTTGGTTGCCAAATCAAATAATTATACGAAGAAGAAATCAAATAGAGAGCTAAAGAGTAATGGCAATCATGATAAGAAGATTTTGGTTCTCGATGATGATTTTGACATTTCTTTATTAATTAAGCAAGTTCTACAAAAGCACCGCTTCAAGAATGTCTTTGCATTTACAGATCCATTATTGGCTTTGGAACATTTCAGAATAAATCAGAAGGAATATTCCCTTATAATATCTGATATTAGGATGCCCACTATGAATGGGTTTGAATTTGTAAGAGAGGCTAGGAAAATAAACCCCAAGGTCAAGATCTTGCTAATGACAGCATTTGAGATTGATGACAAGGAGTTTGCTAGAGTTCTCCCTAATCCAAAAATAGATGGATTGATTCAAAAGCCCGCTTCACCTAATCAAATAATGAATGTAGTATCCAAAATAGTCGGGAAGCATGGTTCACTTATTCCTCAGCCCGCGACCCGTTAACATTAGTCATATCAAGGCCAATTCCAGGAGGCTAATATAGAACAGTCGAGCGACAATGGAAGAAGTCGTAGTATCTCACGAAAACTAATTAATCTCATATATAGATTATGGTCCCTATTTCTCATAAGATTGTCCGCCGCCTCGCGTCATTCCATTAAGGATAGAAAAGTCACAAAGGTACTTTCTGGGGTTGAAACTGTCGTTAATACACTAGTTGAATTTTTAGATAAGACAAACGATGAAGTATATGCATGTGTAGATCAGACAAGACCAGCTCTTAATATCTTACTGATGAAAGAAGCTTTTCTCCGTGCAAAAAAGAGAGGTGTTAAGTTAAAATATATAACTGAGATTACCAGAGACAACCTTCCCTATTGCAAAAAACTGTTAACCTTCGTAGACGAACTTAGGCATTTGGATGGGATTAAGGGAAACTTCTACATAAGCAAATCAGGATATCTTGCTCCGGCATCATTTCATGAGCAGGGAAAGTCCGCATCTCATATCATTTATAGCAATGTCAAAGAAATGATAGAAAACCAAAAGTATGTTTTTGATAGCTTCTGGAGTAGAGGCATTCCATCTGAATATAGAATAAGGGAACTTGAAGAGGGTATTGTTCCAGTAAAGACTGATTTAATTCAAAAGCCGCGAGAAACACTTGAGCTGTTTCTCAGTTTAATCGAATCTGCCAAGAATGAAATACTGCTAATAATTCCTACTATCAACGCTTTTCTTCGCGAAGAACAAATAGGAGCGATCGAACTTTTGAAACAAGCGGCAATAGAGCGTAATGTAAAGGTTAGAATAATAGGCCCATCCAACAAAATTATAGAAGATGAAATACTGGCCAAAGAACATGGGCCGAAAGAAATGCAAGACGAGGATAAGAACCAACGGCTCCACCATATTCAATATAGAGATGTTCGATTTGAACAAGCGGCTGTCACTACGGTCACTATATTGGTCATAGATAGAAAGGAATCATTAGCGATAGAGAAAACAGATGATTCGAAACTTGATTTTGTAAAGGCAATAGGGTTAAGCACCTATTCAAATAGCGAACCAACTGTCATGTCCTATGTCTCAATTTTTGAGGGGCTATTGAAGCAAGCAGATTTATATGAACAATTAAAGGCGCACAGCCAGATGCAGAAGGAATTCATCAATGTAGCGGCCCATGAGCTAAGGACACCCACCCAATCTATTTTAGGGTTTTCTGAATTGGCGGTCACATCAAACGGGCTCCCAGCTGAAGTACAAGAACTATTGAATCCCATCTATGATAATGCCGTGAGGCTCTCTAAGCTTATAGAAGATGTACTAAGTATAACTAGAATCGAAAGCCGAACCTTAAATCTAGATAGAGTCAAATTAAACATAAATGAAAGTATAGCGAGTGTTATATCCGATTTAAAGAATCAAATCCGCACTCCAAATAAGTTACATGTAGAGTTCCTAAAACCAAGAAAACCACTCTATGTTATGGCAGACAAACTAAGACTATACCAGGTGATTGCAAACTTGGTAGGGAATGCCATCAAATTCACGCAAGAAGGAATTATATCGATCGGTACGCGGATTGAAGATGGCAGTGACCTTGTTGTCTTCGTAAACGATACCGGGAAAGGCATTGATTCTCACATAATGCCAAGATTGTTTACTAAATTTGCAACGATGTCAAACTCAGGAACGGGTTTAGGGTTGTATATATCAAAAAGCATAATTGAAGCTCACGGTGGAAGAATGTGGGCAGAAAATAATTCCAAAGGGAAGGGAGCTACGTTTAGTTTCAGTCTACCCATTACTCAAAAAAAATAATGGCTACAGTTATGATGAATATTCAGATCTGTTGAGGTATTATTTTCTATATCCTTTTTACAAGATCTACATTAGAAATCGGCTTTTGTAAAAACCGTTCTCCGTCTAATTTACAGTATTGTCCCTCTTCTTTCTTTTCTTTCCCATTTCCCCTCACTTCATCATAATACAATTCACCTGCAGTAATAAAGCAAACCAATACCTTTGGATCTATCTTTCGCATTTCTTCATGAAGCTCAAATCCATTAATTCCCGGCATTCTTAAGTCCAAAATGACCAGATCGTACGAGCTAGCAGTGAACTTGGATAGCGTCACAAAGGGATCATGGTTTGTATCAACGATGAAGCCAGCTTCTTCTAGGGCTAGTTTGAATACTATTGTAATATCAGGCTCATCATCGACCACCAAAACCCTTTTTTCTTTCCTAATTGAATTCATATTTGTGTACTATGGTACCATTGATTATGGCATCGCCTTTCCTGTTTATTCATTCAGTTATAAGTCATTCTATTCTTCAAATAAATGATATGTATTCATCTATACGAGATTACCTCTGAAAGGCTTAAAAATCAGATAGATTTCTTATCAGAGATAGGGTTGCCCAAATTTCTTGATGTTCATTCATTTCATAGCCTTGGTGAGTCGACGGTAAAGGAACTTCAAAAGTCCCCACCCGATGAATTTGGAGTACGGCACTTGAACATACTCTATAATAGAGAAGCCGACTTGTGCTTTTGTCTTCTTGAGGCGCCAGACAGAGAAGCAGTTGAAAAACATCATGAAAAAATTAATTTAAAATGTAACTGGATCACGGAAGTCTTGGCTACCGGTTGAATGGTTTAATGGTATTTATCAACTAGCCTGTTCAATCGAAATGGTAACGATCCTTGACCCGTAGCAGATTTTGAGGCTGCATCAAATTAAGCTTACAATGCGTGACAGAGTTAAATAAATAAAAAAGATATTTTTGGACTCATTTTTAGCAATAATAATAGTCAATCAATACTAAAGGAATAGGTTCAAATAAATAGGAAAAGACGAGCACAAACTTTGGATTATAGGTTCGATTAATTTTAATCATAAACTGATCGTAGTAAACTATTAAATAGTCGAAAGTCACGGACGGAGTTGGCTTAAATTGTCGTACAGCCCAATAGTATGTGCATTCAAATGTTACAGCAAAATAGTTATCCTTTGAAAGAATGGCATCTTGAAAATATGAAAAAAACCGTTGTAAAGCATATCACTGGATTACTAGATAATGCTACTTTGCATCAAAAGCACCTTTATAAAAAGTATAGTGGTAACTTGGCATGGGTTCACAGAAGTATAGCCAGTGATATCAAACATGGCGTAAAAGAATCAGAGGTCCTTGACTTCCTGGAGAAAATTAGAAGTAGCAACGAATTTGCCTACATAAGAAATAAAGAAGGCAGTTTGGATAGATTAGATCTGGTGAGGATACACCTTTGCACTCCTATGCCATACTAATCTCTTGAGTCTTAACAAATTCTAATTAGTCTTAATTAGTATTAGCTAGCTACTCGCCTTCATTACTTGCATATATTGAGTATGGATAAGATATGAAAACAACAGAGGATAGAAATATATGATTAAGGTCAGCTCAAAGGGGGCAAGACAAAACCCTGCCGGAAAAGGGTAGGTTTTTCTGTTCATCCAATCCGACTCTTTATTTCTAACTTGTCTAGATTTCAAGATTCAGGTTAGTTATTTTCAAAATTGATTCCGGTTAATTCTTGTAAATGTCATTCTGGTAACTTGTTCGCATTCATTAATCAACCGAAGTGTACATACAAACAATTTAAGCAAGATACTGTATAATAATGGATAGTTGAATAATGCCAAGTGCCACTACCTCTGGCTCAACGAGTAGGACTAAATCCAAACAGTATATTTGCTATTTATGTAGCAAAACCTTCGATGATGTCGATACACTCAATTCCCACAAGAGGTTGGATCACGGACGTGCAGAAAGCGGAGAAAGCACAAGACCTCAACCTCCTGCTGGAGTAGGTTAGGAAGATAAAAACACACAAGTTGAAGGACCGATTCTGGTTACATTGTTATTAGTCATCATGAAAATCCGTAGATTTGACATCATTTTGACCAGCAGCATACGAAATCGAACAAGGGGCTATGTTACCATCACAACCTCTTCACTTTACTTAGATTAGATTTACTTCACATTACTACAAGTATTAAATTTCTTGTAGTTTATAATTGAGTATAGAAATATGAATTTAGATGATGCTACCAAGAATACAGAATTTATTGATAGCATTTGTACCTGCAGATCCTGCGATCACAAAATCGCATCAGAATGTATAAAATCTAATTGCAGTTGTTGCAAAGGGACTCATCATTCTATGGTCTTGGATGGTATGGAAGGATTCATGACAAGAGGAATTTAGTTTAGAAAAATTCTGTTATGAATAAATGATTCTATAAAAGTTACAATTTTAGATTGTATGAGATGTAATTGGTATAGTGCATGAATTGCAGTCTCTTTGCGGATACTGTTATGGGGATTGCATTATTCAGTAAAGGCCAAACATCGAGTGGACAAATAACTGCAAATCCTTATTATGCCAGCTAAAAATCTTAAGTATAAAATATTGAAGGATAAATTCAATCAACAGACGTTCTAAGGTAGCAATTTTAGTTACAATAGTTGGTATCATAGTTGGGGCAGGTACTTTTTATCTTGTTTCTCCTTTATTTATCTCAACTCAAGATAACGATCCATTGCCTACCGGCGCAGAACAATCAGAATCATATCAGAGATTCATTTCGATGAGTGAGGATGAGAAAATGCAAACTGCCAGGCAGATGAGTGCAGAAGAAAGAGATGGGATAATGTCCTCTGCTGCTCAGGTAAAAAATAGCATGAACGAACCTATGAATCAAACACTAATGCAAGAAGAACAGCAGAGAATACCCAATGCGATGACTATGCCAAATGTACTAAGAACTGGCCCTTTTGTTGGAGTCGGTGATGGGATCCATAATGCCGAAGGTATAGCAAAAGTATTCCCGCTCCAGGATGGGAGCAGTATCTTGAGGATAGAGAATCTTCACGTAACTAATGATCCTGAACTATACGTATACCTTTCTCCTGATAAAAGTGCTTCAGATTTTATTAATGTTGGCAAATTAAAAGCTAACAATGGAAATCAAAATTATGAAATACCTGCGGGAACGGATCTATCAATGTACTACACAGTGTTGATTTGGTGTAGACCTTTCTCTTTTTGGTAGCGCAGAACTCTCAGGCACTACATAGCATGACAGGACCTCTGGTTTGATTATAATTAATGTTGGTTCTACGATATTTATTGAAACATAAAATGAGAAAGGAACTTGCCAAAAATAATCCTTGAATTTTATTTATGCTTGACAAGTTCCTTTTCTGAGTATGAAAACTTCGGGAGGCACATCCTTGTGCCACAATCTTCCAACCTAGATAACCTTGTAACCGCAAAGTGAAATCCTATAAGTGGTGTAAAAGCAATCAATGTTAAGATTGCAAGATTATAGCTATGAAGGTACAGTAGATATAAGGTTATACCTATACATGTCATTATTTCGATCCAAGTACAAGTACAAAGTTGCAAACCAACATATTTTAGATCCATGGTAGACCAGGTACTCTGTATTCGAAGTCCTTTATCTCTTTTTTTCCAAATTTGATCCAAATTGGCCGGAAATTAGAGTCCACACCTTGAATGCCATTCATTATTGCCGAAGACCCAATCATGAGACAAATCCCAAAAATGGGGGAGGGATTGTGGTTGATCTATTATAGCTATTTTTCTGATTAGGCAGTTTTATTTCCGACCCTTATTGTCCTGCGCCACTCATTATCTGACCTCGGATTTCTCCGTTTGGATTTTGTTCAGTATGTATGTTAACATATGTTTCTCCATTGCTCATTGCAGTTGCCAGATCCGTCAATTGTTTACCTGCCATTGGTCCTTCAAGTTTGTCAGGCGTTATTGACCCAGTTTCTGAAACTTCATTTGTAGGAGAGTCATTTTTGAATAATGTCAATACCACGGGTCCATTTTCGCCTTGTTTACCACTATGAATGTGTCCTGCCGTTACCCCTTGCATGACAGAAGCATTCACTGTATACTCCACGCTATCACCCATCACTGTGAAATCAGCCATCCCAGTTGCCTGTGAGTTTGTAGGAGGGACTTCATCTTGACCAGACAGTTTCGCAGTGAATTTTTGGTCTTGTGCGAATATTGTGTTTGTCAAATCGTTTGTTGTTATCCCTATGCTAGCTAGTGCTACTGTAAAAATAGCAGCAAGCATAATTCCAACTATTTTTTTAGACATTAAGTGGGCAGATACGCTATGTGATATTTAAGAAAATTCCCAAATTACTCCCAAATTCGGAGTCGGTCATCTATAAGGAAAGATTATCCTGAATCAAATTTTTAGTTTGAACTCGACAGATTTCATTTCAATCGTAAGTTGCCAAGTCCGATTGTTACTGCCTACTTTGATATTATCATATTTCTGAGGATACTTCGTACTTCGGAGAATTTAGATATTTTTATATGTCCGAACCCAAGATCAGATACAAAAAATGCTTTCAGCTTTATTCATAGGGTTATTCATTACTGTTCTGATCGTTACATCATCACTAGAAACGGCATTTGGTGATTCAGTAATTGCAGTCACACCGGTAGGCGAATTTCCCCAATCGCTAGAATTTAACCCATCAAATAACAATATCTACGTAGCTAATCGTGATTCAGGAACAATTTCTGTGATTGATGGTGCCACAAATAAGGTAATTAAGAATATTACAGTAGGCGGCTCTCCAGCATCAATGAAATTTAACCCTTCCAATAACTACACTTACGTAGCCAACACTATTTCAAATAATATCTCGTTAATAGATAGCAGCACTAACATGGTTGCTGATGATATAGAAGTTGGGAGTAATCCTGCAGCCTTAGAATTTAATCCGTCTAATAACTACACTTACGTAGCCAATGCAATTTCAAACACCATTTCAGTAATAGATAGCGGCACTAATATGGTTACCAATGATGTGGATGTAGAAACTTCGCCTATTGCCCTAGAATTTAACCCATCAAATAACAATATCTACGTAGCCAATCGTGATTCAGGAACAGTTTCCGTCATTGACAGTAATAACAATACGGTAGTAGATAACCTGAACGTAGAAAGTTCTCCCATAGCCATAGAATTCAATCCATCAAATAACAATATCTACGTAGCCAATCGTGATTCAGGAACAGTTTCAGTCATTGACAGTGCTAACAATACATTACTGAATAATGTAGTTGTTGGCACCGGACCTATAGCCATAGAATTCAATCCATCAAATAACAATATCTACGTAGCCAATCGTGATTCAGGAACAGTTTCCGTCATTGACAGTACTAACAATACATTACTGAATAATGTAGTTGTTGGCACCGAACCTATAGCCCTAGAATTTAACCCATCAAATAACAATATCTTTGTAGCTAACGTTGTATCTAATTCTGTTTCTATGATAGACAGTGAGAATAATACGGTAGCGGAAACAGTTGATGTTGGCAGCCTACCCGTCGCCTTAATATTTAACCCGTCTAACGATGGTATCTATGTAGCCGGTACTCTTACAGGTACTGACGGAGTTGTATCAGTAATTGGCTAATTTGAGTTTGACGCTTGGGAAATATTCCTTCTCAGGCCTATAAAGTAACATACTCCCATGAGCTCATATTATAGTGTAATATGTTCTTGAGTCATAAGTTCTATCCTTCCACAGCTGGCCTCGCTATAGGTAGGACCACACGGGAGACTTAGCTATGCCTACAAACGCTGACAGAAAATAAAAAACCAGTACGAAAAAAAGGATGATGGCTTAAGAGCGTCTTACAATATCGTGTCTGCTTTTAACTATCATCAGAACATACGATGCCGTAACAGGGATAAGAAGTAAAAAGGCAACCAAAAGTACTGGATCATTTAATGCACCAGACCATAGAGTGTTAGCTATGTATCTCAAGAGTATAACCGTCACTGGAACAATGAGTGCAAAGAAAGCTATCAGATAGAGTCTCCTTGTAAAGAGAGAAAGTTTTTGCTCCTGCCCAATATAGAGTCCAAAGATAACGAACGCCAGTCCCATCATAAAAACAATAATGGTCAGATACAGCTGGATATTGATTCCTCCCCTTAATTCTTCCCTTCCACTTTCCAAGAGTCTTATTATCTTATCAAGGCGATTTTCCGTTTCATTGTTCTTATTCTCAGTTGAATCCTGACCATAGGCTAGTTGTTGACTCCAAATTGCATGGTCCAGGTCTATGTGATTTAGTAAAATTAATGGTAAAATAATCATCAAGTATTTCGGTAACAATTAGAAACTTGCTGGGAGAACGATTGTTAGATCTATATAAATCTATGGTTTCAATTTCTTTTTTGAAATTGCATTCCACTTAAAAGATTGAGACTAGTAGCTTGGGGCAATGCAATACACGAAAGAATTGGATATACTTCTATTCTTGCAGATCAATACAATTATAATGCATCTCTAAAGAGATACAATCGGTCAACCCAATAACTAAAGTCTTTTTTGGTTAATGTGACTCTCAATTTCCTTTGACAGCGACCAGCTAAGCACTATTCTTATAGCCACAATGATTGCTAGTGTCGCAAGTTCAGCTACTGTAGGAACTAGAATACTTTTTAAGAGGTCAGCGGCTACTAGGAAATCTATCGATATAAGTAGTCCCCTTAACATGTGTCTAACCAATTGACTCGCATATTCTCTTCGTTTTTCTTTTTCATCCTTCTTCCTAAGTGTCGAAAGTGCTATTCTGAATAGATGTGCCAGAGTAATTGCAACGATTACTACTATCATGATGGTAACTATAATTTCAAGACCAAGAACTGTGTATCCAATGAGTTGCTCAAGAAAAATTTGACCTAAGCCCTCACCAGGTTCTACCATAGATTATTACTTTCGAAAATTATGATTAGCTACCATTTATATAAGTAAGCTGTCCATTTTGTCTCCTTATATTCATAATTACATTTGGACTCCCAGGTAATTGTTTGGAACTACTAAATGTCACGAATGAAATAATATCATATATGTTAATCGAATTCTGTTATTTACAATTTTAACTACATGCTCCTCTATTGACGTAGCATAATGCAATCGAGTCCAGGAGGCTTATTTAATTCAGTTATCTTCTGTAAATTTCATCCATAGGCTTTAATTCAGGTCACAATACTACTAGTAATCGCAAATGACCGGATCTACTGTTAGTGCAGTTCCAACAAAGCTAAGGGCTTTTCAGCTCATTGTGGGAGCGATTTGTATAATATTATCGATTTTGATATTAACTGGATCGAAATATCTAGGAACCTATACATTTCTTTTTTTTATTGAGATTACTCTATTAATACTAGGTGCAGAAAGGATAGCGAGCGGGGTGCGTTCTCCCAGCATCAAGAGATCCACTCGTATAATAAATATCGCAATAGGCTCAGGAATTATTGGAATAGCCATTTTGGGTTTTTTCACTCCAACATTGACTACCAAATATCTTATACTTCTCCTTGGTTTTGGTCTTTTGGCGAACGGGGTAGTGAGGATTGTAGACGGTTTCAGGAACAAGGACGTGTATGAAACATCGACTCTTCTTTTTCGCATTGGTGCGGGTATAGTAAGTGCTGCGGTCGCGATTCTTGTCCTGGTATTTCCAGTTTTCGGATTCATATTAATTCTGTTAATACTTACTGTCGCCCTCTTGATAACTGGAATTGAACTTATTGTAGTGGGCATTAGAGGAAGACAGATTAAAATCCTGTGATTTCGCAAGTTTTCTACTACATTTCCCGAAAATATATCAGTATTACCAAGACATAGCAACTCGAAATAGATAGCCAGGAAAAATTGAGAATTTTTGTTTATATACTACAAAAGCGATTTTACCGTTAATGTCGAAGACAGGTGATTCAAAACTTTCAAGAAGTGAATTTATGAACCGTGGAATGACCAAATTTACAGATATACAGAAAGGATACCTCAAACAATACGTGGGAGAGTGTATTATGAATAGGTTTACCAATGAAGAGAGCTTGCTTTATCTTAAAGATAAACTCGGCGTGGACCTCGAAGAGGAAGAATTTGAATATCTAAAAGAACATTCGAAAAAGGATCTAAAAAGAAATATAGAATACCTGAGGCGACACGAAAATGCATACATTCAAGAATATTTTGACAGAATAGAAGAAATGCGCTTAATTGCTAAAAGACTATGGAAGCTAGTAGAAGAGAATCCGCACAACCCAATTCTACAAAAGGATTGTTTGTCTGAGCTTTGCAAATCAACAATAGCAAAGGCTGGTTTCTATCAGTCTATCAGGGAACTTGATCAAGAGATTACTACTTTGAAAGAAGAACCTGAGGCGATAAGTGTTAGTGGCCCTGAGACCAAACCAACTTCTACTTCTAAATTCGAACCAAGTGAATCAAAAGAAGAACCTGAGGCGATAAGTGTTAGTGGCCCTGAGACC
>Ga0111539_10000355_pt1 | contig 56433 bp, 52 predicted proteins | sample RhiMethybrSRZTD1_FD_79667 | JGI IMG/M metagenome (GOLD analysis project Ga0111539, IMG submission 79667) | Populus rhizosphere microbial communities from Tennessee, USA - Rhizosphere MetaG P. TD hybrid SRZTD1 (version 2) (version 2) | ecosystem: Host-associated > Plants > Roots > Rhizosphere >...
CTGCTCGGCGCCGTTGCCGTCGAGAATCGTGCGCGAGTCGATCTTCGAGGAGACGCGGAAGGAGATTCGCGACGGCAGGTTCGCTTTGATGAGGCCGGTGATGACGTCCACTGACGGTCGCTGTGTGGCGAGGATCAGATGGATGCCGACGGCGCGTGCCATCTGTGCCAGGCGTGCGATCGACTCCTCGACCTCGTTGCTCGCCACCATCATCAAGTCGGCGAGCTCGTCGATGACGACGACAATGAAGGGCAGCGGCCTGGGCGCGTCATCGTCCTGAGTTCCGCGCTCGGCGAGCACGTTGCGGATGTTGCGGTTGTACTGATCGATGTTGCGGACGCCTTCCGCGGCCAGTGTCTTGTACCGCTCTTCCATCTCGCGCACTGCCCAGCGGAGCGCGTTCGAGGCCTTCTTCGGATCGACGACGACCGGCGACAGAAGATGCGGAATGTCCTCGTACATGCCGAGCTCCAGCCGCTTCGGATCGATCATGATCATCCGCACATCGTCTGGCGTGGCGCGATAGAGGATGCTCGTCAGCATCGAATTCAACCCAACCGACTTGCCTGTGCCTGTGGAGCCGGCAATGAGCAGGTGCGGCATGGTGGCGAGATCGGTCACATATGGTTCGCCGTGAATCGTCTTGCCGAGGGCAAGCGTGAGCTTCGACGTCGATCGCTGATACGCGTCCGACTCGAGGAGCTCACGGAGCGAGATGGCTTCGCGGTGGTGATTCGGAACCTGGATGCCGACAGTCGATTTGCCCGGAATGCGGTCGATGAGGATCGACTCGGCCTGCATGGCGAGACAGAGATCGTCGGCGAGCCCGGTCACCTTGCTGTACTTCACACCGGCTTCGGGCTTGAACTCGAAGGTCGTGACCACGGGGCCTGGGTGAATCTGCGCGACCTGGCCCTCGACGGCAAACTCACGGCACTTCTCGGCGAGCAGATGCGCCGCGTCCATCAGCTCGCGTTCGTCGATCTTGCGTTCGGCCTTGGGCGCGTCGAGGAGCGACACTGGCGGCAGCGTGAACGCGCCGCGCTTCTTTTGCGCCGGCGCCTTTGGTTCCTCAGCCAGCGGCAATGATGCGGGCGTCTCGGCCTTCTTCCGCGCGACCACCGGCGGCGCTTGTCGCGCCGGGGGAGCAGCCACATCGGGGTCGATCGGTCTCGTCGGCCTGTTCTGAGCGACGTCGAAGGGTCGCGCCGGCGAGTCGTCGCTGTCGGCTGCCGGTGCGCGGCCCGGCTTCGGTCCCGCGACGACCGGCTTCGCGTGCTTGGCGATCACCTCGCGCCGCGCCTGATCCTTGCGGCGACGCTCGAGCCACGCGCGCAGCCATCCAATGCCGCGGGCTGAGAGGTTCTGCGAGTTCGCCGTCGCAGTCGCGAACATGCGGCCGAACGAGAACTGCGTCGCGAGAATCACGGCCAGCATCATCATCGTCAGCAGGACGATCAGCGAGCCGGTGCGATTCAGGTACTCCGACATGAACAGACCGAACGCGCGGCCGATCGACCCGCCGGCGTAGAACGTCTTGCCGGCGATTTCGGTGCTGCCGAACACCAGGCTGAGGAACGCGCTGCTGCAGCCGAACAGCAGCGTGACGCCGGTGAGCTTCGTATACGCGGCGTCCGGTGTCTGGCACCAGAAGTAGTGCCAGCCGATTACGGCGGCGACGGCGGGAATCAGATACGCCGCGTAGCCGAGCAACTGGAACGACAGCTCAGAGAGAAACGCGCCGACGCGCCCGACGAAATTCGCTGGAGGGTGTGAGGCGCCCGTGGTGAAGAACCACACGGGATCGGTCGGGTCGTGCGTGACGAGCGAGATCAGCCAGATCAACGCCAGCGCAAAGAGCGCGACGCCGACGAACTCGCTGATGCGACGCGACAGCGTACTCTCAGGCAAGACTCAGATCTCCATTAGCACTGGCAGTACGAGGGGCCGGCGTCCGGTCCGCCTCTTGAAATACCGCCGGAGCTCGATACGGAGTTTTTCGGTCATCAGTCCCTGATCGGTGCGCTCCTCGATACTCGATGCTGAAATACACTCGCGAATGACGCTTTCGGCGTCTTCAAACAACGACGGCGCCTGACGGTCGTCCACCACAAAGCCGCGCGCGACCAGCTCGGGTGTGCCGGCGATTGCCCCAGTGTGACGGCTGATGGCCACGACGGCCACCACCAGACCGTCCACGGCGATATGCCGGCGGTCGCGGAGCACTTCGTCGCCCACTTCTCCCACTCGAGTCACGTCTATCAAAACTCTGCCGGTGGGCGCCTTCTCTGCAATGCGCGCGCCGTTTCGATCGAACTGAATGATGTCCCCGTCCTGCGCGAGCAGCACTTGGACGCGTGGCTCAATGCCACGCAGGACATGCTTTGCCACACGGGCGTGTTGCGAGAGTTGCCGGTATTCGCCGTGGACGGGCACGAAGTACCGCGGCCGGATCAGCGAAAGGACCAGCTTAAGCTCTTCCGCAGCGCCATGTCCCGAGACGTGGACATGCTTCATGTCCGGCGTCACGACATCCGCGCCGCGCCGGGCGATGTGACTCATGGTGCGGGCAATCGCCTTCTCGTTGCCGGGAATCACGCGCGCCGACAAGACGACCGTATCGTCGGGACTCAGTTTGACGAAACGGTGATCATCGATGGCAATACGCGACAGGGCAGCCTGCGGTTCGCCCTGCGATCCGGTGGCAACACACAGGACGTCCTGCGACGCATAGCTCGAAACGTCGCTGTCGCGGATCTGCACGCCGGCGGGAATGCGCAGATAGCCGAGGCGTTGCGCAATCTCGGAATTCTGGACGACGCTGCGTCCAACGAACGCTACCTTGCGCTCGAACTGCGTCGCCAGATCGACGAGCACCTGCATGCGGTAAATGCTCGACGAGAACGCGGCGACGACCAGCTTGCCGTGCGTGCTGGTGAAGAGCTCCTCGAAGGCTTCGATGACCTCGGTCTCGGGACCCGTGAAACCTTTGCGATCGACGTTGGTGCTGTCGGCAAACAGCGCCAGCACTCCCTGTGACCCGAGCTCCGCAAACCGGTGCAGGTCGAAGTGCTGACCATCGATCGGCGTCTGATCGATCTTGAAGTCGCCGGTGTGGACGATGGTACCGGCCGGCGTCGTGATCGCCAGCGCCACGCAGTCAGGCATGCTGTGCGTGACGCGAATGAACTCGATCGAGAACGGGCCGACGGTCACCGTGTCGCGCGGGCTGATGGTCTTCAGGCGGTCGCCGGCGTCGATTTCGTGCTCGTCGAGTTTGGGCTGAACGAAGGCCAGCGTCATGGCCGTCCCGTAGACCGGCCCATCGAACATCGGCATCACATGCGGAACCGCGCCGATGTGATCCTCATGGCCGTGCGTCAGGATGAGCGCCTTCACGTTGTTGCGTCGCGACTCGACGAACGTCATGTCGGGAATGATCAGGTCCACGCCGAGCTGGTCGGGCTCGGGGAACATGACACCGGCGTCGATGAGGATGGTCGTGTCCTCCCATGACACCGCCATCATGTTCATGCCGAATTCGCCGAGGCCCCCAAGCGGGACGACCTCGAGCGTTGACGGCGACACGTCCGGTACGGCGGACTGAATCATTCAGAGCCAGCGAAAGAGAGCTTCTTCGATTGTGCTCACGCGCCCAAGAACCCTGGCAGGCCCTCGGTCACGAATCAGGCGGCTGGGATCGCCTCAAAACCGGGCAGGCTCAACGACTTCCGGGCGAAATCATAGCACAGCTCGAGTCAGACGGGCGAAGTCGTCCAGGGTGAGGGCTTCAGGCCGCTTGCTCGCATCAACTTGTGCACGTTCAATTAGATCCGAGACGGATCGCCCGACGCTGTCGGCGACCGGCTTGAGCGCATTGGCCAGCGTCTTCCGGCGTTGAAGGAAGAGACCGCGCACCACTTTCTCGAAGGTGGCTCGGTCGCCGACATCAACGGCCGGGGAGCGGAAACGAAGCCGGACCACCGCAGACCTGACCTTCGGAGGTGGTCGAAACGCGCCGGGCGGCAGCGACAGGATTCGATCGGCATCAGCGAGCAGGGCCACCTGGATCGCCAGCGCTCCGTATCCATCGCCGCCTGGTTTGGCCACCAGACGATCGGCGACCTCCTTCTGCAGCATCAGCGTGGCATCGGAGAGCAGGCGCCCTTCGTCGGCGTCGTGTAGCAGTTTGAACAGGATAGGGGAGGCGACGTTGTAGGGAAGATTGCCGACGACTCGTACCGGCTTGAGGGAGTCGTGCAGCAGATCGGTGAGGCTGACGTCGAGGAAATCGGCTTGCACCAGCCGTACGTCGGGGACCTTCGCGGGGAGGGCAGCAGCGAGGTCACGATCGAGTTCGACGGCCAGGAGCTGCTTGACCTTGGCCGCCAGTGGCACTGTCAGCGCTCCGCGTCCCGGACCGATTTCGAGGAAGGTGTCGCCGGGCCGAGCGTCGAGTGTGTTCACGAGCTTGGCAACCCAGGCCGGCTCGAGAAAGTGCTGGCCGAATCGCTTACGAGCCTGACCCGAGTGGACGCGAGGGGCAGGCCTCAATCCTCTTCCTCAGGCCCCAGCGTCTCTCCGCGCCAATACCGCTCTTCGATCTCTTCGATCTCCTCCTCGCTCAATCCGAAGTAGTGGCCCACCTCGTGAATGAGAGTTTCGCCAATCACGGCGCGCACTTCGTCCTCGTCCTCGCAGTCTTCTTCGATCGGCTTTTGAAACAGCGTGATGCGATCGGGGAGGGTATTGCCGAAGGTCGCCCCTCGCTCGGTGAGCGGCGTGCCTTGGTAAAGACCATACAAGGAGTCCGGAGGTTCAATCTCCATCTCCTCGAGCAGCGCCAGACTCGGCTCGTCCTCGACGACCAGCGCGACGTTCTTGATCTGGCGTCGAAATCGCTTGGGGATGAGCGTGATCGCTTCAACGACGAGGCGTTCGAATGCGGCGCGTGTCATGCAAACTACGATAGTAGTTGCAGTCGTTGACGACGAGGCACTTGTCGCACAGCGGGTTCGGCCGGCAGATGCGGCGGCCGTGGAGAATCTGCACGTCGGAGGCGACCGTCCACATCTCCTTCGGCAGCGCACCCGTCAACTGCGACTCGACCTTCACGGGATCGTCGCCTTCGGCAATGCCAATCCGGTTCGAGACCCGAAGCACATGGCGATCGACGGGCAGTCCCGGGACGCCGAGGGCGTGACCGAGGACGACGTTCGCCGTCTTGCGGCCGACGCCCGGCAACATGGTGAGCTTGTCCATGTCGGCGGGAACGTCGCCGCCGTAGTCGGCCACGAGGATCTTCGCCATGCCGATTAACGATTTCGACTTCTGGCGAAAGAACCCTGTTGAGACGATCTGCTTTTCGAGCGACGCCTGTCTCGCCTTGGCCAGTGCCGCGGCATTCGGATACTTCTTGAACAACGCCGGGGTGACCATGTTCACGCGAGCATCGGTCGATTGCGCGGAGAGAATCGTGGCCACCAGCAGCTCGAACGCATTGCCGTAGTGGAGCTCGGTATCCGCGTTGGGGTGCTGCTCGGACAGTGTCTCGATGATGCGGCGCGTGACTTCAGCGGATTTCAGTGGATTGGCCCCTTTGACCAGCCGACGTTCGAGTAGGTCTCGTTGAATACCCGGATGTGTTCCTGGAGCGCGGAGATCAAGTTCGGCACGAACTGTACGGGCACGACAATGCGCGTCTTCACCGGCGCGCGGACGACGTGATTCTGCTCCGCGTCGCGCACCTCCTTCTCGGAGAGCGGCATCACTTCGCAGAAGGTCAAGGTGAAATCGAAGGGCGTGTGGGCGATCGAGCAGAAGTTGGCGTAGGTCCGCGGTTCGCCTGGCTGCTCGTCGGGAACAATGGTGAAGTTGATCTGCTTGCGCTCCGGTTGGTCGCTCATGGGTCAAAGCCTAGCATCTTTGACCTGAGGTGCAGGCGGGTCTAAAGACCCGCCTCTACGACGCTAATACTTGCGCATCACCCCTACGACGACGCCCTGGACCTGCACCGCATCGGGGTCCACCATGATCGGCTGCATGGCCGGATTGGCTGGCTGTAGACGAATGCGCCCATTCTCCCGATAAAACTTCTTGAGCGTGACATCGAGACCGCCGACGAGGGCGATGACCATCTCGCCGTTGTCGGCCGACTTGCGGTCCTCGACGATGACGAAGTCGCCGTCGCGGATCTGTTCGTCGATCATCGAGTCGCCCTTGACGCGCAGGACGTAGCTGTCCCGTTTGCCAGCCAACGTCTCGGGCACAGCGATCGTCTCTGTTCCAGGGACCGCTTCGATCGGCAGGCCGGCGGCGACGAAGCCGAGGAGAGGGAGCTCCATGGCTCGACCCGCGCCGCGGGTGGGCACGAGTTCGACCGAGCGACTCCGGTTCCACGCGCGGCGGATGAAACCTTTTTCCTGCAGGTTACTGAGATGTTTATGAACCGTGGCGAGCGACGAGAGGTTGAAGCGGCGTCCGATTTCTTCCAGGCTCGGCGCGTAGCCGTGCTGCTGGATGAACTCGTTGAGGTAATCCAGGATTTCCCGCTGACGTTTGGTAAGCGGCAGCACAGCGAATCCTCCAATCGACCTTTGGCCGAGGTAGGCGCACTATATGCGAACATAAAGCGAAGATCAAGCCCGCATCGGTGCTACACTCGTGATCAGCCAGCTCCCAAGAGGTCGCCTATGTACCGCCGCATCGCTTTGAGCGCATCACTCGCGCTGATCCTCAGCGTGGCCGTTCTGACTGCTGCTGCGGCACTCACCCCACAGCAGGCCGACGCCTTCGCAAAGAAAGTCGCCATCATCTCGCAGCAAGGCACGCTCGTCGCGCGCACGGCGACCGCGCGCCGCACGCCAGTCAGCGAGAGCGAGGTGAACTCCTGGTTTACCTACCGTGCGGGTTCACTTTTGCCGACCGGATTGACCGAACCGCAGATCACGATCATCGGTGACGGAAAGCTCAGTGGCGCCGCGACGGTCGATCTCGACGCAGTGGCGAAGACGAAGCGCACCGGCTCGTTGATCGATCCATGGAGTCTGCTAGGCGGTCGTCTGCCGGTGACCGTCTCCGGCGTGCTGCGCACGCAGAATGGCCAGGCCCGCTTCGAACTGCAACAGGCTGCGGTCTCGGGCGTGCCAATTCCAAAGAGCATCCTCCAGGAACTGGTCTCGTACTATTCGCGGACCGCGGAGGACCCGGGAGGGGTCAACATCGACGAGCCGTTCGCGCTGCCCGCGGGCATCCGGCAAATTGAAGTGGGTCAAGGTCAGGCCGTCGTCGTGCAGTGACGCTCACAGCCGTTGATTTCCTCTCCACACCTCTCCAGTTTCTCAAAGGCGTAGGTCCGCGGAAAGCCGCGGACCTCAAACGCGCCGGCCTCGTTCTCGTCCAAGACCTGCTATACCGGCTGCCGTTCCGCTACGAGGACCGCAGCCGCATGCAGCCGATCGCCTCGCTGCGTCCCGGGACGAAAGCCGCCGTCCTCGGCGAGATCAAGTCATCGAACGTCGCGGTCACCAGACGACGCGGTTTCAAGATCTTCCACGCGGTCATTGCCGATACGAGCGGGTCGATCCGGTGCACCTGGATGAATCAGGCGTTCCTGGCCGACGTGCTGCGGGCGCATCTCGAGGTGGTCATCTTCGGCGACGTGAAGCTGGACTCGACGGGGCTGCACTTCTTGAACCCGGAGTACGAGCTCGTCTCCGACGACCTCTCCAGCGTGCACACCGGCCGCGTCGTGCCGTTTTACGAGAAGACCGGCGTCGTCACACCCAACATGCAACGCCGGCTGGTGCGGCAGGCGCTCGATCAGCTCCCCACGGACGTCCCAGACCCGTTGCCCGCGGATCTCCGCGCACGGCTGCAGCTGATGGCGCGGCGTACCGCAGTGGAGGAGTCGCACTTTCCGCCGAACGAGGCGTCGGTCGATGAGCTCAATGCGTTCCGGTCACCAGCGCAGCGCCGGCTGATCTTCGAAGAGTTCTTTCTCTTTCAGATCGGGCATGCCTGGCGGCGTCACGCCAGCGGCAGCGAGTTGAAGCCGTTCGTGCCGGTCGTTGACGATCGCATTCGCGCGTCGGCCGCCAAGGTCCTCCCGTTCAAGCTGACCCCGGGACAGCGACAGGCAGTGAAGGAGATCGTTGACGACATGCTGCGCCCCGAGCCGATGCATCGTCTCCTGCAGGGCGACGTCGGCGCAGGCAAGACCATCGTCGCGTTGCTCGCGGCGATCGTCGCCATGGAGAACGGTCTTCAGGTGGCGTTCATGGCGCCGACTGAGATCCTCGCCGCGCAGCACTACGGCAACATCGCGAAGCTACTGGCCTCGTCCAGATTCCGCGTCGATCTACTCACGGGGAGCACGCCTGGTCTTCATAAGCACACGCTCCTCGCGAACATCGAGCGCGGCACCACGAATCTCGTCGTCGGAACGCACGCGCTGGTTCAGGAGCAGGTCGCTTTCCACACGCTTGGTCTCGTCGTCATCGACGAGCAGCATCGCTTCGGCGTCGCACAGCGTGCGGCGCTGCGCGCCAAAGGCTTGCGTCCCGACGTGCTGCTCATGACGGCGACACCGATTCCGCGGACACTCGCGCTGACCGACTACAGCGAGCTCGACGTCTCGAAGATTCCCGATCTGCCGCCAGGCCGCAAGCCGGTGACGACGCTGGTCAAGCCCGAGTCGAGGCGGGATGAAATCTACGATTTGATCCGGCGCGAGCTCGAAGCGGGCCGGCAGGCCTACATCATCTATCCACTGGTCGAAGAGTCCGAGAAGATCGATCTGAAATCCGCGACCGAGATGGCGGATCACCTGCAAGCGGAGGTGTTCCCGGCGTACCGGGTCGCGCTGCTGCACGGGCGCATGAAGCAGGACGCCAAAGATCATGTGATGCACGCGTTCGCGGCCGGCCGCATTGAGGTACTGGTCTCGACAACGGTGGTTGAAGTCGGTGTGGACGTGCCGAACGCGTCGGTCATGGTCGTCGAGCACGCGGAGCGATTCGGTCTGTCGCAGTTGCACCAGCTGCGCGGCCGCGTCGGCCGCGGCCCGTGGGAGTCGGTCTGCATCCTCTTGTATCAGGCACCGTGGACGGATGATGCGCGCGAGCGGCTGAAGGCGATGTCATCGACCAACGACGGCTTTGTGATTGCCGAGCGCGACCTCGAACTGCGCGGGCCTGGTGATTTCTTTGGCACACGACAATCGGGCCTGCCGAAGCTGCGCACGGGCGATCTCGTCCGCGATCGCGACATCATGGAAGACGCGCATCGTGAGGCGCGCGCGCTGGTGGAGAGCGATGCGCTCACGCCGGAGCTGACCGCGTTCGTGACGGGGCAGTGGCAGGATCAATTTGGCTTGATTGAGGTTGGTTAGTGACTCAACTCCCAACGCCCAACGACCAACGCCCAACCACTCCCAACTTCCAACTCCCAAGTTGGGAGTTGGCTCTTGGGAGTTGGGAGTGGTTGGGAATTGGGAGTTGGGACTTGGGCGTTGATGTGCAATGCGCATCATAGCCGGCCGATTGAAGGGCCGGCGTCTCAAGGCCCCGCGATGGGATGGACTGCGCCCGACGTCTGACAAGCTGCGCGAGACGCTGTTCAACATCCTGGCCCCGAGGATTGACGGTGCGCGAGTGATCGACGGCTACGCCGGCACTGGAGCGGTGGGCATCGAGGCGATTAGCCGCGGCGCCACCCACGTCACGTTCGTCGAGCAGGACCGCCGCGCGGTCGCTCTCATTGAGGAGAACCTCACAGCCTGCCGCGTGGAGGGGGGCTATACTATCCACCGTGGCGACGCCGCCACCGTCTTGCCGAGCCTGGGCTCGAACGCGTTCGATCTGATCCTGCTGGATCCGCCGTACGACATCATGACCATGACCCCGGTGCTCGACGCGTCGGCCCGCGCGCTGGCCGACGGAGGTCTGGTGGTGCTGGAGCATGCGACTCGCCGCGAGCCGGAGCCGCCGGCGCTGCTGGAGGCGGTGCGGCATGTGAAATCGGGTGACAGCACGCTGACGTTTTACGCGGCACGCACGCTGTCGTCGGGCCGGTCCTCCGGACCGGCAAAGGAGTGACATGTCTCGCCCGCCGACCGGCCGATTGGCTGTGTTCCCTGGCTCCTTCGATCCGCTGACCAACGGTCACGTGGACATCATCCTGCGCAGCGCGCGTCTGTTCGAGCGCATTGTCGTCGCCGTGCTGGTCAACCAGGAGAAAAAGCCGCTCTTCAGCGCCGACGAGCGCGTCGGGATCATCCGCGAGGTGTTTCGCGAGTACCCCAACGTCGAGGCGGAGAGCTTCGAGGGACTGCTCGTCGAGTACGCGCGGCGACGCCGCGCGAGCGCGATCATTCGCGGCATCCGCGCGGTATCCGACTACGAGTACGAATTTCAGATGGCGCTGATGAACCGGCATCTCGAGCCGATGCTCGAAACCGTCTTCATGATGCCGGCCGAGCAATACACATATCTGAGCTCGCGCCTGACGAAGGAAGTGTTCAACCTTGGCGGTGATGTCACCGGCCTCGTGCCGCCGGCTGTCGAACAGGCCATGCGGCGCAAGCACGAAGCCGGGGTTCGAGGATAGATGTTTGCCAAACGGTTAGCGCAGGTGGCGGCGTCAGCGACGATGAAGGTGGCGGCCGAGGCCGAGCGGCTGCGACGTGAGGGCTACGACGTCGTGGACTTCAGCGCCGGGGAGCCGGATTTCCCGACGCCCGAGCACGTGAGGGCTGCAGGCAAGGCGGCGATCGACTCCAACTTCACCCGCTACACCGTCGTACCCGGCATACCGGAACTGCGCCAGGCGATCTGCGCGAGATACAGACAGGACTACGGCATCGGCACGACGCCCGCCGAAGTACTGCTCACTGTCGGTGGCAAGCAGGCGCTCTTCAACGCCGCGCTGGCGCTCTTCGATCCCGGCGACGAGGTGATCACACACGCCCCGTACTGGCCGACCATTCCCGAGCAGGTCAAGTTGATGGGCGCGGTGCCGGTCATTGTCTCGACGAGTTCGAGTGATGGCTTCAAGGTGCACGCCGAGGCGGTGATTGCGGCGATGTCGCCGCGGACGAAGGCCGTCATCCTGAACTCGCCGGGGAATCCGACTGGTGCGCTGATCGACGAGCAGGATGTTGCGGCGATTGCCGAGGCGGCGGCTGCGAGAGGCATCTGGATCATCGTTGACCTCTGCTACGAGCGGCTGATCTACGAGCCGGTGCCGCACAACTTGCCCAAGGTCCTGTTCGATCGGGTCCGCGACCGTACTGTGATTGCCGGTTCGGCGTCGAAGGCGTACGCGATGACGGGCTGGCGATGCGGGTGGACGATCGCGCCGAAAGAGTTGACCGCGGCGTTCAACGTCATTCAAGGACAGTCCACGTCGAACATCACCTCGATCACCCAGAAGGCGGCACTGGCAGCCATCACCGGATCGCAGGATGCGGTGACCGCGATGCTCGACGAGTATCGCGTGCGCCGTGACAACATCCACGCGTGGCTGACGGCCAATCCGGGCATTCAGTGCGTGAAGCCGAAGGGCGCGTTCTATCTCTTCCCGAACATCTCGCAGCTGCTCTCTCCTGACCGCGTGGCCACCTCGGCCGACTTTGCGCAGCAACTCCTGGAGAAGGAACACGTCGTGGTGACACCGGGCGAGGCGTTCGACGCGCCAGGCTATATCCGCATTTCGTATGCGACGTCGATGGAGCAGCTGCGCGAGGGCGCGACCCGCATTCTTCGCTTCGCCGAATCGCTGCAACCAGCTAAGGCGACCGCCTCTCACTGATTACGACACACAGAGGCACTGAGGCACTGAGAATCACCGATCACATTGCCGCTGCGTTGCGCGGGGTTGTTGGCGACGCGCATGTGCTGTCAGATCAGCCTTCACTGACGGCACATGCTGCGGATGCGTTGGGGCAAGGGCATCCGCCGGATCTCGTCGTCGTTCCAGGATCCACCGCCGAGATTTCCGCTATTGCGCGGCTCTGCAACGAGCAGCGCGTACCGCTCGTCGTGCGCGGCGCGGGCACCGGGTATACCGGCGGCGCAGTCCCGACACGCGGCGGCGTCGTGCTGTCGATGGCCCGGCTCAATCGGATTCTCGAGATCGACGAACTGAATCTCGTCGCGGTCGTCGAGCCCAATGTGATCACCGGCGAGCTGCAGCGCGCGGTCGAATCCGTCGGTCTGTTCTATCCCCCGGATCCGGCCAGCCTCGAGACTTCGTCGATCGGCGGCAACGTGGCCGAATGCGCCGGTGGACCGCGCGCCTTCAAATACGGCACGACGAAGCGCTACGTGCTTGCGCTCGAGGCCGTGCTGCCGACCGGCGAAATCCTGCACACGGGTTCGAAGGCCGTGAAGAACGTTGTGGGTTACGACGTCACGCAGCTGCTCGTGGGATCGGAAGGCACGCTGGCGATCATCACCAAGATCACGCTCCGGCTGATCCCGAAGCCGCCCGCGCGGGCGACGCTGTCGGCGTCGTTTGCCAGCATCGGTCGCGCCGTGGACGCGGTCAGCGCCTTGATCGCGCGTCGTGCGATTCCCGCGGCGATCGAACTCGTGGACGATGATTCGCTGCGCGCTGTGGAGTCATTCACTGGCGCTTCCGTCGTTCCCGCCGGTGCTGGCGCACTGCTGATCGTCGAGTGCGACGGCACTGCCGCAGGCGTCGAGGAAGAGATCGGGAGCGTTGCCAGGGCGTGTGCCGATACTGGAGCGCTCGGAGTCACGCGCGCTGCGACCGACGCCGAGCGCGATGCGCTCTGGCACGTTCGCCGTCAGCTCTCGCTGGCGCTGCGCGCCACCGGGCTCCTGAAAATCAACCACGACGTCGTCGTCCCGCGCGGACGCGTGCCGCAGTTGTTCGACGTGATTGCCGGGCTCAAGCAGCGCTACGGACTGCGGATCGCCTCGTTCGGCCACGCCGGCGACGGCAATATTCACGTCAACCTGATGATCAACAAGGACGCTCCGCAGGAACGCGCCAGGGCGGCTCAAGCCGAGCGCGAGCTGTTCGAGCAGGTCGTTTCGCTCGAAGGGTCGATCAGCGGTGAGCACGGCATCGGTTTCGCCAAGGCACGTTACCTGCCGATCGAGCTGTCGGCTGAAGAGATTGCGCTGATGACGCGCCTCAAGACGGCGTTCGATCCGAACGGCATTCTGAATCCCGGGAAAATCTTCCCGTAGCGTAGAATCTCTGCCGCCATGACACGACGACTTCTCCTCACCCTCCTCGTGTGCTCGTTTGCGGTTCCCGCCGCTGCGCAGCGGCGGACCATCACCCACGAGGATGTCTACACGATGACTCGCACGGGCGATCCCAAAGCGAGCCCCGACGGCCGGTGGATCGTGTTCACGCTGAACGAGCCCAATTACGATCCCACGAAGGCCGTCAGCGATCTGTGGATCGTCGCGTCTGATGGGAGCGCGCCACCACGGCGGCTGACGTCAACGCGCGCCAGTGAATCTGGAGTGGACTGGGCGCAGGATTCGAGGCGAATCGCGTTCAGTAGCCGGCGTGAGGGTGACGAGGTCGAGCAAGTGTACGTGCTCGCCATCGACGGCGGGGAGGCGCAGCGGATTACGACCGTCCCGACCGGCGCGACCAATCCGAAATGGCGCCGCGACGGAAAGGCCATCCTGTTTGAGAGCATGATCAAGGCCCCGCGCCAGACGCCAGAGAAGTCCACGGCACGCGTATTCGACACGTTGCCGATCCGATTCTGGAATACGTGGACCGACGGATCGAAGCCGCACATCTTCGTTCAACCGATCGAAGCGGGTCCGCCAATCGACGTACTGGCAGGCACGAAGCTCGTCACGTCGGCTGGATTCGATGCGCCCTATGTCGGCTCAGGTGCGGATCGATCACTGCAGGCGCAGTGGGCGCCGGATGGTCAGGACATCGTGTTCGTCGCGATGGTCAACAAGACGACGATGATGAGCGAAGAGGTTGAATCGCATCTGTTCCGCGTCAAGGCAGCCGGGGGCGAGGCGGTGCAGATGACGGCAAAAGGGGAGAGCTACGATCGGCCGCTCTTTTCTCCGGATGGCAAGACACTCGCGGTTCAGCGGTCCCGCACATCTGCGGGCACCAAGCTGTACAGCCTCACACGGCTGGCGCGATTCGAGTGGCCGTCAGGCAAGATGGCTCCGCTGGCCGACGAGTTCGATCGCAGTGTCGGCGACTACGCATTCACGTCTGACAGTACGGCGATCGTCTTTGCCGCGGAGGACGGCGGCTTCACGCAACTGTTCCGCATGCCCGTGGCCGGCGGTGCGCCAAAGCGGCTGCTCGAAGTGCAGGCCGGCAACTACAGCAGTCCCGTCTACGCGGGACAAATGCTGATCGCGGTGTATGGCTCGAGCACGCAACCGAACGAGATCGCCCGCGTCGATCTCGCCAGGGGCACACACACGCTGCTCACGTCGTTCAATCGCGAGCGCCTGGCACCGTTGGATCTGCCAGCCCCGGAGCACTTCTGGTTCACAGCCAAGAACGGCAAGCGCATTCACAGCGTGATCTTTTTCCCGCCGCAGCTCGACAAGTCCCGCAAGTACCCGCTGATCGTGAACCCGCATGGTGGTCCGAACAGCATGTCGAGTGACGCGTTTTCCGTCCGCTGGAACTATCACCTGCTGACCGCGCCGGGGTACGTGCTCATTGCTACCAACTACACGGGCTCAACGGGCTTTGGCGAAACGTTCGCCAACGATATCGAGCGCGATGTCCTGCGCGGTCCCGCCCAGGAGATTCTCGAAGCGGCCGACGAAGCGATGAGACGCTATCCCTTCATCGATCGCACACGGCAGGCGGCGATCGGCGCCAGCTATGGTGGCTACCTGATGAACTGGTTCAACGGCCACACCAATCAATTTCGCGCGCTCGTGATCCACGCCGGTGCGTCGAACAATGAATCCCAGTACGGCGTCAACGACGGCGGTTTGGGTCGCGAGCTGCGAATGGGCGCGCCGGTCTGGGAGACCGGGAAGGGGCAGTGGATCGATCAGAGTCCGTTCCGCTACGCCGCCAACTGGAAGACGCCGTCGCTCATCACGCAGGGCGAAATCGATTTCCGGGTGCCGCTCAACGAAAGCCTCACGACGTTCAAGATCCTGCAGCGGCAGAAAGTGCCCTCACGACTCGTGACCTTCCCCGACGAAGGGCATTGGATCCTCAAAGGAGAAAACGGGCGGCATCACATGCAGGAAGTGATGGCCTGGCTGAAGAAGTATCTCGATCCGCTACAACCGGCAAGCAACTAGGCGCGCTTACCGGTTGCTGACCAACGAGATCATCTCGATCTCCTCGGTCGGACGCGGACGCACGAGCGTACGCAGTCGGATGTTGGCGGTGTTCAGGTAGCGAGTCTCGCCCAGGGCTCTGAGCGGATGACCTGACGCCGCCTCGACCGCGGGCACATCGGCCGAGCGCAGCACGAGCAGCACTCGCTGTGGCGACTGGACGAAGTGACTGGCCTGCTCGACGGAGAACAGCTCGAGGCGCGGCGCGCCGGTGTAGAAGCCGAGGTTTCGCGTAAAGACCGCGAGGACGCCGATCGGTTCTTGCGCCGCGCGCTGCGATCGAATCAGCGCCGCCATCTGCTCTACAGCCTCAGGACGATTTCCAGCCAGCGCGCCGAACCAGACTGAGACCAGAACGACGCCTCCGGCGACGCTCGCCACGGCTGGCAGAAGCCGCCACGACGAGGTTGCCGCAACCCCACCAAGTGCGATCGCCGAGCAGCCAAGCACGCACACGCCGATCCATGTCCCCAGTGGATAGGCGCTGATGAACAGTGGCTCCAGTCGCGCGAACACCAGCGCGAGCGCGGCAAAAACCCCGGCCGTGATCCACGTCGCCGCGGCCAGCAGCCGATCGCGATCGTGTCCGATCCGCTCGACGATTCCGCGTGCGACGAAGACGGCAAGTGGCGGCAGCACCGGCAGAATGTACCGAGGTTGTTTGCCGATCGAGACCGTGAAGAACAGGAGGGGCATGACCGCCCAGAGAAGCAGCCTCCAATCGATGTCATCCAGACGAAGGGCCCGCCGTCGCGCCCGCGCGAGCGCATCAGCCGAGAACGCGACCAGATACACCGACCACGGCATCAACCCACCGAGCAGCACGGGCAGGTAGAACCAGATCGGCCGCGCGTCGTTGAAGCGCTCGGTGGTGAAGCGTTCGAGGTTGTCGCCGACGAAGAAACTCTGGAGATACGCGTCACCGTGCCGCAGCCACATCGCCACGTACCAGGGCAGGCCAATCACGGCAGCGGTCAGCGCGGCAACGGCAAGCCCACGCGCGTCGAGCGACCGACGACGACGCTCTCGCCACCAGATAGGCAGCAGCACGACGGCCGGCACGACCAGCGCGACCGGGCCTTTCATCAAGAAACCGGCGCCGGCGCCGAAGCCGGCAAGGACCCACCAGATGATGGCCGGACCTGCCCTCCTTGAGCCGGCCGCATCCGCAGCGCGCAGCGTGGCCCAAATGCCAAGCGTGACTGTGAACGTCAGCGGCAAGTCGGGGAGCGCGGCGCGGGCCATCGAGAAGTACCCGAAACTCGTCGCGATGACGGCGCCTGCGAGCCAGGCCACATCAATACGTCCGGAGACGTGACGGCCGATTCCCCAGGCGAGAAGGGCAAGTCCAACGCCCGAGAGTGCCGACCAGAGCCGCGCGGCGAACTCGGTCGGTCCCGCGACGAGATACGTCGCCGACGTGAGCCAGTAATAGAGGACCGGTTTCTCCCAGCGGTTCTGATAATTGAAATGTGGCGTCAGCCAATCACCGCTCTCGACCATTTCGCGCGATGCTTCGGCGTAGTAGGCCTCGTCCGCATCGGTGATCGCCTGACTACCGAGGCCGACAAAGAAGGTGAAGACGCAGAGAAGAAGGAGAGTCGCGAGTCCTACGCGACGGTCAGACGGCACGAGGACGAATTGTACGCTGCGATAATGGCAGTATGCCCAAAACCGTCGCCATCGTAGGCGCCTCGAACGACCGACATAAGTTTGGCAACAAGGCGCTGCGGGCCTTTCAGGCCGAAGGGCATACGGTCATTCCGATCAACCCGCACGAAACGCAGGTCGAAGGGGTCAAGGCGTACGCCTCGGTGCTCGACGTACCCGGACCCATCGACATGGCCACCGTTTACGTGCAGCCGGAGATCGCGACCGCACTGCTGGACGAATTCGAGCGAAAGCAAATCCCGGAGATCTGGGTCAACCCGGGCGCCGAGGACGATGGGTTGATGAAGGAAGCTGAGCGCCGGGGCCTCAACGTCATCTACGCCTGCAGCATCGTCGCGATCGGACGAAACCCAGCGCAGTTTCCGTGAGGCGCTCCGGCGCCGCTCGAGAGGACTTACCTCACTTCGACGCGCACGCTATACGGCGAGGCGAGTGACGTGTTGAGCTCCGCACCTTCCGCGAGCTCGACGTCGCGGCCGCGCGTGGCGAGCACCGTGCCCGCTCCAGCCGCGCCGCCGATGGCCGCACCCTTCGCAGCGCCGCTCTTGCCGCCAACGATGCCGCCGATCACCGCGCCGATGCCGGCGCCACCACCAACTTTGGTCGCGTCCTCACCCTTGGTCGCTTCGCCTTCAAAGGTCAACGCGTTGGTCCGGAACGGATCGCGCTGACCGTTGACCATCACCTCCGAGAAGCGGATCACCAGGCGTGAGCGGCCGCGAACGCGGCCGGCGCGATCGACCTCAGTCACGTCGCCGTGCAGCGTGGCGCCCGCCGGCACCACAGTGAACCCGTCAACGACGATCGGCTGACGCAACCGGGCGGTCACCGGCGTCTCGACCTTCGCGGTCTCGGTCGAGATCGGCGTGACGAGTGACAGCGACAAAGCCGTACCGACCGCTGCGGTCACGTCGCGGAACACGGGCTTCGGCGGCTCGGGCGCGCGCGGCGCCGGCGCAGCGTTGGAGGCAACCGGTGCTGACGGCGCCGGCCGGCTCGCGCTCGGGGCCTGCGATGAACGCGGTGCTGGCTGACGTGGCGCTGGTGCAGCAGGCGCCGGAGCAGCAGGTGGCGCTTCGGGTGCAGGCGCGGGTTCCGCCGGTGCCGGCGCTGCGGCCGGGGCCGGCTCCGGGTTCGGCGGAGTCTGGTTGCTGCCTCCGCATCCCACCGCCAGGGCGGTGCTGATCAGGACAGCGGACATCAGATGCTTGGTCATCGTCTTCTCCCCTCGGCGAGTGGTGACTTCAAGGATCGGGCCGTCCCAAAAGCACGTCATCCCCAGCCGTTTTGCGCATGGGACCGCCAAGGACTCGACGGTTCTGGAAGGAATTGCACAGTTACGGGTCCTCCGAACCGGACATTATCGATGCTTATCTTGTCCGAACGACTATCAATTTGACTGATATGGTCCGACAAGGCACACTGAGCAGGTATGCCACTCGACCGAACAGGAGCACAGATTATTTGGGAGTGTCTCGTCCATGAGGGCGTGACCACCGTGTTTGGTTATCCCGGCGGCGCAATCCTGCCGGCCTATGACGCGATGCTGGATTATCCAATCCGCCACGTTCTTGTTCGTCATGAACAGGGCGCGTCGCACATGGCCGATGGGTACGCCAGGGCGGGTGGCGGCGTCGGTGTCGCGATCGCCACGTCGGGACCGGGCGCGACGAATCTCGTGACCGGTATCGCGACCGCGCAGATGGATTCGGTTCCGATCGTGTGCATTACGGGCCAGGTCCCGAGCAAGCTGATTGGCTACGACGCGTTCCAGGAAACCGACATCACCGGCATCACGCTGCCGATCACGAAACATAGCTACCTGGTGACACGCGCAGAAGACATCATGCCGGCGATCAAGGAGGCGTTCCACCTGGCGAAGTCCGGTCGTCCCGGCCCGGTGCTCGTGGACATCACCAAGGACGCGCAGCAGGCGAAGGTGAATTGGCAGTGGGACGCGACCCCGGTGAAGATGCGAGGACGTCGCCCGAGGCTGACGATTCAAAAGAGCGAGATGGCGAAGGCTGTCGATCTGATCAAGGCATCGAAGAAGCCGGTCATTCTCGCTGGGCAGGGCATCCTGCAGAGTGGAGCGATGAAGGAGGTGCGCCAGTTTGCCGAGCGCATCAACGCGCCGGTAGCGCTGACGCTCCTGGGTCTCGGCGGCTTTCCAGCCAGCCATCCGCTCAGCATCGGCATGATGGGCATGCACGGCGAAGCGTGGGTGAATCACGCCATCCAGGAGGCCGATCTTCTCCTCGCCTTCGGCATGCGGTTCGACGACCGCGTCACCGGCAACATCAAGACCTACGCGCTGAACGCCAAGAAGATTCACATCGATATCGACCCGTCTGAGATCAACAAGAACGTCAAGGCGGACGCCGCGATCGTTGCCGACCTTCGTCAGGCGCTGAAGGATCTCCTCGACGCGGTAGAACCCGGCGATCACGCTCCCTGGCTGAAATACATCGGCTCGATGAAGGGCGATTCGGCGGTGCGGGACATCCAGTCGTTGCCAGATAACGGCCACCTGTATGCGCCCCACGTGATCAACGACATCTGGCGCCTGACCGAAGGCAACGCCATCGTCGTGACCGACGTCGGCCAGCATCAGATGTGGGAAGCGCAGTACTACCATCACGAGAAGCCGCGGACGCTCATCACCTCCGGCGGTCTTGGAACGATGGGCTTCGGTCTACCGGCGGCAATCGGTGCCAAACTCGCGCGGCCCGACGCCGAAGTCTGGGCCATCGTCGGCGACGGTGGGTTCCAGATGACGGCCGCCGAGTTGTCCACGGCGGCGCAAGAGGGCGTGAAGGTGAACGTGGCCGTCATCAACAACGGCTACCTGGGCATGGTCCGCCAATGGCAGGAGTTCTTCTACGAACGGCGCTACGCAGCCACGCCGCTGCGCAGCCCGGACTTCGTCAAGCTGGCCGAGGCGCACGGGCTGCTGGGCCTGCGGGCGGAAAATCGTCCAGAGGTCGCTGAGGTCGTCAAGCAGGCGCGCGAGGCTGATGGCACCGTGCTCATCGACTTCCGGGTCGAGCAGGAAGACAGCGTCTACCCGATGGTTCCCGCTGGCGCCGATCTCGACGCGATGATTCGCCGTCCGCAGCAGGCGAGCGTGCTCGTTGAATCCGCGGCAGACCCGATCTAGCCACCAGGAGCTGAAATGCACCATACGTTAGTGGCGCTGGTCGAAGACAAGCCCGGCGTGCTCAATCGCGTCGCGTCGTTGTTCCGGCGGCGCGCGTTCAACATCGAATCGCTGACGGTCGGCCGTACTGATGTGCCCGGCATTTCGCGCATGACCGTCGTCATCGACAGCGATCAGGTCAGCGCGGATCGCGTCACCGCGTATCTCTACAAACTCGTCAACGTCCTTCAGGTCGAGGACTTGCGCGATGTGCCAGCCGTGGCCCGCGACCTCGCACTTGTGAAGGTCGCCGTGGCCGGACACGATCGCTCGCAGTTGCTGCGCGTTGTGGACGAGACCCGCGCGCACATCGTGGACAGCGGCGAACAGACGATGACGCTCGAAATCACCGGCGAGCCGCCACATGTGGACGCCGTGATCTCACGACTCGAGCCGCTCGGCATCATCGAGATGGTGCGCACCGGCCAGGTTGCGATGCGACGCGGTGATGTGGCGTTGTCCGCGACACAGTATTCCTAGGAGCAGCAATGGCAACGATGTTTTACGACAAGGACGCGGACATCGAGCTGATTCGCGGCCGCAAAGTGGCGGTGATCGGCTACGGCTCGCAGGGGCACGCCCACGCGCTGAACCTGCAGGACAGCGGCGTGGACGTCGTCGTCGGTCTCCAGGCCGGCAGCAAGTCGGCGGAGAAGGCCAAAACGGCGGGGTTGAAAGTGCACAGCGTCGCCGACGCCTCGAAATGGGCCGACGTCATCATGGTCCTGATCCCCGACCAGCATCAGGCGCGCGTCTACCGGTCCGAGATTGCGCCGCATCTGACGGCGGGCAAGATGCTGATGTTCGCGCATGGCTTTGCGATCCGCTTCAACTGGATCGTTCCGCCCGCCAATGTGGACGTGACGATGGTGGCGCCCAAGGCGCCGGGTCACCGCGTCCGCGAGGTCTTCAAGGAGGGCGCCGGCACGCCGGGACTTCTGGCCGTGCATCAGGATGTCAGCGGGAAGGGCAGGGCAACTGCGCTGTCATACGCCCGGGCCATCGGGTGTACTCGCGCCGGCGTCATCGAGACGACCTTCGCCGAGGAGACCGAGACGGATCTGTTCGGAGAGCAGGCCGTTCTGTGCGGTGGAACCAGCGCGCTCGTCAAAGCCGGTTTCGAGACGCTGATCGAGGCGGGCTATCAGCCGGAGATCGCCTACTTCGAGTGCCTGCACGAGCTGAAGCTCATTGTGGATCTGATGTATCGCGGCGGTCTGCAGTACATGCGCTACTCGATTAGCGACACCGCCGAGTACGGCGACTACACAGCCGGACCGAAGATCGTGACCGCTGAAACGAAGAAGGTGATGAAGCAGATCCTGGCGGACATCCAGTCCGGAAAGTTTGCGAAGGGATGGATTGCCGAGGCCGAAAACGGCTATCCGAATTTCAAGCAGATGCGGCAGCAGGACGCGAACCACCCGATCGAAATCGTCGGCGCCAAGCTGCGCGACATGATGCCGTTCTTGGATCCCGTGAAACTTCCGCAGCCGGCAACCGTGTAGGCGGGTCCAAAGAACAGGACCCGCCCTACCCTGTCGAGAGCGGGTCCTTATTCGACCGTGTAGGGCGGGTCTTGCTTTGTAGACCCGCCGGACATCCTATGAACAAATATTCCTCCCGCGTCACCCAGCCTCGCAGCCAGGGCGCGTCGCAGGCGATGCTGTACGGCATCGGCCTGACCGACGCCGATTTGCAGAAGCCGCAGGTCGGCATCTGCAGCATGTGGTACGAGGGCAATACCTGCAACATGCACCTCGATCGCCTGGCCGCCAGCGTGAAGGAAGGTGTGCAGGCCGCAGGGCTGGTCGGTCTTCGCTTCAACACGGTTGGCGTTAGCGACGGCCTCTCGATGGGCACCGACGGCATGAGCTACTCGCTGCCGTCGCGGGATCTCATCGCCGACTCAATCGAGACCGTCATGGGCGCGCAGTGGTACGACGCGCTCGTCACCGTTCCCGGCTGCGACAAGAACATGCCTGGCAGCGTCATCGCCATGGCGCGGCTCAACCGACCGTCGTTGATGGTGTACGGCGGAACCATTCGCGCTGGCTTCGCCCAGGGCAAGCCGCGCGACATCATTTCGGCGTTCCAGTCGTACGGCGAGTACCTGGCCGGCACGATCACCGACGATCAGCGTCTGGACATCGTGCGTCATGCCTGTCCCGGTGCAGGCGCCTGCGGCGGGATGTATACGGCGAATACGATGGCCGTCGCCATCGAAGCGCTCGGTCTGTCATTGCCATACAGTTCGTCGATGCCGGCCGAAGATCCCGGCAAGGCTGACGAGTGCCGGCGCGCCGGGGCCGCCGTCCGTGCGCTGCTGGAGCGCGATCTCAAACCTCGCGACATCCTGTCGCGCAAGTCGTTCGAAAACGCCATGACGATGATCATGGCGGTCGGGGGATCGACCAACGCGGTGCTGCACCTCCTGGCGATCGCCAAGGCGGCACACGTGCCGCTGGAGTTGGCCGACTTCCAACGGGCGAGCGACCGCATGCCGCTGCTCGCCGACCTCAAGCCAAGCGGCCGCTACGTGCAGGAGGATCTCCACGCGGTTGGCGGCACGCCAGCGGTGATGAAGTACCTGCTGGAGCGAGGGTTCCTGCACGGCGACGCGATGACGGTGACCGGGAAGACGCTCGCGGAAAATCTCGCGGACGCGGCGCCGCTCAAGACGGGGCAGCAGATTATTCAACCGCTCGAAAACCCCGTGAACCCACGCGGGCACATCCGGATCCTTCACGGCAATCTGGCGCCAGAAGGATCGGTTGCCAAAATCACTGGCAAGGAAGGTGAGCGTTTCTCGGGTCCTGCCAAGGTGTTCGATTCGGAAGAAGCGATGCTGGCCGGCCTGGAGAACAAGGAGATCACCAAGGGGCACGTGGTCGTGATTCGCTACGAGGGCCCAAAGGGCGGACCGGGCATGCCCGAGATGCTCACGCCCACCTCGGCGATCATGGGTGCCGGCCTGGGCAAGGACGTCGCTCTGCTGACCGACGGCCGCTTCTCCGGCGGCTCGCACGGCTTCATCATCGGCCACATCACGCCGGAAGCGCAGGAGGGCGGCGCAATCGGACTGGTGCGCGACGGTGACCTGATCACCATTGACGCAGCAGCGTGCACGCTGAGCGTGGACGTGAGCGATGCTGAAATGTCGGCGCGGAAAAGGGCGTGGAAGGCCCCCGCTCCTAAAGCGTCGAGCGGGGTCCTCGCCAAGTACGTGCGGCTGGTGAAGTCAGCCTCGGAAGGGTGCGTCACGGACTGAGTGTCCGCGCGCGTTCAAGGGCGTGCGCCCTATGACTCCTTGGACGCCGCCGCCGCCGCTTTCTTGCGCGTCCGCTTCGGCGGCTTGCCCGGCTCGACGGTTGACGATCGCTCGAGCTTGACCATCGACGTCGAGAACCTGCGGATCCCGTGCTCGTCGAAGTCGATCACCGTGTGATATTCATCCACCAGCCGGATCGTGCCGGTACCGTACTGCGGCTGAGAAACTCGGTCGCCAATCGCGTAACCTCGCACGTCGGCCTCCTCTTATCAAAATCGCCGCACCATCTCGCGTGCGGACAGAGCAGAGGCGGACCTTCGGGTCCGCCTAATAGTCAGCGGGCGCGACGCGATGCCGCGCCCTCCTGACGGTTACCAGCGCGGCTCGCTTCGGCGCGACGGTCCTCGTGAGCCGAAGCCACCGCCACCACCTCCCGAGCGGGGCACCTGCGGCCTCGCCTCGTTGACGGTCAAGCGCCGGCCACCGAATTGACGATCGTTCAATTCGGCAATCGCCTTCTGCGCATCGTCATCGCTCGCCATCTCGACGAAGGCAAAACCGCGCGCGCGCCCAGTGTCGCGATCGCGCATGACGGTGACCGTTTCGACAGCTCCTGCCTGAGCGAAGAGCTCCTGCAGGTCCTGTTCGTTGGTTTCGTAGGGGAGGTTTCCGACGTAAAGCTTGCGACTCATTGCACTGACTCCTGCACCCCTCGGGATGCGGCCCCGCGAAGTTGCGGAGCGTGACGAAAACCCAGCCTGAGCGACTGTCGCTCGGCTCAACTGCATGCAGGAAGATCAGAGCGGAATCGTCGGATCGACACTGACGCGACTAAGCGGTGGGCTAAGCTTCCAGACGTGCGGAAGTATACACAAACTCCCTTCGAGTTGATCTCGATCAAGCGAAAGTCCTTATTTTTCAGCGATCTAGTGCTGAGGTTGCGGGGAAGAATCGCCATCCCCGCCGCCTGTTATGAGGTCAATCGATAACGCCCGTCGGGCGTTTGCCTGAGGAACCCTTCCTGCACGAGGCGCGTCAACAGACGGCCGCACTCGTCCGGGTTGATCTGAAAGAGCCGCGCAGCCTGCTGCACGGTGGGAGAAAATCCACGCATCTCGACGAACTCACAGCGCACGCGCGCTTCGACGTCGCCGTGCATCGATGAGGCTGAAGCCCGACGATAGTTCAGCGTGGGAATCGTAAGGGGCTTGGGCGCGATGTCGAGCGGATGGCCGCCGCGCCGCGCCGCTTTCGGAGTGTTGGAAGGCATGACGCTTCTCCGAGCGGGGCAAAGAGCTATTGAATCGACGATACGCCTCGACGTGCATCGCGTCAAGAAACAATTCGACGTCGATCAATGAATTCCCGGAGGCAGCGGTGTTTTTTGTGACGTCTCCGGCGTGCGCGGCGCGTGTTCGTGTACACCGAGCATCGCGCGAAGCTCATCACCTTCCATCACTTCGATGTCGAGCAGACGACGAGTCACGGATTCCAGCAGATCGCGCTTCTCGGTGAGGATGCGGCGAGCGTTGCCGTGCGCGTCTCTCATGATGCGTTTGACTTCGGCGTCGATGAGACGTGCAGTGTCTTCAGCGTAGGCGCCGCGTTCGGGGCCGACCGGGATGTCGAGGAAGCGGCTGCGCTTCGGACTGTCGTAGTGAATCGCGCCCAGCGCGTCGCTCATGCCCCATTCAGTGACCATCGATCGCGCGATGTCGGTTGCGCGTTGCAGGTCGTTCTGGGCACCGGTGGAGATCTCGCCAAGCGCAAGCTCCTCGGCGGTGCGCCCGCCGAGGAGGACCGCCAGCTGCGCGAGCAGCTCGTGCCGCTGCATCAGATAGCGATCCTCGAGCGGCAGCTGCATCGTGTAGCCGAGCGCGCCAAACCCACGCTGCACGATTGAGATCTTGTGCACGGGATCCATGCCGGGAATCGAGGTGGCGACGATCGCGTGGCCCGACTCGTGATACGCGACGATCTCGCGCTCACGCTGGCTCATGACGCGCTTCTTTTCGAGGCCGGCGATGAGCCGGTCGATCGCTTCGTCGAAGTCCGACCGGTCCACCGCAGTCTTGTCTTTGCGCGCCGCCAGCAACGCCGCTTCGTTCACCAGGTTCGCGAGATCTGCGCCAGCGAAACCGGCCGTGCGGGCGGCAATGACGCGGAGATCGACCTGCTGCGACAACTTGACGCTCTTGGTGTGGATTTGCAGGATTTCCTCGCGGCCTTTGACGTCGGGCTTGTCCACGAGCACCTGGCGATCGAATCGGCCGGGGCGGAGCAGGGCAGGGTCGAGCACCTCAGGGCGATTGGTCGCGCCCATGATGATGATGGCCTTCCGCGAATCGAAGCCGTCCATCTCGGCGAGCAGCTGATTCAGCGTCTGTTCGCGCTCCTCGTGGGAGCCCATCGGGCTCTGGATGCGTGCGCGACCGAGCGCATCGAGCTCGTCGATGAAGATGATGCACGGCGCTTTCAGTTCGGCCTGCGAGAACAGATCGCGGACGCGCGCGGCGCCGACGCCGACGAACATCTCGACGAACTCCGATCCGCTCAGACTGAAGAACGGCACCTTCGCTTCGCCGGCGACGGCCCGGGCGAGGAGCGTCTTCCCGGTGCCGGGAGGTCCGACGAGCAGCACACCCTTGGGGATCCGGCCACCGAGCGTGGTGTACTTTCTCGGGTTCTGGAGGAACTCGACGATCTCCTTGAGCTCCTGCTCGGCCTCGTCCACGCCCGCCACGTCGGTAAAACTCACCTTCACATCGTCTTCGGCAAACACCCGATGCTTGCTGCGGGCAAACGACATCACGCCGCCCTCAGCGCCGCCAATGCGACGTGAGAAGTAGCTCCAGATGGCGAAGATGAAGAGCAGCGGTAGCACCCATCCAAGGACTTCAGGAATCCACCGGCTCACGAACTCGCCCTTGTACTTCACGCCGGCGGCATCGAGCTCCTCGACGAGTTTGGGATCTTCGATCCGTGTCGCGCTGAAGTTCTTGCTGCCGTTGACCTCGATCTTGTACGTGCCGAGAATGGTCTGTTCACCGACTGTGACTTCCGCGACGCGTCCGGCGCGGACGGCCTTCTTGAAATCGCTGTACGAGACCGGATCACCGGCCGACGACAGGAACCAGGTCTGCAGGAGCGCCACGAGCAACAGCGCGCCGAGCACGTACCAGATGGGTCCGCCCGGACGACTGGTGACTCCCAGCGATCGTCGGTCGCCGGGACGCTTATCGCGCGGATTCAGTCCTGGAGGGTTTCTCACGTCTGCCAATGTCCCTTGACCTGACCCTTCGACTTACGCGGCTACAGGCGAGGTCTTCTCGAACCTGAGCCCATGGTCACCCGCATCAACCATGATGCGGTCGCCTTCGCCGAACTCGCCCTGCAGCACGCGCAGCGCCAGCGGATCGAGCACCTGCCGCTGAATCGTGCGTTTGAGCGGCCGTGCGCCGTAGCGCAGGTCGTAGCCTTCGGCGACGAGGTAGCGCTTGGCCGCATCCGTCAACTCGACGTGGATCTTGCGATCCTCCAGCCGCTTCAGCAGCGAGTGGATCTGGATGTCGATGATCTGCGTCATGTGCGCGAGGTTCAGCGTGTGGAAGAAAATCACTTCGTCGATCCGGTTCAGGAACTCCGGCCTGAAGTGCTGACGCAAGGCGTCCATGACTTGCCGGCGCACACCTTCCGGCAGCTCGTTTGACGTCTCCACGCTGGCCGTCGCCTCGGCGATGAACTGGCTGCCAAGGTTCGACGTCATGATGATCACCGCGTTCTTGAAGTCTACGGTGCGTCCTTTGCCGTCGGTCAGCCGGCCGTCGTCGAGGAGCTGCAGCAGCACGTTGAGCACTTCCGGGTGGGCCTTCTCGATCTCGTCGAACAGCACCACGGCGTACGGACGCCGCCGTACGGCCTCGGTGAGCTGGCCGGCCTCGTCGTAGCCGACATATCCGGGCGGCGCGCCGATCATCCGCGAGACCGTGTGCTTCTCCTGATACTCGGACATGTCGATCCGGACCATCGCGTGCTCATCGTCGAACAGGAATTCGGCGAGCGCGCGCGCCAACTCCGTTTTGCCGACGCCGGTCGGGCCGAGGAAGATGAAGCTGCCGAGCGGCCGGTGGGGGTCCTGCAGGCCTGCGCGCGCACGGCGGATGGCATTCGCGACCGCGCGCACGGCTTCGTCCTGGCCGATCACTCGCGCGTGAAGCCGTTCCTCCATGTGAATCAGCTTCTGCACTTCGCCTTCCATCAGCCGGCTCACCGGGATGTTGGTCCACTTGGCGACGACTTCAGCGATGTCCTCTTCATCGACTTCGAGTTTCAGCATGCGCGACCCTTTGGGCTGACCGGCGCCCTCCTGCTGCGCGAGCCGCTTCTCGAGTTCAGGAATGCGGCCGTACTGCAGTTCCGACGCTTTCGCGAAGTCGCCGCTGCGGACCGCGGCTTCGAGTTCGAGCCGCGCCTGTTCGAGCTGCTCCTTGAGGTTGCTGCTGCCGCTGATCTCGTCCTTCTCCTGCTGCCACTGCGTCTGCAGGCGGGTCTCTTCCTCTTTGAGGTTGGCCAGCTCCTTCTCGAGTTTCGCCAACCGTTCCTGGGAGGCTTTGTCGGTCTCCTTCCGCAGCGCCTCGCGCTCGATTTCGAGCTGCATGACGCGGCGGCGGACCTCGTCGAGTTCGGTGGGCATGGAGTCAATCTCCATGCGCAGCTTGGACGCGGCTTCATCAACGAGATCGATGGCCTTGTCCGGCAGGAAACGGTCGGCAATGTAACGATGCGACAGGACCGCCGCAGCCACGAGGGCCGAATCCTTGAAGCGGACCTTGTGATGGATTTCGTAGCGTTCGCGCAGGCCGCGGAGAATCGAAATCGTGTCTTCGACCGACGGCTCGCCAACGAGCACCGGCTGGAAGCGCCGCTCGAGCGCGGCATCCTTCTCGATGTGCTTACGGTACTCGTCGAGCGTCGTGGCGCCGATGGTGTGCAGCTCGCCGCGGGCGAGCATCGGCTTCAGCATCTGCGAGGCGTCCATGGCGCCTTCGGCCGCCCCGGCGCCAACAACGGTATGAAGCTCGTCGATGAACAGCACGATCCGGCCTTCGGATTCGCCGATTTCCTTGAGCACGGCCTTCAGGCGCTCCTCGAACTCGCCGCGATACTTCGCACCGGCAACGAGAGCGCCCATATCGAGCGCGAAGATCTTCTTGTCCTTCAAACCCTCCGGTACGTCGCCACGGACGATGCGCTGGGCGAGGCCTTCGACGATGGCGGTTTTGCCGACGCCAGGCTCGCCGATGAGCACCGGATTGTTCTTGGTGCGGCGGGAGAGCACCTGAATCACGCGCCGGACTTCTTCGTCGCGGCCGATGACCGGATCGAGCTTGCCTTTGCGGGCGAGCTCGGTGAGGTCGCGCCCATAACGTGTGAGCGCTTCATAGGTTGATTCGGGATTCTGTGACGTGACGCGCTGGCTGCCGCGCACCTGCGTCAGCGCCGCGAAGATGGCGTCCTTGGTGGCGCCGATCCGCTGCAGCAACTGCGCGGCGGGCGAGCGTCCCACTTCGGTCGTCAGTGCGACGAGCAGATGCTCGGTGCTGACGTAATCGTCCTGCAAACGCTTGGCTTCCGCTTCAGCCGAATCGAAAATCAGCTTCATCCGCGGCGACAGACGCACGTCACCGCCGTGCGCCTGCGGCAGGTTCTTCACGAGTGCACGCGCATCGGCCTGCACCTTCGCGGGATCGATCGACATCTTGCGAAGGATCGATGGAACGATGCCGCCGTCCTGCTCGACCAGCGAGACGAGGAGGTGTTCGGGGGCGACCTCCGAGTGATTCTGGTCGCTCGCGAGGGACTGCGCCCCGATGATCGCTTCCTGCGCTTTCTCCGTGTACTTGTTGAGGTTCATTGCCTTACGCAGCGCTGTTCTTGGTTGCGCCGCCTCCGCTCAATCGCCGAAGCGCTTCGTAGTGTTCTCGTTCCTCGGCGGTCAGGTGTGCGGGCAGCTGGACCTCGACGCGAGCGTACAAATCGCCCTTCTCGTCAGGTTTACCCACGGCGGGCATGCCGTATCCCTTCAACCGGAACACTTGTCCGTTCTGTGTCATTGCCGGAATACGCAGCCTCGCCGGTTTGCCGGACAGTGTCTGCACATCGGCTTCGCCACCGAGCACCGCTGTCGTCACCGGCACGGATACCCGCACGTGCAAGTCGCGATCCTTCAGCTCGAATCCCGGATGTGGTGTAAGACGCACTCGCAGGTACAGATGTCCCGCTTGACCGCCGCCGATACCTGGCTCGCCTTCACCGCTGATGCGCACGCGCGACCCGGTGACCACTCCTGCCGGGATGCGCACATCCACCGTCCGGCGATGCCCGTCGTGCGTCAACGCCAGACGCTGCGTCGTGCCGTGATACGCGTCCTCGAGCGAGAGCTCGATTTCGTTCTCGATGTCGCGCCCAGGACGCTGACGGACACGGCCGCCTCGGGTCGCGCCACCTCCCATGCCGCCGCCGCCGAAGAAGGTCGTGAAGAAGTCGGAGAACGGGTTCGAGTCCCCGAACAGTTCTTCCATCTCCTCCTGAGTCATGGTGCGGTAGCCGCCGCCGGTCCCGCCGACGTTGAAGCCCGCGAAGGGATTGCCGCCAGGCTGGGCACCCGCCTGCTCGTACATGCGCCAGTTGGCGCCGAGCTCGTCGTACTTCTTGCGTTTGGCGGGGTCGCCCAGCACTTCGTAGGCTTCGTTGACTTCCTTGAAGCGCGCTTCCGCGGCTTTGTCGCCCGGATTGACGTCGGGATGGAGCTTGCGGGCCAACTTGCGGAAGGTCTGCTTGATCTCCTTCTCCGTCGCGCCCTTCGCGACGCCAAGCGTCTTGTAGTAGTCCTTGAACTCCATCTGCCTACAGTCCGATTGCCTCGTTGAGGCGGCGAATTTCGTTGACGAGCTGCCGGCGTCCGGCACCCGTCGTGAGCGCGTTTTCTTCCATCAGCGGACGAATCCGCTGCATGACTTCGGCCACCTGCAGCAGCCGCTGCACGCCGGCCAGGTTGATCCCCAACTCGTCCACAAGGCGCTTGATCAACCGCAGTCGTTCCAGTTCCTCGCGGTCATACACGCGCATGCTGCCCATCGTCCGCGTCGGCTGCACCAGTCCCAGCCGCTCGTACTTGCGGAGTGTCTGCGGATGCATTCCGAGAATTTCCGCGGCCATGCTGATGAAATACAGACGTTGTTCACTTGCCATAGGTGGTGCACCAGCGGGTGAAGCGAGGCGTCAACTTGATATAAGACGAGTGTAGGCCTTGATACGATCCGTGTCAACGTGGCGCGTTCGCGTGTCGAGCTCAGCGCTGGGTTCGGCTACGATGGACGAAGCGCATCTTGGACATCACCGGCCCCGATCTCATAACCATCGGTTTGCTCATTGCCCTCGAAGGCCTGCTCAGTGCCGACAACGCACTGGTCATGGCCATCATGGTCCTCGGCCTTCCACGAACCGAACACAAGCAGGCGCTTCGCTACGGGCTGCTGGGCGGCTTTGCGTTCCGCTTTCTGGCGACCCTGCTCGCCGTTTATCTGATTCGGCTGGCCTGGGTGAAGCTGGCCGGCGGACTCTACCTGCTGTACCTGACGTACACGCACTTCTTCGGCCACGAAGAGGGTGTCGATCGCCGTCGGGCGCCGCGCGCCAAGCCGATGCTCGGCCTCTCCGCGTTCTGGGCGACGGTCGTGCGCGTCGAGTTGATTAACCTGGCGTTTTCGATCGACTCGATTCTGGTGGCGGTGGCGATGTCGCCGAAGCTGTGGGTGGTCGTAACCGGTGGGATCCTGGGGATCGTGGCGATGCGGCTCGTGGTAGGGCAGTTAATCGTGCTCGTTCAGCGCTATCCAGCGCTCGTGGACGGCGCATTCATCATCATCGCGTGGGTCGGCTTCAAGCTGGGTGTCGAGTATCTCCACGACGCCCACTACACCACGTTCGAAATCCCGCGCTGGCTGTCCCTGGGCCTCATCGTCGTGATCTTTACGATCGCGTTCATCTACGCGCGCATGCAGGGACCGGTGAGTGAAGTCGATCCGCTGACCGAGACTGCCGAGCACTTTCTCGAGGGCGAGACGGTCAACGACGGAACGGAGTAGAGGCGGACCTTCAGGTCCCGCCTGGGAAGCCTATCGCCTGGCGCCTGGCGTGAGCGTCGTTTCCCGCCGCTCCGTACCGCGCATGTAGACGACCTTCACTGGCTGATCGATCTTCAGCAGCTCGAGGGCGTAGGTGTAGTCGTAGATGTTGGCGATCGTCTGACCGGCGATCTCGATGATGACATCGCCCTTCTGCAACCCGGCCTGTTCGGCCGGACCTCCGCCGACGACACCGCCCAGCAGCAGACCCTTCGCGTTGGAGGTGTAATCGGGCACGGTGCCTGTGAACACGCGGACGCCGGTTCTGCCCGCTGTCTGCGACGACTGTGCGACCTTGGCGAATTGCGGCGCGTCAGGCATCTCCATCAGGCGACGGACGACGGTCGAGGCGAGGGTCGCGACGCGATCCAGGTCCTCGTAGTTGATCTTGTCAGCAGTGTCGGACGGCTTGTGATAGTCAACATGCGCGCCGGTGGTGAAATTCAGGCTGGGGATGCCGGCCTGGTTGAACGTCGCCACATCGGTCGGCTGATAGGGGTCCTCCTGAAGCGTCAGGTCGAAGCCCGCCGTCACGTTGGCGCGTTCGAGCACCCTGGACCAGATTGGGCTGGTGCCGGTCGCCTGCACGGCCAGCTTGTTGTCGTGCATGCGACCGACCATGTCGAAATTGAGGTAGGCGGCGAGTTGATCAACGGGCACCGGTGGGGCATTGACGAACGCCGTCGAGCCAACGAGCCCGATCTCCTCAGCCGACCACAGCGCGACGATCAGGTTGCGCCGTCGCATCGGCTGCTTGCCGATTGCCGCGGCGATGGCCAGCACGGCGGCGCTGCCCGACGCGTTGTCGTCGGCGCCGAGATGCGGTTTTCCGGTCTCGTCTTTTCCAGCGAGGGAGTTGCCGTTCCGGCCAAGCCCAAGATGATCGTAGTGCGCACCGATGGCAATCCACGGCTTCACGACGCCCGTCGTGGCGCTCGTCGCCGGGAAGTAGGCGACGACGTTGCGCCCCGTCTGCGTCTCGCGGACGAGCGCAGTCTTCAGCGACAGCGTGACCTTGTCGAGCGCGAAACCGGCGACGTGCGGATTGCCGCTGTCCAGTTCCTGTTGAACGGTCTGCAATGTTTTGGGGGCGCCAGCGAACAGTGCCGACGCGACTGCGCCGCTCACGCTCACGGCGGGAATTCCCGATCCCGCGAGCGCCGTGTCGAACGACATCGGCACGGTCTGTCCCGCGTTGGGTGAGCGCGGTCCTGTGACAACGACGATCGCTTTCGCGCCATGCTGGCGAGCGGCCATCGCCTTGTAGCGAAGATCGGAGTAGCGCGCGAGGATACCGCGCGTCTGCTGATCGGCGTCTTCGGGGAAGTAGCGCAACACAACGACGATCTTGTCCATGACGTCGAGCGTGGCGTAACTGTCGTAGCCGAAGTTCTGCGTCTCTGGGACGACGATCCCATAGCCCGCGAACACGAGCGGCGCACTGACTTCGCCGTCATCGGAGAAGGAGAGCGCGATGACGTCCTTGGTGGTGTTGAACGTCGTCGATCCGACGATTGCGCGGGAGCCGCCGTCACGGCTGCCGGCGGTGAAGGTGAAGGGGACGAACATGTCGCTGCGTCCCGGCAACGGCTTGGCCCCCATGCGCGCGAGCTGTGCGGCGATGTAGTCGCCCGCGAGCCGCTCGCCCGGTGAGCCCGCTTCGCGGCCGGCGAACTTCTCCGACGCCAGCGTCTCCACGTACGGCCGCGTTGTCTGCCCCGCCGCGGGAACAGCAGTCGCGAGCACCAGAACGGCTACGAACAGCCGGCATCGTTTGCCGCACACGTGCGGTAGTGCGCTCATTTCGGACCCTTTCGCGGTGGTGCGTTCTTGATTGCCTCGAGTGCCTTCTGGTGGTTCCACTGCGCCAGGTAGATCTGGCCCTCACGGCCACCGGCGCGGCTCGACGTCCAGGCCAGCTGCGTGCCGTCGGGCGAGGGCACAGGCAGTCCATCGAAGCCGTCGGAGTACGTCACACGCACGGGCTCCTTCTTGCCGTCGATGTCCACCATGAACACTTCGAAGTTCTCGAAGCCGAGCTTGTTCGACGCGAAGAGCACGTACTGACCTGACGGATGAAAGTACGGCGCCCAACTCATCGCACCGAAGTCGGTGAGCTGGCGCTCGTTGCTGCCGTCCAGATTCATCGTGCGAACGTCGGCGATGAGGCCGGCCTCGTCGAACCGCCGCCAGATGATGCGCTTGCCATCGGGAGAGAAGAACGGTCCGCCGTCGTAGCCCGGCACGTTGGTCAGGCGCTTCGGTCCTGAGCCGTCGGCGTCGGCGCGCATGATGTAGATCTCGGCGAAGTAGCTGGGATCGGTCTCGAGCTGCTTCTGTTCGGCCGCGGAGAGCTGACGCTCGTACGCCTGGCGGGTGGAGGAGAAGACGATCCATTGGCCGTCGGGGGAGTAGCTCGCCTCCGCATCATAGCCGCGCTTGTTCGTCAGGCGGCGCAGCATGCCGGTCTTCGCGCTGCGGACGTAGAGCTCCATCTCGGGGTCGTAGTCCCACGAGTAGCGGCGTTCCTTGCCCGAGGCGCGAAACGCGAGCTCTTCCTCCTGAAGCTGCTTCGAGCGCGGATCGTGATGCGTGGACGCGAAGAGCACATCCCCGGTCTCGGGATTGATGAACGAGCAGGTCGTCTTGCCGATCCCTGGAGAGATTCGACTGACGTCGCCGCTCGCCATGTCCATCAGATAGATCTGGTAGAAGGGGTTGCCAGGCTCGCGCTCGCTTTGAAACACGAGCTGACGGCCGTCCTTCGACCAGTACCCCTCGCCGGCGCGTCGTCCTTCGACGGTCAGACGACGAATCCGGGTGAGAAAGTCGCGCTCGGCGAGCGCCGCTCGCTCCGCGAGCGGGGCCTGCGCCTCGACCGCAGCGAGCAGGCCGGCCGCCACCAGGGCCGCACCGAGGAAACAAACAAAGAGCTGCGTCGGTCGTCTAACTAGGAGGGCCATCGGTATCCATAATTTATTACCATTCATACAGGTGCGGCTGCCCAAACTCGCTCTGCCGTCGATCCCGCGACTGCGGGTTCCACCGATTCCGCCGATTCCCCGGCGGCTGAAAATTGCCCTTGGCGTCGTCGCGGCCGTCGTTGTCGTTATCGTTGGCACGTGGACGGTCCGGCATGCCTGGACGATTTATCGCCTGAATCGCGGCGTCGGCGACACCGTTTTCTACGACGCCGCCGGCAAGCCCTGGTTCCGGCTCGACGAGCAGCGCCGCGACGTGCCGCTCGAACAGATCTCCACCTACTTCAAGGACGCGGTAATCGCCGTCGAAGATCATCGTTTCTACCTGCATCCGGGGATCGATCCGATCGCGCTCACTCGGGCAACGTTCTACAACTTGCGCTCCGATAACACGCAGGGCGGGAGCACCATCACTCAACAGCTCGCGCGGACGCTGTACCTCTCGAACGTCAAGACGTACGGCCGCAAGGTCCAGGAGGCCGTGCTCGCGGGGATGCTCGAGGTGTTCCTGTCCAAGCGCGAGATTCTGCAGCTCTACCTGAATCGCGTGTATCTCTCCGGCGGCATCTACGGCGTGGAGACGATGTCGCGGAAGATGTTCCGAAAGCCGGCGTCGGATCTCACACTCGGCGAAGCCGCACTGATTGCTGGCATCATCCGCGCCCCGGCGTCGTACTCACCTTGGACCCACCTCGATGCCGCGCGGCGCCGCAGCTTCATCGTGCTGCAGCGGATGCGCGAGGAAAAGAAGATCACGCCTGCGCAGGAACAGACCGCGCGCGCCGAGCGGATTCAGATCCAGCCGTTGACGTCGGTCTCGAGCGCACGACATGGCTACGCGAAGGAGTTCCTCCGGCAGCAGTTCCGCGATGTGTACGGCGGCGACAATCCGCCCGACTGGAAGGTGAGCACGACGTTCGTCCCCGAGATTCAGGACGCCGCAGAGATCGCCGTTCGCGACGGCCTGCGCCGCATCGGCCAGCGCGATCTGCAGGCCGCGCTCGTAGCCATCGATCCGCAGTCAGGCAACATCCTGGCGATGGTCGGCGGGTCGGACTTCACGGTGACGCCGTTCAACCGCGCCGTCCGCAGTAAGCGGCAGCCGGGGTCCGCGTTCAAGCCGTTCGTCTATGCAGCCGCGCTCGAAAACGGATTCTCGCCGGTCTCGACGATCAACGGCCTGCGGCAGGTCGCGGTGCAGGCGCCGGAAGGTGTGTGGATTCCGCGCGACGAGCGCGCCACCGGACAGGACTCGATGACGCTGCGCGAGGCACTGCTCGAATCGAACAACGCCGCCGCCGTGCTGCTACAACAACGCGTGGGGACACGGCCGGTGCTGCGCCTGGCCGGCGACCTCGGTGTGACCGAGCAGCCTGACGTCCCGTCGCTCGCGCTTGGCAGCGGCCTGGTCAGCCCGATCGATCTCACGGCGGCCTACGCCGTCTTCCCGAACATGGGATACCGCATTCGTCCTCGCGGGATCGTCTCCGTTGAGAATGCCAACGGCAGCACCGTGCATCAGGTGCACATCGAGCGCGAGAAGATCCTCTCGGAGGACGTGTCGTTTCAAATGGTCTCGATGCTCCAGGACGTCGTGCTGCGCGGAACGGGCGCCGCCGTACGCGCACAGGGCGTGAAGGGTCCGGTCGGCGGCAAGACGGGAACGACGAGCGAGAACCGCGACGCCTGGTTCGTCGGCTTCAACTCGTCGGTGGTCGTCGGCGTCTGGGTCGGCTTCGATCAGCCGCAGAAGATCTTCGAGGGCGCATCCGGCTCGCGCGTCGCGCTGCCAATCTGGGCGGACTTCATCAAGCGGACGGCCCGGCGTCTGCCGGCGAGCACATTCGAGCCTCCCGACGATCTGCGCCGCGAGCAGATCTGCATGCTGTCCTATCACCGCGCGCTCGACGGCTGCCCGGGCTACACGGAGTACTTCAAAGAGGGCGACGACGTTCCGACGCAGCTGTGCCAGATTCATTCCGGGAGTCTGCAGCAACGGGCCGAGCGAGTGCTGCAAGGAGTGTTCGGGGCCATCGGCAAGAGCATCCGCGGGATCTTTCGGTGACGCCAACCCGCTGCTGGTGGTGCGGTACCGATCCGCTCTACGTCGCGTATCACGATCGAGAGTGGGGGAAGCCGGTCACAGATGACACGAGGCTCTTTGAGAAGGTTTGTCTCGAAGGCTTTCAGGCGGGCCTGAGCTGGCTGACGATTCTCAGGAAGCGCGAGAACTTCCGTCGCGCGTTCGCGAATTTCGATATCGACCGCGTCGCCCGCTATAAGGCGCGCGACGTCACGCGTCTGCTCGGAGACGAGGGCATCATTCGCCATCGCGGCAAGATCGAATCCACCATCAACAATGCCGGGCGAGCGATTGAACTGCGTGAGGAATACGGGTCGTTGTCGAAGTACTTCTGGCACTGGCAGCCGGATCCGGCCTCGCGACCTCGCCGGATCACGCGAGAGACTCTGATGGGCATGGCTACCACACCAGAGTCTGTCGCGCTCAGTAAGGATCTCCGCCGCCGCGGCTGGACGTTCGTCGGTCCGACGACGATCTACGCGTTCATGCAGGCGATGGGCCTGGTGAACGATCACGTCGAGGACTGTGACTTCAGCGATCGGACAGCTGGACCGACTGCCGCACGCGCTGGAACGCATCCTCGTACTCGTTCGCCTCGTTCTGCGGCGAGACGCCGATAAGGTACAGCACCCGTCCGTCGTTCAGCTGTGTCGTGGTCAGCGAGACGTTCTCGCGCTGGCCAGTGACTTCCGACACGTTGGCGAGATTCGTGCGCAGCGCATTGCGTCCGCTGATCCGATCGCGCGTGTAGCCACCCGTGGTTCTCAACTGCGGATTGCCTTTCGCGAACGCCTGGATGATCCCATCGGTGTCACGCTGCAGGTTACCGCTTCCGCGGACGTTGGTGACGCCAATCTGGAAGCCGTGTGTGAACGCGGATCCGTCGCCTGAGTCGACGTAACCGCCCTCCGGCGCGTAGGTCACGCCTTCGTTGCCTCCGCTGACCTCTCTCCAATTGGAGGGCAAGCTCAGTCGCATGAAGTTCATCGGCTGTGACGTCCGGAACGAGTTCGAAGGCGGCGGCACGTTGATCGGCGCGCGAGTCGCGACGGTGGTCGGGTTCGATCGCGCCTGTCCCTTGGCAATCTGCTCGGCGGTGTACGCCGGAGACATACGGGCGAGTCGCGACTGGATTTCAGGGAACTGTCCGGTGTTGGCGTTGCCCTGGACCCGCAGCGATGCCGATTCCTTGATGATGGCGTTGTACCGGTTCCCCGGATCCGGGTGACTGCTCAACCACTCAGGTCCACGCGACCCGCCCTCTTCGGCGAGCGTCTTGAACATGTTTGCCATCTCGCGCGGGTCGTACCCGGCGCGGGCGAGCATCTGCGCTCCGAGGATGTCGGCCTGCGATTCGTACGCGCGGCTGTACTTCGTGATGTAGGCGCCGGCAGCCACCTGCGAGCCGGTCGAGATGATGCTGCCGGCTGTGCCACCGATGATCGCACCGGCGATCTGACCGAGGATGCCGCCAATCTGTGCGCCCTGACCCGAGCTCGCTTGCGCGGTGCCATGGCGCAGCGCGACGTGCGACATCTCGTGAGCCATCACACCGGCCACTTCGCCTTCGCTCTTCGCCGCTTCGATCATGCCGCGATTGAGGAACATCGGGCCGCCGGGCAGTGCGAATGCGTTGATGTCTTTCTGGTTGACGACGTCGAAGGTGTACCTGAACTCAGGATGCTGGAACTCGGGTGGCACGGCCTGCGCGAGTCGCTGTCCGACCCGCTCGACGTAGTCGTCCACCTGCCCATCATTCAGCATCGGCAGCTCTTTCTTCGCCTGTGCAGCTGCCTCGCGTCCGAGCTTCACGTCTTCGGCGACGGTGTATTTGTTCTTGGGCGCAACGATTCTCGTCTGGGCGATGCTGAGCGTCGTGAGTGACAGGCACAGCGTGAGCACCGCAGCGAGTCGGGCGCGTCGTCGGAGATGTAGGAGAGCAGTCATGCTGACAAGGTAAAGCAAGGACGCGGCCAACGCAAACCTCGTCAGCGCCGGATCACGACCCCGACGGTGAAGCGCCAGAAACTCAGTTTTGGCAACACTTCGAGGGAGAGCAAATTGGGCTCGCGATCGAAGGTCCGGAAATGGCGCAGCTCGAAGCGAACACCTGTCCTTTGGGTGAGAAATCCGATCGCCCCGCCGCCGACGTTAAAGCCGAGCGAGTCATCATCGACCGGATCGAAGGCCGCGAGGTATGTGATGCCGGAGTGGATGAGCCCGAGCCCGCCAATGAGGTAGGGCCGGAGCGAGTAGCCAGTGACGCGCAAGGGCGTTGCAACGATCACGCTCCCGCTCACCGTGATGAGGTGGCTGCTCTGAATCGCCCCTGCTTCGTTATCGGTTTCGAAGAAATGAGGACCGTACGAGAAGTCGCCCTCGAACCCGAGCACCCCGGCGCTCAACCAGCCAACAGATCCACCGATGATCAACTGAGTCGAGCCGCCATCGCGCTCGACATCGTCGTCGAACGCGTGTTCGAGATCGAGAAATGCGGTTTGTCCAGCGAACCCCCCACCAATGAACGGGATGAAAAGGTAATCTGCGCGAGCCTCGCCGGGGGAACTGCACAGGACGACGGCGAACGCGAGCGCCGCGGTCGTCGCAGTGCGCGCAGTCACGCTCAAGGCAAGAAGGTCTTCAGGAAGATTTTGGCGAAGAGTGACGTGGTCACGTCGCCAGCTTCGAGCGCAAACGGCGCTGTCAGGCCGTCACTGTTAGCGAGGAGGATCAGTGTGAGCTTGCGATTGGGGACCTTCACGATCAGAGACGAGTAGCCGTTCTCAATAACGCCGAATTGCCAGGCGATCGGCTCGCCGTTGTAGGCCTGTACGAACCAACCCAGTCCGGTCGGCAGCGGCTTGCCGTTGGCGAACGCTTGCGAGAGCGCCAGCCGGCGTGTCCCATCGGCGAGGAATCCGCTGTCGTACGCGATGTCGAACAGCGCGAGATCGAGCGCGGTTGTGACAACACCTTGCGCGAAGTCGATGCGGGCCGGAAGCAGCTCCGTGTTACGGCTCGGACGGCGGCTCACCACACGGTACGGCACCGCCACGCGTCGAAGCACGTCGGCATAACGCGACAATCGTGCGGGGTCGAAGATCGATGCGTCGGCAGGCGTCGGCGTGCTGAGCGTTTGTCCCGGTACCGAACTGAGCATCCCCAGCAGCTCGAAGAGGTCCTGTGCCAGAAGCAGTGGGTATTGGCCGTGCGCGCACTCCTCGGTCACATCCGTCAGCGCCGACATTCGTGCCGGCGCATATCGGAAGCTTCCGTCAGAGGCGGTGTGGGTCAGGAGGTCTCTGACAGTCGTGCCGGTCTCTGAATACGTTGGCCACCAACGTGTGATGCTGTCGCCGAGCTCCAGGTAGCTCTGATCCATACACCGTCGCAGGAGGAGCGTTGAGCCCAGCGTTTGCGCAAGCGATCCGACGACGTACGGTGTATCCGGACGGGCCGCAATATTCCCTTCCAGATCGACGCGGCCCTTCCCGACCGCCCATGCGATCTTGCCGTCCTGCACGATGGCCGCTGATATGGCAGGGATGCCGGCCTCGACGCGAAGCCCGTCGAGCGAGTTCTCGAAGACGGCGTAGTCGAAAACGGGACTCTGGGCAGAACTCGGCTGTTCAAAAACAGCGACACCGATCAGCGCACCGACAAGGAGGGCTACTCTTCGCACTGAGTGGATGGGCTGCAACCCTGCTGAATCATAGCATTGGGGACGAGAAGAGTGACGACAGGGTCACGTCGATGTGCTACATTCATCCGGCGACTGCGTGATGCGGCCCGTTTCTGCACAGCTTTCCGGACTCCTTGGCCTGTGTGCGCTGGCACTTGTGGCCAGTGCAGCCCCGTTGTACGCGCAGGCCCCACAGACGCTTAGGGTGCAACCCCTCGTCAAAGACGAACAAGTGCTGGTCTCGTTCGAGTTGGTGAACGGGCTCACCGATGAAGTCAAAGCCGCCATCCAGAGCGGTCTGACGACCACCTTTACCTACACGGTTGAACTCCGCATGGACGTTCCGGCCTGGGTAGACCGGACGATCGCCACGGCCACCATCGCCAGCAGCGTCGAGTTCGACAACTTGAAACGCCAGTACATGATGGGCCTGCGGATCGACGGCCGCACTGAGGAGTCGCGCACCACAACCGACGAGAATGCGGTCCGCCAGTGGATGACGTACTTCAATCGGGTGGGTCTGTTCAAAACGTCGATCCTCGAGCCGAACCGCGACTATTACATCCGGGTCAGCGCCTCGGCCCGGCCGAGCAACGGTTCGATCTTCTGGCCCTTCGGAAGCGGCATTTCCGCGCAAGGCAAGTTCACCTTCATCCGCTAGCTCTCCGGGCTTTTTCCAGCGACGGCGCTCACGCACTTCCGTAACTGGGCCTCGGCTTTCGTAGGCGTGCGCGGTCGCACGCGTGTGCACGCCGGGCACTTTTTGTCCCAAGCGCCACTTTCTGTCAGCCGCGTGAAGTCCTGCGCCGCAAGAATCACTCGCATCTGCACGCTCGTGCCTGTGCTGCTACAGCGACCCGGGTGTGGCGACAATCCTGCACTTCAGGGTGGCGGAGGAAGTTGTGGTTGTACCGACGGCCGTTCCGGTCAAACGAAAGTGGCACTCCGCGTTTTCGGCGATTGCGTGGGGCACATCCACGCTGGCATTTGTGATCGCTGGCGCGTGTTTGTCGTACGCGACGGTGCTCGAAGTGGACCGCTTGACCCGACTGACGACGCCAACGCCTCCGGAGGTCGCTCACGACGTCATCGTACGCAATGCGCAGGACCAGTCCGGCCACAAGGCGTCGTTCCGCGTGCTGTTGTTCACCGATGAATTCCGGTGGCGGCTGTCGTCGTACGAAGCGCTCGAGCAAACCGACGAGCCGTCGTTCACGCCGGAGATGAAGAACGTCCTGAACCGCGCGAAAGAGATCATCGCCGTCGGCGCCAGCTCCGAAGAAATCGTGCCGGGCCTCTCGATCGAAGCCGGCCGCAAACGCGAAGAAGCGCGTGCGGGGCGTCGCGCGGAACGGATCGCGATGTGGGTGCGCCAGGCGATCTCGGGGCCGATTCCCGTGCGTAAGCTGAACGTCGGACATCACATCGCGACGAAGGGATACAAGGAGACGTCGGATCAGCGCCGCGTGGTGATCATTCTCGTGCTCGAGCGCGAGGACGGTACCAACGTGGACCAGGCGCTGCGTGCGGCGATGGCGCTCGAGAGTATCAATGCGCCGATCTTTGAGGCCTTGCTGACACGGTACTCGCTGTCAGCCAACAAGGCCTTTACGTGGGTGGAGTAAACGTCATGTCTGAATTCATGGATGTGATCAACGCGTTCGGGACCCCGCTCAAGCTGGCGTGGGTGGGCTGGGTTGCATGGGGCGTGGGTCAGTATTTCTGGTTCCGGCATGAGCGGTCAGCGCCCTCCGTGAGGAAGGTGGTGACGCCGGTCGCCAAGCCAGTGGCGAAGAAGGTTGCCGCGCCCAGAACCGTCGCGACGCAAGCCGCTGAGGCACCGGTCGTCGGCCGACTCATTACGCCGACGCACGTGGCCGCCGATGCAAAGCCGGTCGCGCCTGTCGAGGCGCAGCCACACGCTGAGCCGGTCGTCGTGCCGCCGCCGATGCCGGTGTCGGTCGCGGCCGATATGCCCGAGCCTGCGTTCGACCCCTCGAAAGCCGTGATTGAGCAGTTCGGGGTCACCGACAGCGACAGCGTGCTCGACAAGTTCGTGCGAGATTTCGAAATGCAGGATGCGCGTCCGCGCCGGCGGAGACCAACCCGACCGAGCGAGCCGCCTTCGTACGGCGCAGAAGCGCCGCACGTGCAGTAGCCCCCCGCGACCACCGAACGGCGCGGGGCGCTGCCCCGCGTCGAACTCCCAATTCCCAAAGCCCAAAGCCGAGAGACCAAAGACCGCAGACCGCAGACCAGAGACCAGAGACCAGAGACCAAAGTCCAAGCGCGTAACTGTTAAGATCGTCCCAGGACCTCACACAGAGTGCGCCACGTTGTCTTCACGTTGGCCCTGATCGTCGGCGCGCTCAGCATCCGGATTGTTGGGCAGGACGGAAGTCTGCTCACCGTATCCACCTCTTCTCGGACGCTCCAACCTGGAAGCGTCGTCAAGCTCACGGTCACATCGCCGACGCCGCTTTCGACGCTCACCGGGCAGGCATTTGGGCGGCCGGTGCGTTTCTGGAGCGTCGCCACGAACGAATGGCAGGGCCTGGTCGCGGCTGACCTCGAAGCGAAGCCCGGTCCGTACGATGTCCGGCTCACTGGGACCGACGCGTCCGGCAAAGCCGTGGCCGGCACGGCCGCGCTGAGCGTCGTCAGGAAACAGTTCGAGACCAGACGGCTGAAGGTCGGGAACGAGTTCGTGAATCCGCCGGCCGCGGAAGCCGAACGCATTGCAGCCGAGGCCAAGCGTCTCGCGAGTCTGTTCACTCAGACGACGCCTCGCGCATGGCGAGGCCCGTTTCACGTGCCGGTGCCGGGCGACGCGACGAGCAGCTTTGGTCGTCTCACGGTTCTCAACGGCCAGCCACGCGGCCGCCATCAGGGTGCGGACTTTCGCGCCGTGTCGGGAACGCCGGTCGTGGCGCCAAACGCTGGACGGGTCGTGCTCGCCGAAGATCTGTATTTCTCAGGCAACACTGTCGTCATCGATCACGGCCTGGGAATGTTCTCGTTGCTCGCCCATCTGTCACGGATCGACGTTGCGGCCGGGCGAGATGTCGCCCGCGGTGAGATGCTCGGCGCATCGGGTGCAACCGGTCGCGTCACCGGGCCGCACCTGCATTGGGCGCTGCGCTTGAGTGAGTTCAGCGTCGATCCGCTGTCGGTGGTCGCGGTGCTGAACGATCTGAAGGAATAATGAGTTCAGGAGGATACGAAATGTCCGTTGGCCGTCTGTGTGCTCTCTCGTCGCTGCTGTTCCTGACCGTCGTTTCGCTGTCGGGGCAGCAGAAGCCCGCCGCGTCCCCGACGGGCGCGGCGCAGGCCGCGCCACGGGCCGCGGGGAATCTCGAGCACGGACGCTATCTCGTGGAGCAGGTCATCATGTGCTGGGAGTGTCACTCGTCGCGCGACGCCCAGGGCAATCTCGTGGTCGGGACGAAGTTCAAGGGTGGCGCGATGCCTGTGCGTCCCACCTTCACCGCCGACTGGCCGAATCAGATCCCGCGCATTGCTGGTCTCCCGGGATACGACGATGAGCAAGCCATGCGTCTGCTGACGCAGGGCGCCATTCGGTGGGACGGTCGGCAGCTGCGCGCCCCGATGCCGCGATTCAGGATGAATCCGCAGGACGCGGCCGACGTGATCGCGTATCTCAGATCGCTCTAATCACGCCGCCGCCTCTGTTGGCGTGATCGGCACGTCCATTCGTGCCGCCCCACGCACGATGCGCAGCGTGGCGGCCACGTCGATTGCCTCGCGTGTCAACACTCGATGTAGATCATCGACGCTCGCTATGGGCGTCGATGAGAATCCGATGATCACATCGCCGGGCTGAATCCCGGCCCGGCCTGCCGGACTGTTGTCCACGACGGACTCGACGCGCACGCCGGTGCTCGCGCTGACCGACGCGGCCCGCGCGAGATGGCGGGGGAGTCGCAGGTTCTGCCCGCCGATGCCGAGGAACGCGCGGCGCACATGACCTTCTTGCAGGATCGCCGTCACGACAAACGTGGCCGTGTCGATCGGGACAGCGAAGCTCAGACCCTGGCTGCCCATGATCACCGCGGTGTTCACGCCGACAACCTTGCCGGCGCTCGTCACCAGTGGTCCGCCTGAATTGCCAGGATTGAGCGCAGCGTCGGTCTGAATGATGTTCTCCATCATGCGGCCCGTGCGCGATCGAAGCGATCGGCCGGTGGCGCTGATCACGCCCGTCGTGACGGTGTGCTCGAAGCCGAGCGGATGCCCGACCGCGACAACCAGCTGACCGGCGCGCAGCGCCGCCGATCGTCCCAGCTCGACGACCGGGAGCGCGCTCGCGCTGATGCGGAGCAGGGCGAGATCGGTATCGGGATCGTCGCCGAGGACGTCCGCGTGATGACTGCGCCCATCGGCGGTCGTGACGTTGAGATGCTCCGCGCCCGAGACGACGTGGCTGTTGGTCAAAATCAGTCCGTCGGGCGTGAAGATGAACCCGGATCCGGAGCCTTCAGCGCGGCGCGCACGGCGCGACTCGCGCAATCGATCGACGCGTACGACGGCCGGGCCGACGCGTTCGACGACACCGATCACTGCACGGGAATAGGCGTCGAGAAGTTCTTCGTCCATAAATCTCCGACTGCCGAATCTGCCGGCGCGTCCAAAAGGACGCCCCCTACAGGGTGACCAGGCCCTGTCGCATGCCATGACGAATTGCTGCGGCGCGTGACGAGACGCCCAGCTTTCCGAGAATGGCGCTGACGTGAAACTTCACGGTGTGCTCGCTGATCCTGAGCGCGTGCGCAATCTGACGGTTCGAGAGTCCCGCCGCCATCTGCTCGAAGACCTCCTGCTCGCGCGACGTGAGCGGCTCGATCAATTCGTGTGCGTGGTCGGCGGGGTTCGACGTCGCCTGAACATCGCGAGCGTCGATGAGCACGGCAGCCACGCCGTCGAGATCCTCTGGTGAGAGCGCAGCCTCCGCCGGGACATCCGCCCGCACGGTCCAGCCGGCGTCCTCGACACGCTGGATCAAGGCTTGTCGCCTCGCAGGGTCGCGGGCGACGACAACGACGTTCATAAATTCAATTCCCAACTCCCAATTCCCAACTGCCAACCGCTCCCAACTTCCAATTCCCAACTCCCAATAAGGCTCAATTGGAGGTTGGGAGTTGGGAGTGGTTGGGCGTAGGTAGTTGGGCGTTGGGAGTTGAGTTCGCTCACCCCATAGGACGCATCACCGCTCGTCTGAGGTCCGTTCCCCAATCGTCACATCGAGTTGCACTGGATTGGTGCCGCGCAGGACGCGAAGCGCGGCGCGCTGACCGACTCGCTCCGCGCTCAGATACCCGGCGAGATCATCGGGGCGAACGGCCGAGGTCTCGTCGATTGCCAGAATCACATCACCCACCAGCAGCTTCGCGGCGTCGGCCGGACTGCCGGACGCAACTGATGTGACGAGCAGACCTCGTTCGGCGGTTCCTTGACGCTGCCGTTCGGGCAGGGCGACCGAGAGGCTCGAGATGCCCAGGTAACCGCGGCGCAGACGACCGTGACGACGAAGGCTTTCAACGACGCGTGTCACGTCGCGGGCGGAAATCGCCAGGCCTCGGCCGCGATCGAGCGCCGACGTTGAAATGCCGGCAGCCTCGCCGCGAACGTTCACCAGCGCGCCACCGGAGAAGCCGGAGAAGGGCTCGAGGGAGGTGTGAATCGCCTGCTCGAGTCTGAAACCAGGCGAGACCTGATGCGGGCCGGACAGGTGTGTGACGAAGCCCGGGTGCGCCACCAGACCCGTCCACGTGCGGCCGACGGCGAGTACGATTTCGCCCACGCGAACCGGATCGGCCGCGAAGGTGACTGGTGTGAGCGTTCCGCCTTCGACGTGGAGGAGCGCAAGGTCGGTCCCGGCGTCGCGCCCGACGACGCGAGCAGTGACCTCGCCATTGGCGGTGCGGGCGCGAATCTCGTCATCCGCATCGAGCAGGTGATCCGAGACGAGGAATGACTGCGGATCGATCACAGTACCGCTGGCGGCGCGCCTGCGGCGGCCGCGGAGGAGTACCAGGCTCGACGCGGTCCGCGAGGCGGCGCCGGCCAGGTCGTTCGAGAGTTGCTGTGCCAGTGAGTCAGACATGACTCGAGATTACGCCTGCGCCTCAACGCCTGGATCAGTCGTACGACTAGGCCGGACTTGTCCCGCCGAAGCCTCCGGCGAAGGCGGACCGGTCGCGCCGGAGCCTTCGGCGAAGGCAGATAGAATGCACTCATCATGCGTACATTCTTCACGGCCGTTGGCATGGCAATCATCCTTACCGCCAGTCTTCCCGCGCAGCGCGGACCACTGCAGCCGCCGCTCATCAAGGAAGGCGTCACCGAGAAGGTCTCCGAACACGTCTACGCGATCCCGGACGGTAGCGTCCCGCTCGTCCCCAACGTCGGCATCATCGTCGGCAGCAAGGGCACGCTTGTCGTGGACACCGGTCTTGGCGCTCGAAACGGCGAAGCCATCATGCGCGAGGTGGCGAAGGTCAAGAAGGGCGGCGACCTGTATCTCGCCGTGACCCACTTTCATCCGGAGCACGACCTTGGCGCGGATGGTTTTCCGGCCTCCACGAAAATGCTGCGTTCGCGCGATCAGCAAGCCGACATCGACGAGTTCGGTCTCGAGACCGCGAAACGATTCGCGAGCTTCTCGCCTGACACCGCGGAGCTCCTCAAGGGTGCCGAGTTCCGCAAGGCCGATCAGTCCTTCGACAAGGAGCTGACGATCGACCTTGGCGGCGCTCGTGTGCGCCTGTTGGCGATGGGACCGAATCACACGCGCGGTGACATCGCGTTCTGGGTCGAGCCCGACAACGTCCTGCTCTCCGGGGACATCGTGATGACGACGATGCCTGGCTTCTCCAGTCCCTATTCAAAGCTGTCCACATGGCTGCAAAGCCTGAATCGCTTCGAGCAGATGAAGCCCGTTCGGATTATTCCCAGCCATGGGCCGCTCGGCGACGCGTCGATGATCACCAGGTGGAAGACGCTGATGACGACGGTGCAGGCGCGAGCGGCGGAGTTGAAGAAGCAGGGCAGGTCGCTCGACGACACCGTCAAGGTGATTCAGGACGAACTGCAGGACAAGTATCCCCGTAACGGGCTGGCCGGAGTGGCTCGCGCGGCGTACAACGAGGCGCCCTAGCGTAGTGTCCGCCTTCAGGCGGACGGCGGGTACGGCCTTGTATCATTGACGGAGCGTGGTGCGCATAGCCTTTCTCGGATGCGGGTTCATCACCGGCGTCCACAGCCGGCATTTGAAGGCCCTCCGCGGCATTATCGAGCCGAGCTATGCCAGTCGCGATGCAGCGAAGGCCGCGGCCTTCTCGGCGCGCTATGGCGGCGCGTGCAGCTACAGCGACTACATGGCGGCGATTGCCGATCCGAAGATCGAGGCGGTCGTCGTGGCCGTCCCGCCGTACCTGCATCAGGACCTCACGCTCCAGGCGCTTGCCGCGGGGAAGCACGTGCTCGTGGAGAAGCCGGCCTTTCCGAGCATGGAGGGCTACCGAGCGGTGCTCGAAGCCAGGAACCGTGCGCGGCGCGTCGTGCTTATCGGCGAGAACGATCACTACAAGCCGCTGGCGGTGCGTCTGCGACGATTGCTCGCTGACGGCGTCATCGGCGATCTGGTGTTCGGGCACTTTACGACCATCGCCAAGCGGCTGAAAGCCGCCGACGACTGGCGCAACGACGAGAAGCTCGCCGGCGGTGATGCGTTTTTCGAGGAAGGCATTCACTGGCTGCACCTCGCCGGCAGTCTCGGCCCGCGCATCGTCAGCGCGCACGGCTACCGGCCGACACCGTCGCGGGAAGGGCCGGACACACGCGCGAAGAGCATGATGGTCGCGTTCGAGTACGACAACGGGGCGGTGGGGTCTTTGTACTATTCCAGGGAAGTGCCTTCTCTTCTTCGTGGCCTGCGGCTGTCAAAGCTGTTTGGCCGCACGGGTGTGATCTCCTTCGAGTCCAACGGTACGATCATGGTGGTCCGCGGCCGCGGCGTTCCGCGGCTGGTATTTCCGGGCTTTCGAGACATCCGCGGCTATCAAGCGATGTATCGCGACTTCCATCGCGCCATCCGTACCGGCGCGGTGCCCGAGATGAGCCTGGAGCGGGCAATGGACGATCAACGGCTGATGGATCAGATTTACGCGAGCGTTGCGCCGGCCGGCCCTCTGGCGGTTGCCGGTTTCAGGGCACCGGCGCGTTGATGCGGACCGAGCACTTCGACATCGTCATCATCGGAAGCGGCGCCGGCGGAGGGACGATGGCCCATGCCCTGGCGGGTACCGGTGGGCGCGTCCTGCTGCTGGAGCGAGGCGAGGCCGTGCCGCGCGAGCCGGAGAACTGGAGTCCGGAGGCAGTCTGGAGGGATCTCCGTTACCGCACGACGGAGCGATGGCTGGACGCGAACGGCCGCGAGTTCGTGCCCTACACGCATTACTGCGTTGGGGGAAACACGAAGTTCTGGGGCAGCGTGCTCTATCGCCTGCGGCGCGAGGACTTCTGTGCGACCGAGCACGCCGATGGCCTGTCGCCGGCGTGGCCGATCGGCTACGACACACTGGCGCCGTACTACGATCAGGCCGAGCGGCTGTATCACGTTCACGGCGAATGCGGACACGATCCGACCGAGCCGCCCCGCGCCCCTTATCCGTTCCCGCCCGTGCCGCACGCCCCCGGCATGTCGGCGATCGTCGAACGCTTGCGCGAGCAGGGGCTCCATCCATCACCGCTACCTCTCGGATTGATCAATCCGGGGGATTCGGACGGCTGCATTCTGTGTCGCACGTGCAACTCGTTTCCGTGTCAGATTCAGCGCAAGAGCGACGCTGAGGTGTGCTGCGTCGGACCGGCGGCGCGCCACGACAGGGTCACTCTCCTGACGCGCGCCACTGCCGAGCGGCTCGTGACTGATCCAGCGGGCCGGCGGGTTGAGGCGGTCGAGATCGAACGCGACGGGCAGCGCTCGCGCGTGACTGCCGATCGATTCGTCGTTTCGTGCGGCGCGGTGAACTCCGCCGTGCTGCTGCTGCGATCGGCCAACGACCGCCATCCCAACGGGCTGGCGAATTCATCGGGCCTCGTCGGCAGGCGCTATATGGCGCACCTCGCCACGATGCTGCAGGGTGTCAGCTATCGAGTGAACGGCGACGATTTTCAGAAGACCGTCGCGATCAACGACTACTACCTCCGGGGGCCGGACACGAACTACCCGCTTGGCCAGATTCAGTCGCAGGGCCGAACGGACGCGTCGATGGCGAAGGCCGTCGGCGATGGCTGGCGCTACAAATTCATCGAGATGCGACATATCCCGCTGTGGGCGTATCGCATGTGGGTCTCGCGCGCGACGGACTGGTTGGCCATGACAGAGGATTTGCCGCGGGCGGAGAATCGCGTGGTGCTAGGGCCGGGTGGGCGGCCAATGGTGACGTATACGCAAAACAACCTGAGCGCGCACGCGAGGTTGGTCGAAGAATTGCGCGCCGTGCTAGCGCGGCTGGGGTACGTATCGCCAAAGCTTTTCGCACATTCGACCGGTGTCCTGAACACCACGCATCAGTGCGGGACAGTGGTGTTCGGAACCGACCCGAAATCCTCGGTGCTCGATCCGTATTGCCGGACTCACGACGTCGAGAATCTGTTTGTCGTGGACGCGTCGTTCTTCCCATCGTCAGCCGCGGTGAATCCAGGCTTGACGATCGCGGCGCAGGCGCTTCGCGTCGCAGAGCACATTCGGTCCGAATGGCACGCGTAGAGCGGAGGCTTCAGCCTCCGCGGAGGATTGTGTGAGGGCTCGATCGTTCAGCCACGTCGGCATCACCGTCTCGGACTTCAACAAGGCCGTGCGCTTCTACTGGGACGTCTTCGGCTGCCCGCTCGTGGGAGTGGCCGACACGCCGCCCGACCGTGTGCGCTCGTTCTTCAAGGTCGATCCTGTAGTGTCCGGCTTCAGCCGGACTGACGCGCCACCGCCGTCGTGCAAGATCGGCTGGATTCGCGTGCCGGGCGGGGCAGTGCTGGAGATCTTCGAGTTCCAGCCGCAACTGCCGCCGGGTGCTGTGCCGTGGAATAAGGTCGGCCTCACGCACATCTCGTTCAACGTGCGGAACCTGCAACGCTGGCACGACTACCTGGTGAGCAAGGGCGTCGAGTGCGTCAGCAAGCCGGAGCGATCGCCGCGCGGCCACTCGTTTTTCTTCGCCAAGGACTTCGACGGCAACCTGATCGAGTTGATGGACCTTGGCTACATGTATTACGTGCTGGGGTGGCTCGGTCCGCTCGGCGGCTGGATCTTCAGGCGTGGGATGTACAAGAAGTATTACGAGACGTCCGGCTGAAGCCGGACACTACATCGGTCCTACCGAACGTCCACTTTGATCAGTGCGGTGGTCCAGCAGCACTGCTCGCCGCCGCCGCCATCGCCTGACGTGTCGTTGACCTGCGCGCGAATGATGTACTCGCCCGGGGAGGCGAACGTCGCCGCGGTCGTCGCTTCCAGAAGGAGCGTCGGGTTCTTCTTGGTGACGAGCGGGATGCGCGATTGCGCGAACGTGACGGCGTTGCCGCGATGCTTGCGCCAGTTTACCGTGATGTCCGGCGGGTTCGCGGGTGCCGCGTCGCGAGGCAATGTCCCGGGCGCACGCGAGGGACCTCCCGCGCCTCCGATCACTTGCCCATTGATGATCGCCACCGAATCCTGATCGCCGCGTGCCGCAGCGGACGCCCGATTGCGCACAGCTAGCGCTTCTTCACCCTCGTTCACTTTGGTCGGCACATCTGACGCCCACAGCGTCAGCGGAACCGGCTGACCGACGACGCCGGACAGCGTCTGCGTGATGCCCGCCGGAGGTCCGGTCATCGTCGGACCGTCACGCTGGAGCCGGATAATCGGCGGCTCGTTGCCGTTGGCCGGGTGCTTGTAGAAGTTGACCCAGTAGGCGGGGTTCAGCCAAAACGAGATTGACGAGGTCTGTCCGTTTGCCGTCAGCGTCCACGTCAGCTTTTGCGTGCCGAAGTCCTTCGGCACTTTGATCGCGAACACCCCGTGCTGCCGGCCGGCGTAGAAATGCGTGGGTTGACCGAAGTCGGGCCCACCCGGCTCGATGCGGTTGCCAGGCCCGATCGCGATGTCGAGCTCCTGCGTCTTGTTGCGGTTGTAGTAGCCGAGCAGGATCAGGGTGTCGCCATTCTTGTCCGGCCCCCATCCTTCGAGCGCGGGATAGATCGCCTCACCTGTCGAGCCGAGCGGCTCGAGTACTAGCGGAGCGCGAGTCAACTGCGCCCCGCGTGCTGTCGCCATCGCGCAGCCCACGACTACCGCCAGGACTGCGAGCGGCCACGTCGCGTTCCGAAGCGGTCTCATTGAACTAGCGCGTGCCGGAGGTCGTCGTCAGCTTCGCGCGCCGCGCGGCGACTTCCGTGGCATATTCCGCGTCGGTGAGATACGTCACGTTGACCCACGCGTGGGCCATCTCGTCGACCGTCCGATCGCCGTACCCAACCCAAACGTTCGGATCGGGGTTGTTCTTGTTGGCCGCGGTATTGTCGTGCCACGACGTCACCTTCATCACCGTGCCTTTCGGCACGAGCGGCGCGGCCTCGTCTGCGTAGACGTACGCCGAGTGCCAGTTGAAGGTGAACTGATCCACGTGACTCAACAGCACCGTTTGCCCGTTTGGCAGAATCGCTTCGAGCGACATCGCTTTCCCACGCAAGTGCATATGCGGCTGGAAGCTCTCGATGCGAGCTGCCTGTTTGAGCGGATAGAACGCTTCCGTCGTCGAGATCGTGTTCGGCGGAATATCAACGGCGCCGTCGCCGTTCCTGCCCATGCGCAGCAGGTGCTGTCGATACTTTGGCTCCTGCCCCTTCGGGTAGAAGTAGATGCCCATCTCGACGACGTCGGTGATGTCTTCCTCGCGCGTTGCCGAGTAGTGGATGTCCCAGACGATGCGTGAACCAGGCAGCATCAGCTTGCCGCTGTTCGGACGCATGATCTCGCCTTCCTTGCCGACCGCCCATTCCATGAATCGGCCCGGTCCCGCCTGCGTGACCTCACCGGGCTCGTCCTGAATGAGATCCGAGTTGGCGTGATGCGTGATCTTCCGCCCCTTCACGGTGCCGGGCCGCACTTCGATTGCGCGCACCCATCGCGGCTCCGTGAGACCAGTGGCAACCATCGGCTTCCACCACGTATCGTTGAGGCCTTTCTTCTGCGTCCAAGGCGTCGAGCGGATGATGAGGTCCGGCTCCTTCTGTCCGAACATCGCCGCGTAGTTCCACATCTGGCCGTCGGGCCACTCTTTGGCCTTCGGCATGTCTTTCGGGTCGCCCTCGGGAGCGCCGCCGTCAACCCACTTCGCGATGGTGGCGATCTGATCGTCGCTGAGCGACCGATCGTTCTTGAACTCCTGGATGCCGACCGTCTTGTCGATGTGCCACGGCGGCATCTGCCGCGCTTCGACGCGCGCCTTGATCGCGCGCGCCCACGGACGGCTCTCCTGGAATGTCCGGAGTGACATCGGCGCGATCGAGTCGGGCCGGTGGCACGCCTCGCACTTCTCCTGGAAGATGGGCGCGACATGCTTGGAGAAGTTCGGTGTGTCGGGAACCTGTGCGTGGACGAGTGAAGCGGTGAGGCAGCACAGGCCGGCTGCCACGAGAGATGACGCGAGTGACCGTGTCATAGACCCGACTCCTGAAAGTTGCCGAGTTGACCAGGGTCCGACGATCTGCCAGGGAATTCTAGTCCTTATCGAGCGTGGAACTCCAGCCATGTTTCAGTGTCCAACGCGTCATGCGACGACGGCTGCTCGTGTCCCTGACCATTGGCCTGTTGCCCGTCGTTCTGCTGGGCCAAACAGAGTCACGACCGACGTTCGACGTCGTGTCGATCAAGCCGAACCGCACGAATCAGGGCATTCCGCTGGTCGTCTTTCAGCCCGGCGGCCGGATGATCGCTGCGAACGTCAATATCCGCCAGGTCATCCTCGTCGCCTACACCATGGAGAGCCTGCAACTGATCGACGCCCCCGACTGGACGACGGGCGAGCGCTTTGCGATCGAGGCACGGACGAGTGATGCGACGCCGACCAGCACAATTCGTCTGATGCTGCGCTCGCTACTGGCCGACCGGTTCGGCTTGGTCGCTCATTCCGAGCGGCGCGAGCTGCCGATCGTCGCCTTGACCATGGCTCGAGCCGACAAGAGGCCCGGCCCGAAACTGCGTCCGTCTGGTCCGGAGTGCGCGCCGGTTCGGCCGCCAGAGGGCATCCCGATCCCCCCGCCACCGCCTCCACCGCCTCCAGGAGCGGCGAATGCCGCGCCGATTCGGATCATTCTCGAAACCGACGAACCACTTGGCAGAAGGTGCGGCGCGATGGTGGCGCCTGGCTGGATGAGCGCCCGCAGCATCACCATGCAGGAGTTCACCCGACAGCTGTCGCCGGTGTTGCGGCGGCCCGTGATCAACGAGACCGGGCTCGCGGGGGCGTTCGACTACGACATCGTCTTTTCGCCGGAAGGGTTGGGCGGTGCGCTGGTCGGGCCGCCGCCTGCGAGCGTGTCCGACGCACCGTCGCTCGAGACCGCGCTCCGGGACGATCTCGGTCTTCGGCTCGAGTCCCGCCGCGGACCCGTTGACGTGCTCGTCGTCGATCGCATCGACCGCCCTACAGAGAACTGACCTGATCGAGAAGCGCGATCTGCGCTTTGTTGATCTTCTGTTTCGCCTCGTCGATCGTGAACCACTGGGCGCGATCGACTTCAGGAAAGTGCTGCTGTCGTCCTGAGCGCGGCGGCCACTCCATACTGAACGTACCGCTGCGAAGCGTCGCGGGATCGAAATCCGCTTCGAGGGCCCACGCGTGCACCAGCTTCCCGCTGGCCTGGCGTATCGACTTGAGCGGAATGAAGTCACCAGAGACGGGAGATCCAAGTTCCTCTTCGAACTCGCGGCGCGCGGCGGGTAACGGTTCCTCGCCAGGCTCGATCTCCCCTTTGGGAATCGTCCACGCTCCCTCGTCCTTTTTGACCCACAGCGGGCCGCCTGGGTGGACGAGCAGGACCTCGACGAGGTCATTGCTGCGTCGGAATAGCAGAAGTCCTGCGGCGGTTCTGGCCATCGTACGACCTATAATCCCCGACCATGCGTATCACAGTTCCAATCGTCGCGATTGCCATGCTCATAGCCGCCGCGATGCCCGCCGGCGCGCAAACCAAACGTGACGCCGCGGCGTGCGCCGCGCTCACGAGTCTGCAGATTCCGGGCGTCGCATTGACGATTACCAAGGCGGAGTGGTTCGCCGAAGGGTCCTCGCCGCCGGCCGGTCGTGCAGGCGGTCCTCCTGCGGCCGCGATCAAGCTGCCGGCGTACTGCCGGCTTGACGGCGTCCTCGATCGACGCACCGGCGCCGATGGCAAGCCATACGGCATCGGCTTCGCGCTCGCGTTGCCGGGCGACTGGAACGGCCGCTTCCTGTTTCAGGGCGGTGGCGGCCTGAACGGAAGCGTGCAGATGCCGCTCGGCGCCGTGGCCGCAGGTGCAACTCCGGCCCTCGCCCGCGGATTTGCCGTCGTGTCCACCGATACGGGTCACACGGGGCAGGGCGGGTTCGATGCCAGCTTCATGCAGGAGCAGCAGGCGGCGCTCGACTTCGCCTATCAGGCGATTGGACGGATCGCCCCGCTCGCCAAACAGATCATCGCGCAGCACTATGCGAAAGCGCCGGATCGGTCGTACTTCGCGGGTTGTTCGACCGGCGGCCGTGAAGCGATGTTGATGGCGCAGCGTCATCCGACGTTCTTCGACGGCATCATTTCCGGCGCGCCAGCGATGCGCACGGCCTACTCTGGAATCGGCGACGAGTGGGTCGCAACAATGCTCAACACCGCCGCGACGAAGGATGCATCGGGCAAGGCCGATCCACGGACGGTGCTGACCGATGTGCAGAAGAAGGCGGTCATCGATGGCGTGCTGAATGCCTGCGATGCTGGCGACGGATTGAAAGACGACATGATCTTCAACACGAAAGCGTGCCGGTTCGATCCCAAGACGCTCGTGTGCGGTGCGAACAAGACCGACGCGTGCTTGACGATGGCGCAAGCCACAGCGATCGAGAAGGGATTCGCAGGACCGAAGGATTCGAAGGGCCGTCAGGTGTACCCGGGCTTCATGTTCGACACCGGCATCGCCTCGACACAAGGGATTCCGGGGCTGCTGCACGGCGGCTTGAATCCGGTAGGCCCGCCGTTCGCCGCGACCAGCATGGACATGGACGCGCGTGCCGCGGCCGCGGCGGCCAGCGCCGGCGACGTGCTCACCGCGACGTCGAGCTGGACGAACCTCAATACGTACTCGAACCATGGCGGCAAGCTGATGTTCTTCCACGGAGTCAGCGATCCCTGGTTCTCTGCGCTCGACACGATCGATTACTACGAGCGGATGACCAAGGCGAACGGCGGTCCTGAGCAGGTGATGAACTGGAGCCGGCTCTATCTGGCGCCCGGCGTTGGCCACTGCGGCGGCGGCCCGCTCGCGCTCGATACCTTCGACATGCTCTCGTCGCTCGTGGACTGGGTGGAGAAGGGCACCGCCCCCGCTTCAGTCACCGCGACCGGCCGTGCGCTGCCTGGACGCAGCCGCCCGCTCTGCGCGTATCCGCAGCACGCGCACTACAAGGGGACGGGCGATACACAGGACGCGAAGAACTTCGAGTGCCGACCGTAGCGACGTGTCGGATTCTGGAGGCGTAAAATTGGCGCACCGTAGACGCGAGGGTTTGTCATGAAGATGCGCATCATCGTGTTGGCCGCGACCGTCGTCGCCGCGCTGCAACTCGGCGAAGCACCGCTCTCCGCGCACCACAGCAACGTCGCGTTCGCCGTCGAGACGGTGCTGACGGCGACGGGCACCGTCAAGGAATGGCAGTGGTCGAACCCGCACACGTGGCTGATCGTGGACGTGGACGACGGGAAGGGCGGGA
>Ga0111539_10000356_pt1 | contig 56296 bp, 47 predicted proteins | sample RhiMethybrSRZTD1_FD_79667 | JGI IMG/M metagenome (GOLD analysis project Ga0111539, IMG submission 79667) | Populus rhizosphere microbial communities from Tennessee, USA - Rhizosphere MetaG P. TD hybrid SRZTD1 (version 2) (version 2) | ecosystem: Host-associated > Plants > Roots > Rhizosphere >...
CGGGCATCGGAGGCCGGTTCCGCGATGAGCACCTGATCGCGTCGACGCTCGCCTTTGGCCGGTTCGTCGAGCGCTCGATGGCTCTCGGGAAGACTCGATATCGCTTCGCCTACCTCCAAGGAAACGTGGACTCGACGCTCACAGCGCTCGAACGGGTGGCCAGGACGGTGCGAGCGGTCGTCGTCGGCGATCTCGGCCGCGAGTACGTGATCGCCGTGCTCCCGACCACCCCTGATGGAAGCGACATCCACGGGGAGGCCTGGGGCACCGGACAGGGCGGGACGCTCACGCCGATCACCGCGAGCCGGCTCCTGCGCTATGCGGAAGCCCTCCTCCAAGCGCGACTCCAGTTCGAACCCTATCGGAGCGAGATCGAGCGCCCCGACGAGTACTGGCTCGTGGACGGAATCACGAACCTCTACGCGTGGCGCGCGGTCGCCGCCGCCGGGCTCGTGCAGGAATCGGAGGTCGAGAACGATCTCGCGACGTCCTATGCGGCCGCGCGGCATGTCGCGGGCGTCGAGCACAATCTGGAGCGCCTCTACGAGACGAAGCTCGACACCGAGCTCACACGCCGGGTCGAGGCGCCGTACGTGCTTCACTATCTGGACAGCGAGCTTCGTGCGCGCAGCGACGGTCGAAAGACGCTCGACCAGGCCGTGCGCCGGATGCTCCGGTCGCGGCGCGCCGCCTCCCTCTGGGCATCCCTGGACGGAGGCGTTTGGGACGACTTCCGCGCTCGCTTCGTACGCGGCAACGACCTCGTGCCCCCACGACGAGAATCCGGTCTCGCTCTGATGGAACCCACACCCACACCGCCCGCGGGCAGCCCCGCGCATGACCTCACCGTCATCTTCACGGGCGACACCAGCGGCTTCCTCGAGCACTGCGGCTGCAAGGTGAATCAGTCGGGCGGGGTCGCGCGAAGGGCCACGATGATCGAACGTTTGAGGCGCGAGCATCCGGGCGCAGCGCTGCTCGATCTCGGGAACGGCTTCGCCAAGCCCGAGACGCCGGCGGAGCTCGACTACCTGGCGCGCCGGGAACAGAGGCTCTATCTCGAGACCATGGCTGCGATGGGCTACGACGCGGTCGCGGTGGGCACGAACGAGCTCCTGTACGGGACCGGATGGTTCCGCGAGGCGACGAAGGGACTCAGGATGCCCTATCTCTCGAGCAATGTCCTGGAGCACGGAGTCCCCCTCGAGCCGGCATGGCGGGTCGTGCGCGCCCGAGGGCTTCGCGTTGCGCTCGTCTCCGTCTTCGAGCCGCCGCACGGCCCCGACGCCTTGCCGCAGTTCGAGGCGAGCACGACGAGTCTCCGATTCGCAGATCCCGTAGCCGCGGTGAAGCAGAGCCTGGCCGAAATCGGTGATCGGGCGGACTTCACGATCGTGATCGGGCGACTGGAAGCAAGGACGATCCAGACCCTGGCGTTCACCGTCCCTGGGATCGACCTGATCCTCTCGAACGCGAGTGGCACATCGGCGCTCGTCCAAGCCTCCGGGGCGCCTGAGACGACCGGCGACCAAGGCTTTCTGGGACGGACTCTGGTGCTCCACGAGGACAGCCGGAACTACGGCCTCGAGTCGGTCGACCTTCTCCTCGACGACTCGAGCCGCGTCGCGAGCGCCAAGACCACGCATCACTGGCTCTACGAGGACGTCCCCGACGACCCGAAGATCCGGGCGATGCTGACCCGTTTCTACGAACAGGTCGGAACACGGGACTCGGCCCAGGCGAGCGTCCGGCCGCTCTTTCCCACCTCGAGAGAGCGCCTCGACGGGATGTACGTCGGCGCGTCGCGCTGCGCGGCGTGCCATCGGATGGAGTTCGATCAGTGGAAGACCACGCGTCACGCGACGGCATACAAGACGCTGCTCGACGTGCATCGGCATTACCAACCCCGCTGCATCGTCTGCCACGTCGTCGGGTTCCGGACGCCGCACGGCTACAAGCTCGGTGATCCCGAGGAGCCGCTGGCGAACGTGCAGTGCGAGGTGTGCCACGGACCAGGCGGCGCTCATGTCGCGGCTCCCGCGACCGCGCGCATGGAGCGGACGCCGCCCGAGTCCACGTGTCTCGAGTGTCACAACCCTCAACACTCGGACGCGTTCGTGTACTCGGAGAAGATCCGGATGGTGCAGCACCGGGCGGACGTGGCCTCGGCGCCGTAGCGGCGGCTAGCGCTTCTTCGCGACCGAGAAGTCGACCCGTCCCTTGGCGCCGAAGAGCTCGATCATCACGCGCCAGTCGCCCGGCTCGCCGTCCTGGGTCTCGTTCACCAGGTCGTACTCGACGGGAATGTGGTCGTAGACGATCTTCCCGTTCGCGTCTTCGATCGTGATGCGGGCGTGGCCGTGATGGACGAAGTTGTGGTGATAGACGTTCGCGATGCGCCCCGTGTGGGGCCAGGTCCACGCCTCGACGTCGGTCACATTGTCGAGATCGTGGGCCTGATAGCGGGTGGTGTCGGTGGCGATGTAGAGGTCGGGTTTGTTCTCGGGGGCCAGGTACTTGACGATCGTGTCCTGGCAGCCGGCGGCCGCGAGGAGGGTCGCCACGCCGAGAGCCGCTCCCCAGAGCGCGCGGCGGATGCTGCGGGCCGTCATGGCTGCCACCTCGGGAACGCGTACGAGACGTACGCCCGCGCCTGCGAGCCGTCCCGCTTCACGTCCGGGAAGTCGTCATACCAGCTGTTCCGGTAGTAGTAGGTCCACGCCGCTCCCAGCCCGATGCGCCCACGGGGGTAGACGCGGCCTTCGAGCGTCGCGCCGGCCTGGATGTGGTCGCCGTCGAATCCGCTGATGATCGGGGTGTAGAGCATGCGCCCCACCGCCTGCACCATGCCCTTCCCTTCCCAGATCCGCGCCACGCGCGTCCACGATCCGAAGCTCACGCCGTAGTCGTAATCACGTCCCTCGAGGGTCACGAAGTAGTCGGAACGGAGTGCGGAGATCGGAAGGAACGATCCGAGTACTTCCACCTGCGTCCGCGCGCCCCGTGGATTCCCCCAACGCGAGACCAGGCCTCCATGGAACCCCTGGCCGCCGAACTGAAAGGCGGGCGTGTTGAAGTACTCGTAGCTGAGGAACGCCGCGAGCTGATGCACGTGTCCGTTCGTGCGGCTGAGGGTGTGGGCGGCCAGATTTCCGCGAGCCCGGAGCTGCGCCAGAGCGCCCACGTCGGGCTGGCCGGGGGCGAGCTCGAAATCCACGAGGAAGGCCGAGAACGGCTTCTTCCTCAAGTCTTCCACCTGATCGCCGTAGGAGAGCACGAGCTCCCCGTAGCCCTGGTCCAGCTCCTCGCCGGTCACGCCGAAGTGGTTCGTCCGGCGATAGCCGAGGTCGAACACCGCCTGGATGCGGCTCGGGCGCCACTCGTCGGGATTGGGACGGCGCCCGTGCGTCTGCCCGTTCACGAGGCGGCTGAATCCCCGAACCGGATTGAGCGCCGCGCCGCCGATTTCGCGCCACGTCCGCTCGCTCCCCGAGCTCTCGTTGTCCAGCGCGAGCGAGGACACGCGCCAGAGCATCTCGCCGAGCGCGATCCCGCCGAGCGTCGTGTTGAACCAGTCGTTGGGAGACGGAGCCCATGCCTCTCCGTAGAGCTCCCACATGAGACTCCCGCCACCGGCAAAGAGCGAGGACTCCCAGAAGTTGTACCCGTTGGCCCGCCCTGCGTTGAAGTACAGATTCCCGTGGTACGGATGGGAGAACTGGTTGTTCAGGAACTTGTTGTTGTCCCAGAGCCAGGGGTTGCTCATGTTCGTCCACCAGGTCTCGGGACTGATGTCCGCCCACTCGGCGTCGCGCGCGAAATGGTTCACCGACCAGGGAATGAGCTGGACCGCCATGAGCTCGCCGAAGGCGGGCAGGAATTTCTTCGGGGGGTTGCACTCGGGACATTCGACGCCCATCGAAGACGTCGAGGCGCTGGACTGGGCGAGCACCGTCTCCGAGGGCGGGACGGTCACGACCGCAAGAGCAGGAGCGGCGCCCAACGCGAGCGCGGCGATTGCGGCCACGAGAAACGGTGTCGTTCGGGTGCGGGCCATCCCTGGATCCCGGTTGTACGAGTGAGTTTCTTGAACTGCGGGAAGCTAGCACACCCGGAGACGGGGCTGCACTACTAGATCAGCCCGGCACGCCGCTCAGGGCCTCGCTCCTGGCCGGCTCGCCCGAGACCTGGCGCACCCGGGTCCACCACGCGCGCGCTTCGTCCACCGTCCACGGATCCATCCCGCCGAGGCATCGCTCGAGTCTCTTCCCCAGCGCTTCCGCCGAAGCGGGCCGCTTGGCCGGATCCTTTTCGAGGCAATCCAGAATCGCCCGATCGAGCTCCTCCGGGATCGGCTGCTTTGCGCGCTTCGACGGCGCGACAGGCGTGTCGTTGATGTGGCTCAGGAGCGTCTGGATCGGCGTGTCGCGCTCGAAAACCAGCCGCCCCGTCAGGAGCCAGAATCCGACGCAACCAAGAGCGTAGAGATCGGAGCGGGCGTCCATGCGATCGGCTTCGTAGACGGCCTCGGGCGCCATGAAGGCCGGCGTTCCGGTGGTGGTTCCCACGGTCGTGAGCTGAACGTCGACTTTGGAGTCCGCGTGCTTCACGAGCCCGAAGTCGAGGACCTTGACGAAGTCCTCCTCCCGTCCGCGGCGGCACGCGAAGATGTTCGCCGGCTTCACGTCGCGGTGGATGAGACCGCTCTCGTGCGCGTCGGCGAGCGAGTGGCAGGCCTGCGCCAGGAAGTGAACCGCGCGATTCGGAGGAACGGGCCCGTGGCGCTCGATCAGAGTTCTCAGATCGAGCCCATCGAGAAGCTCCATGACGTAGTAGAAGCTGTGGTCCTCCGTAACGCCGAAATCGTAGATCTCGATCGTGTGCGGCGATCCCAGCATGGCCGTCGCTTGCGCTTCACGCTCGAAGCGCACGAGCGCGGTTCGGGCGATCTCGGAGTCGGGACTTCCGAGGGCGTCCGGTCGGATCAGCTTGATCGCCGCGGGCCGCGCCAAGAGGCGATGCCTCGCCTTCCAGACCTCCCCCATGCCGCCATGGCCGAGCTTTTCCTCGAGCTGATAGCTCCCCATCCGTCGCGCATCCGACAGCTCCCGGGTCAACCCATACAGCACGCGCGAGCCCACGATCGCGATTCCCGCACAGATGAAGACGGGCACGGACACGTCCGCGACGAAACGCCACACCCACCAGTCGATCACCGGCGGAATCCCGTTCGCCCAGAGGGATGCCGAGAGGTAGATCGGCGCGAGCGACGCACTCAGGAGCGATCCGATGACGGTCTGTCGAGGAGAGAGGGGCAGGATGAGCGGGACCATCAAGAGCCACACGCCGATCCACGGAACGTCCCCCATGGCCACCATCGCCACGCGCTGCTCCTTGAGCCGCGCGAGGAACGTGTCGGGATTCGCCCCGCCGAGGATCACCACTTGCCGCATTCCATCGGCGATGTTGTGTTCCCAGCCCCACGCCCCCTGCATGATCCCGAAGGTGCTCACGAGCTGGAACGCGACCAGGACTCTCGGAAACATCCGAGGCGTGATCGTTCCGGCGCGCGCGGCCCACGCGAGAAGGAACCCGATCGAGATCGGAATGAGGCTGAGCGCGTGGTCCCAGTACGTGTGGTCGGGGTCCGCGTGCGAGTGGGTCGCAATGGCGTACCCCTCGACGCAGGTGTAGGTCAGGGAGTAGATGATGGCGAGCCAGAAGAGGCGCCGGCAGGCATCCCGATGGATCTCAGGCGCGACCCCTCCGTAGCTGGAGCCGCCCCCGCCCTTCCCACTGAGACGAACGCCGGTCGTGGAATCGTTCACAGTGGCGGAGCTTACACCCGTGGCAGCAAGTGGAACATCAGGGATCCAGATGGCCGGAGCGGGAGTAGAATCGTTACGGACGCACCCATCCGGGAGGCCCTGTGGGACCCTTCCTCGACGCCGTGAAAGTGCTGCTCCTCGCCCAATCCCTCCAAGGGACGGTTACAGGACGCGTGTGGGATGTGGAGACGGCCCAGCCCGTGGAAGGGGCCGCCGTTGTCGTCACCGATCTGAACCGCGCCGTCCAAACCGATGAGAACGGGCGCTATGCATTGACCGGGATCCCTCCGGGCGAGCATCCGCTCGGTGTTCGGCTGCTCGGTTATCTCCCCCGAACCTTGAAGGTGCTGGTACCGCAGGGCGGGACCGTGGACATCGACCTCTGGCTCCCCCCGGATCCGGTTCGCATGGGGTCGACGGACGTCTGGGGGCCTGTCCCGGTCCGTGGCACGCAGCCATCGTCCTCGCTCACCTTTCCCGATCGCGTGGCCACTCTGTCCGCGATTCGATCGGATCCGTTCCTGGCCGAGCCCGACGCTTTCGAGGTTTTCGATGGAGGAGAAGCATCGCTGCGGCAGGAGACGCCGAGCGGCATCAACGTGCGCGGCGGCGCGACGGACCAGACCGCGTACCTGCTCGACGGAATTCCCGTCTTCAATCCCTATCACGCTGCGGGCGTCTTGGCCGGATGGAATCCCGACGCTCTGGCTCGCGTGCGCCTCAGCTCCACGACACCGCAGGCGGAGTGTCCGAACGCGCTCGCCGGAAGCGTCGAAGGAACCACGCGGATTCCGGGAGAGCGCACGAGCGGGGATGGGAGTGTCAGCACCACGCAATGGCGCGCCACGTTCGCCGGCCCTCTGAATCTCATGGCGCCCGCGGGTAGCGGGTACCTCTTCAGCCTGCGCTCCGGCCTCCCGGGCACGCTCGCGCCGCGGGGGGACCCGACCTACCTGCACGGCGAGAATGGCGACTGGCTGGCGAAACTCGAATGGCCGCTCGTGGGTGGACGGGCCGAGCTCCTCGGCTACGGCAACGAGAACGAGCTCCACACCATCGCCACCGTGCCCCCCGAGGACGGTGCGATGACCGACCCACGCCACAATGTATTCGAGTGGTCGGGACAGTCCCTGGGCGCCCGCTTTAGCCGCACGCTCTCCGCCGGCGAGATCCAAGCCTTGGTGTGGAGCGCGGAAGGAGGCGCCAGCTCCATCTGGGTGGCACAGCCGGCGGCGCTCGACATGACGTCCAACCGCCATGACCGCGGTGCGCTCGTGAGCGCGCGGACCCATTCATCGCGATCCTCGACCAGCGCGGCGCTGCGCTTCGAGGACATCCGGACCTCCTACCGCGTGCGGTCCGATTCCACGTCCGGCAATCTGTGGTTCCTCGAGGCGCGGACGCCCGTGCTCACGGGAATCGTGCAGCACGAACAGCCTCTGCTCTCGCGCGTCGCGATCCAGCTGGGCGCGTCCACGTCCTGGAAAGACGCCGACGCCTACGTGGCACCGAACGCCCAGATCGCTTGGAACGCGGTCGATCCGATCCGCTTGATCGGAAGCTATGCACGAGTCCATCAGTTCGCCCACTCCTTGAGAAATCCCGAGTCGATCGCGGGGACCATCTTCCCGGCGGATCTCTACGTCGGCGCCGGCGCGCCTCATGTCCCGGTCGCCTCCTCGACGCTCGCGCTGATCGCCGCGGTCTACCAACCGCGCGCCGGTCTGCAGTTGAGCGCGCAGGCCTACGACCGCCGTTCGGACGGCCTCCTCCTCATCGCGCCGGCGGGAGCGGATCCGTTCGCGACGGGACCGTTTGGGCTCGGCTCCGGGATCGCGCGCGGCGCCTCGATCGACGCGGGGCTGAGCGCGCGCAGGCTCGGTCTCGTCGCGAGCTACGCCTTCGAGCAGGTGCGTCTCACTGCGGGCACGTCGTCCTATGTCCCCGAGAGCGGCGCGGCTCATCGCGTGCGCCTCGGCGTGACGGCGCTCCCGCGTCCGACACTCTCGACGCGTGTGGCGCTCACGGCGGTCCTGGGTCGTCGGGGCACGCCCATCGATGGCAGCTTCGAATGGGAGGCGAACAACCTGCTCGATCTGGGACCCGAGTTCGGTGGGAGTCCCACCTACGCGCCGACCGAGCTCGGTGCGACACCGCTGCCCGCCTACTACCGGCTCGACGTCGGAGTGAGGAAGCGGTGGACGATCGGTTTCATGGGAACCAGGGCCAACCTCGCTCTCTTTGGAACGGCCTCGAATCTCCTGGGGCGCAAGAACGTGCTCACCTACTCCCGGGATCCCTCGACGGGACGCCTGAGCGAAGTCGAAATGCGGCCCCTGTCCCCTCTCGTCATCGGCCTCGACTGGAGCTTCTGAGTCCTGTGCCGGCCGGTAAGCGCCTTCGCCTTGTCACAAAGAGGGGGCGCTCCGGGTTCCTTCTTACGGGGACATGAGTGGAGCCTGACCGGAAGGCGTCCTTTCGGAGCGATTTCATCCAGCTGTTCGAGGCTCAGTGTCCGCGGCTCGTCCGCTATTTGAATCGCCTGACGGGTGACGGGGACGTCGCGGCCGACCTGGCTCAGGAAGCGTTCGTCCGACTGTACCAGCGACGATCCATGCCCGATCAGCCGGAGGCCTGGCTGGTCAGCGTCGCGATGAATCTCCTCCGGTCGTTCGCCTCGACGCGCGCGCGCCGTTTGAGGCTTCTGACGGCGACGCGGGCCGAGGCCACGCTGTCCGACCCGCCGCCCGCGCCGGATGAGGGTGTGGAGGGGATCGACGACCGCCGGCGCGTGCGCTCGGCGCTCGAGCGGATGCCTGAGCGCGAGCGGCGGATGCTCCTGCTCCAGGCTGAGGGCTACACCTACCGCGACATCGCCACGGCGCTCCGGATCCACGAGGCCAGCGTCGGCACGCTCCTCATGAGGGCACGCCTTGAATTCCGGCGACGTTACGAGGACCTGTTCGGTGCACCTTGACGATCTGACGATCCAGCGTCTCTACGACGGCGAGCTCGAGGCTCTCGAAGAGAGCACCGCGCAATCGCACCTGATGGATTGCGTCCCGTGCGCCAACCGCGCGGAGGATGCCCGCGGAGAACGCCGCGAGATCGAGGCGCTCCTCGAAACGCTCGACGGGCCGTCGCCGCGGATCGATCTCGCCACGATCTTCGCCAGCGCGAACTCGACGCCCCGCTGGACGCATGATCGCTTCGCCGGCCTTCGCAAAGCGGCGGCCGTGCTCCTCGTGGTTGGCCTGGCCGGAGTGGTCTATGCGCTCCCGGGCTCACCCGTGCGGACCTGGGTCCGCAGTGTGGTGCGCACGATGACCCCGCAGCCGCGCCCTGAAGCGCACCACGCGCGCCCTCCCGAGGAAGCGGGCATCTCGATCCTTCCCGAGGAGCGTCTGGTCATTCTCTTCAAGCTCGGCGCCGCGCGCGGGAACGGCCTGGCCTCGCTCTCGCTCACGGATGGACCGGAGGTCCAGGTTCACGCGCCTCCGGGCGCCGCGACCTATTCGTCCGTTCCGGGGCGCCTCGAGATCGAGGTCCGCGACCTCGCGGCGCCCTTCGTGGTGCAGGTGCCCCGCTCCGCGCCATGGGTCGAGATCCGTGTGGACGAGACGCCCCTGTTCCTCAAGGACCGTACCCGGGTCACGACATCGAGCCCGGCTGGGCCCGGTGATCGCTACGTCCTCCCGCTGGAGCGCCGGAGTCCCGCGCCGGCCCGCTAGACTCCCGCGTCACAAGACTCACCTCTCGCGGGTTCCCTTCATACCAGCCAGGCCATCCTGGACATCACGTCCCGAGGGAAGGAGAAGACCATGAACACGCGTCACTGGAGCCACGTAGCGATCCCGATCGCATTCGCCGCCACCCTGATCGGATGCAGCCAGGATGGACAAAAGGGCGTCCTCGAGCCATCGACCTCGGCTCTCGCGACGTCGGGAGGCCCCATCGAGGCTCGGGTGGAGATCCCGTTCGATGCCGAGAACTTCGTGGGAGCCGTGCAGAATCCATTCCTACCGCTCGTGCCGGGAACCATCCTCACCTACCGTCAGGAGACACCCGAGGGCGTCGAGACGAACACGGTCGAGGTGACGCACCACACGAAGACGATCCTGGGAGTCACGACCTACGTGGTGCACGACCAGGTGTTCCTGGAGGGAGCGCTCTCGGAAGACACCTTCGACTGGATGGCGCCCGACAAGAACGGAAACGTCTGGTACTTCGGCGAGGACACGAAGGAGATCGGTCCCCCTGTGAGCACGCAAGGCTCCTGGGAAGCCGGCAAGAACGGCGCGCAGCCGGGCCTCCTCATGCTGGCACACCCGAAGGTCGGCGATTCGTACAGCCAGGAGAACGCGCCAGGCATCGTCGCCGACCAGGGCAAGGTCATCGACCTGAGCGCCACAGCGGTCGTGCCCTACGGTACGTTCTCGGATTGCGTGAAGACCCAAGAGTGGACCCCCATCGAGCCCGGCAACCGTGCCTTCAAGGTCTACGCCGAGGGAATCGGGACCGTGGTCGAGATCCCGAACAAGAGCGAGGGCCGCGTCGAGCTGATCGCAGTAGAGAGGCCGTAGTGGGACGCACACCGCCCCGTTCGCACGTCATCGCTCTCTGCCTCCTGGCCGCGTCGGCGCTCACTGCTACGGGCGCCAACGCGGAGGACCTTCCCTATTACCTTCGGGACCGCGGGACGGGCGTCGCGACTTCGCTGTTCGGAACGTATGTGCGCGGCGGCGAGGTCCTCGTCTATCCCTTCTACGAGTACACGACGAACAAGGATCAGGAGTACTCACCCGAAGAGCTGGGGTTCGCCGGAACCCAGGACTACCGGGGCAAGAACACGGAGCACGAGGCCCTCATCTTCCTCTCGTATGGAGTGTCCGAGAACGTCGCGGTGGAGCTCGAATCCGCGCTCTGGACGACCGCCACGCAGCACAAGTCTCCGGACGATCCATCGGCCATGCCCGGCGAAGTCACCGAATCGGGATTCGGCGACACCCAGGCGGAGCTACGGTGGCGGTGGTGGAAGGAGAGCGACAAGAAGCCCGAGTTCTGGAGCTACTTCGAAACCGTCTTTCCCTTCCAGAGGGACCGCAAGATCATCGGCACCCAGGACTGGGAGCTGATCCAGGGATTCGGGCTGACCCGCGGCTTCCGCTTCGCCACGCTCACCGCACGCGCATCCATGGAGTACCAGGCGGACGAGGGGAAGGTCGCGTTCGGCGAGTTCGCGCTGGAATACCTGAAGCGCCTCTCGCCGCGATGGCGGGCGGTCCTGGCCGTCGAGGGCGAAGAGGACGAGCTCGCGGCCATCGCGGAGGCGCAGTGGCAGATCGCGCCCCATGCCCTGCTCAAGCTGAACAACGGCTTCGGCCTCACGAGCAAGGCTCCCGATCTGGCACCGGAGGTGGGGATCGCGTTCTCCTGGTAAAACGCGGCGGCCACGGCGGCCCGGTCCCGCGCCGTGTAGACTGGAAGGGATGGCGCCCAACCGCCCCGTGAGACAGGAACCTCGCCCCCCCGCGCGGGGTCAGGATCCACCCCAGCGAGGCCAGGGACCGCCCTCGACGCCCCCTCCAGGGCCCCCGCGACGGATCTGGCTCTTCTTCGTCCTCATCATCCTCGCGAACATCCTCCTCACCCGCGTTTTCTTCCCCAGTACGCGCCCCGTGAAGGTGCCGTACACGCTCTTCAAGCAGGAGGTCGTCCGAGGGAACGTCGACAAGATCTACAGCCGCGGCGAGAGCATGACGGGACGCTTCCGTCACGCGGTCACATACCCCAGCAAACCCGACACGGCGACCGGCGTGCAGCCGCGCCCCGTGATCGACTTCTCCACCACGCTCCCCGCCTTCGTCGATCCTGGACTCGAGTCGCTCCTCATCGCGCACGACGTGGAGATCAGCGCCGAGCCGATCCAGCAGGGCAATCCATGGCTCGGACTCCTGTTCAGCTTCGCTCCCGCGCTCCTCTTGATCGGGCTCTACGTGTGGGCCTTCCGCCGCGCATCGAAGCAGGGCGGGCTCGGGGGCGGACTCATGGGCATCGGCCGGAGCACGGCGCGACGATTCGACAGCGAGACCGCCGACCGCGTCACGTTCGAGGACGTCGCGGGCATCGACGAAGCCGAGAACGAGCTCGTGGAGATCGTCGACTTCCTCAAGGACCCGAGGAAGTACCAGCGCCTCGGAGGCACCGCGCCCAAGGGCGTTCTCCTGGTCGGCGCTCCTGGCACCGGCAAGACTCTGCTGGCGCGCGCCGTCGCGGGCGAAGCCGGAGTTCCGTTCTTCTCCATGAGCGGCTCCGAGTTCGTCGAGATGATCGTCGGCGTCGGCGCGGCGCGCGTCCGCGACCTCTTCCGCCTGGCGCGCGAGAGCGCCCCGGCCATCGTGTTCGTCGACGAGCTGGATTCCATTGGACGCGCTCGGGGACTCGTCTCGATCGGCGGGTCGAGCGAGCAGGAACAGACCCTCAACCAGATCCTCACCGAGATGGATGGCTTCTCGAGCCGCGAGGGGATCATCGTGCTCGCCGCCACGAACCAGCCCGACATCCTCGACCGCGCACTCCTCCGCCCCGGCCGCTTCGACCGGCGCGTGGTGGTGAACCTCCCCGATCGCAAAGGACGCGAGGAGATCTTGCGTGTCCACACGCGTCGCGTGCCGCTGGACCAGGACGTGAGCCTGGGCGAGCTCGCCTCGGCCACCCCAGGGCTCGCCGGCGCGGATCTCCGGAATCTCGTGAACGAAGCCGCGCTCCTCGCGGCGCGGCGCGACGAGAACGAGGTCCACGCGAAGGACTTCTTCGACGCTCTCGAGAAGGTAGTCCTGGGTCCCGAGCGGCCTCTACTCCTGAGCCGCGACGACCGCGAGCGGATCGCCTACCACGAGGGAGGCCACGCCATCCTCGGCCTCGTCGTACCGGGCGCCGATCCCGTGCATCGGGTCTCGATCGTTCCGCGCGGCCAAGCGCTCGGCGTCACCTATCAGCGCCCGGAGAGCGATCGCTACAACTACCCGGAGTCCTATCTACGTGCGCGTCTCGTCGGGATGCTTGGGGGACGCGCGGCGGAGGAGATCGTCTATGGCACGCGGACCACCGGCGCGCAGAGCGACATCGAGCAGGCGACCATGCTCGCGCGCGACATGGTCACGCGCTGGGGCATGAGCGACAAGCTGGGGATGGTGCAACTGGCGCCGCGCGAGAATCCCTACCTGGCGGGCCCCGATGGATTCGGCGGTCCGAGGCCGATCAGCGAAACCACCGCGAGTCTGGTGGACGCCGAGGTGCTCCGGATCATCAATGAGAGCCACGATGAGGCGAAGCGACTGCTCGAGACGCATCGCGGCGCGCTCGACAAGCTGGCCGAGGCGCTCCTATCGCACGAAACGCTGGACGAGCGCGAGATCCTGGACGTGACCGGGCTCACGCCCCCGCCGGCGCCGCCGGGAAGACCGCGTCCGCCGTGCTGATCCGCTAGGACGCCTTCCGCTCCCAGCAGAGATGCTTCGCGTAGTCCGTCCCGCCCTCGATCACCGGCTTGAAGTCGAAGCCCGGGAAGCGGCGCTCCACCTCGTCCCAGAAGAGGTTCAAGCCCGTCGCTTCGCTGGGAAACGAGCACCCGCCCGTTTCACTCTCGAGCAGGAACCACTCGTCCGGAGCGCGCGGCCCCGCATCCGTCGTGATGTACCAGATCCGGTTCACATCCTTCCAGAGAATCGACTCGCGCTTTCGAACGGAATGCTCGCACGCGATCTCATCCTCGGTGACCACGAGGTGAAAGCGATCGAAGGAGGCGCGATACCTGGCGAGCGCGGGTTCGAAGATTGCAACGAGAAGACAGAGACCGAAGAAACCGGCCACCATCCATCCCGTTCGATCGCCGTCCGTGACCATCCAGACGCCGATCCCCACGAACAGGATCGAGACAATGAGGGTGAACCGTCTTATCGCGGCCGCCGGTGCATCGAAATCACCCTCCCCACGTGTACTGGACCGACGCGCCGTACGAGTCGAAGTCGGCCCCGATCCGCGTCGTGAGGCCGCTCGTGTAGACGAGCTTGGCCCCGAGCGAGCGTCCGAATGGGTAGGCGAACGTGGCGCCCACCCGCTGGTTCGTCTGGATCTCGCTGGAAGGGCCTCCATCCACACGGGTTTCGCCTCCGTTGGCGACGCCATAGTTCGCGGCGACCCACATCCCCCGCTTGAAGGTGTACATGACGTCCCCCTTCACGAACGGGAGCGCCGATTGCTCGAGCGTCGTGCCGCCGTAGTTCTCGTGGTTGTCGGTGAAGAGCCAGACCCCCGTGCTCAGCTCGAAGTGCCACTTCCCCTGCGCGCGCGACACTCCCAGCTCGGGACGGAACGACCAGCGGTTGGAGCCGAGATTGATCAATCGCGACGGGTCGTAGCGTCCCCAAGGGAAGACCGCCTGAAAGCTCGCCCCCACGATCGTTCCCGGACGTTGTGCCGCAAACTCGGCCTTGTGGAGCGCGGGAGCGCCGATGAAATTGACGAGCACGCGGAGCCGGGGATCCGCCGGGCCCGAGGGCTTGCGAGTCCTGAACTCACCGGCCACATAGCCTTCAAAGTCCCCCGCGGCGATTGGAAGCTGGGCGTCGACCTTGGCGGTCTTCCCCAGGAGGTCGAACGAGCGGATGACGGCCACGCTCACGGTGTGGATCTGGGCGTGCGCTCCCTCGATCGGGAGCGAAGAATCCATGAGGATGTTGCCCGAGGAGTACATGTAGCCGACGATCGCGGCGTTCACCCCGACGGGCGAGCTGAAGTAGAGCCCGGGCTCGAGCTCCTGCGCGAGGGCAGGGCAAACGCCGAGAAATCCCAGGATTCCTGCCAGAACCACGGCCGCGAGGGGATGACGAATCGTCGAGTCTCTCACCCGAGGACGTGGAGCGCGCTCAGCATCGCGATCGCGACTCCCATCAGGCTCTCCCCCGCGATGATCCCCGATGCGACCGGGACCGTGTAGAGCCTGGACGTATCGGGCTTCCACTTCGTGAAAACGAGCGCGAGGAGCGCCCCGAGGAACATCGAGATGCTGTTGAATCCATTGATCGTGAACGCGAGGCCGAGCCCGACCGGCGACGGGATGAACTTCTTGAACCGCGGGAGCCAGGTCTCGAGCAGCGTCAGCAGGATTCCGAGCACCGCTCCGATCACGAGGCCGTAGCGCGCCGATATCGGAAGCGATCCTGGCCCCTTGGCGAGGAGCTCCGCCACGCCGCGCCAGACGAGCGCGGCCGGTGCGGGCCACTTCTCCGTCCCGAGCAGCGCGGGGTCCGGGATGAGAATGAAGAAGACCGGAATCACGACCAGCGCCCCCGCGAGCACCCCGAAGAACTGGGCGAAGAACTGCTGTCGTGGATTGGCGCCTAGGATGTAACCGCTCTTGAGATCGGTCAGGAGATCGCCCGCGCTCCCCACGGAGCCCGCGGTGATGTTGGCGGTCATGAGATTCGTGGGCACGTTCCCCGGCGCGATGGCCCCGAACGTGAGCTGGGTGATCTTGCTCAAGGGACCGACCGGCGTGATGTCGGTCTCACCCGTGGCACGGGCCGCCACCACCACCAGGAAGAAGGTCGCGAGCACCGCGATCAGCCCCATCCACCAATGGATGTGGAAGAACAGGTTCCCCAGCACGATCGCCACCGTCCCGAGGAGAGCGTAGCCGCCGATGAACCAGGAGCCCGGCACCTCGATCCGGTCCATCGGATCGTCCTCGACCCCGCTCTTTCGGAAGAAGGCGCCGATCGTGCTGAACGCCCGCACCACGCTCTTCCAGTTCATGAAGAAGAGGAGGAGCCCGGACGTGACCAGCATCGGCACGCCGGTCCAGAGGCTCCAGCGCGAGATGTTCCGGAAGCTCGGACTCGTGATGTCGCCCCTCGCGAGGAAGATGGGCGCCAGCCAGACGTAGTTGATCACGGCGCCGAGCAGAAGGCTCCAGGCTGTGCGGAAGGACATGAGCGCGCCGGCCGCGATGAAGAGCAGCGAGCCCTCGAACGACATGGTCACTTGATTGAGGAGAAGCGGCTGGCCCTGATACGTGCCCACTCGAGCCCAGCTCGTCCCCCACACCGACTCGATGCGGGGATATCGGAGCCACGGCAGGCTCGGGAACGTGACCCACGACTTGATGAGCGACCAACCCGGCATGCCGCCGATCGGAATGTCCTTCATCCAGGCCGCCGTCGCGTCGCGCATCCACGTGATGACGGCGCCGATCCCCAAGGCCGAAAACAGGGATCGCGCCTGGCGGGCCGCATCGGCACCGTGGCCGTGGAGGCTCCGCAAGGTTTCAGCCGCGGCCGTTCCGCTCGGGAACTTGAGCTGCTCGATGTTGATGAGCTGCCGCTTGGTGGGCACGGCGAGGAACACGCCGAGCCACGCCACGACCGCGAGCCACGGAATCAGGATCGCGCAGCGCGCTCCCATGCTCGCGGGGAGCACGCCCGGGTTGAGCATGAGGAGCGCCGGAATCGCGTTGACGAGTCCCGCTCCCGTGATCGCTCCGGCCGCGGATGCGCACGACTGCATCGCGTTGTTCTCGAGGATACTGTAGGGCGGAAACAGCTTCGGGAGCGTCGCGTGAAGGACCGCGAAGATGGACCAGGCCATGATGCAGGACGTGATGGCGACACCGACGCCCCAGCCGGACTTCAATCCGACGTACACGTTGGAGCAAGCCATGATCATGCCGAGGAGCATGCCCATGATGAGCGCGCGCGCCGTGAGCTGGCGCATGCGATCGCCCGCATAGACGTTCTCGAACCAGTCGCGCTCGATCTCCTCGGGAGTTCTCGGGCGCTCGGCTTGTGCTCGGGGGCTCTTCTCGGATACTGCGGTCGTGGTGCTCACGAGGCTCCCCCGGGGTTGGACAGAGCCGGCTGGTGGACGTCCCAAGGTACCACGGCCGCCCTGATTTGTGACGCGCGTGCCGCCGGGCTATCCAACCCGCGTGGCTACGAGCGCCAGGAACGCCTCCGGCTCCTCCAGCTGCATCATGTGCCCGACCTTCGGCTGGATGCTGAACGACGCGGCGAGGCGGGCGAAGTCGTCGGGGACCCCCCAGCCCGCGCGCGATCGCTCGCCCGCGATCAGGTGGACCGGAACGCCCGATAAGATCACGCCGTCCATGGTCGGCAGATAGTCCGGTGACGCGGTTGCTTCGACGACCGCGCGCGCGAGCGCCTGCACCGATCGGGCGGGCTGCGCGTCGAACATTCGCTTCGCCCACTCCTGGCGCTTGGGCTTGATCTGGATCTTCTGCCGGGTCAGCCAGCCGTCGATGTCGTTCTTGAACTCCTCGAGCATCGCATCCGCTTCCTCGCTCGTCATGGCCGCGATCTTGGTCGACCAGAATGCGTCGGCGGGCCGGAAATTGCCCTCGACGTTCACGACGGCGGCCACGCGCTCGCGATGATTCGACGCGAGCAGCATCGCCACCGCGCCGCCGACCGAATGTCCCACGACGACGGCCGGCGAGGCGCCGAGCCGGTCCAGCTCGGACGCGACGTGGTCGGCGTAGCCGGCGAGATCCGGCGGGACGGCCTTCTCGAGTTGCGTCCGGTAGCCGGGAAGGTCGAGGAGGATCGGCTTCCTCGACGACGGAAACGGGAGGTCGGCCAGATGGCCCATACCCTGATACAGGCCGTGGATGAAGACGACGGGCTCGCTCATGCCGCGAACCCTAACCGAACGCGGCTCAGTGCGCGATCTCCCAGATGTGCCCGCCCGGATCCCGGAAACTGGCCGTACGGATGCCCCAGGGACGGTCCATCGGCCCGTTCAGGAGCTCCACGCCCCGCCGCTTCAGCTCGCCACACATCGCGTCCACGTCCTCGACCTCGATCGTGAACTGAAAGCGAACGCCGGCGTCTTTCGCCGCGACCTTGGCCGGGTCGACGAGCCCTGGGGCCTGCGACATCATGAGCAGATTGACGAGGGTCGCCCCGAAGCGGAACACCGCCGAATCCTCGGTCTCGAAGACCACCGGCAACCCAAATACCTCCGAGTAGAACTTCTTGGCCGCGGCGAGATCCTCCACGAACAGCGTGATCGCGTGAATGCCTTTGGGCCAGGGTGCCTCGGTCATGGTGATCTCCCTACTCGTCGTGCGTGGCCACTTCGGTGCTCTTCCAGTTGTACTTCTCCTTGGCGCGCGGCAGCCAGCCCGGCAGCGGCATCGCCAGATACTCCGAAAGAGCTTCCAGGTACGGCGTGTAGAGATGCCTCAGCTCGAGAAACCGATGGTAGGCGTCCGGCTCGTCGATCAGGGGCACCTTCGACGATCCGAGCCACGCACGGAGCTCGTGAAACTGCTCCGGGCTGCACCGCCGCTTGTCGATCTCCCGCGGCTTGAGCCGGAACACCTGCGCCACGTCCACGAGCGTGTGCCGGCCGATCGCAAACGTGAGCCGCGACTGGAACGGATCGATTCCACGCACCGTGGTCGCCGTGAGAGCGCAAGCGTCCAGCACCGCGCACAGGGACGCCAGCCAGGACTGATTGTCGTGCTGGGAGCGGAATAGCGCCAGCGTTGGATACGACAGGTGGCTTTCGAGGATCTCCGCGGACGCCTGCTCCCAGTCGTGGAAGAGCTGGTCCAGGGCGCCATTCGGATCGCGGCTCTCGAACGCGCGGCGCAGGATGAGCGCCGCCGCGGGAGGGGAACCGGCCCACTCGTCCAGCATCGTGATGCGGGCTTCGCGCCGCGCGAACTGCTGGTACAGGACCGGAACGTACGAGATGACCATGGCGAGGAAGCCGAAGCCAAGCCCCGCCTCGATCACCGTGAGTAAGCGCGCCGGCGCGCTCATCGGAAAGACGTCGCCCAGACCCAGGGTGAAGAACGTGGTGCCGCTCATGTAGAGGTCGGCGGCGAGCCCCTCGACTCCGGTCGGAGCTTGAAGATGCGAGCCAACGGCCCACTGCAAAACGGCGAACCCGGCTATCAGCCCGGCCGCCCACACCCCGAGGAGGAAGATCAGCGAGAGCTGGGCGAAGTAGCTGAGGAAGAGCTCGCGGCTCTTCGACGCGCGGAAACGGCGACTCAGACCCCTCCACGTCAGCCAGAGCGCGCGCAGGACCAGCCTCGACAGGCGGATGTCCGCCGGCAACCGCCGCGGAAGGAGGATCGTCTCGTACGCGTCCCATAAGATGACTGCGACGGTAAGAAGGCCGACCAACCCCGCGATCCAGGTCACGAGGCGGCCCGCTGGCGGCGCGCCACCCGGCGGCGGCCGATGGCCACGGCGGCCCAGTCGATGCCCCTAGCGAACCAGAGCGCGAAAATGACGTCGCAGGAGCTGATCGTTATCTCCCCCATGAAACGTGGACGGGACCCCAACGCCGTAGCGGTGACGAATGTAGACCGGTCGTTGGCCCCGCCACAAGCTGGCCGGTCTCAACACGAGACGCCGTACGATCTTCCCGTCGGCGAACGTATGCTCGATCCGGGCATCCATTATGCTTCCGTTTCGCATGAAGGTGGATACAGCGGTGCGCCTTGAGCCCCTGAAGGAAGCAGTGTGCTGGCGCCCCATTCGCTACCGAAGGAGACACCCATGGCCAGGGATGACGAACGCGTTCTGAGCAAGGTGCCGGAGATCACCCTCGTCTTCTGGATCATCAAGATCGCGGCCACGACGCTGGGAGAGACGGGCGGCGACATGGTATCGATGTCGATGAACCTGGGCTATCTCGCCGCGAGCGGGATCTTCCTGGTCCTGTTCCTCGCCCTGGTCGGAGTGCAGATCGCGGCGAAGCGATTCCACCCGGTTCTCTACTGGGCCACGATCGTCGCCACGACCACGCTGGGCACCACGCTTGCCGACTTCGCCACCCGGTCCCTCGGAATCGGTTACGCGGGCGGCTCCGCGCTCCTCCTCGTCCTCTTGTTGAGCTCGCTCGCGCTCTGGCACCGGGTGCTCGGATCGATCAACGTCAGCACCGTGGTCTCACCGAGAACGGAGATGTTCTACTGGGTGACGATCATGTTCTCGCAGACGCTGGGAACCGCGCTCGGGGACTGGACCGCAGACACCGCGGGGCTCGGCTACAAGTGGGCCGCCATCATCTTCGGATCGCTCCTGCTTCTGATCGCCGCTGCGTACTACTGGACGAGGATCTCGCGCACGATCCTCTTCTGGGCCGCGTTCGTGCTCACGCGTCCGCTCGGAGCCGTGGTGGGAGACTTCCTCGACAAGCCGATCGAGAAGGGCGGGCTCGCGCTGAGCCGGTACGGCGCCTCGGCGGTTCTGCTCGGGCTCATGACGCTCTGCATCGTGCTCTTCCGGCAGAGGCCAGCGGCTCGCGCCCACTAGTTGTAAACGTCAAAATAACAATATGTTACTGGGCTAATCTCACCTAGCACGTCTGCCGATACATCCGGGGAACCCCGCCCTCGTCAGGGACTGGACTCGAACCCCGGCAAAGGATCGGCCCGTGCTTCGTCGACCGCTGTTCATCCTCCTCGCTCTAGGCGTCGTGACGGCCGGCTGCGACCTGAGCCGCGGCACGGAAGAGCTTCCCACCGATGTCGCCGTTCCCGGGCACGTTGTCTTCGCGAGCGATCGCGACGAGGCACACGGCGAGATCTACATCATGCGAGACGACGGCGCGCACGTCGCGCGGCTCACGTTCAATAGCGTGGAGGACGGAGATCCGGTCCTCTCCCCCGACGGCACCAAGATCACGTTCCGGCGCGAGCTCAATCCGGCGTCGGTCTTCGTGATGGACGTGGACGGTACGTCCCAGGTCGGACTCGCGCCCGGAAAGAGAGCCGCGTGGTCGCCGGACGGGACCAAGCTCGCCCTCGTGGCCGACAGCCTCGCCGTGATGAACGCGGACGCGACCGGGAAGCACACCTTTAGCGTTGGCGCATCCTACGTGGCGTGGAGCCCGGACGGAACCAAGCTCGCCTATGTGTCGACCGGGATCAACGGCCAGGCCGAGAACGACATCTACACGATCCTGCCGAACGGGACCGGGGCGCAGCGGATCACGACCGACGGTCTCGCGAAGAACTCGCTCGCATGGTCGCCCGATGGGACGAAGCTCGTGTATGGGGCGGTTCTGGGGGTCTGTGTGATTCCGGCGACGGGAGGCGGCATCCAGAGCCCGGCCCAGGGCAAGCAGCCGCGCTGGTCTCCCGACGGTCAGCGAATCGTCTTCGTGACGAACGCGTATGACGGGAACGACGAGATCTACACGGTCCGCACCGACGGAAGCGATCCGAAGAATCTGAGTCAGGACCCCGCGGCGGATACCGGTCCCGACTGGGGGCACTGAGAACCCCCGGCGCGGATCAGCCGCGCTGCGAGGGCGGCTTTCGATCGAGCGGTGGCGGAGACGGCGATTCCTCGAACGCGAGATCGAGCCCTCCACATGAAATCCACTCGTCGACCAAGCGGCTGTCGACTCCGATGTCGGCCATGAGCGCTTCCGGCAGCTCCTCTCGCGTCAGCTCGCGTACGTCCATCCCCGCCGCCGTCTTCGACACGCGCCGGTTCCCCACAAGAATTCGCTTCTCGCCGGGATAGTTTCGCCTCGCGTAGAGCTTCCGGTTGAACGCGCTCTTCTCCCTCGACCTCTCGTAGCCGTCCAGGTGGAACGAGAGCGAGATCGGGTCCGGCAGGAGCCGGAACGGTAGCGCGCCCTGCGGCGGGAAATCGACCCATACGAGATGGCTTCCCGCCTCCGGCTCGACCTCGGCCGCGAAATGTCCGGACCCGATGTGGACCCGATCGGTGAGCGGAAGGGGATCGACGGTGAGCATGGAGCTGTCCACGAGCCAGGTCCGGCCGTCGATCACGACGCGGTTGGTCGCGTGGTTGATCGGACCCAGGTCGCGCGCGGATCCTGCGCTCCGCCTCACATCGAAACCGGCGCTCCGGACCAACGCGTAGAGGGCGTTGCTGCCCGGCCAGCAGGTTCCCGCCGCGCCGAGATCGAGCCAAGCTTCGAAAAACTCCTCGGCAGTTCGCCCTGGCAGGTCCCGGCCGGTCTGAAGTGCGACCACCTTGCGCACGTTGTCGAACGAGACGCGCGCGCACCAGGCGCTATAGAGCTCGCAAAGCCCCTCGAAGTCTGGGGACGGCAAGCGGGAGAGCCCTAATCGCTCCAGAATCCGGTCCCGAAGACGCGCGGGGAGCGCCGGTTCCTCCAGAGCGATCGAGGAAATCTCGTCCATGCCGACACTGTACCATCCCGCCGCATTGGTGTACGTTGCCCCCCATGGGCGATCCACGCGTGGACAAGCTGGCCGACCTTCTCGTCAACTACTCCATCGCGGTCCAGCCGGGACAGAAGATCGCGATCCAGGGAACCTCGCTCGCCGAGCCCTTGATCCGATCGGTCTATGCCGAGGTCTTGAAGGCCGGTGGCCACCCCCTCGTGCTCGCGACCTTGCCCGGCCTGGACGAGATCTTCTATCGGCACGCCTCCGACGACCAGCTCGAGCACGTGTCTCCTCCCTACAAGCTCGTGGTCGATACTTACGACGGACTCATCGCCATGCTGGGCTCCGCGAACACCAAGGCGCTCAGCAACGTCCCGCCCGCGAAGATGGCGCGAAACCAACGCGCGATGGGCGAGGTCACGCAGACGTTCATGCGCCGTCACGCGGCCAAGGAGCTGCGCTGGGTCGGAACGCTCTTCCCCACGAACGCGACGGCCCAGGACGCGGAGATGGGCCTCGCGGAATTCGAGGACTTCGTCTACAGCGCCTGCCTCCCCGATCTCGCCGACCCGATCGGGTACTGGAAGAAATTCTCGAAGTGGCAGCAGGGCCTCGTGGAGTGGCTCAAGGGGAAGAAGGAAGTCCATGTGATCGGCCCCGACACCGATCTGAGGCTGAGCATCGCGGGACGTCCGTTCATCAACTGTGACGGGCGCGCCAACATGCCGGACGGCGAGGTCTTCACGAGCCCCGTGGAAGGGTCCGTCGAGGGACATGTGCGCTACACGTACCCCGCCGTCTATCGCGGACGCGAGGTCACGAACGTGCGGCTCAAGCTCGAGAAGGGACGCGTGGTCGAAGCGAAGGCGGACAAGGGACAGGACTTCCTGCTCCGCACGCTCGACGTGGACGAAGGCGCGCGCGTCCCGGGCGAGTTCGCGATCGGCACCAATCGGGGCGTCACGCGCTTCATGCGCCAGACCCTGTTCGACGAGAAGATCGCCGGGACCTTCCACATGGCCCTCGGCGCCAGCATCCCCGAGTCGGGGGGCACCAATCTCTCCGCGGTGCACTGGGACATGGTCTGCGATCTAAGGCCCGGCGGCGAGATCCGGGTCGACGGCGAGCTCCTCCACAAGAACGGGGAGTTCGTCGTCAAGTTCTGAGCCTCGGGTGAGCGCTTCCGTCTTCCGAAACGCCATCGTCCGGCCGCCGCCGCCGAATCTCGCCGATGGACTCACGACCGCCGATCTGGGATCCCCCGACCATGCCCTGGCGCTCGAGCAGCACGAAGCCTATTGCGTAGCGCTGGAGCGCTGCGGCCTCGCCCTCACGCGACTCCCCGCCGATCCCCGTCATCCGGATTCCACGTTCGTCGAGGACACCGCGATTCTCGCGGGCGGTCGCGCCATCCTGACGCGGCCTGGCGCCGCAAGCCGTCGGGGCGAGGTCGCGGCCATACGGGACACGCTCTCGGGGTTCTACGATCGTCTGATTTCGATCCAGGACCCGGGGACGCTGGATGGAGGCGACGTGTGCGAGGCCGATGGACACGCTCTCATTGGGCTGTCCGAACGCACGAACGAGGAAGGCGCGAGGCAGCTCGCAACGTTCTTCTCCGCCCTGGGAATCCCTTCCGACACCGTCGATGTTCGAGAGGTGCCGGGCATCCTGCACCTGAAGAGCGGCCTCGCGTACGTGGGCCACGGGCGCATGGTCGCCATCGCCGCACTCGCCGGACACCGTGCACTCGCGCGGTATCGAGTGCTCACGGTCGACGACGCGGAGACCTACGCCGCGAACTGCATCCTCGTGAACGACCGAATCCTCGCGCCGGCCGAACATCCCCGAACGCTCGCGGCCCTCGAGCATCTGGGCATTGAGACGATCGCGCTCGCCATGTCGGAATTCCAGAAGATGGACGGCGGACTGAGCTGCTTGTCACTACGGTTCTAGAAGGCTAACGGGCGGGCTGTTCTTGACGAGGCGATGCAGCCGGCATGTAGAGGTGCACCCCTCCCGCTGAGGAAGCGGCGAGCAAGTGCTGCGGAGCCGCGGGATCGATGGTCATCGCCCACACGCGATCCGATCCGAGCCCGTCAATCGGCATGCGCGACCAGGACGAACCGCCGTCCGTGCTCTGGAAGATCCCACCCCACGTGAAGTCGCTCACGTAGATGGCGCCACCGTCAGGCTGGATCGCCAGGCCGGTCAGGTCCGAGTGCGGAACGCCCCCGTTCACCCGCCGCCACGTGGCACCCCGGTCGGCGGAGCGAAAGAGACCGCCGGTGGTCGTTGCGAAGACCACGCGATCGTCGGTCGGCAAGAACGAGAGAGCGTGCAGGTTCACGTCGAGGGGCAGCGACACGCGCCGCCAGGATTGTCCGCCGTTCAGGCTCCGGAACACGCCCGTCTCTCCCGCCGCGACGACGAGATTGGGATTCCGCGGCGACACCGCGAGCGCGCCGATGTCCGCGTTCGCCGCTTCAGACCGAGTCCAGGTCTTCCCACCATCGGAGCTTCGGATCACGCCGTCGCGCGTCGCGGCCAGGATGGTGCCCGACTTCAAGACGAGGAGCTCCGCCAGGCGCGGCTTGACGACCTTGCCATCGATGCGGACGGGCAGGGGCTCCCAGCTCTTCGCGTCTGGCGAGCGGAAGAAGAGCCCGTCTTCCGTTCCCGCGAGAATCCCTCCCTCGAGAAGCGCGACCGAAAGGACTTGGTGTCGTTCGAGGCCTTCGTAGAGGTGCACCCAGGGACGGCCGATGCCGCCGGACATGTAGACCCCGCCATAGCGCGGCGCGCCCCACGTGGCCACGACGAGGCGGCCTTCGGGATCGAACAGGAGCTGGAGCGCGAAGCGTTCCGCGAATCCGGTGTTGCTCGCCACCCACGTGCGTCCCTGATCCGTGCTCCGCACGATACCCGCTTCGTCGGTCCCGAGAAGGATCGATCCGTCGCGCTGGACCAGGACCGCGTTGATCACGAGGTCGCGATCCGGAGACTTGGTCCATGTCCGGCCCCGGTCATCGCTGATCCAGAGGCCATCGGTGGTCCCCGCGAGGAGAAGGCTCTCGTCCCGAGTGAGCGCGAACGCGCGGGTCCGGCGGCTCGTGAACGGAATGCCCTTGAGCTTCGTCCAGTTGTCGCCGCCGTCCTCGGAGCGATAGATCCCGGAGCACGCCGTGGCGTAGAGCACCCGGGAGTCGTCGCGGAGCACGGTCATCGTCATGACGTCCGAGTCGTCGATCATGCCTGCGTGGATCGGGGCCCAGTTGGCGCCTCCGTCGCGCGTCCTCCACGCCAGGTGCCACGATCCCGCGTAGAGGACCCGCGGGTCGTCCGGATCGAACGCGAGCGATTCGATGTTGCGGAGATCCGGGTGATCCTTGGGCGTGATGCGGGTCCAGGTCTGGCCCGCGTCGCGCGAGAGGAACACTCCGGTGAGCGTGCCGGCCGCGATCACGCGACGGCTCGACGGAGCCAGTGCGATCGCCCGTACCGATTCGCCCTGGATCCCAGGCAGCAACGTGAACGTGTGCCCGGCGTCCGTGCTCCGCGCGACGCCGCCGCCGCTCCCCGACACTTCCCGGTAACCGACGTACACGGTGCTGCGCGCGTCGACGGCGATGTCGTCGAGGCTCATGCCCCGCGTCGGGAATCCGGGGTCGAGACGGGCCCAGCTCGCGCCGCCGTCGTCGGAGCGGTAGAGAATGCCGTCCGCGGTTCCGAGGTACACGCGGTCCGGATTCCGAGGATCTTGCGCGAGATCGCGAACGGTGCCGCCGGGAGGACCGACCGGCGACCACTTCTGAGCATGGGCGGTCGACACCGCGATCAGGAGGACGGCCAGCACGAGGAAGGCAGATCGTGCTCCGACCAGCCCCTTTCGACAAACAGTCATCAGCCCGCCGCTCGATGTAACTCGTCGGCCCTTCACGCGTTCGACTCTCTGTTCCGTTATGGCGAGCATTGCAATCTGCCTGACAGTGCATAGAGTGTGCCTCTGGGACACACGGAACCGGTAAGTCAAACGAAGCGGGGCGATTCCGGTGGGAACCGCCCCGCAACCGATGTCGCTTGCCTTCCGACTTACATTCCTGGCACCGATGCGCCTTCGGGAACGAACCACACCTCGACGCGACGGTTGCTCGTCTGCGCGGTGGCGTCAGCGCCGACACTCGCCGTCGCGGCGCGAACCTCGATGCGCGCCGTGTCGATGCCACGCTCGCGCACAAGGTAATCGCGCACAGCTTCGGCGCGCGACTGGGCGATGTTCTTCGTGGTCTCCTTCGTGTCGGAGTGCCCGATCACGACGACGCGCGCACGCGGATCGGCCTTGAGCCTCTGATCCACGTCATCGAGGCAGGCCTTGTCCACGTTGTTGAGCCGCGACGCGTTCTTCGGGAATCCCGTCGAGATGCACGACACGGCCTCGGGCGGCTTCGCTGGAGCCATGAGGGCCACCGTGCAATCGGACGACGCGCTCTGGCCGTGATCGTCGGTCACCTTCACCGAAACGGCGGCGTTCGCGGGGGGCGTCGCGCCCGAGAAGTCGAGCGTCGCGGAGGGGCCGGTCCCCGTCACGCGTCCACCACCCGTCGCGGTCCAGGCGTACGTCAAAGGTCCGCCCTCGGGGTCGGCCGCGGTGGCCGTGACGGTCGCGGTCTCACCCGGAAGGATCTGCGCTCGATCGGCCGCGCACGTCACGGTGGGAGGCTGATTCGCGGGAGGCGGAATCACCTCGGCCGCGGCTTCTTCTTTGTGGCCGCCGAAGAGGAATCCGAGGCCTACCGTGGCCTCGCCGTTCCCCTCGTGACCGCTGCCTTCCACCGCTTTGACGCTCGCGAAACGTCCGTCGAAGCGGAGATTGAGATTCCGCGACAGGAAGAAGCGGAGGCCGCCGCCGACGTTCCATCCAAACTTGTTTTCGTCCACGTAGGTGTCGATGTCGGTCTTCTCGGAGCCGGCGCCCGCGGTGACGAAGAGGCGAGCCTTGGAGGCGGAGGAGCCGAGGTTGTAGAGCAGGTTGAGACGATACGACGCCAGATCGACATCGACCTCGGGCACACCGATCAGATTCATCTCCGTGTCGGTCATGACCTTCTGGTACGAGCCCTCGAGCGTCCAGTTGTGCGTGAACCAGTATCCGAGGCGTCCGCCCCAGACGTTGTCCTGATCCGGATGGAACTGCCCGTAGTCATCCGGGAAGAACCATCCGCCATAGCCGCCGATCTCGATCTGTCCTCCTTCGCCGCCCGCAAAGGCGGGGCCCGCAGCCACCAGCGCCACGGCGGCGAATGCAACGATCATGCTTCGCATGGGCCACCCTTTCTCCAGTTGACGCCGGGCCTTATCGCGCGGCGATCCGAGGCAAAGCTCGGATCCATAAGGGGCGACCCAACGAGGTCGCCGATTCAGCCCGACAACGAACTTGCCGCGCTCCAATGCCCCCCACAGAGGGGCCGGGGGGTGTTCTATCGCAGAACTAGTGCCACTCCGGAGGCTGTGCGGGCTTGTTATTACTACGGAGTTGCGGTGCAGGTACTTACGTCGGGGCACGCGGGTCGGTGCATCGCCCGCCAGGAACGGTTCTTAGAACGCCATGGAAAACGGTTCCATCGGGGGGAACGTTCTACCAACGGGGCCGTCCAGGCGCTGACAGAACGGCCATAGGCCGTTACACTACGCGGCTATGCCCCTCTCCAAGGGAACCAAGCTCGGCACCTACCAGATCACCGGCTCGCTCGGAGCCGGAGGCATGGGCGAGGTCTATCGCGCCCGCGACACGCGTCTCGGTCGCGAGGTCGCGGTCAAGGTCCTGCCGGAGGGCGTCGCGTCGAGTCCCGATCGCCTCGCGCGCTTCGAGCGCGAGGCGCGCGCCGTCGCGGGCCTCAATCATCCGAACATCGTCACGCTCCACTCGGTCGAGGAAGAGGAAGGTATCCGCTTCCTGACGATGGAGCTGGTCGACGGACAGAGCCTCGATCAGGTGGTCACGTCGGGAGGGCTTCCGCTCTCGCGCGTGCTCGAGCTCGCCATCCCGCTCGCCAACGCTCTGGTCGCCGCGCACGAGCGAGGCGTCGTGCATCGCGACCTCAAGCCCGGGAACGTCATGGTCACCCACGACGGCTGGGTGAAGGTGCTCGACTTCGGGCTCGCGAAGGTCGCGGCGGAGGAAGTGGCCGATCCAGGCGCGACCGTCGGCGCGACCGCGGGACCCATCTCCGGCGTCGGCCAGGTCCTGGGGACGGTGCCCTACATGGCACCCGAGCAGATCCGCGGCGACTCGGTGGATGCGCGGTCGGATCTCTTCTCGTTCGGCATCATCTTGTACGAGCTCTGCACCGGCCGGCGCCCCTTCACGGGCGATTCCTCGGCCGACATCAGCTCGGCCATCCTGCGCGACGTGCCGGCTCCGCTCCTGAGCGTTCGCGTCGATCTCCCGCGCGACCTGAACCGCATCGTCGTACGCTGCCTCGAGAAGAATCCACGCGACCGGTTCCAGACCGCGCGCGACGTGTACAACGAGCTCAAGTACCTCGAGCGCGAGGGGAGTGCCGCGCCGGCTCCCGTGTCGGGAGGGTTCGCCCCGTCGCCCCCGTCCGCGGCGCCCACGCCCTTCCCGAACCGGCCGCCGCCCACTCCCGCGACGCCGACGCCGAGAACGCCCTCCGCGTGGGGGCCCGCATCGTCCCCGTCCGGCGTCGGCCACGCCCCATCCCAGCACGTGCCTTCGATCGCCGTGCTCCCGTTCGTCAACCGGAGCCGGAACGAGGAGGACGAATACTTCTCGGACGGCCTGGCGGACGAGCTCTTGAGCGTGCTCACGAAGGTTCGCGGGCTCCGCGTCGCCGCGCGCGCCTCATCGTTTCAATTCCGCGGGAGCAACGAGGACCTCGCGGTGATCGGCGAGCGGCTGAATGTGGCGACGCTCCTCGACGGGAGCGTGCGGAAATCGGGCAACCGGGTGCGGATCTCGGTTCAGCTCATCCAGGCTTCCGATCGCGTGCAGCTATGGGCCGAGACCTATGACCGGTCCCTCGACGACATCTTCGCGGTCCAAGACGACATCGCGCAGGCAGTCGTGCGCGAGCTTCGGACGGCTCTTCTGGGTGAGGCTCCGGACTCCAAAGCCGATGGCGCCGCTCGGGCGGCGATCGCGACGGCCAGCCGGGGTCACGGCGCCCAGAACCCCGAGGCTCACCGTCTCTATCTTCAGGGCAAGTACTTCATCGACCGGATCACGAAGGAGGACTCGGAAAAGGGCCTTCGCTATCTCGAGCAGGCGGCCGCGATCGATCCCACGCTCGCCCTCGCGTATGTCGAGATGGCGAGGGCGTACATCAACATGGGCGGCTACGGTTGGCAGCCCGTCCGGGTGGGCTACGAGAATGCGAGGAAGGCGGTCTTGCGCGCCCTGGAGCTCGCGCCGGATCTTCCCGAGGCGCACACGCGGCACTCCGCCATTCTGCGATTACACGACTGGAACTGGAAGGAGGCGGAAGCGACCACGCGGCGGGCTGTGGAGCTCGACCCCTCGAATGCCGAGGCCCTTCGCTCGGCGGGCGGCATCGCGCACTATGCGGGCCGCCTCGACGAAGCGATCGCCTACTTTCTTCGAGCCATCGAGCTGGACCCGCTCCAGGCGGGAGGGTACAGCGGTCTCGCGTATGTGTACCGTACGGCAGGTCGCCTCGACGAAGCGGAGCAGGCGATTCGCAAGTCGATCGAGATGGCCCCCCAGCGAACCGGGCAGCACCTCGTCTTGGGAGTCATTCTGGCGGAGCAGGGCCGGGACGCCGAAGCGATGCAGGAGACGAGTCACGAGAGCGCGGACTGGGCCCGTCTGACATGCCTCGCCTACGTTCACCATCGTGCGGGTCGAAACCGGGAATCGGGCGAGGCACTGAAGGAGCTGGAGAACCGGTTCGCCGTTGAGGCTCCGTACCAGATCGCGGTCATCCACAGCACGCGCGGGGATGCGGACGCGGCATTCCAGTGGCTCGATCGCGCGCTCCTCGAACGTGATCCGGGAATCCCTCAGGCCTATATGGAACCCGTGTTCCGTCCCTTGCACTCGGACCCTCGCTGGGGTCAGTTACTCCGCAAGCTACATATCGAGTAACTCCAGCGTCCGCTCAGCCCACTTCTCCCACCATCCGATCCAGCGTCTCGATGTCGACCGGCTTCGTGACGTGCCGGTCGAAGCCGGCTTCGCGGGCGAGGCGCTTGTCCTCCTCTTGACCCCACCCGGTGACAGCGACCAGCGTGACCTCGTCCCCCAGTGCCTGGCGGATCTGTCGCGCCGCATCGTAGCCGTTCAATCGCGGCATGCCGATGTCCAGGAGCGCGAGCTGGGGCCGGAATTCCCTGGCGACCTGGACGGCGGTGATGCCGTCCGACGCCGTGCGTACTTCGTGGCCGGAATGCTCGAGGGACCAGCTCAATGTCGTGACCGAGTCGGCGTTGTCGTCCGCGATCAGGATTCGAAGCCCGGGGGAAGCGGCCGATGGCATCGGTCGAGGGTCGTGAGGCGCGCTCTCCCGCTCGACCCGCATGCTCATCGGCAAACGAACCAGGAATTCACTCCCGCGCCCGACGCCGCCGCTCTTCGCCTCGATCCGGCCGCCGTGCAGCTGGATCAGCTTTTTCGAGAGCGCCAATCCGACCCCGAGACCCTGCTGGATCCCCTCGGTCAGTCGATTGCCCTGGGCGAACATCTGAAAGATGCGGGACATCTGATCCACGGTAAGGCCGATCCCGTTGTCGCGAACGCGCACGAGCGCGTCGCTCCCTTCCTGTTCGAGGCTGATCGAGATCCGCCCGCCCGGGTCCGTGTACTTCACCGCGTTGTGAAGGAGGTTGGTGAAGACCTGGGCCAGACGCGCCAGGTCGCCTTCGACACGAACGGGCTCGGGTGGAACATCCACACTTAGATGATGCCCTCTGGCCCGGACGGCCGGGCGCACGGCCTCGACCGCGCTCGAGACGGCGAGCCCCAGGCTGACCAGCTCCGGACGAAGCACGATCTTGCCCGAAACGATCCGGCTCACGTCCAGGAGATCGTCGAGTAGCCGCGCTAGCTGATTCGTCTGCCGCTCGATGATGTCCCTGAGCTCCCGGAGCTCCCCGTCGGCCGGTGCTTTCTTCCGCATGAGATCGACGGCCATCCCGATCGGGGCGATCGGATTCCGGAGCTCGTGCGAGAGGATCGCGAGGAACTCGTCCTTGCGCCGGTCTTCCTCGCGAAGGATGGCATCGGCACGACGGCGGTCCGTGACGTCGCGGAACACGAGAACCACGCCCGACAGGACTCCGTTCACACGGATCGGAGCCGCGCTGTCGTCGATGGCGCGCTCCGAGCCGTCCCGCGCGATCAGGATCGTGTGGTTCGCGAGCCCAACCACGGCGTTTCGACGGAGCACCTCGTCCACTGGGTTCTTCACCGGCTTCCGCGTCGTCTCCCCCACGATCCGAAACACGTCAGGCAACGCCTCACCGCGAGCGTCCTCCAGGGACCACCCGGTGAGCCGCTCGGCTTCCGGATTGAGGAACGTCACGAAGCCCTCGGCATCGGTCACGACCACGCCGTCCCCAATGCTCGAGAGCGTGGTCGCGAGGAGCTCCTTCTCGCGCGCCAGCGCGTCGCGCGCGGCGACAATCTCCGTGATGTCGTGGACGATCTTGGAGGCGCCGACGACCTCGCCGTCGGCATCCCGGAGCGGTGAAACGCTCAAGGACACGATGATGCGCCTGCCCCCTTTCGCCAGGCGCACGGTCTCGAGCCGCTCGTACGGTTGCCCGCTCTTGAGCCGCTCGATGATCTCGGGCTCCTCGTTAAGGCGTTCAGGCGGGATCAACGTGGTGATCGAGCGCCCGATGATCTCCTCGGATTTGTATCCGAAGAGTCGCTCGGCGCCCCGGTTCCACGTACGGATGGTGCCGTCGAGCGTCTTCGTGAGGATCGCGTCCCCCGAAAACTCGACGATCGCCGCGAGGCGCGCGCTTGCCTCATGCGCCCGCCGCTGCAAGGTCGCGTCCCGGAACACGAGGATGGCTCCCTGGACGGGCTCGTCCCCTTTGCGGATCGGCGCCGCGCTGTCCTCGATCGGGATCTCGCGACCGTTCCGGGACAGGAGAAGCGTGTGATTCGCGAGGCTGACGATGCGGCCCTCGCGGAGCGCTCGCTCGACCGGGTTCTCGGCCGGCCTCCGATCCTGCTCGCGGATGATCCGGAACACATCCCCAATGGGCAGTCCCACCGCATCCGAGCTCGCCCATTCGGTGAGGCGTTCGGCCTCACGGTTCATCGATACGATGCGGCCCTCGCGGTCGGTGACGATGACGCCGTCGCCGATGCTGGCCAAGGTCGTCGCGGTCCGCTCGAGCGCCCGCGCGGTCTCGGCTTCAGCGCGGCGGCGCTTCTCCACCTCGCCGTCGAGGCGGGCGCGCGAACGGTGCATCATCTCCATCGCCGCGAGGATGAAGGCGCAGGAGGCCGAGAACGCCATCTCCGCCGCGAGATCGAAGGTCGATAGGCTCAGGGACCAGGTGGGGTGCATGAACGACCAATTGGCCAGCACTGAGGAAAGCGCGAGGGCCAGGAGGCCAGGACCGAGACCGCCCCACCAGGCGGCGACCGCGACCGCGGGAAAGAAGAAGATGAATGGGAGCGCGGTGGGACCGATGACCTGCGTCAGCGCTTGGCGCGCGAACCAGGCGAGGAGGACGGTCGCGATCGCCACCGAGTAACGGGCCCAAAGCGGCGGCCTGGCGATACGGGTCTCGGCAGGCTCGTCCGAGGGTTGGAAGGGTTCAGAGGCCATACGCTCCCTTACGGAGTGCCCAGGGGGGACTTCCTTTCGTCGGTCAGGAAAACCTTAGCACGACCGCCCGAAGTAGATTTACCTCGCGGCGGTTCCTGCTTCGCGTGGGCGGGCGATGAGGGCGAGAGGGACTTTGCGGATGCCGTGCCAGCGGAGTGGCTCCTGCGAGCCCCCGCGCAGCAGAAGCTGCGCCGAGATCCCGCCGTCGAGCATGACCGCGTCTCGCGCGCCCAGGGATCCCATGATGGCGGCCATCTCCGGAGTCGTGGGGCCGAGTGGAATTCCCTCTCCCATCGATCCCACAGCGTCGAAACGCGTCATGGCGATCAGGATGTGCCCGTCGCGCGTCTCGCCGAACGCGAGACGCGTGTCCCGGTGCGTGAGACTGACCAGGCTCCCGGCGGTCCGGAGCGGGGCCGGGACGGTCCCGTCGTGGGAGAGAAGAGTCGGGTAGGACTGGAATCCAGTGACGATTCCGGCTGTCCCGAGTGTGTCGCCATGCGCCCAGTGAACGGCGCCGTCTCGGTCGATGCCCACGGCGGTCGCGAGCGGCCCCGCTCCAGGGGCTAGCCGCTGGCGGCCGTCGATCACGACCCAGCCCCACGGCATCGCGCTCGCGAACTGAGCGACGTTCACCGCGAGGATCGCGTCCTCCGGCGCGCGGTCGATGGTCCATGCTGGGCGCATGTCCTCGCGCGTCAGATCCATGGCCAGCGTGAGCTTGATCTCGCGAGGATCGATGCGAGCCACGATGAGCTTCGCGCGCCAGACGGGAGCGGCGCAGGCGATTCGTAGCTCGGACCACTCGAGACCCGGGGCGAGGCGTTTCCAGCGTAGGGCTTCGGTCACCGAGGGATCGGCCGTCGAAAAGCGCGACGGCGCCCGGTCAGAGCGCCAGAACCTGTGCCAGACGTCAACATCTTGCACCGCAAGCGCCGCGGGCTCCGACGCGCTCGCGACCGACGCCGCGCTCGAGATGAAAAGGGCGGCTCCAAGCGACAGTGGGATCGCGCGGAGCCGCCTCATCGTGCTCTACCTCACGCAGGCGCGGAGCTCGTCCGCGTGCTTCTCGATCGCCTTCACCTCTTCGTCGGTGTAACCGCAGCGGCTCGACGATGCGGATGATCCACTCGAGCCGCTCGATCCGGAGCTCTTGGAATCGGAATCCGACTCGGAGCCCGATTCGCCCTTCTTCTTTCGGCCTCCCGACGGAGCCGAGCTCTGCGTTTTGGCTGCCCCGAACATCTGGATCCGCTCGAGCGCCACACCCCATTGCCCTGGGTTCATGCCGATCGCCTTGGACTGCGCCTTGGCGACGCGGTCATCAATCTGCTGGATCTGCTGTTCGAGTGAAGCCTGCTCCTTGTCCAGCGCCTCGATGCGGTCCTCCTCGGGCGTACGGGGCGGAATGGCCCCGCAGGATTTCCGAATCTCCACCGAATCCTCGTGCGTCGGCAGGTACTCCTCGAGAATTCCTTGATTGATTCTCGCCTGTGCCGCGCTGTCGCCTTGGGCCGCGGCAGCGTTGTTCTGCATGGCCAGGTTCTTGTACTTCTCCATGAGCTTCGGATCGCTGAGGGCGCGTTGGGCATACTCCTGCGCCCTCCGTTCCTGGGCCACCTGGTATCCATGGTGGTAGCACCCCTTCACATCCTCCCGCTTGCTCTGGAGCTCCATGATCCTGTCGCCGTTCTTGTCCCAAATCTTGCCCCTCTCGTCGATCACCTTGTTGCGCTTCTCGACGAGTCCGGCGCGCGGTGCTGCAATCTCCGCAGCCTTCTTGTAGCCGTCGATGATCCCCACGATCCGCGCCTCCGTAAGCTCCACCGTGTACTCGTCGAAGACGATCTGCTCGCACGGCTTGGCGGACTGGCTGTCGGATTTGTCGTCCGATTTGCCTGCTGCCTTCTCGGCCTCCTTCTCCGCGGCCTGCTTGGCCTTCTTGATCGGATTGCCGATGCCCGCGCTCACCTGGGGTGCGGCCAGGAGGAGCGTCGTTCCGGCCAGGAGGAACCACATGGCCAAAGGCGCTGCGGATGGATGCCGCGACATGGGATTCCTCCGGTCAGGGGACGTACGCTGCCGGCGCGGGCAGGCCGCACCCAGGCTCTTCATCCGGAACGCGCAAAACTGGGGCGCTTCGGCTCAGTGCATGTAGTGCGCGTCCATCTCACCCGCGGCGATGGCCACCGTGAGGTGGTTCTCCTTGGGCGGGATGGGGCAGTTGTAATGCTCCGAGTAAGCGCAGGCCGGGTTGTAACACATGTTGAAATCGAGGGTGTAGAGGCCGTCGGAGCGCTTGACCGGCTCCAGATAGCGGCCGACCCTGTAGCTCTCCTTGCCGGTAGTCGCGTCGGTGAAGAAGAGGCTGTAGTCCTGCTCCCCCACCCCGGGCTCGAGCAGGCGGACCGCTTCCAGCCGCGCCGGCTGGCCCTTCACCTTGAAGTCGAACCATCCCTCGCGCACCGCACGCCGCTGGTTGCCGCGCGTCGAGAGGATGATCGTGGTATCGGGGTGCGCGTTCGGTGTGAGCTCCGCGACGACGTGGTAGTCGAGGTCCGGTGGGAAGTACTTCATGCCTTTGTAATCGGCGTACCGAGGGCTCTTGGGATCGAAGACGATGATGGCTGGGTAGCGCTGGTGCGAGAGCCTGAGGGCGAAGCGGGCCACGTGGATACTGGACGGAGGAAGCGTGGCCGAGGTGACGGGCAGGCTGTCCTTCGCCGTGAACGTCGCGCCGCGATCGCCTGCCTTCACCTCGAACGAGTCCCCTACCACCGTGACCCGAAGGTGGTGTGGCTTCACGCCCGGGTCGTCGATCCGGACGTCGTTGTCGGCGGCGCTCCCGACCGTCATCGAGGTCTGTCCGCCGAAATCGCGCCGCTCGACCGTGGCGAGATACGACGTCGGCGAGCTTTTGAGCCAGTCCTCGGTATCCGAACGATCCTTGGCGTATTGCTTGAGGAGCGAATCGCTCTCGGCAGCGGTCAGGGGCGGCGGGCTCTTTCCCGCCGGCCCTTTGCCGCACGATGCCGCCGTCATGACCACGAGTCCCGCCAGCACGATCGCGAGCCCCCGGCTCATCCGTGGCTCCGGACCACGATGGTCCCGGTCATGCCCTTCTTCATGTGCGAGTCGACGCCGCAGAAGAACTCGTACTCGCCGGCCTTGGTCGGCGTGAACTTCACATGCTTGGTGTGGTCGAATGAAATAAAGCTGATGCTCTTGTCGATGTTGATGCCCGCATCCGCGTGATCACACGTCAGGTTGTGCGGGGTCATGAGGGGCTTGAAATGGAGGACGAGCTCGACGGGAACGCCCTCCTCCACCGTGATGCGATTGGGGTCGAAGTAGAAGGAGTGAACGTTCACATCGATCCGCTGGACGCCGTTGGCGTCGGCGTGCGCGGTTGCTTCCCTGACACCGATCTCGGTTCCGGACTTGCCGCAGCCCGCCAGCGCGAACACGAGCGCGATCGCGACGAGGGCCGGTCCCCACGGATGACGCACGGGCGGAGTCATAACTACCCCCCAGGGTTGAACTGCCTCTTAGTACTTCACGCTGCAGCCGTACGGCTGCGTGGCCGACATCGCGACCTTCTCTCCCGCCATCGACTCGTCCAGCGCGGCGGCGACGTAGTTTTTCGCCGTCGGGACGTCGTCCTTGTTCGTGGACGGCTTGTCGTCGATGGCGCCGTTGTAGATGAGCGTGCCCTTGGGATCGATGACGAACATGTGGGGCGTGGTCTTGGCGCCGTAGCTCTTCCCCACGGAGCCCTTCGGGTCGAGCAGGAAGCGGGTCGGAGCGGCGTCGCGCTCCTTGATTCCTTCCTTGGCGCCGACTCCGTCGACGTAGCCCTGCTTGCCTTTCGCCGACGAGCAGATCGTGAGCCAAACGACGCCCTTCTCCGTGTACTTCTTCTGGAGCGACTGCATGTTGCCGCTGCCGTACTGCTTGCCCACGAAGGGACAGCCGAAGTTGGTCCACTCGAGCACGACGTATTTCCCGCGGTAGGAGTCGAGCTTCACGGCCTTGCCGTCCGCGTCGCGGAGCTCGAAGGAAGGAGCGCGCTGTCCGACGATGGCCGCGGCACGGGCCAGGGATACAGGCGCGACGAAGAGAAGCAACAACGCGAGCCAGGCCATCCGTTTCATGGCGATCTCCGTTTTAGTTGTGGTTCGTTCGACGTCGAAAGATGCGAGGAACGGACAAGGCTAGCACGATCGCGAGTCCGGCGAGTATGGCGACGTATGCCGCCGCGGAGGGGGTGCGCGGAGGCATGAGAGGCTGAGGGGGCGCCGGTTCCGGGTCGGCCGTGCGGAGGGGCACGTCGACAAGGACCGAATGCGATCCCCCGTTCCCATCGATCACTAAGACTCCCGACAGCCGATCGAGGTTCCGGTCCGCGTTGGGGGCGGGCTTCATCGTGACGCGCCAGAGCTGTCCCGAGCGCTCGAAGCCCTGCGGCGCCGCGTAGTCCACGAGGAGCGGCTCATCCGCGTAGAAGTAAGCCCCGCGCGGCCTCAGGTGGCGCGGCGGGATGAACGAGAGGGAGATGGCTCTGGGTCCAGACTCGGCTTGAAGAAACCAACCGGTGGAATCGGGAAGTTTCGAGCGGGCCCGTTCGAGGGTCCAGGTCGACGCGCGGTAGAGGCGCCGCTCCACCCGGACGGGAAGGCGGAGCTGGAGCGTCGCCGAGCCGGGGACGCAGATGTCCTTGCACTCGAGCCAATCCACGCGCGCCGCGATCGTGACGGAGTCGCCCGGCAGTGAGCCGGGAGTTTGGATGCGGACAGGGAGAACGACCTCGTCGTGGTAGCCGTACGTCACGAGGCCTTCGTCCAGGAATCGCGTGGGCGCCGGCCACTCCACGGGACCGGGCCGGAATCCCTCGGGGAGCGTCCAGAGGACCGTCGGAGGAAGGCCGGAGTCTCCCGGATTTTTCCAGTACACGTGCCAGCCGCGCTTCATGCGCAACCGGATCCCGACGTCGAGCGAGAGCCCGGGTACGACGGCATCCCCTGCGGCGACGAGCGAGGCCTGGACGTTCCCGACCTTCGCTAAAGCAGCGCCGGGCCAAAGAACCACGAGCAGCGTCAAGCCGATGGCCGCGCGGTGGGTTTTGCCAAGCATCCGGTCAGCCTACCATGCTTCGATTTTCCGTTTCGGCGCAGCGGTACGCGTGATACCCATCAAGCATGCGAGCACGACCGTTGGAGGCGATCTTCGTGGGCGGGCTGGTCGCCGGCGTTCTCGACATCGCCGACGCCGTCGTCGTCACGATCCTTCTCGGTGGAAGGCCGCTCCGCATGCTCCAGGGAATCGCGAGCGGACTCCTCGGTCCGCGTTCGTTCGAAGGCGGACTCGCCACCTCGGCGCTCGGGCTCGGGCTTCATTTCCTCATCGCACTGAGCGCCGCAGCGGTCTTCTTCGCGGCGACGCGCGTCTGGCCCTCGCTCCTTCGACGTCCCATCTGGTCCGGCATTCTGTTCGGACTCTGCGTCTGGGCCTTCATGCGCTTCGTGGTGATTCCCCTGTCCTTGGTGCGCATGGGGCACCCGGGGCCGCTCCTGGTGGCCAATCAGCTCTTCATCCACGCCTTCGGCGTCGGGGTTCCGATCGCTTGGTTCGCGGCACGCTCGGCTCTCGGGAATCCCCCGAGACAGTAAGAGAACCGGTTGGGGCCCTTTCCGTCGAGCCGCTCCGGTCGGAGGACTCAAGCGTCCGCCCCATCCTGCCGATTCTCTCCGCATGGCTCGATGGCAGATTCGACTCGCGACCGCGCTCGTGGCGCTCACCGTTCTCCCGTCGTGCGCGGCGAGCGGCGGCGGTTACGCGCCTTCAGGCATGGGGTCAGGAGGCTCGCACTCATCCTCGAGTGGAGCGGTGGGGACGGCGTCTTTCTATCACCGCTCGCTCGAAGGGCACCGCACCGCGAGCGGCGAGCCCTACGACCGCCGTCGACTCACGGCCGCCCACCGCACCCTTCCGTTTGGCAGCCGGGTTCGGGTCACCAACCTCGAGAATGGACTCAGCGTCGTGGTCTTGGTGAACGATCGCGGCCCGTTCCGGAAGGGGCGCGTCATCGACGTGTCGGAGGAGGCCGCGCGCGAGCTGGGCTTCTATCGAGCGGGCACGGCGCGCGTGCGCGTGGAGGAGCTGGCCAGCCGCGAGTAGTGAGTTGGCTGGTGGAATGAAGAGCCCCGCGGACTCTGGGTCCGCGGGGCTTTGTCGTCTTGCCGCGCGCGCCGCGCGGTCGTCGTTCATCAGCCGTTGCCGTCCTCGGTCTGGGTCGGTTCGGCCTCCTTGGCAGGCTCGGTGCCTTGCTCGCCGGCGCCCTGCGCGGGCTCCGTGATGCCCTGCGTCTCGGTGCCGGTCTGCTGCTCGACGCCCGTCTTCTCCTCGACGCTCGTCCTCTCCTCACCGCCCATGGCCGGCTTCCCCACCTCGATGAAGACCCACACGCGCTGATACTGGCCCCGGCCATTCGTCGCCGTCACCGCGAGTCCCACGCGGTCGGCCTTGGTGCGCAGCGGGACGCGATACACGCCGCGCCACGCCTTGGCGTCCATGTCATAAACGAGCGGCGTCTTCTGCAGCCCGTCGGACAGGATCACTTGGGTGATGTCCATCGACCCCTGCGCCGTGATCTCCACGACCTGGCCTTTGTCCGCCACCAGAGCGGAGGCGCTCGCGACCACATCCGGCGGCAGCGAATCCGCCGCCATGGGGATCTCGTTGCGTTCGGCGTGGGGCGTCGCACCCGCGAGGCTCGCCGTCGTCGCCACCGGCTGCTCCAATACCCCGGCTTCCACCGTGCCCGCTTCGCTCGCGAGCTTCTGCTTCTCCTGCTTGCCGCAACCCATCGTGAGAAACGCCACCGCCACCACTGCCACGAGACCCGCCTGCTTGCCCTTCATGTTCCTTCTCCCGTCCGGATCAATCCGCTGGTTTCGGGCAGGTCGCCGGAGCCTGACCCGAGCCGCCTGGTGGTCGGCACATGCCCCGTGCACCAGGACCGGGAGGGCGGAACCTTGTTGCCGCCGCTCGGGACTGGCCTAGATCAAGCAATGGGCCAAAGGGGTATGTAATTGGAATTAAACGAGTTATGGATTTGATGGCGTCGGCGGAGGGGCGGAAACGTGTCTACATTGACACAAACTACTGGGAAGAGCACGCTTCGGAGGAACTTCAAGGCAAGCCGATTCAAGCCGATAGGAGAAACTGTGGAAACTCGGACACACGCCGCCCTCAGGCGAACACTTCTGTCGCTGGCACCACTTCTCGGGAGCGCCCTGGTTGTCGCAGCCGCGGTGGCGGCGCCATTCGACGCGAGGGTGATCTGGGCGCGGAACGATCGGGCTTATCTGGTCGCGCGGGATTCCGTCTGGGTGTCGGTCGGCTCGCGCGTTCGCTTCTTCGATCGCAAGAAGGAGGTGGCTTCGGGCACCGTCGTCGCGCTCCAGGACACCACTCTAGTCGTGGCCCGGATCACGTCGGGGTCCCTGGCGCGGGTGAAGCACCTCGATCGGGTCAAGGTCGACGCCGACCGCCCGACCAAGCCCGCGAGGCTGGCGCTTCGAGTCGGCTATCCCTCCGCCGCGCGTGTGCAACCGTTCTTCGAATGCCGCCGCATGGTGCTCGAAGCGAAAGGCTATCGCGCGGATACGCTGAGCGAACGAGCGTTCCAGCTCGTTCGCCTGCAGACCTCTGTGCATCGAGAACCCGACACGCTTCTCGTGCGGCTGTTCGACGACGCAGCCGACGAGGAAATCGCGCTGGAGCGGGACGAGCTGGATGTTGCGGTGTTCTGGCCAGGCGAAGCCTCGGTGCACATTCGAGAGGTCATGCACTGGGCGGGAGAGCAGCCCGTCCGCAATCGGGGCGTCATCGGCGCGCGGACCAAAGGTAGCTTCGCTGCGGACTTTGCTTTTGGTCGCTACTCAGCACAAGAAACGGACGTCCTCGATCGACTCAACGCATATCTGTTCCGCGGTGACCTCACGACGGTTCCTCATTCAGTACCGGACTCACTCTTCGCTCCCGCATTGTCGTTCGGCGTCGATTCCGTCCCCGGCCGTCGGGCGATCGAGCGGGTGTTGGATCGGCTTCCGAAATCCAATGGCAAGCGTGCTCTGCTGACCTTTCTCGACAAACCCGTGCCCGAGCAAGAGGAAGCGGACCCAACGCGGTGGCTCTTTTACATTTCTTGCCCCGTCATCAGTCACCCCGAGGCACGCCCGCTCCTCGAGACCATCGACCTCTCCGCGCTCGTCAACCTCTTCGACTGTGTCACCCCGGCCCGCAAGCCATGAGGTCCCTCCGCGCACGCATCATCGTCGGCATCACATTCGTCGCCATCGTGCCGCTCGCAGTCGCGCTCGCGCTCCTGTCGGCGCGCGTGGAGCGAATGGTCCGGGAGGACTCCGGGAAGCGTCTCGAGACCGGCGTCCGTGCGCTCCAGGCGGAGATGAGGGAACGTCGAAATCGGACGGAAGCCAAGCTCGGCATCCTGAGCCGGGATCCCCTGCTGCGAAGGCTCTACCTGGTGCGCGCTGGCGGCGCGCGGGAGCTGGGCGAATACCTGGCCGAGCGGCGCATCCTGCTCGATCTCGATTACCTCGAGGTCGACGGCCTCGACAGCCTGCCCGCCGCCACGGCGACCGGCGCGCCGGCGGACTCGACCTATGCCCTGAAGCTCGATCTGGCGAGCCCGATCACCTACGACAACCGAATCGTGGGCTCGCTTCGAGGCGGCATCCTTCTCGACCGTGACTTCCTGATCCGCCTCCAGCAGCGCCGCGGTCTCGATCTCGCGCTCTTCGATCGCACGGGGCGGCCATCGGCCTCGACCTTGGCCGATTCCCTCGAGCACGCACTCCCGATGGAGTTCGCGCGTGCCAGCATCGGACGCCAGACCTACTGGGGCGTGAGCGCCCCTCTCGAGCTCGGGACCGGACAGCCTGTGACGCTCACGGCGCTTACTCCCACAGGACCCGCCGACCAGACGATCGTCGCCTTGCGAGTCACGGCCGCGCTCCTCGCTCTCGGAGGGATCGTCGTCGCGATATTGCTCGGCTTCCTGTGGTCGAGCCAGGTGTCGCGTCCTGTGGAGCGGCTGGCCGCGCATTCGAGACGCCTCGCCCGCGGCGACTGGGACGAGCCGATCTCGGTCCATAGCGTGCGCGAGCTCCAGACCCTCGGCGAGGCGCTCGACCAGATGCGAGCGGATCTCGTGGCCTACCGCGACAAGCTGGTCCTGAGCGAGCGTCACGCCGCGTGGAGTCTGATGGCCCGCAAGGTGGCGCACGAGGTGAAGAATCCGCTCACTCCAATCGCAATCTCCGTGGCGGACTTGAAGCGAAGCTTCGACCTTCAGCGCCCCGACTTTCCCGCCGTCCTCGATCAGGCAGTGCGGACGATCTCCGCCGAGGTCGACTCGTTGAAGCGGCTCCTCCAAGAGTTCTCCGACTTCGCGCGCTTCCCGGCTCCCACGCTCGGGGACGTATCGGCCGGCGCGCTGCTCGACGATCTGCGCGCCCTCTACGCACGGGAGATCGAGGAGGGACGCCTCGCAGTCGAGACGATCCCCTCTCCGATCAGGCTGCGTGCCGACGCCGGCCAGCTCAGGCAGGCGCTCGTGAATCTCGTGAAGAACGGGCTCGAGGCCGTAGACGGAACCGGCCGGGTCACGGTCGAAGCGCACCCGGCGGGACCGAGCGTCCAGTTCACGGTCACCGATACGGGACCGGGCCTCACCGCCGAACAACGTGCGGGCCTCTTCACACCGGGGTTCACCACGAAAACGCATGGGAGCGGACTCGGACTCACGATCGTGGATCGCATCGTCGCCGAGCACGGCGGCACGATCGCGGTCGACTCGCACGATCACGGGACCACATTCACGATCCGCCTTCCTCGCGAGGAGGCCTGAGCCATGCCGTCGATCCTGATCGTCGATGACGAAGCCAACATCCGCTCGAGTCTCGAAGGCGCACTCACGCGCGAGGGCTACGGCGTCGACACGGCCGCGAGCGTGGCGGACGCGCGGACGAAGCTGAAGGACGCCTACGACGTCGTCCTGCTCGACGTGTGGTTCCCGAGGGAGAGCGGGCTCGACCTCCTGGGCGAGATCGCTGAATCGGCCCCGGAGACGGTCGTGATCATGATGTCGGGCCACGCGTCGATTGACACGGCCGTCCAGGCGACGAGACTCGGCGCCTTCGATTTCCTCGAGAAACCGATCTCGCTCGAGCGTCTGCTCGTCCTTCTCCGGAACGCGACCGATTCCCTGTCCTTGCGCTCGGAGAATCGCAGGCTGCGTCAGGCGTGGGCGGATTCCATCGTCGGCGACTCTCCCGCGATCCGCGCCCTCCTCAAGGACATCGGGCTCGCCGCGTCGAGCCACGCGCGCGTGCTGATCCAGGGGGAGAACGGAACCGGAAAGGAGCTCGTCGCTCGCGCCCTCCACGCCGCCGGGCCGCGGCGGGACAGACCGTTCGTCGCTGTGAACTGCGCGGCCATCCCCGAGGAGCTGATCGAATCGGAGCTCTTCGGACACGAGCGCGGCGCGTTCACCGGCGCGACCCAGTCGCGGCGCGGCCGGTTCGAGGAGGCGCATGGCGGCACGCTCTTCCTGGACGAAGTGGGAGATCTGAGCCAGCGCGCGCAGACGAAGCTCCTCCGCGTGCTCCAGGAGGGTGAGTTCTTCCGCGTCGGCGGCAACCGCTCGATCAAGGTCGATGTGCGCGTGATCGCCGCCACCAATCGGGACCTTGCCGAGCTCACGCGCGCAGAGTCGTTCCGCGAGGACCTCTACTTCCGCCTGGCCGTCGTGCCGCTCACGGTTCCACCGCTCCGCGAGCGGCTGGAGGATATCCCCGTGCTCGTGACGCACCTCGCGGCCGAGGTGCTCCGTGAAACAGGCGGCCGAAGCAAAACATTCAGCCCATCTGCCATCGAGCGCCTGGCCCGCTATCCCTACCCGGGCAACGTGCGCGAGCTCCGGAACGTCGTCGAACGGCTGATCATCATGACGCCCGGCACGCGGATCGGGGCCGAGGCGGTCGATCGCGTTCTCGGATCCACGGTCAAGCAACCCGGCGTCGACCACGACGACTCTCGCCTCGCCGAGCAAGTGCGTCGCTTCGAGAAGGATAGGATCGAGGAGACGCTCAGGCTCGAAGACGGCAACGTCACCAAGGCCGCAGCTCGCCTCGGACTCGAGCGGAGCCACCTCTACAAGAAGATGCGGAAGCTCGGGATCGAGTCCGCCTAGCCCACCCCCCCGGCACACCGGTCCGGAACTTGCATTTTGCCGTCTACGGCGGAGAGGGCTGCCGTGGCGGCCCGCACCGACCCGTGCCGAAAGAGGGACCGTATCCCCCACATTCGGCTCGAGTTCCGCTCGAATTCCTGGCCCCGGGCCCGCCGCGCCGAGTGCGCGGTCTTGCCGGAACCGGTACCCAATTGTTCCAAGGGGGACGTCATGAGAAGCCGATTCGAGGAATACAAAGAGGACGATCATCTGGACGAGCCGGTCACCATCACCGGTCGCCAGCTTCGTGCCCTCAAGCGCGCATCCACGACCGGGATGATCGCGACGATACTCGCCATCCTCGCGGTGGGCCTCGGCGCCTGGAATCTTGTGCAGGCGGGCAAGAGTGGCCCGTCGGATCCCATGAGCTCCGAGCCGGCCGCCCAGGCTCAGCCCACGCCGGCGGCTGCGGCCACCGATTCCGTGCCGTCGCCCGTGCCCGCGCCGCAGCCGATCCAGACCGGCGCCGCCGCGACGCCTGCACCATCTACCGCCCCGGCGGCCGCCACCGCGGCGAAGCCGGCCGCACGGCACGCCTCCGCGACCCCATCGAGCGCGACGCATTCGCGCTCGTCCAGGAGCACGGCATCGAGCGGGGAGGAGCCGGTGACGATGCCCGCGTTCTCACCGTCCGCGGCCCCGGTTTCGCCCGCGATCCCGACCCCGGCGCCCTCACCGGTCGCACCGAAGGCCGCGGCGGCACCGGACACGAGCAAGCACTGAGCGCACGGCCCACTCCGTATTCCGCTTGAGCGCGAGCGCGAGGCGGGGCTAGCATCCCCGCACACGGAGGGGGGCCGATGCCGATCGAATACGAGATCGACCACACCCGGCGGGTGGTGATCGCCCGCGGGCGGGGTGTCCTCGGAGAGGGTGACTTCTTCGAGTACCAGAAGGACGTGTGGTCCCGGGAGGAGGTCCGGGGCTACGACGAGCTGGTGGACATGCGCGCGGTGGACGAGGTCATACTCCCCACCGTGGATCGCATGCGAGCGCTCGCGTCCCTGTCGGCGGATATGGACCTGAAGCGCGGCACCATCCAGGGCGCGACGACCAAGCTCGCGGTCATCGCGCCGCAGGATTTCGCCTACGGGCTCGGACGCATGTACGAAGCCTACCGGAGCTTTCAGCCCACGAGCACGAAAGAGGTCGCGGTCTTTCGCACCGCTGCTGAAGCGATCGCGTTCCTGGGCCTTCACGGCGTCGTCCTCGACCCGGTGAGGTGACCGCGGTTCGGTTTCTGGTCCTTTTGTTGGTCCTCGCCCCGGCTTCGGCCGGAGCCACGCCGCACCGTCCAGTTCCCGCCCTCTCGCACGTGCTGATCCTGACCGTCGATGGGCTTCGCGGAGACGTCGCGCTCCGAGCCAGCGCACCGACGCTCCGGGGCCTCCTTTCCCGCGGGAGCTTCACGATGTGGGCTCGCACGACCGACCTGGCGGTCACCCTCCCGTCGCACACCTCCATGCTCACCGGCGTCCCGCCGGAAAAGCACCGCGTCGACTGGAATGATGACCAGCCGGGCCGCTTTCCGGCTTGGCCGACCCTGTTCGAGCTGGCGCGTCAGGCGGGCTACAGCACGGCGATGGCCGCGGGGAAATCGAAGTTCCACGCGTTCCAGGAGCCGGGCGCGCTCGACTGGTCCTATGTCCCCGGCGTGAACGTCGTGACCGACGCGTCGGTTGCGGACACGGCCGTCGCCTACATTGCGCTCCATCGACCGGAGGTGCTGTTCGTTCACTTGCCGGGCGTGGACACCGCGGGACACCGCTACGGATGGGGATCGCAGGAGCAGCTCGACGCCATCACGGTCGCGGATGCGAGCATCGGGCGGGTGCTCGACGCGCTGCGCCTGCAGCATTTGATGGACTCGACGCTCGTCATCGTGAGCTCCGACCATGGAGGCGCCGGAAAATCCCACGGAGGAATCGATCCGCGGAGCCGTTTCATCCCCTGGATCGCGGCGGGGCCGGGCGTGTGCGCGAATCTCGATCTGACGACCGATGCCGGCCTCTCGGTGAGAACCGAGGACACGTTCGCGACCGCGGCGTACGTGCTCGGGATCACGCCGCCGAGGCGCGTCGATGGCAAGCCGGTGATGGAGATCTTCTGCCCGTCGGGGAGCGCGAGGTTGGAGCCGCAACCTACTAAGTAATCTGGGGTTACGCCCTTCGCATTTGTAACATGAAAATCCGGGCCGCCGCTGCTAGCTTCGACCCCCTGCCGTCGAACGATTCGAGCCGCAGTCGGAATCAAAGGACGTGGAGGACGACGTGGGCAGCGATCGCATCATGACGCCGGAACATCCCCTCTGGCCTGAATTCCTCTCCAAGCTCCGCAGCATTCCCATCTGCTCCGGGACGACGCGTCAAGCGCGCGCCGCGCTCGAGACAATCCCGCAAGTCGACGTGCAAGGATCGCTCGACGCGCTCGCCGGTCTCGGCGGCACGTGCGACTGCTCGATCGAGCTCGACGTCGCGCCGATGGCCCTATCCAGCGGAGCCTAGCGCGCGGACGCCGCCACGATGAATTTCCGGATCATCTCGATCACGTTGGGATCGACGTGATCCGGATTGTCGTACTCGGAGGGTGAGGGCTTCCCTTCCCCGCGGATGAACAGGTGGTTCAGCCGGGGCAGCGTCTGGACGATCGCCCCTTTCTGTCCTTCGAGTCCCACCCGCCACATGGCGAGATCCTCGTCCGCGACCTGGAAATCACGATCGCCGCGAAGCACGAGCACGGGCTTGCCGAGCTTTTTCGCCATGGCGACCCCGTCGCGCTTGGACCAGTCCAGCCAGTAGGCGCCGCTCGCGCCGAGCAGATTCCCCTCGGGCGCCTTTCCCTGCCGTAGGATCGCGGCCTTCTTCTCGATGTCCGCGATTTGATCGGGCGGCGCTTCGAGATAGCGCATCTGGGCAAGCACGATGTCCCACGGCGGTCGACCGGGGGGCGCGAGCGCCACCACACCGGCGACGTTCCCCGAGCGCACGCCGATCTCAGGCGCGAGTAGCGCGCCCAGGCTGTGTCCGATCACGAAGACTCGCTTGGGATCGACCTCGGGACGCGCCGCGAGCTGACGCAGGGCAGCCAACGCGTCCAGGATGACCTCGTCGTCGATCGACGTGCTGGAGCCCATCTTCGCCCCGTAGACCTTCGTCCGCTTGTCGTACCGCAGCACCGCGACGCCCTTCGACGAAAGCCCCTCCGCCAGATCACGAAACACCCGGTTCGCTCCCACCGTCTCGTCGCGATCCTGCGGCCCCGACCCGTGGATGAGCACCGCCGCGGGAAACCGGCCCGGACCGGTGGGGATCGTGAGGGTGGCGCCCAGGAGATAGGGGTCCGTGCCCACCTTGAGGTCGACGGCGCGGAACGCCGTCGTGTCGACGTAGGCCGCGTGCCCTGTCTCAGGGGGTGACGGAGGACGGATGAAGAACCCGGTCACCATGCCCGTCTTCGGATCGGTCACGACCATGGCCTTGGCCTCGCCGTGCTCGAACCGAAGGGAGCCCATGCGCTGCTCCATGGACTGCGCCGCGGTGGGAGCCTCGAAGGTCCAGGAGACGAGCGGGCCGAGCATCATGACGAGACCTTCCCAGGTCCCACGAAGCTGCTCCATCGGCACCGCTGCCTTCATGCGTTCGTCGAAGAGGGCTTCGGCCGCGGTGTAATTTCCCGCCTTGAGCGCGCTCATGAGCGCGTCGGTCTTGACGACCGACACAGGAGGCCGAGCTCCGGCGGCCGGCGCGGACGAAGCGGGTGCAGCCACGGCCATCCACCCTGCGAGCACCATCGCGGAGAGCGAGCATTTCTGCCATCCACCCAACGTCATGGTTCCTCCGAGTGCCGATCGAAGCGCCTGGCCACGAGCGCCCCGACAAGTCCTCCCCCAAAGCCGATCCCGGCCGCGATTGCGGCGGTCCTCGTTCCGGCCGGGATCGCCTCGAGCTCGCGGCTGAGCGCCTCTCGGAATTCCGGCACCCCGGACTGTAGCAAGAGCAGGAAGATCGCGCCCGCGATCGAGGCGTGAACGATGAGCGGCCAGCTGAGCTCGAGCGCCCACATCCCGGCGCGGCGTGGCGCGACAAGGGCCGATATGAACCCCCCAGCCGTCGCGAGCAGCGCCAGCGCAGGCAGCCGGGCCTCCACGATGGAGAGTCTCGTGGACGACGGGATGCGGCCATTGAAATTCCACAGCGGCCCCACGATGAAGAACGCGAAGCTCATCGCGAGGAAGAATACGGCGATCCGTGCGGGTCCCAGGATCGCGGCGTCACTGGCGCGCGCCGCCGGCCATGCAGGATCTTCCGTGATGGCGGGGGCCACGCCCCCACTGGCCGCGACCTGGGTCATCGCCGAGAGCGCCTCCCGAATCCGCTCGCGAGAGGGTGGAATGACGAGAGTCATCGGGATCGTCGCCGTGAGCCATCCGTTCGTGAGGAGCACGTGATCCACGCCGCGATCGGCCAGCGTGAGCAGCGCCTTCCGCACCGAGTCCTGGGCGAGCATTCGCTTCGCGTCCGGCTCGAGGAGCAGGAAGACGTACCGGCGGTCCAGCTCGTCGATCCCGGTGGCGCTCTCGCGATAGACGCCGAGGGCGGTGCGAGCCTTGGTCGCGAGCGAGCGCGCGTGGGCTTCGAGCCGTATCAGAGTCGCGCATTCCACTCCGACCAGAACCCGAGCCGGTTGGTGCGCGCCAAGCTCCGCGCTGGTGAAGCCGATCTCCACTCGCCGGCCGGCGAGCGTGCCGCGCGTGGCTGCGTTCCCTTCCGTCCTGGCTCCTGAATCCAGCAGCCGCCAGTAGCCGCGAAGGGCACCCGACCGGAGCGCGGCCACGATAAAGCCGATCGCCGAGATGAGGCCGAAGAGAACGTAGGCCTCGCGATCCACCCTAGGCTTTGATCGCCCGCGTCAACAAATAGTCCTGCCGGATGAGATTCTCGGAGCGGTACTCGCTCAGGAGCGCCTCGTACTCGCGGCGGAACTCCTCGAGCTTCGCGGGATCGCTGGCCGAGAGAACTTCGACCATCCGGATTACGGGGCCCGAGGTCTTCTCCATGTGCACGCGATTGTGCTGCGGGCTGAGCGACGGAACCCACATGGTTCCGCGATCGAACCGGATGTCACGCACGGCCGAGCCGAGACGCTGCTGGATGACGTTGACGTCGCCCCAGAGGACGGGCGGCGGGATCTCGATCGGAGGCGGAGGAAGGTAGCGCGCGGTCATCTGGAAGACGCGGCCGAGCAGGACCTCGGGAGGCCAGGACGCGAACGCGATGGTCCCGCCGGGCTTCAAGACGCGCAGCATCTCGCCGATCGCCACCTCCGGCCGCGGCGCGAAGATGTGGCCGAACTGGCTCGTGACGAGGTCGAAGGCCCCCTTTTCGAATGGTAGATCCTCGACGTCCCCGACGTGCCACTCCACGTCGACAGCGGCGATCGCACTGTTCTCTCGCGCGTGGTCGATGAGCTCCGGCGTCAAGTCGAGGCCGGTGACCTTCGCACCCTGGAGCGCGCACGTGATCGCGACGACGCCTGTTCCGCAGGCGACGTCGAGCACCCGCTGACCCGACTGGACACCGGCGTGGCGCGCCAGCTTGGCCGCGGAGGGCGTGGTGAACACCTCGAGCGGAATGAAATGGGCCCATCCCTTCCGCTGCATGTCCTTGATCTTGTCGTAGGCATCCATCGTCTTCGTTTCCATCGATTGCCCCCTACTCGGTGTCGTGGCGATTCCTGGCGGAAAACCGACCAAGGATACAACCGCCGCGTCCCACCGCAAGGGCGCCGATGACCAGACGCGCGGGTCGCGATTCAGGGACCGGCAGGCCCCGGGCCACCGCCGGGTCGAACGTCCTCGGCCGTCGTGGCGGGATAGGTGATGGTCCGGGTTACACCCGTGTGGGCCACGCCGTCGATCTCGACGTAGGCGCTCGACGGGAGATAATTGAGGGGTTTCCCTTTCATCCCGGGCAGCACGACGTCCCGTCCGCGCGAAAAGAGGACGCGGTCCGGGTCGAGATGGCCGAAGAAGAACTCGGCCTTCTCGGGATGGCGATCCGCCTCCGAGATGTCGACCGGCACCCAGGACGCGCTCGCGTCGTCGTAGAACCAAGCCCAGCAGTGATACCCGCCCGCGTGTTCGGTCTCTCCTTCCGGGAGCATGGAGTAGCCCATCTCGAACACGCCCGGCACTCCCTCCGCGCGCGAGAGGGACAGGTAGAGCGAGTGGAAGTCGGTGCAGTTCCCCTTCCCGACGTCGCAGGCCCGCTCGGAATCGCCCCGCCCCCATCCGGGAACGGTCTTGTCGTAATCCATCCGTCCGAGCACGAACTCGTACCGGTCGTGCGGCGTGCCCCCCACGCTGTCCGCGAGCGCGTGGATGCGCGGGCTCAAGCTGACGAGCGCTTCCTTGCGGAGGTAGAGCTTGCGCTCCGCCTGGGTGATCTGGGCGCGCCTCGGGCCCACCGCCTCGCGTCGCACGGTCGCGGAGAGGTCGATGGCCAGCGATGCAGGCGGGTTCTTCACCGTGAACACCGCGACCCGGTTTCCGAACACGGCGTCCTTGGCGAAGGAGTGCCTGTAGGGCGCGCGGATCTCGAGGCCCGTGACGTGCTGCCCCGGGCGTTCCTGAGGAAGCGCGACCCAGATCCGAGCCTCGTGCGCTCCTCTGGGAATGGAGTCGACCTGGACGTGCCAGCGCAGGTCGAAGGTTCGGGAGGGCACGGCGGCGCGCGCCGCAGAGGCGGACGCGACCGCGGTCACCAAGATGAGCGTAGCGAGGCACGATGGGATCGATTTCACGACGGCATCCTTTCGGAGGCCGCGCGCGAGAGCCGGTCCCGCCTAGAGCTCGAGACCGGTCAGCCGGGAGGGTGCGGACCCGCACCCGAGGCTTTCGTTCAGCGGAACGCGAACGTCTCGGGCACGGATCCTCACTCGAGTAGCGGTGGACGGCGGGGGCGGGCGCTTCGTGGTGTCGCCCGCATCCCTGTGATGCTACCCCACGGGCGTCCGCCGCGCCACGTGCCGCTACTTGATGAGCGCCATCTTCCGTGACTCCGTCAAGCCGCCCACGTCGAGCTTGTAGTAGTAGATCCCCGACGCCACCGCATTCCCGTGCGAATCGAGCCCGGTCCAGTCCACGCGCTGTGCCCCCGCCGCCGCGACCCGGTCGAAGAGGGTCGCCACATGCCGCCCGGTCACGTCGAAGACCGCCAGCCTCGCGTGCCCCGCCGCTGGAAGCATGAAGCGGATCGTCGTGCGCGGGTTGAACGGATTGGGTGCGTTCTGGAGGAGCCGCGGGGCGGCGGGGGTGGCCATCTCGGCGATCGGCGCCGCCGTCACGATCCCGCTGTTCAAGAGGACGGACGCGCGCCCGAAATCGAAGCAGGCGGTCACCACGTCGAGCTTGCCGTCGCGATTGAAGTCCGCCAGGGCAACCCCGGCGGGCTTGCTGTCGGTGATGTAGGGCTCGAGGGCGTAGAAACCGCCCACGCCATTGCCGCGCAGGACGTTGATACGCGCCGTGTCGAGGGACGTCATGACGAGGTCCTGGTAGCTGTCCCCGTCGAGGTCCGCCGTCACGAGATCGCTCGGCGTGTCGGAGACGGCCGTCGCGATGAACGTCGTGAACGAGCCCGTTCCTGTGCCGTGCATGATCCGCACGCCGTCAATGGCGTCGAAGGTCGCGACGGCCACGTCCAGGATCCCGTCGCGATCGAAGTCGGCGATCGCGAGCGGGCCTGTCTGGAGGCCGATGTTGGTCACGGTCGCGGGTCCGAAGAAGCCGCTGCCATCGCCCATCGCGACCTCGACCCCATTGGCCGTCCCGTTGGTCGAGACGAGATCGAGGATGCCATCCCGGTTCATGTCCCCGAGCTTGGCGCGGTGGATCGTATTCGTGGCGTAGGGCGTGTTGGGCGTGGAGAAGAATCCATTCGACCCGTTTCCGAGGAACACCTTGCAGTCGTTGACCGCCCCCGCGACCACGACGTCGGGTATTCCGTCGCGGTTCACGTCGCCGATGGCCATGTGATCCTCGCCGCTGCTGTTCCCCGAGGTGAAATCGTTTCGAGCGGTGAAGGTGCCGTCTCCCTGCCCTCGCCGCATGCTCACTTTCACGCTCCCTCCGGAGGCCACGGTGAGCATGTCGAGGATGCCGTCGCGGTCCATGTCCACGAATGCGATATCGGTGGGACGAGGCGACTGGGCGTAATCCTGGCCCATGGTGAATCCCCCGTTACCGCCGCCGAGCCAGACAATCGTTCGATCCGCCATCCGGCAAGAGATGCCGAAGTCGAGCTTGCCGTCTCGGTTGAAATCTCCCACCGCGACGCCGCTGGCTTCGGCGAAGGCGCCGTACTCCACGTGCCCGCCAAACGACGTGGACCAGGAAGTCGGCTGGGCGCGCAGGATCCTCGCGCTGTTGGACACGGTGGAGGGCGGATCGGAGTCGAACGTGGATCCGATGAGATCAGGCGCTCCATCGGCATCCGCATCGATCCGGTTCATGTAGAGACTGCCGGTGCTGCTTCCCTTCAAACCGCCGACGAGGAAGCTCGTCCGCGTACCGAAGGAGCCGGACGAGTTTCCGAGGAGCACCGAGACCGCAACCGGCTCGGCCGTCGAGTTCCTGTTCACCTCCTCGGTGACGAGATCGAGGATGCCGTCCCGGTTCACGTCCCAGCTGTCCAGGTACTCTCCGTCCCGGCCGATGGTCGCGATCGTCTCGCCCAGCGTGTAGGTCGAGCCCGAGAAATGGAAGATGCCGATCCCCTCCACGGTTCCGGGCGGCTTCTTGTACCGCCCGGCGAAGTCGAGAGTGCCGTTGCGATCGAAGTCGCCGATCGCGACCGACGTGAACGGGTTGGTCACCGGGGTCGAGCCGGCGAAGGTGCCCGCCCCGTTGTTCATGAGCTCTGTTGCGCCGGCATCGGTCGCGACGAGGATGTCGGGGTCGCCATCCCGGTCGAAATCGTCGATCGCGATGTCCCGGGGCAGTCCAGCCACCGGGTAGAGGATCGGCGACGCGGCCCAGGTTCCAGCCCCGGTTGCGAGAAGGACGCCGACATTGGAGGTGCCCGGATGGAGCACCAGATCCAGGTATCCATCGCGATTGAGATCGGCGGTGAGCGATCGGCGGAAGAGCTGAACGCCGGTGATCCCCGTGCCTCCGCCGGCAACGCCCGTGCCGTTTCCGAGGAACTGGTCCAAGGCACCTACGGGCGTCGTCACGAGGAGGTCCGGCTTCGCATCGCGATTGACGTCTCCGGTGACACACGTGCCGGGCGGCGGGACCGAGGCGAGAGACGCGCCGTAGGTCCCGTCCCCATTTCCGGCCAGGATTTGAGTGAAGGAAGACGAGGTCGCCAAGTCGGGCCGGCCATCGCGATTAAAGTCCGCGCTGCAGGCTCCCGTGAGGGCGCCGACCACCGAGAATCCGTTCGCGTTGCCGAGAACGCCGGAGTAGTTGACGAGAACTTCCGCCATGTTCATGTAGCCGCCTGTCGCCCCGATATCGGCGTAGGACGCCGTGCCCACGTCGAGGAGGCCGTCGCCGGTGAAGTCCCCGAGCGCGATGGAGCGCGCGTAGGTCCCGGCGTCATAGAACGTCGGCGGCAGGAGCACGCCACCCCCGTTGCGCTTGAAGATGCCGACGGTCCGTGAGGGACCGAAGTCGTTCTGGTAGCCCACCACCAGCTCCTGGATGCCGTCGAAATCCATCTCCCCCATCGCAAGGGACGAGGGCCCTTCCTCGCCCGCGGCGATGGTGTACGAGTTGACGGGCGCGAAATTCGCGGTTCCGGTCTGGAGGTGGACCTGGATGACGTTGTCCGGGGAGGCGGCGACGACGACGTCGAGCTTCGTGTCGCCGTTCATGTCCTTGAGCATGATGTCGGTGGGCAGGTTGGCCGTGGGCCAGCTGGTGGGACCGCTGAAGCCGCCGGAGCCATTGTTGATGAGCACGCTGATGTTCGCCCCGGGACCGCCGGTGACCACGTCCGGGAACGTATCCCCGTTTACGTCGCCAATGGCCAGCGCGGCGCCGCCCGCGGTGTAGGAGCTGACCCCGCTGAACGTCGTGCCGCCAAAGCCGAACTGGACATCGATCTGTCCCGCCACGGCCGCGGTCGCCACGAGATCCATGTGCCCGTCCTTGTTCAGATCCGCCGCCTCGATCCGGTTGAGCGCATTCACGTGGATCATGTCCCAGCTCGGTGCGAAGGAGCCGAGACCCACGTTGCGCAAGACCGAGACGGTCCCGTCCTGGCCGCAGATCACGATGTCGGGCAGGTTGTCTCCCGTCAGCTCCGCGATCCGAACCCAGAGCGGATTCGCCCCCACGCTGCGAAGGACGGCGGGGTCGAGGTAGGTGGGGGCCGTGCTCTGCGCGTTCGAGAGGAGCACGCTGACCGCAGGCTGGAAGTTGACGCTCGCGGGCCACGACCGCGCCACGACGAGATCGGCCCGGCCGTCTCCGTTCAGATCCCCGGTCGCGACGCAGTTCGCGTCGCCGTCGGGGTGAAGCCCGGTCGAGGAGAGCCCAACGTCATACACGAGAGCGGGCGCCTTGAACGCGGGCGTGACCGCGCCCGCTGCCTCGAGCGGAGCCAGGAAGAGTGCGGGGAGGAGGGCGAGAGCGAAGAGCGAGCGTAGCGAGCGGAACATTGGACCCCCCAATGAGTTCGCGCGGAAGGCTCGGGTGTTGGGTGCGGCAGGCGGAGCCCTGCGGCCGAATGGCCCGAGCCGGAATAGAGCACACGGTTGTCCGCGTCTGGGGTGAGTTACGTTCGAGCCGGTCGAAGCGAACGGAGGAATCTGTGCTATGTCTTGGCCTTCATCCGTCCACCTGGGGGAGGAAAATCATGGCCGAGGACATCAAGGTCGTCTGCAAGCACCACGGCGGAGGGGGCCTCGCCTCCCTCTGGATCATCGGGTGGCTCTTCACGATCGGATTCCTGAAGCTGACCTTCTGGAAGGGCGTGCTCGCCCTGATCGTGTGGCCCTACTACCTGGGGGTGTTCTTCCAGCCCAAGCCCGGCCCCTAGGCGGGGGGAATCTCGTCGAGGGATTGGTAGACGGTTCCTCCCCGCGATCGGATCGCCTCGACTTCCCGATCGGCTCCTTGGGAAGGTCCGCCAATCCGGAGGACGGCATCGCATCGCTCGGCGGCGGCCAGGGAGAGGGGCATCATGATGTCGTCGAAGCGCTCGGCCCCGACCGCCCAGATGAGCGGGAGGGCCAGGTTCACCCCCACCACGGGGACGTGCCCCCGCTTCAAGAGCTCATAGGCCGCACGGTTCATGGCACGGAGGTTCGCCGCGCGATCCTCCGTCGTGGTAGCCCCCGTCGTGTAGGGACCCGAAACCATGATCCACATGGGTCCGTACTATCCAGGCGGACCCGCCCCTCAGGTCAAGCGGGAAAGCCGCCGTTCGCGCGGCGGCCATGGCAACCAAACCCGCCTCCCACCTGTCCAAACCGGTGTCCGAACCGAAGGCCACGACGACCAACCGGAGGCTTCCCATGCGCCGTACCGCCTGGCTCCCATTCGCGCTCACCGCGATGTTCCTTCTGACCTCCCCCGTCCCCTCCTCCGCCCATTCCAGCTCCCATTCGAGGCACGCCTACTCGTACGGCTTCAATTTCGACGAGGACGAAGACTTCGGCTGGGCCGTCATCATCGATGGCAAGAACTCGAGCTCCAACGTCAGCGACTGGGACGTCGTCAATGAGCTCAAAGAGAAGTACGACGGCGACTTCCTGTACATCCGGGATGGCAAGGACCAGTACGTGATCCGGGATCAGCGCCTGGTGGGTCGCGCGCAGGCGACGTCGAGCGAGATCAGCAAATATGGGGGCGAGATCGGAAGGCTCGCAAGCGCCCAGGCCAAGCTCGCCTTGAGCCACATCGGAGTGTCCGGTCAGCGTCGATCGCTCGAGAGCGCCATACGCGAGCTGGAGCGAGAGATCCGGCACAGCGAGCGAGACGGCGAGTCGACGCAGGGTTTGAAGCGGGCGGTCCGGCACCTGCAGCAGGAGCTGGAATCGCTTCCGGATGACGACCACGAAGCGCTGAGCCAAGGCGAGCGGGACGATCTCAGGCGGCAGA